>Ga0058701_10001848_pt1 | contig 15494 bp, 6 predicted proteins | sample AgamicOrMae_FD_97039 | JGI IMG/M metagenome (GOLD analysis project Ga0058701, IMG submission 97039) | Agave microbial communities from Guanajuato, Mexico - Or.Ma.e | ecosystem: Host-associated > Plants > Phyllosphere > Phylloplane/Leaf | place: Guanajuato, Mexico | collected 2012-06-04
AAGTAGTATTTTACATTTTACAAGCAAACAATCATTAATTATGCATATTACCTTCCCCAAAGTTTAGGATTTTAGTCTAATTTGGAAAATAATAGTAACGTTAGAAAAAAAGGAACGTCGAAGTATTGAAATGAACCAACAAACACGACAACGTCTTGGTGCGTAAGAACAGTAGTCTTTTTGCACCCGCTTCCAACGGAAGTCGCCGTGGTGTAGTGGTTAGCGTCCTTATCCCTCAATCAGTAAGTCCAGGGTACGGTTCTCATCACCGTCCGTCTTGTTCTGACGTTCTATTTTTTTCTCGTTTTTTTATGGTATATTTATTAGGAGACTATTGTATTGATAAATATACTTGTTTGGAGGTGATATTTCTATTAATTTGGCGAGAAATGGCCTAATGCGGCAGTGAGAGGTGTCGTACTTCGTGTCGAAAGGTGTATGATAAATAAGACACTAAAAGTTAGACACAAAAAGGTGTTAACATTTTGACTACAAGCAAAGATGTCTTGTAGTCCGACACTTTTTTCTAAGAGTGGACACAGTCGTGATAACGACATTTTTAAATTCATACACCACCCAATAATTGAATACTGAGCATTGAAACAGACTTCTCAGATAAAAATCTGGTTTGAAAAAGTGGTAAAATTTTTGCGTTTCCACCTAAAACGGCTCAAAGTACAGACACGATCTCCACAAATTCTAGGTCCGCAGTCAACAAAGAACACTTCAGAGAAAAACAAGACAAGATCAAAAGAAACTGGCTTCACAATTACATCCCTTATAAAGTCAGCCCTCTTAGAGAGCTCGCATTGTCCAGGCTTTGGCTGACCGACAGCTCAAAATTTGCCTTCTCTTATCGTCTTTGTCCAAGTCACGTCCGCTGGCCTGCGGCCACAATCCGTCTACGTAATGACCATTGTAGTCTCCAGGAAACTCTGTATTTGGAGACTCCCCGCGGCTGCTATACGTGCCAGAGATAGAGTTTTGTAGTGGACCAAACCTTTACTTTGTCTACGGAATAATGGTGGTGTAATAGACACCCTAATTAGGCTCAGTGGTCAGCAAGAGGGTAATAGTAACGAGGTGATTGTTCTTATTGCTAATCGATTCGGTGTCCAATTTACGTTTTAGAGGTTTTATCTTATCATCTCAGCAGTTATCCTAAACCGTAATGTGTATCGAGGCATTAGTTCGGCATTCGGTTGCCGTTATCATGGTCATATTTTAGAGGACAAGCTTATTTGAAAATGACTTTCTATGTGTAAACACACGAAATCGTTCAACTTGTGTCCTCTTTTGTGAATAACTCCTATTAAAAAAAATAAATCATTAGGCAGTTACGAGTCTATGAAGTGAGGAACCTATCAAAACTCCTTGCCATTGGGTTGGGAGAGGATGTATGATGAGCAAAACTTAGGTGCCCCTTCGATTTTTTTCATTACTTAAGGAACGCTGCCTAAAGGTTATGTCAACCCTTGGTTTGTTTTGCCCTCGACAAGGCTCTGACTGACAAACACTCCGCCCTCTAATAATTAATGAACGTCCACTCAATTAACACGGTTGTTAATGAAAAGCCACTTTTGGTGGTAATATTGCATCTGCTGAAAATAGCTCAACCACAAATGCTCCACTCTTCTTCAAGATGAACGACTGGAAAGGAGTTCTTGACAGACGTCTTTCTCGAGTTTCCCAACAACAACAGTAGCGCTATTCTTTGGTTAGGAGGCACGAAGTCGGAATAAATATATCATTCGGGATTTTCCGTGTTCTCACGGTCTGGAAGGAAGATTACGGTTCAGTTGATTAAAATAGGACTGTGTTGTAACAACTCCAATCTCCCAGAGAGCATTACAGCCTCGACAGCAAGTCTTAAGTTCAAGTCACATTTTTCAATCAAAAAATACTTTTAAAAGAAAAGAGAGATAAAAAAATATTTAAAAATGTGAAGTTTAGCCTTTAAAATTTGAATTTCAAGAAGACGCTTGATTCTACATCTACATGCAGTTTTGCCACATCAAAAAAAAAAAGCTGACGACAAATAAGAATTAGAAGAAAAAATAAGCAGAGGGGAAAAAAAAACATAAACTGAGCACGGTAGGCATCGGTGGATGACTACGTAGCGGCAAAATATTAATCTACGACAAAAAGTCACCATCTTAAGATCAAAGTGAAACAAACCGCAAACTCATCTTTAGATGAGTCTCCGCCATCTTTTATCAGTCGAAAAAGCCGCGCAATCTAGCAGTGTGGTCCATTGTATTGGTCTTCGCACCCCTCGCGAACAACAGGAAAAAAAAAGTCATGAGGGAGGAAAGCTATACCTAAGTTCGCTCCGTTCCTAAAAAATAATGGAAATGAAAAAAGGGAATATTTCTGCACAGTTTATGACGATACGTCAATCCGCGGGTGATCCCTATCTGTCCACGCTTCATTTTTGACATATATTTTTTCTTTCTCCCTAAATGGATATATTGTTTGCGGTCCATAGAAGCAGCATCCGAAATTTGGTCCAGAAGGGGACGACCTCCGATAAGAAGCTGAAATCTTCATTGATTGTATCGGTGGGGTGGTTCACCTTAAGAAGGGTCCTTCCTTAGCATACATTCCGCTATAGCTTTGTTTAACGGATTACAGGGGACAAAGACGACGTCTTGAATCTCCTTTTTTATATGACAATGTCCCCCTAATTGGTGGTTTGAGATGAGGATTAGGCGCAAATGAGGACAATATTCGAGAAACGAAAGATTCTTGGCCACTTTAAACTTTAAAGGTCGCATTTTCTGTGTCTTGAGTTCTGCCTTCAAGAGCAGACCTAAGCACAGCGCGCCTAACCTAATTGGACCTAAAATGTTGTCTTGCGCTATGCTTCAAACATGTTGCCCCAGCACTCATACAGTAATGAACTATACCACTTGCCACTATGCAACAGTCAACATTGAATGGAAAATTATGAACGAAAGTCTCGACAAAAGGTCTGAATCAGTCCATGTAAATAGTTTGTCCAATTGGAGTGAGCGGTGTGACACATGTTGGTTATCATCACAATAACATAAAACATCTTATTTTTAATATCCCGTTAATATAACGTCCCTCTAAAGTGTCGGGCTGTTTACATAGGGCTATACTGTTCTCAACTCCCGCTCTAAATTTACTTCGTAATTTATATTGAATCCCATAAAAAAGGAAGCAAAGATGCGTAGACACACAAAATAAGACTACTTTTCTACCAAAAGCATTCTTTAAAACCGGAAAAAAATAAGGAAAAAAGTAAATTAAAATTGCCAAATGATATTTAAAACATTCTGTTTAGGTATACAAAAACGAAAATTGAGAAATTCGCGCACTTCATTTTTTGGAATCGGTCTCTCTGGATTGTTCCAGGATGTTTCTCGAGCAGAAAAACTTTACACAACAGTCATTTCAAACGGCTGGTTCGAAGAAATACAGCCAGTTTAAATGAAAAATGAAATTACTGTTAGTTATACTGAGCTTGTTAGGTAGTAAAGTCTTACTTTGAGTCATTCACCGCCAACCAATGGGAACCTAGGCAGCTACCTCTAAAAACACCTAGCTGGGAATCTCCTTGACACCAAGCATCACAAGAAGACCAGGGACATGACACATTTGAACGCAAAACAGGAAACACTCAACGGCTAGGGTATTCAGTAAGCTAACAATGACCACGGGATTAGCTCAATCTAATTTCGTTCCTCTTGTTATTCATAATTGCAATGTGGTTAACATCAGCCTCCGGATGCAAAGTGGTCCAAGTCGTCAAGATCTCACAGCATCCCAAAAGATACGGTCGTTCCACCAGCGCCTCGCATTCGGTTCAGATTGCTCTGCAAGTCAGCTTCCATTAGGAAGACAACTTCTTAGATGTGTTTGTTGCCATGGGCTATGCAGTTTCCATTCCACAGAAGGGTGACACCTTTACCCCCCCTTCCCCAGCCCCTTCAAGGAGTCTGATCTTATCGAGGCAACGCAGCTGGTGCTGGAATGACCTAGTGTTACTTAGCTCTGCATGCTGGTTACTTACAATTAGCTATGACTGTTTCGGTGAGACGGGTGTTGGAAGGTCTTCCTGCTGCAGGGAGCAATAACTGCGCGGTCTCTAATATTTTGGGTTCTGTTCAATTAGGCCCACTGCAACTAATGCCTGTCAACAAAAAGCCAAAAAATGATTCAAAGATTTGCAAGATTTTTGTTTTGAAGTGTTGTAGAAAAGCATTTTAAGCAATGACAATATTCCTTCTTCACAGAAAGTTGAGAATGTACAGATTTTTTCAAAAGATATTTTTTTAAGGTAGTGAACACTCTATGTGGATGAATTGGTTTGAAATTCTCCCTACGCTCATTACTATATGATGGTGTAAATTACTGCAATAATACACTCTAAATTTAAATCAGTGAAAGTCACCGGGATTCAGTGAAAATTCACTGTTTCCCCTACAAAATTGCTCCACTGCTTTAGCGAGAAGTAGTAGATTTAGAGAGTAGACGATAGTGGACTGTGTATGTGCATCAAGCACCGGTATAGAGTAGACTTTTAAGATTGCATTTTTGACTGCATTTTGTTTTCTACCCTTGACGCTGGGTAGAGTCAGGAAGCTGTCCAACCTTACCAGACTAACCTAACCTATCGTCGCTAAGCCTGTAATCGCTATTTTCTCGGTTACATGCCTATGCCTCAGTTTTCCGCTGCTCTACTCGGCTCTCACCTCGCAATTCTTTATTTCATGTAACTTCTCTTGGCGATAGGCTGTTGCTTCAGGTAAGTAAGCAGAATCAGGCTTGGAAATCATCAGGCTACTTTAACCTAGCATTGGTCAGGTTTAGTTTCTTGTGCCACGCAACTCTCTACTCGCTCTACTTAGCTTCGCAACGAAACATAAAAAAGTAACATTTTATCTTCAGGGTGACCGGAAGGTGATGTGATCAAGACACGAAAGGAAAGTTTTACCGCAACAATCTAAGATTCTGATAAAAGCAAAGAAAATGTAGGTTTCACTACATTTTGTTTCCTTTTCTAGAAGTAAATCAATCTTGCGCCATCAACTGAATCAGCTTAACAATGATGTGAATAACCCTCGCTCGGATTGATCCATCTGATGGTGTGAAATACTAAGCCGGCACAGGTGCACACTAGCCTATTGTTGCGCTAGTTCCACGGCGGCATACTAACAGGGTCTTAAATACGCTATCCAATGGGGATTTCCTACACTGAAATAGTTTCCGTCGTAACAGAAGCAATCACCGTTGCCGCGCCTGACTAGACGATGGACGCAACCACGCTTAACATCCGCGTGTTGCCTGGTTGCCTACCTATTCCTCAACTCAAATTTCAACAGACCAGCAATTTTACATAGTACAACAGCTCTCAAAACCGTCAGTTTTTACTTATCATTGGTCGTAAACAACGCAAATATTTTTAGCTGTTCTCTTCAGAGGCGGGAAATTGGCCTTTGTTCGAACGCATCTTTTGAATTGCCCGCCTTTTCACATACGATGAACCTAACATTTCAAGCACTGCAAGTGCATTCACAGATAAACCGGAGCATTGAAGCGAGATGCATGCAGTTTTCGTGATGCAAAAGCTCGCTAATTACTTCAAGGGCTTGATGAGCAGGGAAGTTGTTCTTTCTTTTCCAAAAACTATTCAAACTCATCTAGTGTTTTTATTGGTGGGGTAATTAGTAAATGGAGCGTCATTCAAAAAGATTGCGTAACAGGTGCATTATTGATTCAGAAGTGCACGATGCATCTGTGGGGTGGATTCCAGTTTACTGCAAAGTCAAAAACAGGTGGGTGAGCCATATCTTCAAGCCAGAGAGGAGTTATGGCTGCAAAGAATGTACGCTGAAATAAAATATGACGTAAAAAGAGATATTACTGTTAGGAGTGTGGCTTGACAGAGACGCAAGCTGTGAATTACGCGGCAGGGATGGATAAATATTTATATGACCTTTTAGCATGTACTTTTATAGACAAAAAATAATAAAAAGAACAAAAGAAACTGCCTTCATATTTGCCAGGCTTCCTACAAAATTCGTTTTCTAAAATTTCATAATTTCATTTCTAGCCATCAACCACTTACCACCTAGCGATGCGGTCCGGAGAAAGCTAAACTTCCTCTTCAAACGTTTCTTTACTCAGTATCTAAATCCATGACTTCAAGAAAAAATATGACCCCGCACGGTGCTTAAATTCAAATTTAGGTATTTCAAACGGACAGAGAGACCACATTGAAATTTGAAAAGTGTCCTATCCTCGTAATAAAAAAATAATGAATGCAAAAATAATTACACAAATTACAAAATGAGAAAACTCAAAAAAAAACACAGAAAATATTTCTAGAATATTTTTAAAACGCCTCCCTCAAAGTTCTTAAATTCAGATTTTATTGTTTTCATTTTATAGGAAAACTTGAAAATTTTGATATTGAATCCTAATCAATGTTTTGAACGTGAAAATCGTTGAACTTTTTGGCACCCAACTACTCGACACTCGGCCTAAACCCACCCAAAAAAAGTAAACGACAAAATTCGGGCAGCCAGATCTGCGACGCAGTGATGTGTACTAAAGGGAGTTTGACTTACTTGTGGGGAGGAAGTCTTGTATATCTGGTCCGAGCATCCCTTTCCTCCCTTCGGAGATGATTTGCAATCGGTAAAGTGGTGGGCGACGGACGCCACAGCGCTGGCCGGGTCTTGCTCGCCCCGCCCGCCCACGCCGTCCACGCCGCCCAAGGCTACATTAAGCTGCCGCTACGCCGCGTCGCCGACACCCTTCTAAGACATGGTAATAAGGAACCCGGCCGGCTTCAGTTACACCTCCATTTCAGCGGATTGCCCGGAAATCCTGGTTTGTTTTTCGCTGCGCGGTCACTCATTACATTAGTTCAGGATCACTTGTCAACAGTTTGGGGCAACTAATGGCCTCGCACCGAAAACAAGGCGAACAAAATTTCTCATGAAGTACCAAGATATTATGAGATGCTACCTTAATTTTAAATTACATTACGTTTCACACGGGATTAATGATAATTTTCAGTGTTATAACATCAATAAAAACACAGCATAAAAATAACCGTTGTGCTGATAATATAACTCTTGAGCATTTATGGGCGAGTTACGAGCGTTGTAGACGTTCTTAAAAAAAGTTCCAACATAGGTGATTAATATGTAGTATCTGGTCAAAGAGATTATCTGGATTTTTGATCGGCGTGAAACTAATACAAAGTCAGTTTTGATAATAAGTCTTGAGTTTAAATAATATCTTGTTCGGAATTGTAATAAAATACACTGCGTAAAAATTGAAAACGGTTGGGACCCTTCCCCCACACTCAAAGTACAAAAACAAGGGGGTGGGTCATGTTGAAAGAGTGTGGATGGGTCCCTAAAATGAGTTTTCCCCGACTCCGTCTGAAGCTCCCCCCCCCCCGATTCTCCCAAATATTCACCAAAAAAGGCACTAGTTTGTTTGTGAGTTAAGTATTTATCTAACCTCAACTTACAAGAGCATAATTAAATGATTTCAGCAATTCTGTTTTTGATAAATTTCAACTCGAAATTAGATCACTCCTGATGAAAATCCACCAGTTGCCAAGTGCTTATCCAAAAATCCACCAACTGAGAAGTGCTTTTTCTAAAAACCCACCAACTGCTATCTATTCACACTGTAGTAGGTGGGTACTAGCACTTCGCTTGCGGTGATTTTTTTTGGAGGGGTCGAATTGGTCGTTTTTTCCCCCTTCAGATTTAAGTTCAATGACTTTTCCTGGCACTATTTTGGTCACACTGTCCTCGAAAACCTGATGATAGTATTATGTAGTTTTGACCTAAACGTAAAATAATTCAACAAGTAATATCAAAATTGAGGGGGGCGGGGGAGTGCGTCCGGCGTCGAAGTTGGTATCGGCGACTGTCGCAGTGGCTCCGCTTCATTCCACGTAATTACATCTGTCTGTACTTCCGCCAGCGCAGTGCGTCCGCCTCCACGCAGAGCGGTGCGGTGCGGTGCTGCGGCGAGCGGCGCAGGGCCGGGCCATGCCGGCTCGGCCGGAGCAGGTGTTCTCACTACAACCCTCGTTCTCCTTTTCCGCCACCGCTGCCGCCGCCGCAGCTGCGAGGGGGCGCGCATTGTTGTCATCGAACGACATACCGCTCCCTTGTTCAGTTCCGAACGGAATTTTTCGCCGGAGAAGAATCGGATTCGTACTTCCATTTGTTGCACTCTTATTTATTTCCGCACTGAACAAGTTCCATCTGCATGCCGTTGCAGTGCAATCAAGATTTGTTTACTGAGAAAAATATAACCTAACCTATACCTTAACATACCTTTTTCTATCCTAGTATAACCGACGCCTAGTCTTTTTCTTGCACAATAAATTAGACTGATCCAAACCACCACCTAAAAAAATCCACTTGGCTGTAATCTATCATCCATAACTAAGTTTAAAGCAAACACAAAACCTGACCTACCTAATCTCAAAACCTAATTCAGCCAATCTTAACCTAGGAAAACTCAGCGTGAACCTGGCGTGCCGGAAACCTGGCCAGCCAATTTAACTATTGGACGTTTTCTATGGTAGGCGTAACTGTGAATCATCTTTTTGACCTGTAGGTTTATTAGCAGCCTACAACCACACGTCACACGTCATTACAGGGAGTAGGGTTATCCGAAATGCTTTGTTGCAAGTACAGTGGGTCATAAAAGTTACGAATCTTGCTTCCATTAGAAACACATGGAAGCAGGGGTTATGACTTTTGTGGCCCACTGTACACTCGCGGAGCGGGAAGTCAAAAGGCTCGTAAGACTAATTTTTATCCATCACAGCTGCGTGTTTGTATTTCCAAGAAAACAAACTACTTCTCTCAGCGAGAATAAAGCCCCTATGTGAACAATCATTTAAAAAAGGTTACCTTACAAGGCGCAGTGCTAATGGACGAGACGGAAGCTCTGGCTTCGACAAATAAATGTTTCAGTCGTCAATACATGTGAGGGGAGAAACGGTGGAGGTGCGTAGAGGGGGAACATGCGTTTGCTTCCGGTAAGGCTCTCTCTCAGAGACCCTCATTTGTACTCGAGCAAAAATATGCCAGCCGATTAAAAGCGTGGGGGAGGTGGGGTTCACATGCGAAAAGTGTGCCGAGAGGGTCTCGTGAGGAAGGAACAAATTGATTTACAACGTCATTATTATAAATGCCAACTTTACTCGAGGGTTTTATTACAAATGTAGAAGAGCGCCCCGTGTGAAGAAGCACCAACTTTTAATGAGTTTCGGGGAGATAATACGTGTGAATCCGCATTATGGACTAAGTTTTCTTCCATGTCGGCTGAAGACTGATATCCAAACAACCACTCGCTTCTCATTGTCAGTCTGAGCACATCTTTCTCTTTTACGCGAAAATTCTTAAGAATCGATTTCAGCTCATCACTTAAAGTTTCGCTCTACTATAAAATGTTTTACTTTTTTTTCCTTGACGAGCGGAATAGGAGGTGCGAGTGAAAAAGGGAAATTCTAATTTTACTTCACACATCGAGAAAGCTGAGCGGAGCAAAGTGATTGTGAGTGAGGAACGAGACACGTAAGCTAATCCAACCAGCGGGGTGAGGGATAGCGATCGAGCACAGATTAAGTGACGCTCTTAAGAGATGGGGTTCACGTTTGAGTTGCCCCCCAAGGTTTACGAAAAAGCACCAAGAAGAGGAAGGGGGTCAAAAAAAGGACTTTTCGCCGTTACGTAATTTGTGCATGACCCTTCACAATAAATTGAAACACTCTACCTAGTACGAATTCAATTTATTTTATAACATAGACCAATGTTCAGCCACATGATTCGAAAGGTCTCGCCGAGAGCTTTCCATTGATGTGACTGAACATAGGCCTTTCTTGAAAAATTATCAAAATACGCACTGCCCCCATTATTATCACACCCAAAACAGATAAGAATTCTAAAACGTTTTTTTTCGTTTTTATGTATGTATGGCATGATGAACGGCGGTATGTTGTTCATCACAATCGAAGAATATAGAAAATGCTTTCTTTAAAACTGAGCATTGGATCTTCACGCACAAAAAACTCGAGGAAAGAAACGGTGTAGCCTATTGAGGCACTCGGTCTGTTGCTCAATAGTAGTCCGTCAATCGAATGTCAGTCAACTCGATCGGCTCCCCACTTGACAGGGCCCAGCGGAAGTGGCGCAGAGATACTCCAGCTCCACTCCGGCGAGGACCATATGCAAATCAGACTGCAATGCACTCTGGCGACAAAGCATCGCATCACTTCACTGTTGTCACTGCAAAAGGGATACAAGAGGCTTGCAATTGCCAGCCTACCGTGGGAACACATCCATCGAGAGACCGACCCAAAATTGGGTTCTATATCTATGACTTTGCAAAATTTATTTATTCCAACTGATGTTGCAGATTTTTCGATTTCTTTGCTTCTGATGGTCTATGACAAGCGACAGTGAAAAGTCTTCAAGAATCGTTCTGGATATTTAAAGTACCTTGCACGCAATTAGTCTGCCAAATGCGGAATGGGTAGGATGCGTCTTACGAGGGCGCGGGAGATTGATTTTGAGTGGGGGTGAGTTGGGTTCTGCAGCTAAAGGGAGTATCACATTCTTCCCAGTACTCGGCTTTCTGAAAGTGCCTACAATCTCCTTTCATTGCGCCTCTGGTAATTTCCCGATAGGTATCCTTGAACGCTCTTCGAATATTTTCCGAGATTCTCTGAGCAATCTTACAAAGGTTTCCCTAAACGATATCCATTGTCTAACAAGTACCGTTTTCTGCTTGTCCTTGGAGCTCATCCAACTATTCTGCAAGTTCTTACACCTCCTAGTATTCTGCAGGTTCTCGAAAGCATCCTCAAAGATTTTCTATGAATATGTCATATTCAGCGAAGCATCTCTCTGCCCGTCCTTCACCAAAGCATAACCTGTTCTCCAAGACATCTCCAAAACTCTAGCGAGCATATCCCTCGTCATAGTGCCTTCTTCAGTCCCTGACTTTCAACTTGTAGATCGTCCCACTTCCATTGGCATCTCATTCCGATCAAAGAAACCTGATAGGCAATTCATTTAGCAACTCATCTCCTGTGGCCTAACCCCATCGACAACAAACACCAGCGGAAGTCTAACTAAAAAAGATCCGCGACAAATTAAGGGTATCTCGATTCGGAGCGCGCGCGTTTTGAAAGCGTGTCGGACCCTTACAATGGGCTTCATTAGGAGCGCTCTCGAGTCGGCGAGCGCAGCAAGCGCGGCGGCCAACACGTGAAAACACCCAATTCATCAACCCATCTGGCCATTAGCGTGCATCTTAGGTGGGACCTGGCGCCCGTTTGCGCGTCACTTCGGTCACCTACGGGTCGGTCTATGGGCCGGTCTATGGGCCGGAAGGCGGTCATATTTGCCGCTATTGTTCTCTCCCCCTCGCCGTTTCCCGTCTCCTTTGTTCCCATCATCACATGGAATAAGGTGTTACGGAGCCGCTAAAAAAGTTTGCTCTAGATGGAGCGCGTCTTGAAAGAGACACTACATGAAGAAATGGTGCTGGCAGGTATCAACTAACTGGTCCAAAGTTTGCAGAACCCCGATAGGTACAGTCCTAACTTCTAATTGAAAACAAACATGATACAATGGAAAGATTTCACTTCTTAGTTTACCACAACAAAACCGATTTACGAAATATCTATTATTCCTAGCCGAAAAGCCTTGAAGCCCGAAAGGTATGTCCATAAAAAAAATCCCGTATAGGATGGAAAAGGATTTTGGATAGGATGTCACGAGCGCCATGATAATTGTTACGACTGTTCCCCCTTTCGACGAAAATTCCTACAATCAGACCTCGCCATTTTTTTAATACTTACCCTAAATAGCGTGGAAATAAGACGGTAAGCGCATAAAATGTCGGTATAAAATTCTCGAAGTTAAACATATACCACAATCCTAAGAAGTTGACGACACAACTCTATCATAAACACCATATACTCTTTGACAAAACAATAATAATTATTCTAAAAACAAGATCTGAAAAAACGCTCATTAAAATTTCATCCCCACGTTCACACTCTATAACTGTTAGGAAACAAAAACGATGGTTTTTTAATTATCGACTCCATTTTTAATTCCATTCATTAGAACTCAAGGGCAAACCGAACAAAAACAAGGAGAGCTTATCAGGTCTCAAAGAGGGGTGAGTTTTCAACGCGTCTTTAGTTTTTAATTTTTATCTCGCAATTATTCGGCTATTGGGTCCGACGGGGGAAGGGGGCCAAGATCAAGATAAAGAAGTGCTTTCTTTTCTTACAGCCAATCAGTCTAATTAGATAACGAGAACAAGACGGGTGAGTTAAATCGAACAAGATAACCCTTCAGGGACGCAGCTAATGAAGAATGTGCCAACCCATTATCTAATGGAAACAAAAAGAAATTGGCTTTTACGAAATTTTTATAAGAAAAGGGGTGAGAAGTCTTCAGGGCTTTTAGACAAAGCTAAAGACGTAATAATAGAAGGGTTGCAGCCCTAGGGCTAAATCCGCTGTCTTTTTGAAGATGAGACTGCAAGCGCAAAGTTGCCTCAGTAGAGCTTGAAAAAAAAACTGCATTGTGTTACGAGAATTAAGTATATGTTGTGATTCTTGCGGTACTGTTGAGCATTACTTAACATTAGTACGTTTCTTTTCGAATTTTACTCAACCATTGCGCCGCGTTCAGTTTTAAAAAATGCGGAAGGCTTTTTAATACGAAAGTTTTCACTCTCGACCGGACTTTTTGTAGCTGGTGTAAGTTACATCTGCAAATAATGTGTTCAAATGCAAGCGTAAAGTATCAAACTTAAATAATGAAAGTGGTAGAGTTAAATCTGAAGATTATGTATGAGTTTTCACACGAGAAAACAGTAATACTGGTCAAAACACATTGAAACAACATCTTTATCAAAAGACACTTTTAGATACTATGTAAGAAGAGTGATATCAAGGAAGGCCTTTTTTTCTGATAAAGGATTAAAAATAAGGGGGGGTCGTAATAATCGAGTCCAATTTAAAATGAAGGATTAAAAAGATATGCGGAAATTTTCTTGAAATATTTTACTTTTCTTTCTTTTTCTTTTTTCCTTTTTTCTTTGTTTTGGGTGATGATGCTATTAATCCGACTTCAACGCTTGGGCGAATGAGAAGAACGCACATTTATATGAGGGAGACTTCAACGCACCTAAAAAGGGCTTCAATGTATTTTACATGGAGTGGATGGGTGAATGGACACTTCTTCTTTTTTGTGAGTTTGACAACCAATCATACAAATGATAGGTATACATACTAAAAAAAAAACGCGACCTCAACGAAAAGGACAATGTACTTTATTCCCTATAAACATACTATTTTTGAAAGAATCGAGCACGAATGTTTAATACGCAGAATCGGTTCAGTTTTGAAAACATCACTAATAATTTCCCATGGTCCAACTATCGGTTAATCATTCAATATTTCAACTTGTCAACCAAACAAAATGCGAAAATAAAAAATGAAATTAGTTATTGTTGAAAGAAACGTTGAATCCCGCTGAGAGTTCGTAATAACACGGAAGTGACAACAAAAGGGGTGCGCTCAACCAGAAACAGGGTTATGTATGCAAAATTTAAAGAAAGCTCCTCTCGCGCGGTAATCTTTTTTGGTTTAACGACATTTTAACTGCGCGATTGTTTATTTATGTCTCTCAGATTGCTGACACTTTTACGGTAGATTTCAGACGGGGTGTGACGAGGGGTTGTCGACAGCCTTTTTGATCAGAAAAAGGGAAACTAGCATGTGAAAAGCAAAGTGCGTGTATATTTCAAGTGGCAGCCGCCCACCCGAGACGAAAGTCGCTGACTAAGTAAGTAAGGACAAAAGATCGAAATAATTGACAGTGTTCTGGCCAAAAAAAGGAAGAAAAAAAAACGACTGAGCACCACCTGTGCAAAGATTGATATTAACTATACTGTGATAAACAAACGAATGTAGTCTATGTCTCTAGTTTCAGTCGCTTCTCCTTGTCTACATTCTTACTTTGGACAATGTTGTGTAATTTATCCTTAAAATACAGTAAATGTTTCTGTCATTGATACAATATTTTCTGAGGATCAAGTACAGCCAATTGGGGTAAATTGGTCAAATAAAGTAAAATCGGTAATATTTGTATTGGCGCCACTGGATTAGCGCGAACTCGAGGTTTCGTTGTCAAGTTGACAAATGACGGGGAATCGAGGAGCGAAAGGACACGTCTTTATCTAATCAATCAACGCGTTTCGTCTTTTGTCCGCCAGGAGACACCACACGCACGCCGAAATGCCGACTTTACACATGAGGGTTGACTCCAGATAAGTTTTGATCGATAAGAGCGATGTAAGTTCCAAAGGTTAGACTACTTGCGTTCCTAAGGGAGAAATTGTGAGGAGACGAAAACAGTTTTCCTTACTAACTGCCAACTTAAGTTTTGAGACTACTGCTAAAAAGCTTCAGTTCATTAATACTTTGAACAAATGATACCAATATGTTCTTTTATTGAGATATTAGGTCAGTCCATAAACGTTTTTTTCTAAATCAATGAATTCGTAAAGGCTTGTAGAAAGGTAAAAATTAAAGATATGAGATAAAGTAATGGATTGCCTGCAAGATGTATAATAATTCTGGAATAATGCAAAGTATACGTGAGATAAACGACCAACATCTGATCTGAGCTGTTCAAAAATACCTTTTAGGGAAATCACTTACGAAAACCTAGAAAGCCTTCGTATCTTTGCATTTGTAACAAAAACCATAGAAAATAGGCCTACTTGAGTCTTGCTTACTTCTAGTATTAGGCATAGTAGCCTCTGTCATTATCTAAAAATGTATCAACTTAAAACAGCGCTGAAAATCATTGCGTAAAAAATGATTTTTAATGTAAAAATTTAGACGATGAAAACGTTTCAGCTCCTCGCATAAAAACTTTTCAACGTTATGACAGGTATTTTTTGCTGTTGTTTTCATGATATTAACAGCTGATATCGGTATTTTGACTAATTAAGATCAAGGGGTCGATTTAATTCGAAAACTGCGAGTGGAAGGGCCATACAGGGCAAATAAAGCAAAACGTTCCGCCAATCCCTAGTGAAAATTCCAGTACCGTATCAGTACCGAATCAGTACCGAAGTAGTCCTGCCAAGGTACTAAACGGGAACCGCAACGGTACTGTTCGGGTACGGTACTCCAGTCCCTTTTGGTACCGCAGTCCATTCTAGTCCGTTTCAGTTCGTTTTCTTGCGTCGGGAACTAGACGGGTACAATTACGGTACTCGTAATCCGGATCAGTACCGCAGTACCGGATCGGAGTACCGCCTTAATCCCCAATCAGTTCCCTCCCAGTTCCGTCGGAGTACCGCCAGAGTTCCGTCGGAGTACCGGAGTTCCGTCGGAGTACCGCATCAGTCCCCAATCAGTTCCCTCCCAGTTCCGTCGGAGT
>Ga0058701_10001849_pt1 | contig 15493 bp, 7 predicted proteins | sample AgamicOrMae_FD_97039 | JGI IMG/M metagenome (GOLD analysis project Ga0058701, IMG submission 97039) | Agave microbial communities from Guanajuato, Mexico - Or.Ma.e | ecosystem: Host-associated > Plants > Phyllosphere > Phylloplane/Leaf | place: Guanajuato, Mexico | collected 2012-06-04
GACCAGCCAATTTTGCATGGATTGCGATGCGAATTTCACTAAATTATTCCGTAATACTCACTTTTCACGAATATCGCCGAAATTGGTCGATCTATTACTTATTTGGTCCACAAAAATGTGCTTCATATGGGTGGCCGTGGTTGCGAAGTTCCCTTTCATTGTTAAAGTCAAACAACATTGAAGGGCGAAAAAGTGCAAGATTGTTCAGCCTTAATGCTGTTTTTAGTCTATAATATTTAAGAAAACACCTCTCAATGCAATTGAAAAGGTCATTTTGCATATTGTGCGTGGATAATACGTGTATCGTGATAAATATCACTCTAAACTCCTATTCGCGGAGATCAAGAAAAGACCGTGATTTTTTAAATACTTATTAGTCTTATTGGGTACACTATGGGCGAGGAAAAATAAAACATTTTCTTCATACACACCTGATACACACTGCAACAAAATTTTGGTCTCAGTTCAATCTTGTTCTTCTTTTTCTTTACTTTTGTAATTTTTTTTTTGAGAAGACTAAACAAACTTCAATAAGGCTCCCGACAGCGAATTCCCAAGTAGTTTTAGCGCAAGACATCCGATTTTTCAGTGCTTGAATTCCGGTAAATTACAAAGTATACCGCACTACCGCACCGCGTGGCATTTGAAAATTGGCTATCTTACACTCACAGTCAGATCAGTTGCACTAGCTATTCCGCGTGTCCTCATAGTCTCTGTGTAAAATTTTATAGATTCATCGGGACACATCATGATTCCTATTTTGATGCACATCTTCTAATTAGTTAAACCGAAATTCGCAGGTAGTAAAACTGGTCACGTTGCCTAGGATAGGGTTACAAACAAAAATTAGCTTCTTTCTTATATAACTTTGGAGGAAGAATATTTAGATATACATATTTAGAAAATTATGTTTATTCAGTAACGTCGACTCTTCAAAATCAAAAATAAAAGACACAATGATATGGGATACTAGCACAACAGTTCCACTCATGATTAAAGCTACAAACTTTCAATATTGACACGAAGTATAACGGCCTGTTTTAAGCAGTTTTGGGAAGTGGTGCATTTTACCTCTCTCTCAAGAAATCAGTCGTTTGTGTTATCAACATCCCTTAGTAAAAGCAAAGTAATTGATAACTGCGAAGTTTTGTCGTTGCAGGCTGCCCTTTAATACAAAGTATTTTATTTTTTTATGTTTTTTTTTTACAAAAACCTCTGAACAGTTTTGAAAAAAGCCAAACTATCAATACCTTACTATATGTTAGCTGAAGCATGAGAGGAATATTCCTCTCATGGCTGAAGTAATCCTATAAAAATCATACTGGAAAAAAAAAAGACTTTTTTGAAGATGACTGGACTAATTATTGATTTAAAAACGCGCACCTACTTCCAATTCTCGTAATAAAAAAAGAATAAAAAATTAACATTAAAGTGAAGTTGCGCTCATCTCACTGTAGTAAAAAAGGCCGAAATATTTACAGAAGGTTCTTCGAACTAAAATAAAGATTGCTAAACGTCCTGATGCAGTTCCATATCGCGCAAGAAATATATGATAGTTGTCAATAAGTTCGAGTTACATCTGAAGAGGTAGGGAAAACTTCGCCAAGCACAAAATTAACTTAATTAACACCAAACCTAGAAAGTTTTTCTTTTTCCGTTATCACTCTTGCCCGTGTCAAGAAAATATCCGTAAACAACATCAACAAAACCCAGATAAACATACCTTACTGGCTAAATATTCTTAAAAATATCACAGGTACTTAAGCATTATCATGGCTTATACCAGCAACAAGCAACAGATTCTGTGGAATATACAGACTGAAGATATACAATATTTCTTTTAGAATATTACTTCGTTGGCATACATGTGACGCGCATTCCCAACGCATGTCTCCAAAAACACACACAAAAAAAAAACCTACAACTCAGTATTTCGCAAAAGCAAATATTATGTCATGATTACGATCTATCAAAACCTGACGGCAGATAAAAAATTAACAAAATAGTACGTATATAATTTCGGTCATAAATATAAAAGACTCAGTTCGCCTGAACTGACCAATTGACCTAAAGAATCGATGTACAATATATAAGAATATGGCGTTAACTGTGGTTTTAGTAACCTGATCTACATGGTTGTGAAGAGAAGTGACTAAAGCAGCCCCTACAATTCTGAAATAATTGAACATTCATAAAACAAATGGAATGTTACAACTTTGTCGGATTTTTGGGCAAATAAAATGTTTACGTAAAATATTCCGTCAGAAGTCAATCAAACTTTTTTTCTCATACAAAAATTCAGAAAATAAAAAATAAATCATTGGTTTAAAAAAGATTTCTCTTACTTAAAGCAACGCAAAAATTAAATGCAGCTTTAGCCAGATCATCTACTTGCTGTTCAGCTTGAGATCGGTAAAAACTTTGTTGCAACGCAGGTGTAGGCACATTTCTTGTAAGAAATTATTTACGTGAGATTCTCTTTCCACCTTCTTAGACTCAAAGATTAACACCATGGTAACTCGTGGATCAATTGCTACCATGACAAACGTGCACTGATCCTGAAAACAAAAAAGATAAAATGAATAAATTAAGATGAAGAGGACGCACCGCTACGTGGCTGAAACCACCAACCGAAACTCGGGGAAAAGTTGAATCAATGTTATGGCAGATCCAATTATGGGGGGACAAAGTTCTCCGACGTGTCGTGTGGGTACTTACCTTAGGGCTGTACGAAAATAAAGCTTTGTCCATAGCTTGCAACTCAGTAGATCTTTCGGTAATCAAAGCACACACAGTTGCCATGTGCTGGCTAGGTTTCTGTGAATGCGGAATTAAAAATTTAGAGGCGATCGAAAACTCGTGGAAACTAGATCTGATAGCCTCATAGGAAGAGAGGTGACAACTTATTCCCGCGCTGTGCATTCGCGGGATGCATGAAACCAGCAACGCTGATTGGTGGGTGGCAGTTGACGCGTCTCTCCCTACAAGGGCTCTCAAAGATCTGATATTCATACTTACCGAGGGCTGACTGACAATAATTGAAAAGCAATCCTGGTCCCTCGGAGCCTCTACAGCTTTGTCAGGATGAGTGTAGCCAGGTCCAGAAAAGTCCGACAAACTCCGCGCATCCAAAACCACCGTCACGAACGCCACATCGGAACGTTTTATAAAATTGTGGATCCTGTTCCAAAAACATTCTCTGCTAAGAAAAGGCCATCAGCGAGAGGAATACACCTGATTGAACTGAGACGTCGCGTCGCTAATATCCTATTTTCTCGTGTAATTGCTGCACCCTTCTTGACGTTTTTTAAAGTTATTGTTACACTTTAAGTACAGCGGGCCACAAAAATCATGACCCTTGCTACCATAAGAAATACATGAAAGCAGGGGTCATGACTTTTGTGGCTCACTGTACGGGTGTGGCCTATAGGTATACGATGAAATCGTCGAAAAAAATAAAAATATCTGCTGATACTTTGATTAAAATAAGCGTTAATTGTCTTTTAAAGTTGATACAGAGGCGTTACAGATGCCCTTGTTTCTTAAGGGTTCAAGCTATAGCGGAGAAACGAGTTGAAAATCATTGAAATGAAAATGGATAAGAGAAAGATTTTATAAAAGCAAATGGAAAGATGAGAGAAAACAACCTTATGTAAAATAAATACTCCAGAAGAGCCTAGATAATTAAATACTTACATAAACATTTCATTTTTTTGAAAAAATGTTTTTTTTTGACATAAAAATATATGTTTGCTTTGAATGAGATTCATTTGCAATACCTTTTTATTAGTATGCCTGCATTTAGCAAGGTTCAGAGGAATTTTTAAAATCAGATTCTTTGTCAGATTCATGCAGGTACCAAATGTTGGATTCTTACTTTGAGAGCGGATCAAAAGATAACTTGCTGCAGAGGGACTTCATATCCGAGGTTTGCTGAGATAAAATACAGTGGAAGTAAAATGAAAACTTGCTGATAGACAAGGATTTTAGCTTGGCAAGCCATTGAAGCAAGGCTGGCTGCTGGTTTGCTTTCAGAAATGTTGTGCCAAAACCAAGTTTCCACACCTATAACAGAAAAAAGTACAGGTTAATATTTACCAAAATTTTCATGGCAGTAGTTGTATGACTGGTACAGCATTGATTAACCAGCACACTTCATGTTTGGATAAGTCATAAAACATTTTCTGACTCAATGAGAGTAAATATAGATAAAAAAAAAGTTTTAAAAAAATAAATGAATAAATAAATAAGCAAATAAATAAATAAACAAAAAAAAAGTGAATAAATACGAAATTGTTGCTGCTGACTCCCACAGACATTAAAGTTTTTACACTTGGTAAAAAAATTGTTTGCTTACTTCTTTATTTTGTAGTTTGCTTTCCCAAGCAGTAAACCTTGTATGCGCTCCATGAAGGCACAGTAATGAGGTAAGAAACCTCCACGATTGCATTTCTAATTGAGCTTTCAGTAGATTCATCAATATCTCACATTCAAAACTGAAAGTAAAAGCATTCCACTGGTTGCAACATTGCAAAGTAAGAGTAAAATATATTATCATGTATTTTGTAAAAAAAATAAATGAATCTTACCTAAAGGACGCCTTTACTGAGGTCATAGATATATGAGTAAAAGCCAAAGAATACCGTTGGTGGATATCCTCAATTATTACTAAAAGTTCTTCAAATTTCATCTGCTTCCCAGTTCCCATCACTTGCATTTTTTCATAGCTAGTCAAAGTTAAGCAATATACAAAAAGAAACAGTCAAAACTACAGAAGTACAGTATAAGCGTCATTTTGAGACAAGTACTATTTTTGTATCAGTCATCTTTATACCACAGTCAAAATTTACTGTGTTGTTAAGCCAGAGAAAGGATACAAGTCTATCAACTCTATACGGCCAGTAACGTAGTCTGCTAGATCACATGACACTTCGTAAATACTTCTGTCAGATTTGGTAAATTCCTCCATCCGACGTAAGTCTCCTCTCAAGGTATCATACATAGATCTCAAGGAATTCTGTTAGAGGAAAAAAGTAATGTGATACTCAGGATCAACACACATATGATATGCAGGAAGAAGGATTTAGTATTTCTAATAGCTGATGGTCCTTACATCTTTGCGGAGGAATCCTTTGTGTTTGGTCACCAAGGATCCAAGTTCTAGATAAGATCGCTCAGCTACGGCAAACTGTGGGAGCATTGTCATCAGCATTCCCAAAGGCCCAGATTGTTTCTGCTTTATTTCGCGGAACTTTTCCTAAACCACGAGGAACGAAAAAAAAAGTGTTAGAAATAAAGATCAAGATTCAAAATAATTAATAAAAAAAGTTTCCACACCTGCAGTGATAGCTAGTACGTGAATGGACTAGGTGAGGTTATCTACATCTTACTTTTGATAAGGAAAAGATAAGAATACATTACCACTTCTTCTCTTGCTTTATCGAAGCATAATTGAGCTACATTCGTGAAAAACGATGACAGCAATTCTTCATTCTGGTCCATTTTCTTTCCTTCCAGTTAAGGTGGTAGGTACAACCACCTTACTTCCAGTTTGGTGAGCGAATTTTATACTTCTAGCAGACGACATGTGAATTTCCAAACATATAGAGTCCTTAATAGTTAGAGAAACGCAACCGGCGTACCATGGCTCCTGATTGACCAAGCTACAGCGGGATCAGAGCAGGCCACAAAATGGCGGCACGCCTGTATCGGCTGAGCCGAGCCGAGCCCGGGTGCCCCACACGTCATGGCCCTAGGCCCTACCGCGAGTGGGGAGTAGTGGGGAGAGGTGAGGGGCGATCTCCACTGGGCCACAAAATGGCCGCATTTGCGTTTCTCTAACTATTAAGGGCTCTACAAACATGAACATTCGTTCGCCTGAGAGTAGAACCAAAAACGGAAACAAGGCTCTCTACTCCAGAACTGACAGTTTCGATGAAAGATGGCTACAATAACTAAGGCTATATAAATGTACACAACCTTAATAAACGTCAAATCATAAATGAGTTTGAATATCTTTCGTACTTGAAAGGACGATAAATAGAGAGGCGCTCTTCACAACATTCCACTCTACTTGCGAAACACATCAATGTTTGGCGCCAGTTTTGAACGGAGCGCTTGAGCGACAACCTTGATAGGAGGAGTAGATTGTGCGGTTATTTACTTTATCAAAAAAAGGGATTATTTCCAAGTTACCGGAACCTACGTCATTTGTCGTGAATTTTATTTTTAAGAGATAATAGGTTTGAGTAAATTAGGTTGCTCGTTTAGGTTCGGTTATTTCGGGTTACATTGGTTTGGGTTTTTTGGAATTGAAAGTTATTGGTAAAACTTTAATTGTCGATTCAAAATTCGTAAAAAGTAGATGTTTCACGCGTTAAATACTCTTTTCAGGCAATGCATGCATGGTACGTACACATTGCAAATAATTCCTCCCGTATTAGCAAGGTCGGGTAGAGATGATTAGTATCGCAGGAAAAACAATAAACCGATAAAGCATGCATTTTAAGCGATTATACTTAAGTGACAATCTGCCCACCACAAAACAGGCTATCGAGATAGTAGCTATGAATCACAGATATAAATTTACTTAGAATCGTTTCACGTTTCGGTTTCTTCTTAAAAAAAAAACATCCTCTTTTAGTCTTAATTCGTCACACCGTTTCCATCATTTTGTTTTCGCACTCGATCATGTTAAGCACTTTCACTTTAATCCACAAGAAATGTCGATTTAAAATGTATTAGGTAGGTTAGTAGCTAGGTTTCTGCGCCGTGTGTCTAAGTCTCCGAAAATGCGTTCTAGTCCCATATGGAATGCATGTACGTGGATATAATGTTTTTCATCAAATAGCGCACGTTATGTGGATATAATGTCTGTCTTCATTTTAAGCAGGGAATAATTAAACCTTAAAAGCAGCCGGACAGCAAATGATTATATGTGCAGAAAGAATTCTCAAGAGTGTTATAAATTTTACTACAACTAAATATCATCATATCTCACCGCTGAGAAACGTACTACCCAATGAAAGGATCAAATCATTTTTTTCGTATCTTTTTCGAGTACCGGATATACGGATAATTTCAGTTAACAGCAGTAAGATGGCAGCTCAATAGTGCCTATTAGTCATCAGTAAAGTCTCAGTCAAAAATAAGGGGAAGAAAGAGCTTTAAAATGTTTGACGAATACGTATCAGCTATAACTAGTTTACCTAATAGATGAGTCTGGGTTCGGTTAGGTCCGTGTATGGAGAAAAAAGGTTTGATTACGAGCCTTTCAAGGATATACCTTCACTGACTGTCTGACCGCAATCCATTCTGGGATAAAAATAAAACAATGGAGACATCCTGAAAAAGTACCTCCTTATCTAAAGCTCGGATAACCCGGCAATCTATTTTCTCCGACCTGAATAATGCTCGCACCGTTTAGCTGCGCAGTGGTGGTGTCTTTTTTTTAACGATTCTGGAATTACACAGCTGTAAAATCAAATGATAAAAAATGTACATTTCCCCTTATAAAACATGCTTTTATACATGATAACAACGGCATATCGATGTTTCCAGCCTCCTTCCGCGAATGTATTCGAGGTCTTCAGAGCGAGGAGTGATGTTTGTTTATCCTCTCCTTCGGAGACTGCATGCGTCTTGTATTAATCCTTTTGTCGGCAAGCCTGCTTTTAAGCTGCTATTAAGCGGCACTGCCGCTTAATACGGCAGTTAGTGGTCGCTGAGAAGTAAGCGGCGCCAGGCTTATGGTCATCAAGGCACTTCGCACTAAAACGAGCACAGACAGGTAGCGAGGATAAAAATGTTTGCTCGCCTATGATCATGGTCTGTACCGATTGATAAAAAGAGATTCATTGTGATAGACAACCAACACGACACGAGCGTAAACAGGGTTGCCTAGCGAGAACCGAGTTCACGCTGAGTTTAAGTGACTATTCACACGCTGCCCTATTTAAAATGTATTAGGTTGGTTTCCGTTCAAGTTGCTTCCTAATTAACATGCATTACGTGCGTTCAAGGCTCCTTCGTATTAACATAGGCGTGCGAATAGAACCAAACCGAAATCTATGAATAAATGAATTAGTGATTTTCGTTTTATTTGACTCTGCGTCATGCAATAACATACTGGTACACTTGAGGCGAAATAACATCACTTTTGGGTTGAACCTGATCCAGAGGAAACGACTAAATTTACATTGTAAAGAGATTCCAACTATGAGGATTCAACTCGAAAAGTCAGCCGCAGAACAACAGAAGATCCGAGGGCTGTCGATGTCGCGACAGCTTTTCAAATCTCTACGAATGCCTGATATTACATTTTCCTGGCTGAGTTAAAACCTATGCTCAAAAGCTAAACCCATTTTAATAAGGCTGCGAAATAATCGTAATCTACAAAGAACCCACAGGAATATCCATAGCAGGCAACATTTAAGACACAAATTTACGCTTTTTTCATTTTTTTCTGTATTTTAGTTGGTATTTTACTGAAATAGTTGAGATGGTTAGTTATACCTTCCACTATTAAGCATACTACGAGGCCTGTCTTTGATTCAATATGATGGACCGTTTAGGAAGATATGAGCGCCTGCAAGCTGAGAGATAGGCAACATCATCACAGGCATGTAGTTCGGGTTGCATACCAACACAAGCCATTTATGATGAGAGCAGGTCAAGCCAACTTTGCCCGTGAATTATCGCTTGCATTCAACCGATTGATTGATTGATTCAATGTGCGGAAACTCGAAAATCCTGAATTCAGGTTTGAATGTTCCGACAATCTAATCGACGCCCGGGTGAAAGCAGGGAAGCCACAAACACGCACATCTCTCCCTTAGAAGAGCTTTTCTTACGACAAGCATCTTTTGGAACCAGTTTTAAAGGCAAAAAAAAAACCTTTTCCATTAAACCAACTGTAAGCTCCGATGCTATGTTACGTCTCTATCGAAATCAGTAAGGAACTTGTGGAGCAAATTAGGGCGAATTTCCGTCGAATAGTACTAGCATTGTCCCCGAATAATTTCAAGTATTTCGGGAGAAAAAAAAAGTACAAATCTCAACAATAAATTCAGTCCACTGTGAACCTCATGACTACGATAAACATGGCCTGATGATCTGATTTTTGATCAGATGCTTGGAAAGAGATTACAGCACGAGTTTTTCAAGTGCTTACGGCAATATTATCATTCCCGGTAGACAGTTGATCAACCATTGTAATTAAGAACTTTCGAAAAGTACCCACAATCTTAAGATGATTCTCAATTGGCAAATAAGATACCAGTACAAAACATTTTTTTTTATGCCGAGATCGCACACGCTTAAAAATTGGAAAAATATTTAATACTGCATAACAATCTGCAAGGAAAACTTGGCCATGGACCAACTTGATGCATTTTTTTTGGGGGGGGGGGCAGAAAGACACGCCAAATCAATGCTTCCGGACAATCGGCTGCAAAGCGTTTTTTTTTAATTAGAATCTCACCATAACTGTTATTTCAAGAAAATAATTAAGCTAACGTAAATCCTTAATTTGTAAAAAAAATCCTGATTGGATTGATGGTTGGGTAATATCAGTAAGATCCTAAAATAAAAACACAATGTAAATCAGGGGTGTAACCTCCCTGGTCCGAGAATCCATAGCATATCCATACATCGATTTCCAAAAATTCACGGATATCAACGTGGATATCCACGATTTTTTGATGTCAGTCTTCAATTATCGATACAAGTGTGGATATCCACATTGATACCCAAGCTGGGATATCCATGTAAGGACATTCTGCAACGGATATCCGTAAACAATAAATACTCATGGATGGATTCGTGATTTTATGGATATCCGTCTTTAATTATCCTTGCTTTTATGGATATTCCTTTGTATATCCCTGGATTTCTATGGATATCCATGCATTGACTTGCTATGGATTCTCGATCCAGGGACATTACTTATTTAATTTAGGCCAATTTACGATTTCTAGCCCATTTGAAACGTTTTTCGTATTTGTTCTTTTAAGTACTCATTATTTTTAATTACGTATTTTTTTGATGGACATTAATGAAAGATCATGGCCTTGAAACAGCTCACGTAGTTTACGGTGTGAAATTCTTTTTTTTCCCTTCAGGGTGACAGTACTTCGATTGAGCAAAGACGTAAGATGTGAAGGAAGAAGATCCAGATAAGGGAAACATAATTAACTCTGTATCTTAAAATAAGAATACTGTTCTTCAAATTCGATTTCCTTCTTTCCAACCAGACCTCTTACAGTTAGCGATGCGTTTCATTAGAATGCTAGTTTCCCCTGAATCCTGCGTCTTAGGATGAATCGACCCTACACTATTCAGGAAGGAGAAAAATAAAACTGTTACCTTAAATAATTGAAGGTATTTGCCCTTGAACAGAAGCTATTTTAATTACCTTTGCCACACTCCTTTCCGATTATGAAGCGGTTTTCAATGGCTGTCATGAAGATGTCACCAAAGGACCCCCCCCCCCCAATCCTTTCAGTTTAGTCAAAAACATGTCCGAATAATAGTAGTGTTCCTCGAAACTTTGCCTGGTGAGGAACAATATTCAAAGAGCAATACCGGTACTTAGTTGATCAGAAAAAAAAGTAAGTATTTCTTAAAATCTTGAACTGTTTTGAACTTATACAAAAATTGTGTTGTGAAAAATAGTATTATTTTGCAGGTATTTTATGATTGCATGTTGCTCTTTCCTGAATGTTCTGAGACTTGGACCGTCTTTATAAGGGAAAGAAATCTGTGTAAGTACATTTAGCATTCCTTCCCACTATCCTTAAGTGAAATGTTTCGTCGGTGTAAGTTCCTCGAAGATCTATCAGTTTATTAACAGCATTTCTACTATGATACATCCGCATAGATCCTTTCCACCTTTGGATCGTCAAACAATGAGACTTCCTCCTGTCCGCGGTTTATAACTGAATCGCAAGGAAAATATTTTCGATGGAAAGAAGAAGCACGTATTTCCTCTTATTTTTAAAGGTCGAAAATTCCGCATAACTGATTCCGTGCGTTCAAGTTACCTCCCATTTAAAATGCATTACGTGCGTTCAAGTCTTCATGTATTCGCGCCGACGGGCGAATAGCCATGACTTTTTTTTCTAGTTGGTTTGTAGCCGTCGTCAAGCTGGCAGCTTGATTTTGATTCCAATTTCAGAAAATTGAAGGCATTTTTTCTTTTTTTTTTCTTTAAAGTATTGCAAACATTTAAAAAAAAGGAACACTCTTAATTGGAATCTGTGGAGTCTCTGAGATTCAGTGGAAATTCTCTGAATCTCAGTAAGTGTAGTACCAGTGATTTTTTTCAGTGGTGCTATTCTGACTGAAATTCAGTGAATTTTCACTGAATCTCAGAGACTGTCACTGATTCAAATTTAGGGTGAAAATTTAAAATAAAACTCTTACAGCAATGTATAAAAAAGGCTTAAGAGAGGCTTCCTCTTTTTTGGGGGGGGGGGATCTTTTGAGGCAGAACAGAAGTTTGTACCGTTCCGGCATAAGATCTGTGGTGCACAGTGGGTCTTCTTGCAAATGCGCCAAAATTAACGTATTAAAAAATGGATTAAGAGCCTCCCGCTAATATAAACACAATTAAGAAATTTATCTCAATCGTATCACACAGGTGAGAAGGCAGATATCAAGTCTCAAGTCCCGTTGCCAGATCTCCTCTTATAGACAAGAGCTTTATCGAAAGATCTCAACGATAAGATATAACATCCACATAGCTTTTCGACTTTATCTCTCTCACTTTCTCATACGTGTGTTGACAGAGATTACCAAGTGACTGGAGGGCGCGATTGAGACACTCACCGCACGCCGCTTGGGACTGACGCGACGCTCCGATTCAAAAAGCGCGCGCTTATCTTTTTTGCGAGTCAACTTTGATGACCCCTGGTGGCAAAACAGGGAACTTCTGTCATGTCTAGGTTTCGGAACGTTTTGTGGATTTGTGCTTTGTTTTGTGTGGCCGTATGTAGTGCAGTGAACGCGAGTGATGTTTCGGTGGTGCCACTTCGGGGGCCCTTCACCGGGACGAACGACAACAGTGAGTAAAATTCAGTTCTCAACGAGTCCAAAATAGGCCTAATCCTACAGAAAACTTGCCCATATTAACTCCCATATTCTATAAAAAAAAGTATCTTAACCCACTACCACCCAGCGAAAGCCGTTCAGAAACAGAAAATGTATTTTAGAGGATCTTTTCACCTCAGTATTGTCACATTTTCAGCTTAGTATTGTAACCCACAACAACCCAAGGTATTTGGAGTGAAATTTATAGCTAAAGAGAAATTGGAAGGATTTTTTCCATGAAAATAAGCAATTTTAAGTTTTGGAAAATGCTTAAACTATTAAATTTTAGGCCTCCAGAGAGGTGATATTTTTTAAATTGTGACATTTTGAACTGGAAAGGTTCTCTAAAATACATTATTTTGTTTCCGAAAGGCATCGCTGGGCGCGTAGTGGGTTGAAAAAAAATCACCTCTCTGGAAACCTGAAATATAATAATTCAGGCGTTTCCCAAAGCTTAAAATTGCGTATTTTAGCGGACATAGTCCTTCCAATTTCTCTTAATCTAAACTTAACTTCAAATAATTTGGGCTGTTATGGGTTAAAAAGTAATGCTTTGATACCTTTTCTTTCGGGTAAGGCATTGACGCATTTGAAAACATACTCTAACTTTGGAAACGTCTTATTTTATCAGCGGGTTTTGGCGCGGCATGAACTATAACATGTGCTTCTTGGAAGTTGAATGCTTTCGTAGTTTAATAAATTTAAGTATGTTATCACTAGCAAGATATATGTACCCAGCAACTGACATTATTAGAACAATATAAATGATCATAGTTAAAGAGAAGAGAAGTTTCACGACGCAGGTATCGAACCGCGGACTTTTAACCAAAATGGGCATGTGCAAGCATCTACGCTAAAGTGGCGACATGATACGGCGCTCGCTGAAAGGAAATGATATAAAAGGAACGGATTCTTGACAAGCATGCATGCTTCGCGTGCAACTGAACTGGAAATGCTTTGTGAAGTGAACATGCCTTTCAACGCCATTTTATATTAGCATTTTAAAAATGTGTTCGTTGGAAATCTAAATGCTTTTCTCGAAAAAATAACCACACATTTTATGCCTAAAATATTTCATTTTTTTTTTTAACGAAAAGTACTTTGATGCAAATTTCTTGAAGGAAAAGAAATAAATCGGTAAATCCCATGTTTGCTGTGACCATATAGACAAGAACTAGGGTTTAACGTTGGCATTACGTCTATGTCTAGAATTCAGTATTTTTCCTGATTCTTACGATCTAATAACTTTCCCTGAACGGATTCTTCCTGCTGTTTGTGAGGTTAATCAGACATTTTTCGATCGAAATCAATTAAAAAAATAATAATAGAAAAACTGCAGAGAAAGTGATGTCATGGGTACGGATTAAAGCTGTTATCGAACTGGTATCAAAGCTGTAAGTCCAATTCATGAAACACGAGCAGTTTTCCCTGGCTGATGATGATGCTACGGACATTTTCTGCATTAACAGTATACTGTACTTAGACTTCACAGACTAAGTCTCCAAGTAAACGCGAGATGTGTCTATTTACCCGACAGCATTATCATTCGACATGTGTGCTGAAGTTGTCCCGTGTACATAAACGGTGTTTCACATAATATTCATGAATAGTTTTGCTATTTTGGCTGAAAACAGGCGTAATTTAAAGACTCATTAATGCGTCTTGATGCCACGGCACGGTCTGGACAGCTGCGTTCATCTCACGAGGATTGTCCCACAGGCGCTGATGATTTTGGAATTTACCATTGAACTTGAAACACCCGGTACATGCGCGCTTTATCCGATCACCTTGTTCCTACCATTCTGCACCAAAGAAATATTGTGATGATCGGGCGCTTTAAAGGAAACTTCAACGCGCGAAAAGAGATTTTGCTCTTGCTAAGTCCTGTTCGGTCAAGTCGAGGTAAAAGGAAAGGCATTAAGAAAAGGTCGTTAACTCCATCAATGTATAAGGAGCTGTCCCCTGGCGACAAAAGAACTCCTAGGCTGTTATGTCTCACCCCATTGTTTTACCGTTAGGGTAGGTGTCACGAATATCCTATAATAATTGGCGAAGTTGATCTAAGGAGTGTTAACCCACCACCGCCCAGCGATGCCGCTCAGAAACAGAAAAAAATAATAAAAAATTAAAGAATCTTTCCAGTTCAGTATTGTCACAATTCAAAGAATATCATACCTCTGAAAACCTTAAATTTAATAATGTAGGCATTTTTCAAAGCTTGACATTGCGTATTACAATGGAGATAATCCTTCGAATTCCTCTTCAGCTAAATATCACTCCAAATAATTTGGGCTGTTATGGATTAATAGTTCGGACTATTCGGTTTTGCGTACTACATTCTGTTTTTAGTCATTGCAGTGTACACGATGCGTTCAAAATACTGTACCTAATCTCGAACAAGGCGTAAAATAGCATCTCATTCATACACGATTCCCTCCTTCACTCTCATGGTCAATGATTTCCTTCCTTCCACACAAAACTGAACCAAAAGTTACTATCGCCTTGATCTAACGAACCCTAATCTAACCTCACCGTAACAAACGTAAACTTGCGGCTACGTTTTACGTTCCTCCTTCGTCAGAGACCTAAATCTGTTTTATATAACGCATATACTCACACGGCATAGTTCGTCGTCTCATTTAATCCTCTCCACGAGAAGAAATCTTAATCCTCACCCTAAGCCTTACGTTTGTGCATGAGTATTTATCGTAAAGTCTTGCCGAAAGACAAGGAAGCCGCACTCTTTTACAACCCGTAGGTTGTTAGGAAAGGCTCATTGACGCAGGTCCTGCGCAGGTCCAGGCGAAGGGTGCGATGGGAGGCGGGCGATGCCCCAAGAGGGAAAGGGATCGAGCTACAATGCCGTATGATGAAAAGAGAAAAAGAAATGGGGAGGGAGAAGGAAAAGAAAAGGAAGGAAAGAAAAGGGGTTAGGAGAAAGAAAGTAAAGCATAGAAGAAAAAGCTTTTCAAGAAACAGTGGAGCCTGTTTGGAGTTCATAGATTTTAAGGAGTTATGCTAAATAAAAAAAAAAATGAAAAAAAAACACATTGATAGAAGCGGGTTTTTGATATTCCGGGCGCAAAAATCAGGTTGCCACTTTTTCTTTTATACCTAAAAAATACAGGAAAATGTTATAATCGGGTAATAATGGTAATATCCATTATCTTATGGACTGTTAAGGAAAAGATGGAATCAGTTTACACTAAAAATTGGTCACGAAGATAGACTGATTTTATAATGAGTCAACTTTCCCTGGTCTGAGAATCCTTAACAGATCCCCCAGTCGAAATAATAGGGCTGGCACCAGGCTGGGGACCGGCTGGAGTGGTACGGCTGGGGATAGGCTGGCAACGAGCTGGGGAAGAGCTGACTATGCGCGAGGGGGTGGCTGGCGGCAGGC
>Ga0058701_10001850_pt1 | contig 15493 bp, 5 predicted proteins | sample AgamicOrMae_FD_97039 | JGI IMG/M metagenome (GOLD analysis project Ga0058701, IMG submission 97039) | Agave microbial communities from Guanajuato, Mexico - Or.Ma.e | ecosystem: Host-associated > Plants > Phyllosphere > Phylloplane/Leaf | place: Guanajuato, Mexico | collected 2012-06-04
AAGAGGCTTGCTTATGATATAGGTTGGGCTAGGTTGGATGCCTTTTGCCTCGTTCCGCTATCTCTCCGCTCGGCTTGACGACACAGGGTAGCACCGCAAATTTAAACCAAAAGGTTGAAAATGCTACCTTAAAAAATTACAGTGCGTGCTTTACGACCATGCTCAAGTCAGGTTAAGTTACGTTGTCAGATCACTCGGAAAAATGTTAGCAGTGGCAGCTAACGCGTTAGTTGTAGGTGCTATTAATTTTAGCAGTCGTCGCTAACTTTTAGCAGTTAATGCTAACGTTTGCTGTTACTACTAGAAAGTTAGCAAGGGCTGCAAATTGAGCGAATTTGTATGTTTAGCAGATATTGCTAAATTTTTAGCAGCCACATCTAACGTTGGCAATTACTGCTAAAAGTTAGCACTGTCCGCTAAAATTATGAGTACATGCTATATCAACGCGTTTGCAATATTTCCTCGTGCACAAAGAAAAACTAACCCCTTGGTTTAGGTAGTCCCAACATACCCGTTTTAGGTACACAGGGAAAACAGGAAGAGTGTAATTTGATTGTTTTTCAAGATACCCAAATAATCATACTAATGGTGAGCTGTCGAAGACGCCTTTTCATTGATATAGTTGTTCATTGGTTGACCCTAAAAAATAGCCAAATTCGCTTCTCCTGCTTTACCTTCATAACCAAAACAGGTATGGGACAACGGTACCAGGGTACCTTAAAAGAGGGGTAAATATTTACTATGGTTAGGTTAGATAGGTTAAGTTAGGATAGGTAGGGTTAGGTTAGGTTCGGTTGGGTAAGGTTAGGTAAGGTTAGATTAGGTAATGTTATGTAAGGTCAAGTTTAGGTAAGGAAGGGTAGCTATCATAAACGCCAAATTTCAAATCCACCTACGCCACTACCATAAATGCTCAAAACCGTCAAATTTCAAAGCCGCCAACACCGCTACCAACCTAACCTAACTTTTGACTTTTTTGTGGTTATGATTAATGGCGCCTGGATACTGGCGAGTAGGGCGTTGGCGGTTTCGAAATTGGGCGTTTGAGGGTGCCGCCTTGGTTAGGTTACGTTACATTAAGGTCTGAAAGGTTTGTGCCTCGCTCCTGCACTCTCATGCGGCAATGAAATGCTGATGATGAACTTTTAAAATTGAGACTGTTAGAGTTCGTGAACAGTGTTGATAGTTCAATCAGCAAAAGCAGTTTGCTTCATTAATGAGTCGCAAACGCAGCGGTCCTCAAATTGCGACCCGCCCAAACAAAAGGCATCTCCCGGGCAGCTGGCAGCTTTTCGCCGGCTTTTCCGCCCAATCGCTGACGTAAGGTCCCTCGGCCTTTCTCTTTGGGTGATAATAACCCAAATGCTCGGGCTGCACCACCAGTTCCCGTGTCATAGGGCCACGATGACGCTGAGGAGGAATTTCAACCCATCAGGGACGAATTTCGGCCCATCAACACTGATTGTCACGCTCATCCATGATTAGATTGCATCTCTTGCGATATGCATTTTCAGCTCAAGCAGATCGGAAGAATTCTCAGCGACCTTTACGCCTTCCGACCTTTAACCTCCTCTGAAGACATTGTTAAGTAAGGGCATTCATAACTCTGCAAAGATACTGACTATCAGAAAACCGGGCAAGAAGGGTGGTGTTTGAAAAGATTTTTTACTATGGGTTGAGGTTACGTTAGATTAGGGATAATAACGATCAATCCCGTTGCGCCGGACTAGGGTAGGTTAGAGCAGATCATGTTAGGATAGGTTACGCCAGACTACCAGGTGAGAGGTTAGATTAGATAAGTTTGGGTAAGGTTATGCTTTCCAAGGTTAATTCGGATAGGTCTAGTTTATATGTTAGTTAAAGTTAGGTCTAGGTAGATTCGGTAAAGTTAGGTTAAGATTTGAGGAAATGTTAGAAGTGAGGTTAGGTAAGGTTAAGGGACGTTACGTCAAGTTCGACTTGACAAAGCTAGGTTATGATCAGCAACGTTAGGCTGCATTAGGTAAAGATGTTTAGTAAAGTTAACTTTGGACAAGTTCGGTTAGGTTAGATTATAATTAGGTCAAGTTCGTTTAGATTAAAATGTTACACTAGGTCAAGCTCAGTTCAAATTTGGCTGAATTAAGGGTGGTAGATTAAGATCGGTTAAATTAGGTTCAATTAGTTCAAAATCGGTTGGCTGAATTCACTTAAAACAGGTGAAGTTCGGTTGGGTTAAGGCTAAATTAGATCAACTGCAATTACGTTAATCAATGTCTTAAAGTAGGCCTTAAGATAGCCACATTACATCGCAGAACATGAATAAACGACTCATTTTCGATGATTTCACGATGAACTTATAGCCAATAGGAACGCCGGCTTGTCTTCAGGAACAGAGTACCTCGCTTCGCAGAGATGCGTCTCTCGCGACTATAGGGTTGATTGATCGCCGATTATGTCATCCGGCGATTCCTATTTGCCTTGCCAACTCAGCAGAAGAAGGCAAGGTCGCCGGAAAGCTTCCGGTCGGGACACTTAAGTTAGCGATCTCTCGAGTTCACTGACAAGTGAGTCACTGTCAGGGATACACACTGCTTTAGAATAAAAGTTTGCTTACATAACCAAAATCCATTTCAGGGTCTAGATCTCTCAAAAAGTCAGAAGTCATCCTTATAGCGCCGACAAAAAGCCACGTTGTCAGACTTTGCTATTCTGACGAACTTAAACTCGGTTGACTTATTAAACAGAAAAGAACAGTAAGAGACCCCGCATATTTGCATTGCTCAGCTTAATAACATTTCAATACACGGAGAAAAGGTCTTGGTTGCCGCAAAGAAATACTCCGTTGATATACAACCGAATTTTTGATTGTGGTAACCACATTTTTGGTTGTTGCAAACTTCCGGATGTCACCAAATAGCAGTCTCGCGAAATAGCTTCGTTATTGTCAATAAAATACTCTAGTTGTGGCTGTCAAGAAAATAAAAAATAAAAAAATGAGTAAGGGTATCAACAAAGTTCTTAGCTGCTCCGACTAAGCCATTCTTCCCGTAAATCACAAAATCCCGTAAAAATCACCATCGTCTTTTCAAATCAAGTTACGCGATGTTCCGGTGGCATCAAATAATTTGCCTTTGATTCAATGCTAGGGATTCTAGTATAATTAAATCTCAGTCACCCATTAAATTTGGACAAGCTTAAATTTTACTATTTGCATTGCTAGAAATTTTTTTTGCAAACATTTTAGAATCCAAATGTTTGTTTTCCCAAAAAAAACAAAGACTTTCCTTAGCATCATAATATTAGCAAAACATCTGGAAAAAAAAGCTGAAACAAGTACTTTTGTGACTTCCTAACATAGAGCAAGGTATTGCGGATTGAACTATCATTACTTAGTATACTATTTCTGCTATAGTGGAGTCCTAGTCATAAGTCCCGGCTGGGACTCAGAAATTATGACTTAAAACTAACATTAAAAGAGCAATTTAAAAGTCAGCCCAGATTACCTCGCGCAATCAGGTTTCAGACCGTAAAAAAAATGAACATACAAATGAGAGAAATGCACAAAAATGATTCTGAGAGACCTACAACCGAAACTACTATGTAATGAAAAAATGACGTTTTAGTCCATGCCATCCCAGTGCAAAATCCACGACTCAGCAAAATCTTCTGCGCCATAGTCACAAATCGGTTATCTGTTATTTTCCTTCGACACGCAATGTTGAATAAATTTAGCGGGTGTGGTTATTTATTATTTGAATATGGGAGATGGTTAACCTCCGTCGCCTCTCAGTGGGCGAAAGGAATATTGCACAATGAACGGTGAATACCACAGCAGAATCAGAACGCCGAAAAAAAGACAGTTGACACAGTTTCAGTCGCGCCACTTGCAAACAAACCTATAAAACTTTGCGTCAACTTTTCCGAACACTTTTCCATCCTAGAGGAGATCCGTGTCCGATTTCCACACGTGTTTCTGTTCTAAGTGTTTGAGCTTGCCGCCTACGGCTCAGACAGCGCCAAAAGCAAACGCCATTGGAATCGGGCATGCACTTCCACAAGCTTAATACTCACGCCCAGGCAGCGTAATATCGCGGAAAAGAGCAAAATGCAATTTTTAGCGATATCATATTTAACGTCACATACAATAGTCACGTGGCTTAACAGAACCTACATAAATTCTACCTAACCTAACCAAACCGAGACTTACTTAATCCATAACAGCCCAAAGGATTTGACGTGAAATTTAGTTTAAGAAAATTCGAAGGGTTTTCCCCATTAAATTAAGCAATTTCAAGCTTTGGAAAACGCCTAAATTATTAAATTTCAGGTTTCTCGAGGGGTGATATTTTTGAAATCGTGACAATACTGAACTAAAAAGCTCCTCTAAAATATTTTTTTTTCTTTTCCGAACGGCATCGCTGGGCGGTAGTGGATTGATTTATTGGGAATAAAGGTGACGGTGTGACGGGTTACTTCACACATGTGGAAATTCGGAAATTTCGTTTCTTTTATTGTTCAAGGTTCAGCCACTTACGGTTTATTCAAAATTCAGCCTTTTTTTCTTTTTTTCCTGAAAATAATATTAAAGGATGCCTATAAAAAAAAACATCGATGCTGACAAAACACATTTGCTAACGTAGCATTTAAAGATTATATTTTGTCAGTGTTCCACCCCAATTACATAGACCTTGCATTATCAGGATAACAATAAAGAAACGCGATAAGGTAAACCAACATTCGGTTAGGCTAGGTTAGGTCAGATTTCAAGACTCGCTTACCGATATCACTAATAAGCCAAGCCTGATGCCGATTACTTCCCGGCGGACGGCTACAGTATTTACGCGGCATCAAGCTTGACGACAGCAGTCCTCATGGGTTAATTTAGGTTTGGTGCCTTGTGTCTCCATTACCGGCCCGCTCGTCTTGGCGATGGACGAAAGAACTCAAGCAGTACAATATTCCACTAAAAATTTACAGTTTTGATGAGATGGGCATCCAGTGGTTATGTACTATTCCTGTTTTGCAAACTACTATCCGCTGAAAATAAGTTATTTACTACGATAATAAACCTAAACCGAAGTTCCTCAATGGTAACTGCAGTTTAGAAGGTTACCGCGCAATTCTTGAGTTACTTCATCTCAAGTGTAATCCTTAATGAACGCGTACATCTTTATTACATTGTTGACGTTCCAACAGCGCTGCGGAACTTTGCGGCTCGTATCGATTTCTCCGATAAACGAATTCCACAGGGAAAACAAAAATAATAACATTTCAACATACGATTTAGTCCTAATCGTTAATACTATTCCGAAGTGACTATTCACACGCTGCCCCATTTAAAATCTGCTAAATTGGTTTCCGCGCGTTCAAGTCACCTCCGATTAAAATGCACTGCTACGTTGATTTCCGAGCGTTCAAGTCGACCCTGTATTAACGTATAGGCGTGCGAATAAAACTGATCATACTATTTATGCAGCAGAAATAAAAACAAAAAATAAAATACTAAATATACTATTAGAACGAGAGCTACGTTGTTTAAGGTAGAAATTCTTTCAAAGATGTTTTCAGTTTTTTCCTACGTAAGAAAATATAATATTTTCTCAAAAGAAAAAGGCTTATAACGCTTAAAAGGAAGAAAAACGAGTAAGCCTGGGTTTCCTCTGTAGTCTAATACAATTATGCGAGCAGCAGGAATAGCAATTAAAAGTTGCTTTTAAAATCTTTTTTTATTGCCTCCATTTATACACATGTTTCTGTTACGGCAACTAAATCCTTTAGCCGTAATTATAACCCAGCCCAAACCAACCTAGACTGAAGCTAGCCCAAGCCAACACATTCTAAAAGAAATTTAAAGCAGGTCTAACCGAAACCTCGACAACTCATCTTTGGTGACGCATTTCCTGTTCCTGTTAACGGGGCGGGCCTCCTGAAATGCGTGTAAGTGAACGGGAGCAAATTCTGCTTCCAAACAGCTTGGTTTCGCGGTGACATAAGAAGCTCAAGCGGTGTCTGGCAGCTTTCGGGAAACGCGCCCGAACCAAGCCGAGCCGGGTGGGCTGTCCGGGCTGGCCCGCCGAGCCGGTGCCAGTCGAATGGGGCCCCCTCCCGGCGGGTTTCCCTTCCCGGGATGAGGCAACCAGCCACATGGCCGGGCTGTGGCCGGGCTAAGGCCGGCCGCACTCTGTTCCAAACTGCCCCAGCCGAGCTGCCAATCGCGTACTACGTCCGTGTTCCGCGCCCAAAATACCATTCTTTGGAGTGTGCTGCAAAAGAGGAAACAGTTTTGGGCGACGTGCGTTAACGAAATACAGGACTTTCTCCGAACCAGAGGCTTTTTAACAGTATTCCACAAACTTAAGCCCAACGTTACCAAGCGAAACCAAACCCAGACCAAACCTAACCTTACCTAACCAAACTCAACTGAATCTCATCAAACCTGGAGTAACCTAACCCTGCAAAATTCGCAGTCTCACGTAAAACCTTACGAAAATTAATATTACTAAATTTAACTCTTTCATTCCTAGTCTTAGAAATATTGAACGTTACCCACAAAGAGATTACCCTCTGTTAGTCCCATACGTTGTTTCATATATCATAGTAAAACCAAAGGAAGAAATTTTATTAGTTTTGATGCTTATCAACAACCATATCACTTAAGGGCTCTCAACGCGACCTCTTCATTGATATGGTTGTTGACATAATTAGCTTAAAAAATAACCACATGACGCACTTTCTCTGTTGATCAGTTCTATTCTCACGCCTACTGTCTGTCAATGCAAGGGAGACTTGAACGCACGGAAACCAATCTAATGCATTATAAATGGGAGGTGAATAACGCACGGAAGCCAACCTAAAACATTTTCAACGGGGCAGCGTGTGAATAGACACTTCGTTCCCTGTTTTACCTTTAGTCCTAAAACATGTACGGACGACTACCTGAAACTGGGGTTACATTTCATTGGGCAACTTAAATTGCCCAAAACCAATAAAAACGAACGACCCAATCCACCTGAACTTAACCTAGGTTCAAGACCTAACCAGAATTCTTCCATTTCTCTTCCTTTGGAAATACCCGTCCAGTTGAGATCCTGAGTCGTGTATATCGCAATCAAATCTAGTGACATATTTTTTCGTAATTGGTGTTGGTAATAATGATGCATATCAATGCGGAGGACCTCGCGCTTGGTCAGGTCAGTTCAACGAATCCCTAAACGAAGAATCCCTAAAATGGAATCCGACACGACTTGAGATCTCAATTCTACTTTGAGCACGTCAACTAACAATTCATTCCAAGCTACTTCATAACAAAAAAAAGTTATGTTTGATAAAGCCGAGTTAAACAATCGGAGCCTTGCTGATTGATCAGAAATGTTGATATTAATAGTTTTGGCGCTAAGTTTACGATGCTAAAGGTCATTGGCGTAGACTATTCCCAGTCAATAAGTCATTATAGTGTCTGGTCGCGCCGAGAGCGCGGGCTAAGCAAGGCGTCGGTAAGAAAGTCCCCCCCACTCTTCCTCTTGAGTAGGTCAGGTGCGCGATCAAATTGGGTCAGTCATTAAGCGACTTATCCGGTTCCTGTACATTGCGTATGCAACTCACAAACTGGAGACTGTCGTAAAAGCGGTGTTCTTTAACAAAAAAAGTAAATCAGCTTAATCCTTATAAAGTATCCGGCCAACGACGAAAGAAACACCTGTTATAGGCCTAGTACCAGTTTAAAGAGTAAAGCGGGCCCGAATAGGGTTAAGTTACTTTTAACACACAGTGAAAGCTGAACCCTATTTTAGGTGGGTAAAACAGGAAGGAGAGTAATTTGGTTGTTTTGAAAGATACCCTTAGCCTGTGTCAATAGAGAGCGCTCGACTAGACTTTTTCATTGATATGGTTGTTGATAGCTTTATCTTCGCAAATAACCAAAGTACGTTTCACCCGCTGTTTCACCTTCACACCTGAAACAGGGGTTAGTTTTTACGCGGCAGGTATTAAGATTTCGAGGCAATAGGACATAACAAAGCATGCAGTCCTCAGGAGAGACTTCAAAGCACGGCAAAGCACCCAGATGATTGCACAGATGTTTTAGATTCGATCTAACCTTATTCATCCGAGATAACGTTAAATGAGGTTAAAAAAGGATCGGGGTTCTGTTTAGCCATAGATTAGGATGGGATGCATTCGATAGCGCCAAAAACCGCGAGCGCCAGTCCGTAACCGCCAACCGAGAAAAGTCGCAAGCGCCAAAGTACGTGTAGGTTAGTTTAGGTCAAGTTAGGTTACGTTAGGTCAGGCTAAGTTAGGTTACGTTAAGTTAGGTTAAGTTATGTAAGGTTATTATAACGGTTACGACCTTTGGCGTTTCGACTTTTCTCGTTTGGCGGTTACGGATTGGCGCTTGCGGCGTTGGCACTCGTGGTTTTTGGCGCTAATGACAGCTACCCGTTAGATTGGGTTAGGTTAGTATAGCGGTTGCGAACTTTGGCGTTCGCGACTGGCGCTTGTGGTTTTTGGCGCTTATGACAGCTACCCGATTAGGTTTAGTAAAATTGCGTCGATCGTTTAGCTACGCCATGCAATTACGGCACTAAAAGGTTTACTTAGATAACGTAAAATGTTGGGTCCATCCCTCGGCTATCTTTCTCCTGATAATGCGTGTTATGCCAGGGCTGGGCGGGCAGCGAAGTTCGCTCCGCAGAGGCGACGTGCCCCGTTGGGCAATGACCAGGTCGGCGTGCGGCGCGCGGCCCGCGACCGCCTAGCGCCGCGACCGCGCCGGCCCAGTTTCCACTAAGGCGTCCTTGGAGATGGTCCGCCCGTCCGCCGGTCGCCCACTACCGCGACGTGACTCTGGCATGCTATCCTGTTCCTGACGAAACTCCTGTTCCATACATGTTTACGCTTTTTTTTTCTTAGCGGAAAAAAACAAAAGGAATCTGCCGTAAACCATAATAATAGTGGCTGGAGTCCTAAAAAGCAAAGGCTAAAATCTTGCTGGAAATCTGTAGACCGGATATCAAAGTTATCAGTCGGATATCAGAGGTATAATAAACGGATATCGAGAGAAAATTGACCGAATTTCAATTAAATATCTGAGAAATTTCATCAGAATAGAAATATTAAAAGATGTCTGCTGGATATACCTACATTTTAGCCAGATATCAGTGGACAGAGGTCATAGAGTAAAAAATAAATAAATAAATAAAAATGAAAAATCGCTAAAAACAGCCATGTTTCGACCGAATCCAACAGCCGGATATCAAGGTCTTTTGTGCACCGGATATCATGAGCTGTCACCCCTTGCTAACACGTGCAAATGATATAAGTACCGAAGCTTCAAAAGTTGTGGATTAGCGAAGAGTTTAGGCATGTGCCCAGAGGACGGTTTAAAATTTTGCCGTAAGAAACAAAACATTTTCTCTGCTGCTTATTCTTTTTTTTTATATACAGTAGTTTTTAATTCTTAAAATTAAAAAAAACAACAAAATTTTTAATGTTTCTACGTCAAATAACAAGAAATTAAAGTAGAAATCTTCTTTCTTGTTGGGTCGATATTTCCCGTTTTCGTAGATAGCCCATTTGAGATAAAAAAGTGGAATATTTCTTTATCGGTAAAAACTTTTTACCTACCGAGGATGTGGCTGTACGGCTTGAAACTTTGTAAAATGGTTGGCTAATTAAAGTGGTCTAAGATTTCTCGCTTTATTTGGCTTTGCTGAGTAGGCCTACGCAATACTTCCATTTGGGTACACAAGTTATAAATAAGATTTTTGTAGTCCCAGGAATACAATTTTCAGTGAACAAGCACAGTTTATTGCACCAAATGAATTCAAAAAAATACCTTTTTAGGATTGGCTTATTATCTTGAAATTTCTCTATTTCATAAGTTATTTTTCCGCGACTAATTCAAACATCCGCTGTTGAAAAAAGAGAGAGAGAGAGAGAGAGAGAGAGAGAGAGAGAGAGAGAGAGAGAGAGAGAGAGAGAGAGAAAGGGTTTTTGGTTTTGTAATTTTAAATATGATTACTCCAACTACATTTGAGTAAGATGTTACCGAGTTCCAAAATGCAATTTTTAAGCTGTCACAGTCATTTATTTTTGTTTTGTCTCATTTTTAAAAATAATGAACGTATCCTCTACGCAAAATGTTGGTAAGATTAAGCAAAGTAAGAGCAGATCCAGCTAACTTACATAAAGTAAGATTACGTAAAGTTTAGGGTAGTTACGTCCGAAACGCGGTATATCTCCCGAGCTTCTCACAGTGGCGGTAAGATTGGTTAGGTCATAGGTCTAGGTTAAGTTAAGGAAGGTCGGTGCAGGTTAGCATAGTGCACTTTTGCTACTATAGTAGTAAATAGGCTAGGTTCAGATAGGCGAGGTTACGTTTTGAAAGCACCACAACAAGAAGAGAAAGCATACAAGCATGAAACACATTCCTCGAATTTCACACAATAAAAGGAGATAAGGGCATCGGTCAAACCGCAATAAATATACCAGATGTTTTCTGCAAAGACGACTCTTTTGTTTGAAAGCGGAGAAGCCTGAAAATGGGCACCGAGACGGGCTCACGAGTTACATAACGGAAATTATCGGTAGCATCATGAAGGTACTCAGGTGAGGATTGGCGAGTCTCATCGCACGGCGGGCAAGCCGATTCGTTTCCGGTCCGCTGCCTTTCTCGACTCGGGCTCGGTGCCCAGACACGCTCAAAATGAGCCACGCTCCAAGTGAGCCACGCTCCAAGAAAGCCACGCTCCAAGTGAGCCACGCTTAAAAGCGAGCAACGCTCAAAAGGAAACCACGCGCCTCGATGGATATGTTATCTGCTTGCCGTGTTATGCACTCGAAAAACACATCCGCAACTTTAGCTGATCATACGCAAAACCAAGGTGAGTCTCTCTAACGGTGGAGTCACTTCAGGCCTCATACTCACAATCAGAGAGAACGGGAGACGTTTTCTGACGCCAGTGGTTTGTGCGGATTGCCTACTTACAGGATGAAACGCAGTGTTTGCTCGGGTAAGTCCGCAGGAGTTCGACATCGGTCGGCCCTAGCAAAGGCTGCCTTTGACCCTGTAAGTAGGCAACCCGGAGAAACAATTGGCGTCGGGAAACGTCTCCCATTTTCGACGGGAGTGATTACACCTTGGGTAAAACCTAGGCCGCATACTGGTGCTCCTTTGATTTGAGCAGGGAACATTCTTTTATCATTGTATTTTTTTCTCGTCAAAGACATTGGCGGTAATACGAGAAAAACAAAAAAAGAAAAAAAGAAGCATCACTCTAGCGGACAAATTACTCTTCGTTATTGACTTACATAAAACCCATAGCCCAAAAATATTTTCGAAAACAAAGACAAAAAAAATCGGTTAGAGCAACTTGGTGACCCAGTGCAGATAATCGACAAAGCAAAAATATCAATTTTAGCCATAGCAAACCTATGTTCTCTATTATTACGGCATAAGACGACCTCGCAAAATTTTAGGAATGAGCATCATAACATGAAGTTTTATTTTCCTTTGAAATTTAAAGCTAGAATACTTTGAAAAACCACACATGGACTTTTGGAAAGATCCGCTTTCAACATTTCCGGAAAATGGGGTTATTTTTCATGCAATAACCAATCAAGACTACAAGGGTTTAAGAAAATGTGAATTAAAATGATAAGGGAAAAAAATCTCACCAAACAGCAGATACTCCGGCTAATCTTGTAGACATTTACCTGAAACAGAAGGAAATAAATTAGAGCTACATTTGCCTGTAGGCATCTACTACAAACACGTGGTTGGCACTGGACTAAATAGTAAATTCTAAAAGATACAGTTTCCCAACTTTGTTTTCCGCCTTTGGTCGCCAAGCTGAGCCAGACAACAGCGCTGGTACAAGGCACAGCCTGATTTAACTTATCCACGGTCCAAACGGCGAACAAGAAGTAAGCGGCATCCGGCTTGGCCACAGGCGAGCAATGTAGTAGCAAAGCGGGGCATACTAAACCTCACCTAACCAACGAGATTGTTGGTCATCAATTCTCAAGCTGTACTAAAATGTTCAAATGATCAGACGAAAAGATCAAATGTGGATCACATAGAGAGAAATATAGCCTTTAAACCTCAGTCAGTTCTATTCGCACGCCTGTGATAATACATGGAGACTTGGGCGCACGGAAACCAACCAAATGCATGGGAGGTGACTTGAACGCACGGAAACCAACCAAATGCATGGGGGGGTGACTTGAACGCACAGAAACCAACCTACTGCGTTTACAATGGGAGGTGACTTGAACGCACGGGAACCAACCTCATGCATTTTAAATGAGAGGTGACTTGAACGCACGGAAACCAACCAAATGCATGGGAGGTGACTTGAACGCCCGGAAACCAACCTAGTGCGTTTTCAATGGGAGGTGACATGAACGCACGGGAACCAACCTCAAGCATTTTAAATGGGAAGTGACTTTAACGCACAGGAACCAACCTTGAGCATTTTAAATAGGAGGGGACTTGAACGCACGGAAACCAACCAAACACACTTTAAATGGGGCAGCGCGTGAGTAATCACTTCGTTTAAACAAGTGTAAGCGTGATGTCACTAGGTATCTTGGATATGAAAGGCACTGACAACCCTTTATCAGTAAGATGAAGTTCCGGTAGACGCATCAATGTTCACCTCATTTGGAAAAACGTTTTTTTAGACACTCTGCCGACCACGCAGGTTTAGGTCCATCCGTCCTGAATGACTTGCTAACAGCTGATTTGGTAATTACTGGCGCTAACTTTTTTGTCTGAGCTGGAGCGTTCGGACCGCGCGGTGCAGCTGAGCGCTGTCACGTCGCTCCATGCCGAGCGTTGCAACAGTCACAAAGACTTTTCTGACCGTTCACCACCCATACAACACACCTTGTGTCTCATAACGAGAAGGGCGGGGCTATGCCAACACCCGACCTCGCTGAACCTTCACGAACTCTAACCTAACACTCTCAGCAAGCTTCAGTGACCCAGGTGCCACTGGGAATTTCAGGGCCGTGGCACTGGTCATTCAGTGAAGTTTGACTGGTTTCCAGCAAATTTTCACTGTTTTTCAGTGGAATTTCACTGAATTTCCAGTGGGATTGCACTGAATTTTCCAGTGGCACTTGAACCAGTGACCTTTCACTGGTTCTTGCTAAGAGTGTAAGTACATTCTCTTAAATTTTGGCTATTAATATAAGCAACGGACTCTTAGTAACTTAAATGTCTAATGCGCTGTCATCGAGGAATATGTCGGAAATGGTTTTAAGAGCAGAAAGTGTTGGTAAAAAGGTGTAAATAAGTTTGGATGACGCGGCCTCTTGCGCAGACGGAGCCACAGAGCCGCTGCGGCGCACCAATTTATTGGTCGTTAAAGTGGCACGGCGCCCAACATCCGTACAAGCGGAACTTGGAGGAATTTAGTGTCTACTAAACCGCACCGCTAAGCCGCCGGCTTAATTGCGTATAGATACTGTTAAAGTGCGCATTTACCTAAATGTTTTCTTTCAGCAGTTAAAGGCGCTGCCGCGTCACTTTTATTCCTTCCGAAGGGGTGATCGACGCCCCCCACGTCTTCGACAAAGTTTTTATCGTTAAACTTTGCTGCCGCGATATTATACACGCATTAGTGTTATTTTGTTTACCCCGTTTTATTATTCAACCCGTCGTTGAATCATCTCCTGAACAGGCTCGCAAATAAGAGCGGCGACCGATTAATCACACTCTTTGATTCAGAATGTCCCTTTATTTAGATAGAAATCTTTTTTCCCTCCGCGGGATGTCTTATAATTCTTAGTTTGGCTAACATTTTTGTCATGTGCAAAATGCTGTCTCCTCTTCGTCGGTAATTTTTTACAGTGTGTGTGCCTGTCTGTCTGTCCTTCCGTCCGTCCGTCCATCCAACTTTTTTTTCTACAATTAATGATAAATTGCGTAGAGCTTATGTGATCGCAGCTCAATTTTCAGTAAATCTTCTTTTACTGGAGGATGAGGAACACAGGGAGCCGATACCCTTCCTTTGCTGGGGGAAGAGTTCGATTTTTCAATGGCTCTAATCTCCTTAACGGTCGGAGCTATCGAGAAGTAGAAAAAGGGTTCCTTTAAAAGGAAATTTGATGGCCAACAATGTCGCGTCCAAAAGAACTTCGATTTTTTTTAAGACTAAAAAAACACCATTTTTACGGCCCTTGGGTCGTTTCATTTATTTTTTTAACTACTTATTGTATCAAAGTTACGAATAAAAAAGAAAATGATCAGCTTTGAATTGAAGATTTGTTTTTAAACGATTTATTCGACAAAAAGAAATGTTTTAGCGCCCTCAATATCATGAGGAGATAGAAGTATTGTCTTTCTTCAAGCGCTCCTTCTAAAAGTGCTTTTTTTGACAAAGAAAGAATTTTGTGACGGTAGTACCTCTTTGCGAGGAGAATGCTTTTATTTACAAAAACAGCGCTTCCGAGAACGCTCTCCGTGAGCAAGAATGCGTATCAGAGGGACTTTCATAAAGTTCAAAGCCTTCTTTCCAAAATACCCGCTCGAAACACTAAGCGAATAATGAAAAGAAAAAAATCCCGAGCCAAAACACGCGCATTAGTTTAAGTCAATTTGGCCACTTTTTATGGTTTATTATTTGATAATGTCGCAAAAGAAGAGAAAGTAACGCCGTTAAACACACGTTCGTGTTGCTCTCTCAAAGGACAGCTTCTCTCTCGCTCGTAAAGAGCTTTTGATGACGTCAGACGTTAATTCGACGTCGCTTTAGCGTATTCCCAGTTGTCGACTGTGTCTTAATCCCCGCAAATCGCAACGCGTGTTAATTGCCGGCGATAGGCCGGCCCGCTGATAAAAGCGATAGATGCGCTGGGGGGGGGCGCTGCGACAACCCATCCCGAGTCGAAATATAAGCACCGCCTAAGATCCGCGAGGTCTCCTGACTCGTAAAATAAGCACCGCCTAAGATCCGCGTGGACCCGTGGACCCCGGAGGTCTGCCTGTGACCCGCGAGTTCCCGTCCTTCAGAATTATTCGCCCCGCAAGGACCCCTTGGAGGTCCGCGAGATCCTCACAGGCTCCCCCTCATATCCCTCGACCCCTTGAAGCCCCTGGGAGGTCTGGTAAACCCCGAACCGTAATCAAGGCTCCTGCTCAACCATAGAAGTTTGGATTGGTGAAATTTATTGGCAAAAATATCTATTGAAACAAGAGGGAAATAAATAAAGTGTTAAAGTCAGCAGTGTGTTGGCTGCAAACCGCCATTTTAACGAAACTTACTACAGATTGTAAGCAATCTGATCCATTTTTTTCATTTACCATTGTTTCCGAGTAGTTTTGATTGTTCTTTTTCTTTCTTGATTTTTTTAAGAGATCAAAATGTGATCAGGTACGCTTTTTTATTTTATCTAGTTCTCTGACTTCGTACTTTTGTTAAGACAATAAAAATATATTTCTTAAAGCGATTTCGTATTAATGACGTAGCCATCGGATCCTCAAGGGCAGAGTTCTGCAAAGTGA
>Ga0058701_10001851_pt1 | contig 15486 bp, 9 predicted proteins | sample AgamicOrMae_FD_97039 | JGI IMG/M metagenome (GOLD analysis project Ga0058701, IMG submission 97039) | Agave microbial communities from Guanajuato, Mexico - Or.Ma.e | ecosystem: Host-associated > Plants > Phyllosphere > Phylloplane/Leaf | place: Guanajuato, Mexico | collected 2012-06-04
AGGTAGAACAGTAACGCGCTGTTTTTCAGGAAATGTTGACAAGCTTCGAATAATTAATTTTGCTCACGATTAAAAGATTACTCACGATGCAAGATTTCTTTACGTACCGGTTAACAACAGTATCGATTCAAACTCCAAAATTTTCACGATAGGACGGCCCAAACCCAAATTATAGGGGTAACTATTGAATGCATATAGATTTAAGTATCCAGTTTTAATTAAAAAATAAAAATTCCGTCAAAAATTCAAATTTACAGAGATTGCCGAAAAATAATATTTACGGCGTAAATTAATTTCCAAACCTCGTCAGCAAGACGTACTAAATATACAGCTAGGTCTAATATATATAAAGGAGATTAAGAACAAATAGCTTACAAAGGTACTCACCCAGAAGCAAACCAAGCAAGACTAACGCTCAAAGTCAGCATCAACTAGACATTTCAAACGGGTTTCTCACCTCTGGAGTCGAATCGACTGCTTCGGCGGCTGTTCGGGTATTTTCGGCAGTCTCCGGAGCTGGAGGAACGGTCAGCTGAGCTCCGCTTGCTGCGGGTCTTTGCGGCTGAAATTTTGGCGCGCCTGCTTTTGTAAATACCGCGATTTTAGGTGGGGGCAAAATTGTCTCAATTTACTCGTCAATCCGTGTCCTGATTTGACGTTTTTTTTTCTTTTTATATATTTTATGAAAAGACAAGCGTGAAAGGACTGCAATTTTTATCGGCTAATTCAATATTGTGGTCATCACGTTAGATAATTAAATTGCTTCTTTCTTTTTTTTATACAATTGAGATCGCGTTCTTTTTAAGTCGATGAAGGAAAATTTGTGAAAGACTTGACAATGTAAAATCTAAAATTTTAGGTTATAGCTTACACTTTTCTTATATCCAAAGCAAATTAGAATTTTTAAAAAATCAGGACAGAATTACAAAAATTACTCTTCGGCAATGTTTTCAATTGATCTGGGTGCTTTGTTGCAGTTCTGTATTTATGGGAAGTTACAAGCGGTGATTACTGGATTAAGTATCGATATGTAAGGATCATCTTTGTATCTTTATTTCTGTACATATAATACAAAAAGTTGGATGAGAGAAACAACAACTTACACGAGCATTGATAAGTAAAATAGATATGATAAACTTCATTAACCCACCTAAAAAACGATCAACAAATGTAAATGGTATAAAAATCGAAAGCCCGAAGTGAAAACCTAAACGCTGAGATTTAAAATCACCTAACGAGATACCCTGGTACGGGAAAGGATCTGTACTTACACATATACGTTTTTTTATCACACGAAACTATAAAATATACGCGTAAAAAAAGACTCTGACTAAGCCTTTAAAAAAAAAAGAAAAACGTATTAAAAAAACTAACTCAAAACAGGAACAAACCACTGTTTTGAGTTTAGATCGTAATAGCACCTATGATTAGTCATGGAAAATGTTCAGAAGTGGTATATTAAAATGTCAGGAACTGCGACGTGAAATAAAAGTGTCAACGAAAATGACCGACATATTTTTACAAACAGTAATTTTAGAGCGCTCTCGAGTTGACAGAGTTCTTGGCGAAGGGCTGACATTTATGCGCCGCACTCGGTATTTTTGGTTATCCCTCATGGATGCAAATCTTTCGTCTTATAAGGTTTCATACAGCGAGAGCGACGAACAATTTTCTCATTACCGACAAATCTTGACGGAATCCGTAAACGTTTACATAAAAACATCTGATCCATACAAAACAAAAATAGGAACCGGTTCCAACCGAATACAGTACAGGTTTAAGAAAAAAAAGACCTTTCGAGGGTTAAGTCACGGCCTTGTCCTGCTTTTACTGCAAGTAGGGTTGAATTTTCGTCAGATCAAATTTTATAGCACCTTAAAACAATATATTGGCATGCCGAACTGTAAAGTTTTAATCTAAATCAAGTTTCCGGATATCAACGGTTTTCTCGACTTTCTTTTGTTTGTCCTTTTTCGACATCTTCTTGGCATCGTCGATCCGTTGGGTTTCTTCGTCCTCCCAATATTGGGCCAGAGCGCGTAATTTCGCAGTGTTTTCCGCTGGAAAGTATGAAAAATTCAGTATGAAAACGCGCGTTGTCAAAAAAAAAGGGATTTAAATGTGTACCGGTACAGAACTTTATCTCAAGCTCTAGCGAAGAAGAAGATGTTCCGATTGAACTGGGAACAGAAGCGCTCCTTTCGAATGGTATGTTAATTAAAGAAGCATTTTGATAAGCAGGTATTCATGAACGTCACGGCACGCCAAAATTTAAAAGTTTTGCTCTCCTCGCATTGTCATTCAAATGTTAGTAGACAGAAATAAATTTCAGAGAATCAAAACGACAATTAAAACCAGTACTTGGAGAGATCAATGGTGGCTTCAGCGTAACCATCATCGACTTAAATTTAAAGCCTTGCAATCATTGACTTAAATGTCAAAGTCAAACAAAACCAAAACCTTACTCCGGAGTTCATTTCAGTACGGCGTGCCTTGGGGGAACTGTTAGGTGGTCTCTGAACCTACGGTACTATCATAGAAAAAAACGCCCCCCCCTGCAACCACCTGGACATCGGTGCGTTGCGATTGCCTACCTTAGCTCACCATCAGCAAATCACCTGCCCGACTCCGAGCTAAGGTAGGCAATCGCCACGCACCGATGTCGATGGTTGCAGGGGGGGACGTTTTTTCTGTCTATGATAGTACACGCTACACATAAAAAAATCTGTATTTCTGGCGAGCTCTGTACGGCTAAAATACTAACCATATTCATGTCCCAAAAATTGCAAATCGTGCTAAAAGAAAAGGCGAAGGAAAACTGCATACTATATAACATGCACTTTACAACCAGGGCCTAATATTTTTAAAAAAAAGAAAAGTTTAGCTGATGTAATGCCAACAGAATAGCCTTGGTGAGACAAATTGAAGGACGTGATCAGACGCCCGGGGCGTGGGTGCGACGTAATTTTTTAATATAATTTAATTTTTGCCATAATTGAACTATTAAAAACTAGTAGGCCATGTTAACTACAAAATTAAAGTTGTAATCAAACGCTCAACAGTAAGTGTGCGACCTGTTAAACGGTGAATCCAACACTACTAATAGAAGTCTAGAATATACATTTCAGCGATCGATACGGATTTTAATCTACTTTGCTGAACACAGATTAACCTATAGCCAAAGATACTTGGTGATGAATAAGATACTTGAATACCTAATGTTCATTAATAATGACCGACCAAACCTCGTTCAAGTAAGGCAAAGCAAAGGGGTCTAATTGAAATCAGGGGTCTGACTTGAAAGAGGTGTAGACTAAAATTTACGAGTATTATTTTGATAATTGAGTCAAGGGTAGTCTCTACTAAAATGTAAATCTTAGATGTCTATTTATGGCGGAAAAAAAGAGCGTAAGAGTTGACCAAAGCCAACGCTTAAAACGCGGTAAAAAAAAAAACAATAAAAATTACCATGGAGTTCAGCAACGGTTCCAAGATGGCCGCCGAAGTCGGAAGGAAGGCATTCTTTAGGAATGAAAGCGTACAGACTCTCTAGTTCATCTGCCTTATAAAAGTGAAGCTGTAAAGTATAAATAGTCATAATTAGTTTGTATAAGAAACTTTGTTTTGTAGTCAGCATGCAATTCTTAACATTCTGAAGTATCGAAACTTCTGAATTTGAAATTCTCTTTTCAATGAGACCTGTGGCTATATCCTGTATCACCGATAAGATTGATTGATTGGTATTTATCATGAGAGAAGGACGGCCCCACTCTCATGGTATTTATATATACATATTTATAAGGTCCAGAAAATGCTGAAATTATTGCAATTATTTTGATTCTTTTTTTTGTTAGAGGAAAAGTGAGCTATCTGTTTAAGGCTCCAAAAAAATTGAAAAGTAGTTTTGTAAACCTGCCTAGATTTTCCCCTGAGGAGAAATAAAGGCGGTTCATATATTTGTAATACAATAGACATATTACTAACAGTCTTTTTCACTAAATAATACGCAGTCAAAAACAGATTTTGAGATAAAGAGGATAAATTTCTGGGGGTAAGAATCCTATTCTTGAGGCAGTCGTAGGTAAAAAATATTTACAGATTGTACATTTTATACAATGCCACCACCCCGTATTTTTTCCGATAAACATTACCGGTAGCGCTCTTGCACTAAGTCTGTATGTATCGCATCCAGTATGGACGAAATACTATGAACAAACAACCAATATACTGAAGGTTTTGGCAGCTATAAATGCGTTGTAGTATCACAATTTAGCCTACAGAAATGATACACCACAAGTGTACCAGCGTCTGAAAAGACGGTCACTCGCTCAGACACAACTGCACACCTGCAAACGCCCTGATCTGGATGATTCTACATCGAGACCAGTAATTGAAAAAACAGTATTTCACTGATTCAGTAAACCATTAATTGGTAGTCCCAAGATTATTTTGAATATGATCGTAAAATCCGCCGAGTACCTACGTAACCATATTTTGGTTAATTTTTAAGATAAAAGAATCGAACGAAAGATCTCGCTGAACCATTCCGTCTGATATTTTGTAACCTTGAAAACTAACGAACAAAAAACAACATAGTATCATTAAAAAAACGAAAGTTAATATTGTATATATACAAACTACGATACACGCCCATCGAAGAAAGACTATTTCGAACCACCTCTGATAACTTCTGTTTAGATACAGCCCCGTAAAGAAGAACTTTCTCCGACAAAGTCTGTACAACCTGACCATCACCACGATACACACTGTAAAAATTTTGCAGTTGCACTTGCTATCTTTTGCGTTCCACCCTCCTTCAATCTGTAATTACATCACGTGTATTAAAGGCATGAAATTGCGTAGGTAAGGTAAGGTTAGGCTGGATAAGGTTCGGGTAGGTGCATTATGACTCAGTCCGCTTTCTCCGCGCTCGATTGTCGCTACGTCACTAACTTCCCGGTGGCAGAAACTGACGCTGAGAAAGTAGGCAACATCCAGCACATCTGCGATTGGTGAGGTTAACTTGAGTAAGATGCCCTATGGTTCGCTCCACCATCACTCCGCTGCGTTTGGTGACAAAAGGAAGAACACAAAAGATAGAAATAACAACCTCCAAAATTAACGATGTGACCGTCTTCCGCCCGGATTCAAAACTCCCGCCCGAGCTCAGAGTTCCCGCCTGAACCCGAACTTCCCGCCAGAATTTATATTTCCCGCCCTCCCGATTTTAAAATGCTATGCTTGATTTGCGTGGTTCACCCTATTGTTGGCGTGTTTCTTCCGGACTTGAGTGATTCTCTCGTCGAGCGGCAATCCTCGAAGGCTGGCCCCTCCCCGATGCCAACTCACCAAGCTGAGAAGTTCCTTTTTGATAAAAGGCCGAATGAGCTGCATAATTCTGTCCAGGACGGGCAGAGTGTTGATCACGTGGATCTGTTTCAGGCGAACAGGGTTCGCTTCCTAAAACAGAAAAAAAAAACACGTAAGTCAAAGCGCGACCCTAAATCTAAGCTCAAAAATCAGGTTTCCTAAATTTTCCTCGGAAATTTCTAAAGTTTAGTTTTAAAACGAGGACGCCTCAAAATAAGAATGTCAAAATTTTTGGGCAAGAATTCTGAAGAGGTTCAAAATTGATTTACATATTTTGTCTTGGTCTCTTTGACATTGACCATATTTTATTGGAAGGGGGATACAAAATGCAAGATTTACATAGGCAAATGAGAGGTAGCGCAAAAATCGTCCTCTTACAATTAGATTACCGGTACTTGGGAAAATACGCTTACGTCCAAAGTAGGACTTCTCCCCTGAAATTAGGAAATCATAATTTTTTTATTACTCTCTTTAAACAATCGGAGCTTTGCGTGCAACACAAAACACTATAAAAAACAGTGACTTTGAAAATTTGGTCTGAAAATTGGGAAACGGTAATGGAATACTGAACAACTTGTCTTCTTGGATCGAATAGAGGCCGCATCTTGCTGTAAAATACACTATATCAATGGCAAGTAGGTGAGCATTTTAAAGCAATCCAAAAATATGGCGTGGTATAGCATATAAAACTCGCACAATTCCGTGCATTGCTGGTATAGGCAGCCAGCATGACATCACTGTGGGTCGGGTTGCCTACGCATTAAAAGACATGCTAGAGACTTGGCAGCCCTCTGTATGTGTACTCTCTATGATAAATAAACTACTATTACATGGTTATCATCAGTTACGAGTTCAAAGTTTTACACGAAAACACGCAGCACTATCACCGATTCATTCCTGACAGAAATGAAAAGAGATTAAAAACCATCAAAACTGAGCTCGTTAGTTTGTTGCAACACGCGCCTGTCGATACTCAATAAAGTCCGTGGAGCTCATACTAGCTATAACAAAAATCATTTCAGCACCGGTACCTCTACAGCTAATTTTCCTTCTCATTTTCAAATGATAAATTCATGTCTGCGTTAAACCTTGGTTCAACCATTACATGATAACTCACGACTTGTAACCACTAGGTTATGTGTCCTGTGTTTCGCTTCGCTATCGCCTTGCCCGGTTGTCGCCAGGTGGGCCCTTACTACTACCGAGAAGTAAGCGCTATCAGGCTAGGATACGATACTCAGTGCCCTGAACCCATTTCCACGCCAGCGACGAAAGATTGAACACAAGATGTATAAAACACAACCTTTCACATTTAGCGATGTCTCTGTCGTAACTCTCTTAAAATAAGGTTGCAGGACGCGGACAATAACCGCTCGTCTGGACTAGGATGTGAAGGCTTAAATGCAGGCGATGTTACGTATTACGTAAGAGGTCAAGGTGCGATATGCCATGAGTGTGAGGAGAGGGAAGGAAAGAGAGAGTGAGACTTCGCCGTCACATGACATCGGCAAACATCAATTTTGGTCTGGCAATAATCGACGTTTACTGACGGAAAATTTTGGAAAAATATTATAATGGTTCGAGTTCTCGCATCGCAATGCTAATGCAAAGGACAACGTTTCAAAGTCTGCTTTAAGAGAAATTCCAGCGATAAAATCTAGGAACCATCATTTTCTACGTATTTGAAGTTTAGTTTTCTTCGTATTTTGAGAATATACAAAGCTGTGTCTAACAATAATTTATTAGCAGTGCGACCAAGTGGAGATAAATATATTGAGCAATAATAAATAAATAGAACACAATGAAGTTTGAACTCAAGTTTAACTCATGAAAAAAATCGAAATAAAGATCTAGAAATTCAAAATATAAGATATGGAAGCAAGCTTCAAAACGATTAGATTGAATTTCCAATGTAAACAAATACCTAAAAAATATAATATTTTCTTAAAACATTACTTTGCTATTGGAGCACGAAGCGGATTGTTTCACATTACAGCACAATAACTTTTTCAAAGTGCGTCATTTCATACTTCGTAGGATATAATTTAAGTTAAAGAAGTTAGCTGTGGTGCCCAAAAGACGATTCTTACAGATCTGCGTCACAACAGTTTGTATCCCTTTTCCCAATTATCCTCGAAGTTGCAGCCAAGACTAAGGTGTCCTTTAATATAAATCTTTGTGGAATTTCCCATCTATCGAGTTTAACTTTTCGCTTGCAAGCTAAGCAGACAAAAAAGTAACCTAACTTAAAATATCTTTACGGTCACCAAGCCTGATGCCGCTTTCTTCTAGGTGACAGTTTTTACCGCCAACAAGAGGCATATGGCTTAGTGACCGCTGCACAAGCAAAAGATGATTAATGAAGTTTAAACGTGGGCGGAACTCAACGGGTATAATAAATGCACATTATTAATTTTTAGTGTTAGGGATTATTTACGGGACCTTGTGACTCTTGATACCGATAGCACTACGTACCTGAATAAATTGGAAGAACTTCCTTAATAATCCAATAGACAAACGCGTAAGATGTCCTAGACGCACTCCCGTCATATCAAATAGAATTAAATAGCCCGGGATAGCTCCTTCCGTCACTTGAACAGCTTCCATTGTCATGGTTAACAATTTGACCCCGTCTGCGAAAACATATTTGCTGGGTTCGTACTGATTCAGGCGGTGGAATATAACCTGTGGGAAGAATACTGAATTAGAAAACACAAAAAACACGACCGCAAAGAAAGATTGGGCAAAAGGAAAACACTTCCACCTTAAGGTCGACTTTTATTTTATTTTTTTTAATTCCTTGGCTGCACGTAAAATCGCTTATTTCAGCGAGTGAGCTGTCGATAGAAAAGCTAATTTTATGTGACCTATGCCGGTGTTCATGAGACGGTGGTATTCCGCCAAAGGATAGGAATTCAAAGAATGCTCGAAACTCGGTTATACATGAGGAATTGGGTCAATTGGAAAGCACGTAATCGGTTCAAACTTTTCTTTACTTCCCTAATTATTCAGTTTTTAGATTCTCGAAAAGCAAATTACATTTCAACAGCGCCTTACCTGATAGCCTTCTGGCGTTTTGACTGGGAATGAGCCATAGTCCAGGACGTTTAAGGCCGTCTGAAGATCGGGCCTGTTGAGATCGCGGTTCGCGAAAAACTCAGGTGTGTTGGAACGGAGTGTGTAGAAGCATTCGATGCACGATTTTGTGCGTTCCAGATCGTAGTAGCACGAGTGGGCAAACCAAATCAGCTGCTCCTCTGGAAATATTTTTTTAAGGAAGGTCATTAACCCAGTAAAAGGTTTGGTATCCCTCCCTCGGTGTAATATACTGATCTCAAGCATACATATAGCTCACGCATTTCTTTTAACTACTCAGCTTCTCTGCACTAAGTCTTCTACCTCTATAACCTAAATCATTTTGGAATCCAAGATTCCAAAATTATTTTGAAGTCTTTTACAGCAAAATACTCTTTTATTTATTTTTTTATTTTTGACCCAAATCTATGAAATATTTTCTTGATTTCTTCACTGTAACCTAAATTATTTTGGAAAATCGGACTGCGGAAAGAGCGCTTTTTAAGCTAAAAATCGTTTTATGAGGCGAACCAACGAAATTCTTACTTCATTTCTGCACCATAACCTAAATTACTTTAGAAAATATGACTATCAAATAGGCGTTTTTAAGCTATTTAAAATAACTTCAATTTTAAATAGCTTCACAGTTTAAAAAATTGAACTGATTTCTTAATTTATAGTCAAAAATTACTTAAAAATTACACTTATTTGAGAAATATGTAAAATATTTTTGCTTTAATTTTTCGCAATGATCAAAAATTAAATCAATTTGTTTCATATAAACGTGCAAAAAGCTTATAACCGAAGGATAATCAAAAAATATTAGCTCAAAATTGAATTGAATGCCTGCTTGAGCTGATGGTTCAGTGATAGTTCGTTTTCAGGACGAGGATGGGGTTATTTGTTACCCACCTGCAACTGCAGGCATGTGAGGCTTCTCGTGTAACCAGGCCTTCAGGGTCTCGACGATCCCTTCAGGAAGGTCCGGAAGGCGCTTCCTCAGCTCGGCAGCCGACACCGGCATCTTCGGGATCCGCACTTCCACCCTATTCACTGAAAACAAAGAAAATATTCAGCATTTCTCTTGGGAATGTAACCCAAAACAGCCCAAAGTATTGGGAGTGAAATTTAGCTTAGGAGAAATTCCGAGGATTTTTCCCACTAAATTACGCAATTTTAAGCTTTAGAAAATGCCTAAATTATTCAATTTCAGGTTTCCAGAGGGGTGATATTTTTTAAATTTTGACAGTACTGAACTAAAAAGATCCTCTAAAATATTTTTTTCTGTTTTCGAACGGCATCGCTGGGCGGTAAAGCATTTAGGAACTTCACGCAACCTACTCGCTTAGTTGAGGTACAAAAGTATTATAATCGAACAAACGCCAAAATTAACCCGGTCATCCTTCAACAATCAGTATCTAGTCAACTTAAGTTGCCTGATTTAACCCACGCCCAGCGATTCCGTTCGGAAACATAAAAAAAATTACAGGATCTTTTCAGTTCAGTATTGTCATAATTTAAAAAAATAACTCCCCTTTTGGAAACCTGAAATTTAATTATTTAGGCATTTTTCAAAGCTTTAAAATTGCGATTTTTAATGGGAAAATTCCTATCAATTTCTCTTTAGCTAAATTTCGCCACAAATACTTTGAGCTGTTATGGGTTAAAATACTCAACGATGTTAAAGTCATGTCAATCTTGCCCTTTTTTTGTGGCTCTAACACCCGTTTGTAATTCAACACATGACAGTGCGGCGTGAGCATTTAAGAAGTTATGTTCTTAATTTTTCGGGCGGTTTAACAAGATCGTGAGATTACCATACACTGCAACCGTTAGAACACAAATAGTACTTGGCTCACGTCAGGCATTAACGTCATTGAGAGCTTTATTCACGACAAAGGCGTACACAAAAAATTTAACAATGGCCAATCTCAAAATACGCGCATATTTTCTAGTTTTGACAATAATGTCTGGTGTGCCTCATTATAAATAATAAGGCTTATTTTTTTTAAAGTAGCTTTCAGACTAAAGGTATCTTATGTGTTCAGTCTAAAAGGGAACGGCCCCTATGTGAGGATTAAAAGAAAGCGTTCCTTGATTTTTGCTTTTTTGCTTGTTTTTGCACAAAAACAAAAAAGACCCGATTCGTTGATTTTATTTTCACCTGGGTCATTTTCTATTTGTTTTGGAAATTTTTCGAAAATTGTGTTTATATCGAACATTTTTATAGGTACTGGCGGGAGGGTTACAACTCGGGTCACGTAGGTCTCAAGGGCCGAGTGACGCCGCCAGTGTTGCCACATGACGCGACTTTGTCATTTTTAAAAGAGGTGAAGATAACCCAGAGATTATTCGCATGGTTAAATTATTCATCAGCTCTAGAGCGATTTAAATTATACCCTACTCGCTAATCTCTTATGATTCTCGACTTAATCACGGTTAAAATTTAAAATATCCCGAAATCTGACAACACTGGAGTCCACGACGACTCGCGCCGCGCCGCGCAGTGATATGCCTTCTCGAAAAAAAAAGACGAAATCAGCAGTTCATCGCTCGCGAAGAGATTCCAAACGCGGAAATTCTACTTTGTGTTTACATCTCTTCATTACATCATCTTAGTAAGTCGGAAGACATAAAAGTACTTTTTTAATATAAAAGCAAGTATTTCCGACGAAGGATAACCATAAAAGCACTTAAAAAGGCCCCGCCAAGGCTCAGTAGTTCTCTTGGAAATCACATGTTTAGTAGCTAGAAAATTTTGTAATGAATAACCTGAGAATAAAGAAAAACCGTTAGCAAAGCAAAACCGTTTTCGGTAAGATTTTGAACCAATTCCGTTACTGCTTTTTTATTTACCGCGCTATTAGAGCTCTTCTCTGGATGAAAGTCATCTTTGACAAAAATACTAATTATTGGTGTAATTTTAAGCAAAATGCAATCTCTATTGTGCTGGAACCAAGAATAAAATAATCACCAAAATACTATTTCCTTCCAAATAGTACCTCCCTTTTTCACCAAAAAAGAGGAAAAAAAGGAGGGGGAAAAAAGAAGAGCCTCTAAAGCTTTCCCTCGATTCGATATTTTCAAGAAAAGTGCGATTTATATTCAATGAATAACAAAAATCGGAATCAATAAAGAAATAAAGTTAACGACCGTGTCTAGCCATTTTGCCTCGTTATTTTTTGCAAAATTGTGTCTTTTGTAAAAACATTTTTTGGTGTTCTTGTGTTTTAACGAAAAATGCGCCCACAACTGAGCTTTAACAAAGATCATAACCAGCATCAAAACATCTAACAATGTTTGACATGTTTTTCTTTTGTTCAAATGCACTAATCTTTCCGAGAAATGCATGTAGTTTGAAATGCCGCCTTTTCCTATAACCTACCAAAGCTTACGTGAAAACGGAAATAATTACCCGATATTATATGCACCAGAGTAAAGTGGAGTTTTTAAGAGCCGAATCAGCTCGAGTGAGCGTAATCGATCAAATTAAGAGACACTCGTTACATATTAAATAAGTACCGTATTAGTCAGTGACGTTCCAAACTGTATAGCTATAGCAATTGGAATCTCATCAACAATCTGATCAAACTGCTCATGAATTTCAACTGATTTATACCGCACAAATAACACCCTCTTTTTGAGAGTTTGGAACTGGCATCTTTGAAGACACAATAGATAACAGATTTTTTAAAATAATAATAATAATAATAAAGTGGTAACTTAAAACTCTCTAAATCATTTAACAATACAAATAGCTCCTCAAAAGCTTCATCTCAGTGCTAAATGCCCTCCTTATCAATCATAATAGTGGAAATCATTTAAACAATAAACACCGAAAATCACGCAATAATAACACTTAAATTTTAACGGGTCGGTTTTCTTGAATTATTTCAAAAGTACTTGCTGAGCAGATCACTTTCCAGAAAAAAAATTAATAAACAACCCAAATAGTCCACTTTTTCCGGGTTAAAATTCATCAAAAAAATTGAACCTTAATTTTTTGAAAAGAATCTTTCAAAACTTTCACTAACCTGGTAGCAAGAGAATATCTCAACTTTTAGGCAAAGGAACAAGTTGCCTTGATGCTGCCCAGCGGAGAACTACTCATCAAAGATGATTGACTTGTGCTCGGAAACGATACCAACACGACTAAAATTAAAGATAAGGCGGACTTCCTCTTATACGAATGCTATCGTGAATTATAGGGTGAAAAAAATTAATCTAGCACAAAAAAAAACGATATTGTTTTCGAAATAAAAACATCGGCGGGAGTTAACATTTCCGCATGTCGCGGAGGCTGCCTACCCAAGTATTTACGCGCTTATAGATTTGAGCTGACTTTCGGTCGCCAAGCCTGATGCCGCATGCTTATTGGGGTCAGGCTGGTTCAGCTGAGAAGTAAACGGCCTCCAGAGCGGTGGTAGTTAAGCGGATCGGTAACGGAACGAGTAAAAACCCTCGTGACCTAACCTATGTTAACATCATTGCGCTTTATGTAATGTATTATAATGGAATGCGATAAAAATATGGTTAAACACAAGTAGAAATGCAAGGAGTTTTTAAACCTGCATCGAAATCTCCTATAAAAAAGGAGCTTGACAAAATATCAAGAAAAAGAAGAATTGGAAATAATTAAATTGAAAGGCTTGTTGATTTTAGTAATTTAGCAGTTATTTATTCCCAAGGATTGAGAACATCTCGCACGGGGTCTGGGAACTTTTATTCTCACGTCATCTCAATATCCTGAATAATGGGAGGCACGATAGTTGCACGAATTACATCAGTATCAATAATATAGCGCTTTTTATTTTGAAAATCGTTACGTTGACTAAACGCAAATTAATCGGAAAATAACCATCTAATACGTTAATCATCATCTCGCACCTAGAAGGTTATCCAAAGTTGAGAGTAAGTATTCAGACAACTTCTAAATTTCTCATAACACAGTTTCTTGTATGGAAATCATGATTACAGACTGCTCCGCAATTACAAAGTTGTTTTATTGTTCTCTCACTGCTGGTACCTTGAGAAATTCTCATTTTTCAATTGTGATTTCACATGCAAATTTGAAAAATAACAACTTGAGAAATCTCGATCCCGGATCGACAAAAATTAATAAATAAATATTCAGTAGATACAGGTACCAAATAGAAGCACATTTTTCTTTTAAAATTAAAAAAAAAAAGCTTGAGTTTATGGTCAGTTAGGTTACAACAGATTGTTTTACAATTGTCAAGTGCTTTTTCGAAACATTTTTTTTACGCTATCATCAATGAGGCCATGTCAGATCGACAGAAATACTGATGTCTCTTTGTGGACGAATTAATTGAAATATGAAATTTATTTAGTCTGATGACCAGTGAATTTCTTGTATTTTTTCTTTAGAGAAATATTTCGTAAAATTCTTACAAAAACATAAAATACTGGTTTTGAGGAAATGCTTATACTTTCCACGTCCAGACACAACAAAGTTTGGTAATTCGTAATTTTATATCTGCGGGATATCTAGTAAAATTATATGAAATATTGGAGAGCGTATGTGTTCTTGTCGACAATGAACATTCAATTCCGGGTATGATCAAAACAATTACGCGTCTATTTACGACTGTCTTCCATAAATGCTCTGCTGGCAGACTAGGAAAAAAACAAAAAAACGAAAAAAAAAGAAAAACAAGTTTTATGCATAAAAAGAAGAGGGGTGGAAATGCCTGATTAGCTCTTATCAGCAATTAAGACCGCGATGAAAACTTAAATTACTTAAATTATAAAAATACTTGGATATTGCAAGAAAAAATACACGTATTACAAAGTTAGGGTGTCCTTCCTGTTTTAGAATGATCCTAAACGGGTAAATTTCACACCTCAGTTAGTTTATGGACATAGATCTATGGACCCACACAACCCACAGTCATTTCGTTTGATACGGTTATTAAATATGTCTAACACGAAAAAACAATAGCTGTATCAAGTTTTCCGGCGGAAACGAATTTTACGTATGCGGTGCAAAATTTTCGATTGCTATTCAATATCGCTAAATCGACGATATTCGTCCTATGTATCAATCGCATCACGGTGCTACTTCTTTCCGTACAGCTGACTTCTAGCCTCCAAAAATCTGGCTCCAAAATTCAACCATGGAAAAATTTGGGCTAAGAATATTTAGTTATTTTCGAAATAAGCGTTTTGGAAGACTCCGAAAACGACTGTACTTTTTAAAAAAATATACTAAAAAAACACTGAAGACTAAACATGAAGAATCTTCAACTTTTTTTTCCCACGAAATTTTTGAACAGAATTATTTTTTATTTTTCAAAAGTGGTTTGAAAATTTATGTTTAAAAAATGGTTAAGGAAAAACTAAGGGGAACAAAGTCGCCAGAGAAATAAGTTCGAAATAGCTAAAATATTTTTCTGCAAATATGGCATCGAAAGGCCCTTTGAAGAGAAAATCAAAATACGAGCTTCGCTCGTTATTACTGCCAAAAAATACAATTATTGAATATTCAACGAGCAGTGGAAACTGATACATGTCACTGTATCAAAATGGTGTATTTACCTCGGCAAAGCAGCCGGAGCGAATCCTTGGGAGAAAATTTCGAAAACTTACAGAGCTCCTGCTAAACTAATCATTGATTTTGCTACCACAATAGAAGATGTGCTTTTGAGGCAGACGCGCAACGCGGTCCGGACGACCATAACCTATAAAAAGTTAGCTGGGGGAGGGGACAACAACGTAATACCTGTTCCCCCTGCCCCCTTCGTGCCCCCTCCCTGCCCCCTCTATGGCGTAAGGACTCGTCTGGTGCTTAAACTGGTTGGGGGCACCCCGCTCGAGTCAACGATCTACGTTACTTAGAGGAAAATATCGCGTTCATGTTGGATACTTTGAAGTTAAAATCGTTTGGCTAAATACGTTTGAGAACCGTTTTAAGGCAGGGGATGTGAGTAAAAACGTGTGTTTACGCTAAATACTCTGTAAGTTGAATGGTATTTTGGCTAACTTTAAAAGGTATTTTTTAAAATAGTTTTTACAAAATAA
>Ga0058701_10001852_pt1 | contig 15485 bp, 6 predicted proteins | sample AgamicOrMae_FD_97039 | JGI IMG/M metagenome (GOLD analysis project Ga0058701, IMG submission 97039) | Agave microbial communities from Guanajuato, Mexico - Or.Ma.e | ecosystem: Host-associated > Plants > Phyllosphere > Phylloplane/Leaf | place: Guanajuato, Mexico | collected 2012-06-04
TGAAGTGTAATTACACCATTTCGTAGTTTACAGGATTGGGGGATATTTTGAAAACACGACGCTATTTTACCTGTAACAAGTTCTTCATTTAAAAAAAAAGAAAAAAATCAGTATTCATCTATTTGAAGGGTCCAGAAAAAATATAGCAGTATTTGCAATTTTAGCATTTTTGAGAATGTCAATCTTCACCTCGCTATTTTTTTGGAGGAGGGGGGGATCACTTACAACAACTTGTTACAAGTATTCTGATTAGTTATCGGGGCAGTTCAATAGTCCATTAACTGATTCACCCCATTAAGCAATTATTAGCGAATTAAATAATTACCAACGAAATTATTTCGACCTCATCCGGTTACCCTTCTCATACATCCCATGATGAAATCCGACGTAGGAACTGAATAAACCAGTTTTATTTTCACATCCAAAAGATATAACCATTGGCATTATGTTTAAATGTTATATCTTTCTTCCGAAAACTTCAGCGTGACCTCTTTTAACACGTGAAACCCTAAAAAACCGAATTAGACAAGTATTTATGAAAAGAAGACCCAAAAAGAATGTAATTTTGAGCGAGTAAAAGAGATTTATTTTGAGCATGACTACGCAGTTGTAGCAATCAAATCAGTGTAGCAGGGAAAGGGGCTTACAAGTGCGGATTATCAGACTTGAGAGGTTTCTTAAAGAGGAGGGGAAAGTAGACCCTTCCGGAATTTTTACAAAGTGTGATTTTACGCACTTTTGTCGTGCTGATCCAGTCATCCCGGAAATTAGCTGATTTTCGTGGAGTGGCGATAAATTTCGACTCTCAGATTCATTTCTTGTGTTAATGGTTCGTTAAATGTCAGAGGCGGGATCTGTAATTGCTTTTTGCGATCTTTTTTTTAATGCGTCGGATTTATAGTCGGACGAATATATTTTTTGGCCATCTCGCTAGGTTGAACGTAAAATAACGTATTTTGATTGAGCGACGAAGACTATTGTATCTCAACATGCCACAGCGGATCACATTCTCACCGCTACCCATTCATTTATTTTTCTGTATTTCCTTTTAATTGCGAGGAGATGTTCAAAACCTTACAATATGTTATCCACCCATTCAATCATAACCGCAAATAGGGTATAACAAAAAAAGGAAAGAAAGAAAATGAAAACAAAAAAGAAAAAGAAAACAAGAAATGATAGTGAGATGATTTAGACAACCTCCGTGGGTAGTCTTTGTCGAATTACCGATATGACTTTAGCTCTCACATAGCGATTTTCTTACACCAATACTTGTGACTCACAACGTGATAGATTAAGACGTTTCATTTCCGCTAAGTAACCATGATCTACATGCCATTACGCGTGATTTTCTCTTGACAGCGCTTGCAATTGATCACATTCCACACCACCCTTATTAAAACCTACCGACATGTCTTTCAAAGAAAAGTTCTTGAACAAAGAGAGTGTAGAATAAAAACTAGGCACAATACGGCTCATTCCCTGGCACTTCTTAAGTGATTCTTTTCAACCTAATTGATTGATGTGGGACGTTCTAATCCACCTGCGAATAATTAATTAAAATTTTCATACGTGTTAAGTCACTTTCGGACAAAAATAAATCTCACTACACCATTTCCAAAAGAACAATTTTAAAAAACATCAGGCAAAATAAATTAAAGTAGAAAAATGATAGAAAAAAAAGGAGGAAAAAGGAAAAAAAAGAATACAAAAAAGAGTATTAAAAAAGTTGTTTTTTTTTTTGTCCCTTCAAAAAATGTCTGGCACAAATATTGTCTATTGGTCCATTTGTGACAAAAGGCCGATTTTTATTTCAAAACAGAATTCATCGCAAAGAAGACTTAATTCTGCGACATGTAATTTTGACGGGCATAACAACTTACATTCGAAGAGTCCATTTCATCGAGCTAATGGAAAGTTGGAAGTATGGGCGATCATCAGCGAGAGCTCTTGGGACTGTCGGGTGGAACCCCCCCCCCCTTCGGTTCTCATCCAGATTATTGGACCGACTCCTCTTTTTGGAAGGCCTAAAACGGCTCGTCGGACGTATTTGTAGCTTTCGCTCTCTTCCGCCCCATTACGCCGTTGCATTCGCCCCCCCCCCTCCCATAGCAGGCCGGGTGACCCCCCCCCCGAAAAAAGTCGTGGATCTACGAGACCATAACGTGGAGCTCCGAACAAGACATCTACTGGGTCGATTTTAAACCAGTGTAGTGCAAATGGCCTACTCTCACGGAAACCACGATCAGTGAAGGTTTCGCGTTCAGTGTAAAGGACACCAGGGAGACACTTCAAAACGAAATTTCTACGTCAGTCACATGGTAAAACTTCAACGGACGTAAGCCCGCGAATAAATTGCAATAACGCCGTTCCTAAATCGCACCAATCTGAATCCAACTTTAACCTATCCGCAATTTACCCCAACACACAGTCACTGTGCTTAACTTACCCGACCTGATCTAGGTGAGTTACCCTATCTCCTCATATCATACCGACAATAAGAAAATCCTACAATGTCGGAGCAACTCTTTATCGTTGTTGTAAATTACCCTAAAATGCCTAACGGAAGTTCCGAATGTTGAGATTTGCCAATAACTTTCGACTTAAGAGAGCAAAATCCAAATATTAAAAGACAATAGGAGAAAGAGATTTTCAGTCCGTCCATACGATTACAGCAAAGAGTATAGCATTACTACCAATAACTCAAGTAGACAGCTTATATTGCCAATACCAAAACAAAAGGCTCCTAACGTCGTTGAAACGATTTCCGGTCTTCCGTCTTTAACGACAAGGAGGTTCATAAGAACTGGAATAAATGACAAGGAAAAGAAAAGGGGCTTGAAATATAGATGACCTCAAAATAGAATTGATCGTGATAAAATAACTTTCAGTGGTGCCAAGTATGCGTAAAGTATGCCGCATTCTAGGCGAAGTCTTTGCAAAGACGTCCATTTTCCAAGTGAGAGGTTTGCAGACAACCCATTTAACCGCAATTATCCGGCTCCAGACGGCCCAAGAAAACAGGGTTCCTGCACTTAACGGCCCAGCGGAAAATAAATAGACGACTGATCACAGTGTAATCACAGGATGTGTAAGGGTCATAAGTTAGTCAGGTCCATGCGTTGATCGTTTAGAAAAGTTTGCTAAAAGGCGCGTGAAGTTATTGCGGCTAATCTGCCGGCCTTTATAAGGTACAATTTTTTTTCGTCTATTTTCATCATATTTAATGTATTTACGCAAATGGATTCTGTTCCGCATTTCGTTTCGCACGACTTCCCTTATTCTTTGAAAACTTTACCGAAGTTAACTGCCCCGGCTTAACTCGAGGTGTTGCGTCCTAATTGGGTTTTAAATTCGTAAAATTTATTCACTTTAGGCGCGATTTATTTTTTAAGGGCGTGGGCCGGCCGCCCGCGATTAAAACTTTTCCCTGGTTAGATTTGTTTGACAACGGATAATGGCGAACCCAATTTTTAAAGCAGAGCTTAAACAAGAGCTTAATAACTGACTCAATTCACTTCAAGGGCGAGCAGAAAAACGCGTAGACCCGATTCTTTGTACCCGTCAATAGGCCCTGGACTACGTTAATTAGAGGAAAATATTTCAAGCATCTAATTACATTTTTGCTCATGAATGAACACATTCATTTTAACCCTTTAAATGTAATGAAACATTTACCACATAAGAAAAATTTGAGGCCCCGAAATGACTAACAACTGCAAGTTGTCCAACTTTGCCTTCGAAAAAAATAATGATTCAAATAAAATTAGGACCAATTTGATTTTTTGTTTTCCGAACGAAAAATCAAAGTACCTACATGGCCTCTAATTTAAAAAAATGGCCAACAGTAAAAATGATAGGAAAAACAATAACAAAAAAGAATTGCAAGTCCGAACCAAATAAACCGCTTCTAAAAAAAGTTGGATCTTTATTAAATTTAAACTAATATTGAATCGCAAAACTTGCCTCTTCAATGTAAAGGGCGCAAAAGCAACTCAACGCGAATAAATATCGATACTGCGTGTTACGTGGGATTACGTCGAGAGAAGTCAAACGCCGATGCCAAACAACAAACTGCACTACTAGAGAGAAAAAGAAAATACGTTGAGGTAAAAAACTAAACCTTATGAATGGAATGCTACCATTTAATATCAGAAATGACTGTACTAAGTTAATACGGACGTGGTATACCGCGCGCTGCTTCTACTTCGCAGGGGAAAAAAATGCCTTCGAAAGGAGACGGAATACAATGTGGTAGCTTTCTTGCAGGCTAACAAAGGCAGTCCGCTTCGAGTCTGCAAGGAATTAGTGTCCTCTGTCAGAAGAAAACAAGTTAAAAGCAAGAACAGGTGAGCTGCGCTCGCTACGTTCAAAACCAAGATGTTGTACAAAAAAAAAGATTCAAACGCAAGTATGCTCAAAGAGAGGAGGTAAAAAAACGAAAAAAAACGAAAGAATAAACTAGCCGAAATTGAATTTTAGGGTGTTGCTATTCAACCGACATGCATTGATATGGGGGGACTTGAACGCACCTAACCATCTAATGCATTTTAAATGGGAGGGGACTTAAACGCACGGGACCTAACCTAATACGTCTTAGATGGAACAGTTGAGTCAATAGACACTCCCTTAATTTTAAAAGCGTTCATTACGCTTGTGATTTTACATATCGTAAGTCTTTCTCTTTGGAGTCTTTGCCTCACATATAGGAAATATCAATATCATATAGTACTTTAGAGCAAACCATACAGGATTTTTTTTTTCGTTTTACGTTTGGTTTTCAATTTAGTTGGTAAAACGAAGTACGCAGAATCAATAGGCAGTACAGTCGAAGGTTTAAATGTCTGACAAATTTTATTTTTTTTCAATTTGTGTTGGTAGTACTAATGTATTTAGATATGGCGGGGATCCCGCGTTTCAGTCGATTCAAACGGTGTTGCCAACTTAAAGTAAAAAAAATCGCTTGTGAGTCATTTAAGCCCTCGACTGAAACGTATTGCTTCGAAAAGCAGCTAAACGTTACTTCTTAATTTTTGACATAAAAGACGGAGCTTTTGTCACGAGATAGCACATAAAAATTGCGAAAGACCTCGGAGGCGGCTTCGACAGGAAGTAATCATGTTGGCGTTTTTTAGTCTCAAAGTGACTTTTCTTGTTGGTGCAGGGTCGATCGACATCGCTCCCAGAGGACATCCGCCTGGCTCTCCAATAACAGGTAATAATTACTGTTACAGATAGCACGCTAATTCCCGAACTCCCATTGCATGACGAAACAACACTCGTGGCACATCGCTTCAAAAAGAAAAAGCTAGCCTACGCCACTGCGGGAAATAACGGAAGAAAAAGTTGCTTTAGGGTGGAAAGTCGATGAATGACGGAGAAAAGGTGACGAGGAGAGGAACAGTGACGCAAGAGAAACAGGAAAATCAGGAGAGAAAAGTACAATAGAGGCTAGAGAGAAATGAGGGACAAAAGAGAGAGCGTCGGGGAGGTGAAGGGAACGAGGGGGTGCAACAGAGAGAAAAGAATAAGGAGCATGAACGAAGAAAAACCTTATGTCTTTATGTCCGAAAAGCATGATTGCAATGAAGAATGTATTTTATTTTAAAGCCGATATTTAAATTGGTAAAATTATTTACTAATTCCATGCTTTTGAGGGCGGAGGATTTCCCAACAAAAAATCAGCAAGGATGAAACTTCGAGCCTTACGTCTGCCCGACTACTTCTAGGACTTCACTCATAGAAGGCCGTCCATTGCCTTAAAATAAGACGTCGATTCGGACTTTATGTTAAACGCTAATACCAATCATAGAGGATAGACAAAGATTAACATAAACAACCATAACAAATCAACGTAATCCAAAGCATTCGCAACAAATCCACTAAGTATCCCCCATCATCCAAAGAAGAACGCATCTATCCATTGTAACCCCTGTTCCCAAGCAGACATAATTCTACTATGACACCTCTCGATAGAGAACAAAACCATTTTTTCCAAGCTTTCAACGGCCGAGCCATAAAAAGCTAAGAAGAAATCGCAAGGCGATCTGTATCCTCTCATATTTGACAAGCCGAATTTTTCATACATGCCAAATTTCTCAAAGCGGCCCGAGGCCAATTCTAAGGCCGTTCGGAATGTTTGTGTGGTCGTAATGTCGTCTAAAGACCCAAATGATGAGAAACTTGTCAGTGCAGTTAGGCCGGCCGCATTTTCCAATCATGGGCTACTGTCGACCCTTGTTGGACCATCTTGGTAGGGTTAGAGAATGCCTTTGGAATACAAACGCCTCGATCAATCTTGCATTCCTTAGATTCAATACTACAGCACAAATATTTGCGTATATTAACCGGCATTTTGCACCCTCGGGCAGCATTTTTCCTGTAGTACTTTTCAAGCACTGCCGAATCACTACAGCCTTTATCGGAATTTATTCATATGTTGCTGGGATGAAAAAAAAAGTAATTGAGGAATCTATTTAAAACAGATTTGGAATCCTTTAAAAAGTTTTATTGACTCTGTTCAGCCAGGGCTGAACAACAGCGCACTGAGGCAACAGAGTCTATGGGTTGGAAAATACATTATAAATAACTGCAAATAATAAATTATTCGGGTAGTGAAGTCCACCTTCAAAATTTTACCTTTCAAGGTTCGGACGATCAAAAAAGCGACAGCGGAGCGACTGGAACACCTAACCTAACCTACAAGGTTATTAATTGGTGGTGATCTAAATCAAATGAAAGATTGCACAACGATAGAATAACTTCACGTTTTTTGCATCTTCCGATGGGCAAAAATTCAACCTGGAACCCTTAGGGGGATCGTAATTGTGTATAAAAGCACGGTGTCAAGTCCAGAAATTTCCTCGTTAAAGGAATCTGGATTAGTTAAAAATGCAAAAAGTGAAGTGCAAGCGAGAAGTTACGCTTAGTTCCCTTGCAGAAAACGGCCGAGTCTGGAGGATGATTAAAGATACTCGAGGTGGAATTTAGTAAGAAGACTGAGCTGTACGTTTTCTCTACATCCGGCTACTTAAACGAAAATAAACTTTTTCCAATTTTTCCTGTTCGTCTTGAAGTTGTTTGCCGAAGAATACCTGCCTCGAAATAACGATTGCGTCTCCACTTGAACCAAAAAGAAAACTGCTGTGATCCGTAGCGGCAGTATACCTCGAAATAGCAAAACTGGGACAAACTACAATATGCGAAAATGCTTCAAAATCAGGGCATTTTGAAATCATCCGAAAACAAGCGGCTCCTATGAAATTCTCCATCACTTTAAAGTTTGTCAGTCGGAAGATAATGAGTCATCATCTTCCCATGAAGGTTGCTTGTTCACCAGAGTAACACTCGCACTTTCTTGACAATTTCCTCCCCCTATTAATCTAAGATAGAGATATTTGTTCCACTAGCCGTAACCTAATGCACAAATAAATCACTTAAATCGCGAAATAACAAAAATGAAGAAAGAAAAAAAACAAAGAAACAAAGAAAGAAACAAAGAAGAGACCAAGAAAGACAGCACGGAAAAAAAGAAAAAAGGAGGAAAGAAAAAAATGAAAAGAAAGGTACTGCAGTGAATATTGCGCAAATCCCAGAAGAAAAGGCTTTCGGATGGAATGTTTTCATAGGTCATTCTGATTGCAAATTCAAAGCCTCTGACCACCAAAATTAAGCGATTGAATTTCCGATTCGTGCAATTTGACGCATTCAGCGCTTGGTCGGGTGGAAATGGCGCTGGACTGTCAGCTCACAGATCCACGTGGAGGTGAAGGGAGGACTGGCAAATTATCTGCGATGCTAAACACATTTCTGAAACTACAAATATGTACACACAGATGCAAAAGCGCTGTACAAAAGAGCAAAGTGCTATTGCCGCCCATGTACGTGTACATTTCTGTTGTATTGAAGAAGTTCCGGCAAGGCAGACGATTTTCCCTTTGCCTCCAACCTCTCCCTTCACTAGAGCGTGACCCTAAAAGCTGTCAGACTGTGTTGCGCCATCGCACCCAACAGCGCGCGTAAGGCGTCATTATGCATTTCGCAAGCTTGATTAATGCGGCGCTAATTATTGTGTGAGCGGTTTGCAAATTTGGATTTGACCCACAGCATTCACTATTCAAAACAGATCAAAAATCTGTCGAAGCCCTAGTGGGATTTGTGCGGGACTCGCTCTGTTGCGAAATTCCTCTTCAATGAGCAATTTTGATTTCAGAATTTAGGTACATTACAAAATCACGCTGATATTCTCGAGTAACGAAGGATCGACGTCACAGCTCCATCGGTAGAAAAAGAAGCAAAGTGTCAGGTTCCCTTTAAAATTCTATTCGCGAATGAAAAAATAAAAATAAAAAGCGTCGTTCGCTTGCTCTAACGGTCTCTTTGATCGTCATTTATTTTCTTGATTAACTTTATCGCGGAGGTTGTCAGGTGCCAATGGAAAGCAAACGCTTATAAGCGTATACCCTTTGTGCTTTTCGTGGCGTGGAGCTGCAAGGCCTCCTGCGATAGCGATGCGTCACCTAGCGTCTTATTATCAGTCCCTACAATCTTTTTCTCTTTCGGCTCGCAATTTCCTCAAATTCTTTTATGTCGGGCCGTTCCTCGGAAATAAACGCCAGGCGGTTTGCAAAACAGAAAATTTCCTAATTATCATTGAGTCGTTTCGTGGTGCTTGGAACGGCGGAGCCTTTGTGTACACGACTCTTATTATTCGCACGCAAGATTCCTTGCGAACAGTTATCAGTGTGGGGAGTTACCCTGCTCGAGAGAGCAGAAATTTAAACAAGCTAGCGCAGTTTGATTGAAATCCAAGTATGAATCTTTTCTTAGATTTACCTTTGGAATTAAACCCCCATTCCTCTCCGTTGTAGTCTTCTTTTTGCGAGAGGAAATACGTTATAGCCGGACTAGGAAAATGACGGACTTTTCGTATTTTTGCATCTTTCAGAGGAAAATCCTAAGACGTAGTTTTGGCTTTAAGCATTATAAGTCGATGACGCTAATCAAAGCACTGCCAAAGCCGTAATTTATGAGGCCGTAAAATAATAAAACAAGCTAAATCGAATTATTTCTAAGGAGCAGCTAATACAAGCTAAGGTTTGAATTTTAAAAAATCCTTAATTATACGATTAGGAAATGTCCGGTTGGCTTGGTTTTCCCGAGGGTCTTTTCAAGATTTTCGATAAAAACTTTTAAGGCTATGTTTTTTTCTATTTTTTTTATTTTTTATTTACTCACTTTAAGTGAGGCATGGCGTACTGAACATTTGCAGCTTAACGAAGCCAATCCTAGACATTATCAAAGCTAAAACAAACATAGAAAAAAAACCTTTGTAATGAAAACAAAACCTAGCTGCTATACAAAATAGAAAAAAAAAATTATCCGATAACAATTACTTTGATCTGTGATTCTCCGATCTTCATTCAAATCTGTACTATCCCGTATTAATCTTTTGGTGATCACCAATCACACAAAGAGATTTTCAGTGAATCTCTGAAAATTCAGAGATTTTCAGAGATCTAGTGAAGATTCCGACGACTAAAAACAGGTGTCAAAGTGTCTCTGTAATGGAGATATGCAACGGCCACACACAGGTGTATTCCGTTATGCCTACCCTCGCATCTCCATGGGCGCTAACGATCCAATGTCTTGAACAAGTTCGGGAAACGATTTCCAAGTGAGCGAGAAACAGGGGAAACGAAGGGGGACAAAAGTTTGAATACCTGTAGAAGGCCGAGCCCAGCACAGCTGGAGCGTGTGTTGGATAATTTAAACAGGAGTTGACAACGTGTATTCCTCTTGCACTGAGCAACTAATCTTAAGAAGCTTATGAGTGACTAGAAAATAACAGCGCACCACAATCACGGAGGAAACTTTCCCTTAACTTGTTTTCGAACACCTAATGAGATATTAAGTTCCAGCTTTCTTGGAATGGGCTGTTTGTTACAATTTAAAGCTTACTTAATTACCTCGCATGTTATACACGAGCCAGAACCAGTGAAATTTCATTGATCATTCTGTGGCAACTGGAAAGTGAGAAATACCTCACTGAACGTCAGTAAATTACAATGAAAAACAGTTTTTTTCCCCTTGAAACGAACGGAATTCCGCACTGGTACATAGAGAGAACTTCACTGATTTTCCTGGCGCGGTAGTCACAGAATACTCGCAGTGAAATTTCACTAGATGTGGCTAAGCGTGTGACTTGATTTATGAAAAACATATCTTTATTGTACGATTAAATCACAGCACTTTCAAATGAACTCATCTCTAACATGTATCCAATATTTATATTTTTTTCGCGGGTAATGATAATGAGAAGCAAGTATTTTACACGAAATCCTTAAATTTGACTTTTAAAGAAAGGTCTAGGGTAGTGCACAAGACCCCGGTCAGTTCCTTTTTAGGCAATTGGACAACACTAGTGCATGTTGGGTTGCCTATCTCATTTGCAAGCAGGCAGCGAAGATGGTGCATTCCTGTGAGAATTGTTTCAAGAATAGTCCACGGTGACCACACTTAAAAGAAAAAGAAAAAAAGACAGAATAAAAGAAAGGATGAGAGCTGCACATTTTTATTTTTTCGATGGGATCACTTTCAAAGGGTTTCGAAAAAGGTTTCCGACAAGCCAATCTCCAGACTGGATAAATTAAGCTATCAGGAACAGAAACGTAGGAAATAGAAGCTTTACGATATCTTAACGGTTTCATGTAGGTAGGTCTATTAAAGTGATTTTGGGACCGTTTCCAAGCGCTGGTTTAAAATTGAGTGACCCGCTGAAAACATACCAAACTTTATTCATTCCATACCCGAAAAGATACAGGCGGGAGTATGATAAGTAAATGGAACTGCTGAAGAACGGTCCAAAGTCAACATGGACCCGACCAGGAGGGCGCCACTGCGCGTTGCGATCACGACATGCGTCGCACAGGATAGAAAGAGAAAGACTGTGTTCTCTCCCCGCCTGCTTGGGATAGAGATGAACAGCCCAGCTAGCATCGGTGAAGTCCGATCGCTTCAAAACGAACTGACTGCGGGGCAATCCGCACAAACATAACCTCTAAACCTGAAAGAACTTCATAACCTAACACGATCCGATCCAACATTACCCTACTTAATACAACCCAACCTACCCCTATTTAACTCATTGCCACCTAACCTTCAAAGAACACATGTCAACGTGCGTACATCAAAAGAAAAAGCCATCATCAAAATTAGCTTGATGTCTACTCGTTCCTATCCAAGAATAGACCAAAGGTGTCCTGCAACAATGCGCGCAATCCATTGATGACCACGTGCCCCCAGCAACAATGGCGCCAACTTATTGAGCAGCGGTGGCTCAGCCGCAACTTGCGATGTGGGCGACCTCTAGCGGCGGTCGCGAGTAACATGGCGTAATGGCTTGTGCTCCTTTAATCTGTTCTATGAATGAGAAAGGTAAAAATACGGTGGGGAACTGTATTGAAAACTTTCTTTTTAAAAAGTTTCCTTTTTTTTCGTATTTCGGCGATCTGCAACTTTTGACGCCGGCTCGTTTTTCATTTTAACGATGCGCGTCGGGCCGCAGTGTATGAGAATTTCAGCGAGAGGGGCGAATTTTTCATAATGGTGGATTGAATTTTGGCTTCCCTCGAAGTGATTGCAACCATAATTATCGGTGGCTGCACGATATCTTGCAGACAGGATTACACGGTTATTGATTTTGCCGACTTCGTCTCGCGGAGTTGATGTTTTTTTGCGTTGTAATTATTCGAAGGTCTTATTAAGATAAAACGTAAAAAGAATCAAATTTTTGAACTGAAAACCACGAATCTTTGGTATACAGTTTAACCCAGGAATAATAATAATAATAATAATAAGTCATTCTTCAAAGCAAATTCATTGCTTTCCGGAATCTTAAAATGCTGCGAATTCAGAATAAAGCAATATCGTATGAATAGTTTGTATTTTTTCTTTTTCCTTTGAACTAATTGAAATTAAATAAGTTTTCAATGATGGTACCAATTATAGCAAAATTGATGTGATAAAAGTAACTTGTAATTAGGACGGTATTAAAGATAAGACAACGAGAGAAAAACTATCATTCTTTAAAGACCAACAAATGCGTCGAAATCAGATGTAACTTTTGAACGTCGAGCTTTTAGATATGAAGTCGCAAACGTCCTTGTTCTAATGTTCCAGCCATGGCCTACTTTGAGTGCAGATTGCAGATTCTAGGATAATTTTGAAAAGATAGTTTCCGACTTTGGCACGCTTTACGATCTCGCCGCGTCATACGCCGTCTAATACAGCAGGAGGCGCCATCTATCGTGAAAATCTGAAAGCTCGTCGAGAACCGAGGGAGGGAATAAGTTGGAAACACGGGAACATGCATTCAAGTTTCGTCATTGCAAGGGACATACACAACTTCATTACACAAGCACACGCGCGTATTTGAATCAAAATTAAAGAGAGTTAAAAAGGCGCTACTAATGAAATGCATTGTGCTGAACTAACTTTTTAACTGGGACGCCTTTTGATGGTGCCTTTTAATATAGGACTCTGTATTTCACAGTTTAATTTCCCATCTCCTATGTTTTGAATTTCATCGCCACATAAAGCGAGGCATAAGGCACCAGATCTGGCCCGCTGTTGCCAAGTGTAACATGGCTTCCTTCTCGATTCCATCACTGGTAACGAGATTCAAGAGGCGTATCGCTTGGTGACAGCCCAGCAGAAAAAAGTTAAGCATATGACCGGTAACCTTTGTCGACCATCGTCAATCCTTGTAGATTAAGTTGACACTAAATATGAATCAGTGAAAGACTGAAATTCAGTGATTTTTCACTGAATATTGGAAACGCTTACTGGTTCAAATTTAGAGTGAAGATGGACCACGGTGAAACACAATACTGCTTTTAGAGGGTTGCATTTTCTGCCTTTTATGTTCAAACTTGGCTTGGTATTTAATTTACATTAGAATTAAATGACATACAACCACGAGATTTAGGTTAAAAAAGCTTGTAAGTACCTAGTGTCTCGCTCCGATACCGATGCGCTAATCTAGGCGACGAGAGTTAAAACACAAGAGTGGATAATTCTACCTATGAAAATTACAGTATAATGCAAACTTAGTACTTTTAACAGTGTAGAACTCTACACCACGAAGGAACGCAAAATGTTTATGCCCTTAAAAATGTAGATTCCTCAAGGTCAGAATCCCCGCTTAGGGCGGAACCTTGAACTTAAAAGACGCCAGGTTTCCTGTAATTGTGGAGTTGTATCTGAAAATGAGATCTAAAATAGGCACCCTTAAGTGAGATTTAAAGGTCGCCAGCAGTCGCTGCACCTGGGATTATAATGAGCTTTGGGGCCATCTGGGGTCGGGGCTAAGGTCGGGGTCGCATTTAAGTGCGCTTGGCAGATGTCTTCTCCAAACCAGAGAGGAAAAACCCTGGCCGAGTAAATCGCCCTTTGAGACACACCTAGGTTTCGCTCTCACAGAACACAGCTTCACCTCAAAACGCCGGGCTTAGATCTAAATCGAACCCTGAAATTGTCTAACACATCCTATAGTCTACACCAAGCCGTACCGGGATTCTCCAACGTTAAAAAAATGTATTCTTCTATAATTTCCTGATTACGCAGTACAAGTCCCCGCGAGTTATATAAAATAGTAAAGATTTTCGTGAGGTATGAAAAATTTACAAATGCTACCGACGCAAAAAATTCCGAGAATTGCTTTTTTAATACTGTGGGGTAAACTGTTAAAAAGAAACCTTTGAATTTTCAAAACTGGTGATTGGAATTTTATTCACTTCCCAGTTATGAAATTTATAAATCCTTTCTTGTAAATTTTCAAAGTTACTTAATTTAAGTAACTATTTTGGAAATTTACAAGAAAAGTACTTTGAAATTTCACAACCGGGAAGTGAATAAAAATTCCAATCACCGGATTTGAGAATTCAAATATTTTGTTTTAAGAGTGATAGCGATTATTGAGGTGCACGGAACTTGGCAAATAAAGCACTTGCTTTGACCCATCACAGCCCACAGTATTTGAAATGAAATTCCGCTTCAGAGAAAGTGATTTTTTTCCATAAATACGCAATTTGAGGCATAGAAAAATGCCCAAATAATTATATTTCAGGTTTCCAGAGGGGGTGATATTTTTTACATTGTGACAATACTGAACTGAAGAGATCCTCTACAAAAAATTCTGTTGCCGTAGGGCATCGCTGGAGTGGGTTAATGTACTGTAATTCGTTTCATATAAATTTACAGTGATTCTTCCAATGAACTGACGTTTTGCAAGACGCGACTTTGGACGTGGTAGGTGGCTGGGAAAAACCGTGCGTCCAGCAAAGCGGTCCACCACACGCTTCTAAGATAACCTCAAAGACAAGAGAGCATTTTGTTTCGTCTCTCTCGGAAATGTTGGAGTACAAAAAGCCGGCCCTTGATCCTTCCCCCAAAGGCCTAGGAATGTTTGCTTCAAACGCTAGCTGGCACGGCAGACCGCGGAAAAGGCCGCCCAGACCCCTCTGGGTCCTTCAGGCCCTGTTGGATCCATCTGACCACTAGCACGGCCTGTTTTACATCAATCTAGACGTATATACCCTTTGCAGTTTGTTCCCAAGCCCAAAAATCTGATCAGTATCACAAAGGAATAGAAAGAAAAAACCCTGTTTTCCGAAGAGAAAATCAGGTTTACTACACGGTATAAAAGGTTTTGTTTTACCAACAAAATCATTTTTGTTAAAATAGGGATAACAAAAATATTTTGTTACAACAACAAAATGTTTAGTTCTATGAACAAAACTTTTGGTTGCTGCATCGAATTTATGATTGCAGCAACAAAAAAATTATTTGTTGTCCCTAATTTTGTTGCCGTAACAAAACCATTTTTTTCTGTGTACTTTATTTCAAAATCCATTTCATGCAAAGGGAGGTAGAAATATTGACTATTACTAACTGCAATAAAAATTTAACGAGCGAAACTAATGAGCCCTTCTCCAATATAAGGTTCGATTAAAAATTGGTTACTGGGTTCAGAATATAAAGTTACGCTATGTTATGAAGTATGGCAAGATTCGACTGGAGTTGATGAAGCAAATTTCAGTTGAATCAGGTTAGGTACTAGTTGTAAAAATATCGTTAAATACGTCTTAGTTAAAGTTGGAAATGGTTCAATTTTACGTAACGAGCGATATAATCAACGACTAGGTTGGGAAGTGGTTTCGAGCGAAAATGCGTAGCTCATAGTTCAGTTGGATCGCTTTAGATATGTTTATGACAAATCGGATATGACCAAGTATGGGATGTTTTAGCTATTAGATTTTATATTTGGGTAGGAAAAGGGTTTGATACGTTGGGCTAAAAGTTAAGAGAAGCTAGGAGAGGTTTCAGAGATTGATTTTAAGACGCTTGCTCTGATCTTACAGGAACAATAAACATCTGATCGATTCCTCCAAAGAAAAACTGATCAAGTGGAAGGGCGTGTTCAA
>Ga0058701_10001853_pt1 | contig 15475 bp, 9 predicted proteins | sample AgamicOrMae_FD_97039 | JGI IMG/M metagenome (GOLD analysis project Ga0058701, IMG submission 97039) | Agave microbial communities from Guanajuato, Mexico - Or.Ma.e | ecosystem: Host-associated > Plants > Phyllosphere > Phylloplane/Leaf | place: Guanajuato, Mexico | collected 2012-06-04
ACAAAGTAGTTGAAATGAACAGGTATTTTTTCACGAGGAAAAGTAGCTGTTCTAATTTCTCTCTTCAAAAAATACCTGTTAAAAATTTCCTCATAGGAATTTTCTTCTAACACACTTAAGTTTTAATGCCCTTGTTTTATATTTATAAATTTTGTTTTTATCAAAGCCAAAGAGAAGCTCACTAATTTTACCCCAAATTTTCAGGTTTTTGAAGGTCACAAGCTAATTCTTGCCATGGCAAGTCCAGTATTTGAAGCAATGTTTTTCGGCGGAATCTCTGAAACCAATGGGCCAATTCCTATATGTGATGTTCACCCAGATGGTTTCAAAGCATTATTAGAGTGAGTATTTTAACCTAGTTTCTCTTTACAACTGAGCGATGCAATCCGGAGTAAGCCGAAATTTCCCGAGAAGACTTTTCATGCCATATCCTGAAAATATATTTGCATATTACTCAATAAATAAGACTATTCCTGTTACTCAATGTATGGTATCTCGAAAAATTGATGCACATGTCAATTTATAGGGAAAAAAGAAATAATTGTAAAAGTTGGTGAATTTTTCTCCTCTAACTTAAGATACTTATTAGAATGATCACTTTGGAGCATCTCGTATCACCGCCTTTCTCGATGTACAGGTATATTTACGGGGACGAAGTAAATCTGACGTCTTTCGACCAAGCTTGCGAGCTCTGCTACGTCGCTAAAAAATATATGTTGCCTCATTTGGTGAAAGCGTGTACTGATCATATTTGGGGAGATATACGAGCGGATAACGCCTGTCGCGCTTACGAGTTTGCCAAACTTTTCGAAGAACATGTCCTGCTTGCCGCATCACTCAAGGTAACCATCTTTCAACCGAACGACGAAGTTTAAGATTGATCCGTGATGGCTTATTGTAATGATTGACTAAAAAAAAATATTTTTTTTTTTTTTTTATTACCACAATAAGACCCCGGAGAGTCAAAACTCAACCTTAGCAATCAACTTTGATACTGTCCTAACACCGATTTACGGTATTTAACTCATAACAGCCCAAAGTATTTGGAGTGAAATTTGGTTTAGGAGAAATTGGAAGGATTTTTTCCATTAAAATACAAAATTTTAAGCTTTGAAAAATGCCTAAATTAATAAATTTCAGGTTTCCAGAGGGGTAGTATTTTTGAAATTGTGATAATACTAAACTGGAAAGATCCTCTAAAATAAATTTTTCTGTTTCCGCACGGCATCGCTAGGCGGTAGTGGGTTAATTCAGAACCTTTTTGAAGTAACCAAGGGAAAATTTTGTGTTAGGTCATTACTTGACTTTCTCCGCTGTTGCGGCTTGTGCCTCATGTATTAGTAATATTTTTAAGTCTTTGTCTTGTGGGCGATAAGAGTGCTGATGAAAGCATTTTGTAGCATTAATGTCTAAAACAATCGCCGATTCCCTATGCATGAATATTTTCTTGTTTAAAAATGAATGTCCGCTATCCATTCAATGTTCCGTTAAATCGTAAAATAAAAACTCAATTTTTTGTGAAAGAAAACGGTAATAAAATTTAGAGAAAACATCTTATTTGTGTTTTCAAGAAAGCTGTTATTTATTAATTATGAAACTATAACAGATCCTTCCGTTTCACTTCTCATTTTTCTGACTGAAAATTTGTAGTTTATGATTAATTCTTCATTTTATAGGTTATATGCGACAAAACCAGCGCCGTATTAACTGAAGCATCGTTTGAAGATATTGATCAGTCAACTTTAGCCGTTATACTCGCCCAAGATCAACTAAATATCGAATCAGAAATGGAACTTTTTCAGGCATTAGAACGATGGGCTCGAAGGGCATGCACCAGAAAAGGTACTCGATAATTTCGAATCAGAGCTGATCAATGTCTTATTGTGCACTTGACGTCTAATAGACGTGTATTTAAATACACGTGAAATATTTTGCACCTCAAAGACTTATATAGACCTCAGTGGTATCGTTTTTATGCAAGGTTATCCCGTGGTGGACGCCAAAACTATGCGAGAAGTTCTCGGAGATTTGATTGGACAAGTTCGCTACTTAACGATGGCGCCGGCGGACTTCGCCGAAGGTCCAGCACTCTCGGATCTCTTAACCAAGGAGGAGGCCCTCGCAATTTTCGTCAACATCTCCAGTTCGGCGGGAGGGAAACGGTGTCCTATGCCGGAAAAGTTCGTCACGACAACGACGAAAAGAAAAATTGCCACTATCCACCCGACTACGTCTTCATGCCTCATGCCTTCCAGTACAGTAAGTCCTTCATTTAAAACTTTGGGAAATTTAAACGGCTTTCCCAGTTTCCTTGACTCGCTTAAGAATCCTTTAACCCGATGTTATCCCAGTGGACTGCTCTTGACTCTAGACCCTTTGCAGAAAATCATAATAAAAAAAAGGAAAACACTAAATTTTCTTCGTAATTTTAAGTAAAATTGTGTCTCAAACTTTGCCTCTAGTAAATATTCCATCGATTCCTATGTGCGATTTCACGTAATTTTAAGAGAAAGAATCTTGATATTAAAAATATATTGAAATCTCCGAACAGTTCTTTAAGCCCATATCTGTTAATGTGGCAAGGAAACTTCTAAAAAATTTACGTCTTTTGACCCGGCCATGCATTTACATTGGAGACTTGAACGCTCGGGCAAATGATAAGAACGTATTTATATGGGGAGACTTCAACGGCTTTAATGCATTTTAAATGGATCGGACGGGTGAAAAGCCACTAAAATAAATGCTGTTGAGCGGGGAAAAAAGTTTTGAAACCTCCATCAACTCGGAAATAATTTTATTGGCTTGGAAAATGAGTTGGAGAAATCGGTCGACGCCTTGTCAAGTTTCGCTTAAAATTGGCCTCTCGATTGTTGCTCAGAAATTCAGTAGAATTTCCCGTATCCGGAGCTCTCGCACCAGGATTCCCGCCACGGCTTTCCCGTATCCAGAGGCGCCACTTCCTACTCCACGAAACAACCCCAACAACACTCCCGAGTCATGAATCCCTACTTCCGGTTCCCTGCCGGAAACAGAGAAGTCACCCGAATGTGTCCGGTTTTCAGAGCCAAAGAAACCGCCTTGCTCCGGATATGGGAGGTTCTACTATTCTTATCCAGTGTTGCCAAAGAGAACGGCATGATTAATTCTGACTGTCCATTTTCAGGGATACAACCTATGCGTTCGATGCACCCAGTTTTCGCAGAATAGTCGAATGGAAAACTCGAGTTCCATCGATTGCACGGTCGTATTCACCGTTAACAGACGAGTTCGCATCGTGGGTCTTCAGGTACGTAACCCAAAATGTTTGATTGATTTTATCAATCCGCAGGAAATTCAAAACAGCTACGTTGAAGAGCATTTTCAACCTCTCGATTCCAACCTTGCGTCGCTGAGGCTGATTCCCCGGACTTCTCATCGAGGCGCTTATTGTAGCCTACGGGTCATCCATAAAGTACGTCACGCATTTAGGGGGGGGGGGGCGCGATGGTACGCGGCCGGGACGCGGAAGGGGGGGGGTCCCGGCCTACCGTGACGTACCATTTTTCTGTGCTTAATAAATGCGTTCTCTCTTTTTATGTGATTTGACAATGTGATCTGATTTACGTACAAATTTGTGATTCTAAACCAAAAAATATAATTAAATGCTTGTTAAAAGTATCAGGTCGCTAGATCTTTAAGAGATCTATCAATTTGATTTACGCTTTGTCGTATCTCGTTCTGTTCTTAAGTTATAGAGGCTTGAAAAAGTTAGAGCGATCAATACTTTTGAGACTGCTAGTACATATAAAGTGTACCTAGAGAGCAGAGCAAACCCAAAATAGATGACACCAACATTTCAACTCGGGAAACAAAAAATCTTTCCGTCATCCTTTAATTTTTTTTTTTTTAGCCTTAATCTTATAACTTTCATTTTTCCCTATTCGAATATATGGTCTGTCTGGGGTTTTATCGCTTTGACTGCACCTAACTTACGCGGTAACTGTTCGTTATTCTCTCTCGAAGGTTGACCTCGAGAACATTAGAGGAAGAAAATGTATCCAAAACTATGGGTAAATTTAAAACTCTATTTTCGGTATATGTTACAGATCCCCACCCAAGTGTACGACTATTCACACGCAATGCAAAATGCGTGCAAAGTGAATCGCCAGGAGCCCATGTACTCCGAGCTCCTCTACGCACATCTGCTAGACCCGCGCGGTTCAAGACTAACTTATACGCACTACACATCGCGAGTTGCATACAACACAACTATCGATATCTGCTTTAACCGTGTCGTACCGGTGGAACCCAACTGCCAATACCGTATCGGTGTGGTATTAAATAAGCCCGGGGCGTACCCGATTATGATGCCCTTAGAAGAGGCAGAATGTAGCAACGGCGTAGTCTTTAGGTTCCCGCCAACTGGCACACGGGACGGCATTTTCTCCGCCATTTTGTACAATTGAGTGTTTCGCTAGAATGCTCACAGTAACAAATGAAATGAGAATTTTAGAGTTCAAGGTCTCTTTCTACATCAAATTGACGTTGCGGAAATGGTTGAGTTTTTTTGATTCGAGAGAATGCGAGACTAAAATGACAATGTTTTGAGCGCCTTAGCACTGATGTTTAGACACGCGTCAAGACTAGTCTAAAAGGCGTTTAAGCTTTTAACACCTGCTTAATCTAATTGTGAGAAAAGACGCGTTTATTCTTTTAACGTTCATTAGCGTTTGTCAAGAAGTTTGTTATTCATCTATCGACGGGGTGATACTTTATTGTAGTCTCATGGAACGTTTACTCCTTAACATTTTAATTATCCTTCATAATCAAAACAAAAAATAATTCGAGACAAACATTTACTGTGGTCCGCGCATGACAATGACCTCGAAACTCTCTTCACTCACAACGTTGCCAGATTTGGCAAATCTTTTAAATTGAAGCACGGTTAACTCGATACCTATCGTAGATAACCGAGCATGTCAGTTATGTCCTAGATGGCTCTCGAGCAATGCAATCATAGGGTTGATCGCTAGGTTATTTCGTTTGTAATTTACCGCTAGGCTCTCTTCGCCTGACTGCCTCGCAAGTATGGAAATAAAATGCGCCGCATGTAGCCTAGAAATCGTTTACGCATCAAATATGCCAAAAGCTGTTTTCATTTCTAAACTCGTCTGAAATTGCATTTAGTAAGCCTTAGCACCAATCTTAACAGGTTTGGTTTTAAGGCGTTCTCGCACTGCTATGCTGAATCTCACTTCTGGTTCTCAACCCTGTGTTCAGGCTGTGTTAGCTAAAGACCTGTAGATCCAGGTCTTTAGTGTTAGCTAGCTTGCATTTTGCGAGAACTAAGCAAATTCCAGAGTTCTTGCAGAACCTTGCCGAAGTTCGAAAGATGCCAACATCCCTGTAGTTTTTCTTGAAATCTTTATTTCAGTATTTTTTTTCCTTTTTTTTTTCTTCATCTTTGAGCACTTTTTGTGCTGAACTGATGTGTAATCATCACTTTTATGTGGTTTGTGCTACCGTTGTTTTGCTGTGACATATAGCTAAAGTATGACCCCGAAGCTATTGGTCAGCCAAAAAGGAATGAAATTAAGTTATTAAAGAGTGAGCGAATGGTTCACATAAATTGGCCGGTTAATCCGGCGTTTTATTTATTGTATTTTTAACTTGCTGTGATCAAGGAAAATCTCTGATGAGCGGGATTTTGCTTTTGTTTTAATGTGTGTTATTAGGCACATAGGCTTTATGTGACCGGCCTTCATTCTTTTTTTAATTCAAAATAAACGTGTAAAAAAACGAAAAAAAAAACTGGTCTTACTCTTGAATTCCGTTACGCATAAAATGAACCCCACTGCAAACGCTACTTTGATTTATCAATCATAGGAACTTATTTTCCCCCATCTTTTTATTTACACGATTGAGCTGACGTGCAGCTTACCTAATCGATTAAATAAACTTGCAAAATAAACTCACAATTGTAAATATGGCATTTATTCGGCAAAACGCATTTCCGCTCAACGGTCCCTGAAACTCGTCTTTCTAAGACCTGCAAACTCCACAAATCCAAAACGGAAATTCGAACTTCTCCTGAGTGTACTGTCTACACAACAAAAGCCGTGTCGCCTTTACGCATAGATACGCCCGTGTGAAATGCGACAAGACTTTTGATCTTGATTGTACGAGCATGAAAAGCGGGGAAAGTGAAAAGAGGCTGATAAAAACATCTTCAAGTTGGACAGGACTCGACGAGCGCGAAAAGCGCTTTTAATTCAAATAAATATTGACAAAAATCCATATTGATGTAGATATTCAAAATACATTCTGTTTTCAAAACACATTTCATTTGGTTGAAAAATTGATCTTGCTTTCAGTGAACGTTTAAAACTGAGCAATCGTTGGTTCCAAAAGAACATCGCAATCGTAGAGTACTTTAAGTTCATAGTATCAAAATGTACTGTACCATTAATTAAAAAAAAAAGTTCCGCATCAAACATAGAGAGAATCTGTACAATACATTGCAGACAAGTGAGCAATTATGTCTCGTTTCTCTCGAAATTCAATTCTTTGATACAATTGATATATTAAAAAAAAGCCGCCCTTCCAAATTCGTGAAAAAAGTTTTTACACATTTTTAAAAATTTAAAATCAAAATCCGAGGGGCAACAGCTTTTTGTAAGCTAGTAGTTTTTGTCATTTATGCTCTGTCAAACGTCTTTCTTGGATACACAAAACTTGTGTAAATATTAACCCGTCAAGAAAAAAGGTTTCAAGTGAACAGCCTGCCCTAAAAATTAAATATTTGAACCTGTCTCACACAAACACATCTGTGTTGTGATTTCACTATTCTTATCATAAATACTGCTACATAATTATCACAGTTCACTGCAGGACTGAACACCACATGAGGATTACAACCATCCAAACAATAACAGAAAATACACACAGACACACATTTACAAAGGCACCCACGAAAGTACACTTTAACCATCACAAGTTTTACGGGAACTGGAATTGCAAGCTATAAAACCACTATTCACCTCACCTTCCTCTACCTTCCATAAATATATCAACACTAGCAAAGGACACGCTAAATAATTTACTACATACTCTCACACCACCGACATTAGTATAATATTCCACGAGAAAACAAAAATAAACTTTACATTTTTACTATTTTACCAAAGACACCAAGACATATTCCAAAGTGTCTTTGAAAACTAAGGAAAACTAACCATCATTTAAAATTGCTTCTTGTCGGATTAATCACTCGAAACTCTTTGCAATTTTAATGGGAAAAGGGATGAGTTAAAATTCATTAAACTTTCGGAAATAAAGTAATAAACTAATAAATAACATAATAAAGAATAATTTCATGTAGGCCTTAACGGTACTTGAGCAACTATAGTCGCAATTATAAAACTGCTCACTTGGAATGATTCTTTCATTTCTACGTCTTTTCAATTGCCTCGAGTATTTCACTCTTTATCTTTACCGAGTCAACACAAAAACGTGAAAAATAAACTCTAAATGTGATTCAGTACATCGTTTACCCACTATCACCGTCAACAACTATTTCCACTTATTCGAACAGAAATAAATTGTCTTTGCTTTAGGTAGCAGGCCAGACCGAGAGCGACCAGAGCTCATGTCTCAAGAGCTCGACTGCTTTATCGTACTGTCGATTCGACGTCCTTACTTTAAAGCTAAGCTGCCGAAGATTGACCTAAATTCATTTAAAAGGCAACTTGTAGGCAGCGTGACATTTAAGCAACGCCAGAATGACTCTGATGACCTAAGAGCTCCTTACTCAATCCTGATCACTCCCTAACGATGCGATTTTACTACCTAAAAATACAATCTACGATACATATGTAGCTATTGAGTAAGAAACACACAAAAGGGGACTGCTTATGAGTACAACAGCGCTAGTATTCCACGCTTTCCGCCGGAGCTGTCGAGACGATAGAGCGAGCGAAAATGATATAGATCTATTATTTGGAATGTTAAAATTACCAGTGAGCACTTCGACGTCTTAATTATTAAATACTTCATATTCAAATAAAAATGTATCCACAACAAAAAGGGAAAAGGATAAATAAGAAATTGAGATCTTGAAAACCTCGAAGACACCAAGAAACAGCCGTTGGACGAGTATTCAAAGGATAATTATTAACGGATAATTATTGGTATATTGTCTTCTAAAAGAGCCGCAAAGTCGTTATTGAGCCCAAAATTTCGGCCATACCAAGTCTAAAACGACTTCTTTAGTCTACGGATGAGTGCCTAAAAAGGAAATGGCACGGACATCATTTCATTTTGGTCTCTACTCCTCAGGTACTACGAGAAATGAGAATGATACACCGAAGTTGGAGTCCCGAGCTGAGACCTTAAAAAAAATTGCACGGAAGGTGGGATAAAGCGGATTTCAGAGGGACAAAAATAGGTTTTCCGAAGAGAAAGCACTCAACAAGGCGCCCTTAACCTCAAAAACAATGTTTGTGGCTACCTAAGATAGGTAGTTTTTGGAGACAGGGGAGTACACTCAATCCTGTTTTAATTCTTCATGAAAGAAGAGTCCTTTTAAAAGAGATGGCTACAAAGTAGGCTGTTACAAATTGAGAGGGCCAGGTTATTGGCTTTCACAATTTCATTTCTGAATCTAATAGCCTCTTGGATGATCCCTTAGACTGGTCAGCGTATGTTTAGGCTCTCTGGATGGAAAAGGACCACTATAATCTGGCTTCATAGTAAGAAAAGTGCCTCAGAAATGGCAGTCATGCTTTCTGCCGGCATTCCTGCAAATTGCTTCCTGCGAAGTGCTTTCGTGAAAAATCGTAGCACAGAGACCCGCCTTTTAAGCGCTCAAGAGTTTTGGCAGTCTACGAGTGAGCAATGTAACTCTACAGCGGGTACGCTCTGTTTCTCCTATATTGGACATCACCAATACATCTTCACAAATGTTTCAAAAACTTGGAAAACCCAAGTTAGCTCAAAAACCTGAATGTTAAAGGCTTAACACAACCTCAATGGCTGAATATCAGTCTTAACAACTTCACAGACTGGGATAAAAAGAGACATCTTTGCATGAGCTGAGAAGATACACAAGCATTGGCACATTGGTAAAAGGGCTACCAAATATTTGGCTGATTACTTACGTCTTGGGTGTCGTACATAAATATACCTTACAAGTTACGTTGGTCGATGCAGGAGGGCGGACACATCCGTCTGAAAACTGCGTTTGATCTGAACGTTGGGATACATCTGCCTCCAAATTTCGACTTGAGGCGGAGATATACGATCGCAGAAACTGATGTCCAGAAGCCTCAGGTGTTTGCAGTCTTGCAGTAGCCTACGCAAAAATACCACTCGCTCATTACAACCGATACTTCACTTCCAATCTTTAATTTTAAGATTTTATACCGCTGGTGATCGCAAATCGGTAGTGAAATCACTCATACAAAGTCTGTTACCGCTTACTTCGCGGTGGCAGGCTTCTGTAATCGAGAAGTAAGCGGCATCAGACTTGTCGCTCAAGTAACCTGATCGATCATGCTTCACCAAAGCGGTTGAATGTAGACTAGCTATACAGATAGTGGCCAACTGTAACGGTCGCAGATCTGATTGGTTGGGATCCAGCTTTCGCCTTCGCTGATTGGTTGGGCTCCGAAGCTTGGTGTGGTCACGTGGTACAGTTGGCTATTCTCTGTGTATAGTATCGCTACTTGAATGTCGTGAATCTTCATATTTAAATAAATTGAACCAGCGTATAAACGAGAGGTGAGAATGGATCGCTAAACCTTAAAGGGTTGGTATAAACTGGGAACGCGGTGTTTAACTTACCGATTCACAACTTCGGAGTTAACGTTACAGCCAAGGAGATCCACTTGTTCCAAATTCGGACAGCATTTTATAAAAGGTTCAATATGGACGTCCTGGACGCTCCTCACGGACGACATAAATAACTTCCGGAGCTTTGGACATCCTCGGGCCACGCAGCCCATACTGTTTCCGGGAGGGCCGATATTCAAACTGTACGAAAAAAGACAAACGAATCGGGTAGCTGTCATAAGCGCCAAAAAACACAAGCGCCAATGTCGCAAGCGCCAATCCGTAACCGCCAAATGAGAAAAGTCGCAAACGCCAAAGTTCTTCACCGCAATACTAAACTAACCTAACTTAACCGAACCCAACTTAACCTAGCCTAAACAAACTTTGGCGTTTGCGACTTTTCTCGTTTGGCGGTTACGGACTGGCGCTTGCGGCGTTGGCGCTTGTGGTTTTTGGCGCTATCGAATGCCCCTCAAACGAATCAATGACGCGCGATAAGAGATATTTGTCGGTGAAACAAAAGCGGAGCTTACCACCAGCCGACATCTAATTCTTCTAAATCTTTGCAATGACGAAGCTCTCGCAAGCCAACGTTTGTCAGAGTATACGATTTCCACACATCCAGCGATACTATTTTGGTGTTGTATTTGCTTATAGCTAGGATAACGTCATCCATAGTTGTGATATTGACGCAAGAGCCTGGAAAAAACAAATTCTCATGGGGTCAACTCTCCAATGTATTCTTCGCTTAGAAGTAAGAAGATTTCCGGCGCTAGAAACTTTTAAATATTCTTTTAAAAGTAATCAAATTTTTTCGTTCACGGCGATACTTGAACGGTCGAATCTTGATACAAGGAATGCGAAGGAGCAGCCGCAAAGTTTCTCATTCCCACGCATTAACTTTCTCGCATTAACCCGTGTATAGTACGCACTCGAATTATAAATAAATAAAATACAATAAAAAATTACATCCTGTGTACAATGAGCACCTACGATTATGATTCACGATTGCACACAAATTATCGATATGACGTCCTAACCTAACGGAAGTGTTCAGAAATCCACGTTCATCTCTTTACGATGATCAAAGCAATTAGCAAGTAATCACAGTATGTACCATTACAAGATAACTGATTGCCCTCAAGAAAACGTGTGAGAAAAATTAGTTGTTTAGGCACACGATACTGATATACCTCATAAATTATACAAACCTAGATTAAGATGTTTGAGATTTGGTAAGGCAGGCAGGAATTCGAGCAGCTGGTTCCGATTAACTTTAGATCGATACAAATTTAGCCTTTCTAAATGTTTCAGTTTCGCCAAATCTTCGAAACCGTCAGTGCAGGCGGGTGCATTGCTCGCCATTGCCAACTCTGGGAAACAAAAAATATTCATGTTAACACGCTCTAGTAGAAAAATGCTCTCATCACTGAACCGAGCTAGGGTATGATACCAGAGGTAGGAAAGGCAACCTTTAAAAATGGTTTGAACTCACCCCTGAGATTCGGGCAAAGCGAACAGATGATTTTCAGACAATGACTGGTGATAAATTTACACGCATTGACCCGCAGGTGAGTGAGAGTTGATCCATGCTTGATTAAAAACCTGCACAGAAAAGTCAAATAGAAAATCAAAGTTAGGCTGACCTAGAGCTCTCAATACGAAGAGAAGCGCAAATGAAATAGCCGCCATGTTGAGCCCCATTTTCCAATAAGGAATTGGGCCTTTCATGGCGGCTCCCATGGCAGGGGTCACCATTCGCGCCTCTCTACCTTTCTGAGGGCTCTAGATTGACCAACTGGTCAAATAGATCATGCTCAAAGAATCCAGTTGTTCCTTCATGGTTCGATTTCGTTATCATAAAATGACGAAAAAACATGTATAAATCGAGTTAAGTTTGTAAATCCCAAATTTTGATTTGAAAATAACATTCTTTGGAAAATAATTACTTACGAGATGAAGTGATAGGGTTGGATTAATCCGTAGCTCCCACACCACGATAAATCCAGTTTCTGTAAATACTTGCACCTTGAAGATAAGCATTCAACGAGAGCTGTCGAATTCAGGCAATGCCAGTAAGGCTGTAAAGATTAACTCGATTAACAGTCGGTCTGTCTATTATAGTACATTTCCTGGTCGAAGACTCACCCTCAGGCCGAGTTCCGTGTAAAGTAACGGGTCTGAGGCCAAGTCCCTGAAATGCTTGTTAACTTGAGTACATCGGCAGAGCGATTTCAGGTCCAAATACTTAAAAATCTGTAGAGTTACTTCGTCCTGAAAAAGCAAAACACATCGTCAATTTTTATTCTTCAATAGCAAGTAAGTGGTTCGTCGATTCAAGAGGTCATTCCCATTGATCCAAGAAGCACCCCCGGTACAAATACAATCCCTTCTTTAAAAAAAAAAAAATAATAATAATATTTGTTATGACATTTGAGTGTCTAGTTCAACTCTTCCAAAATCGTTACATGTACATTTCAATATTTTGAGATATTTCTTCAAATTCATAAAATAACCGCAAAACGAAAATCATTCGGATAGATTTGGCTGTTTTCGTGGGGCATCGATGGCTTGGACCTCATGAATTTTTATGATACGCAAGGATTTGAAAACGTACTTTGCGGGCAAGAGTTTCCCTTTACTGCAGAGGCCTTGAAATAGCTGTAAGTCTACACCAAAATAAGCATTTTTTTGCATTTCCTTGACCAAAACGCTACTGACCGGTAAGCAGTTGAAGCTTCCATTATTGTTCCTGCCCTCATTTGAAGGTGGAGAAGACTGCGTCTGATTTGCTTGTGTCTGGGGAACTTCTGAGGCTGTTTGCATATCTTCAATTTCTTTCAATAATTTGGGATAGTCCTGATCCAGGAATGATGATATTGGGCTTTCATTGTTGATCTGGAACAATTTAAAATGTGAGATATCCAGTACAAAGATATGCGGCAGAATAGGGCATCAACTAACCTGGGGGCCACTTGGCTCCATGAGTCTTAAACCATTGACTTTTGATGTGATGTCTCCGATGTTAATTCGTGAGCGACCATTCATGCGTGTGGAGGGTCTTCTGCTACAAGGCTGTCTCTGGCTTACGTGGTTTACAGAGAAAGAAAGTGGTTGGCGAGTCCCAACTAAAACAACTGCATCTAGTTCTGTGTAATACTCTAGATTTGAGTGGTCAAACTCCAATCGTAGTAGGCTAGAAAGAAAATCAAGAGTTGTTTAAATGGATTAAAATTAGTGCTCTACACAAAGGAGGTGTGATATACCTTGTTGTAAAATTAATGGTGTGCAGGGGAGGTGAAAATATCCGAGCTGCTGGGCGCACTGTTTGAGCAGCACCCTCCCACAGGATTACCCATTTATTATGACAATCTCCGGCCCAAATCCGTACGACAGCTCCCGGATTAAAAATCTCATACAAATGCACTTGAAAAGGATACACAGGTACCTCAAATGAAATATCTGGAATAAGAGGAATATGAGGACATAGTTTAAGATAGAGACAGACAAACTTAGTGGATTAAAACTAAGAAACATTTGAAAACTTCACAGAAATTTCATAAAAATAGCAAGTCTGACAAATAACCAAAATATTCTTGAATGTTTACATACATGAGTATGCATAGTAAGGTTATGGTACACAAAACAGACTCACAGCTCTGCCTCCAATGTGTGACCAATCAACTTCAAATGAAACAGGTGAATTCAAAGAGTAATTCAACACATCAATCCATCTTCTCTTCAAGTACTCACCAATGTAATCTTCACTAACAATTGGACCAAAATTTTGAGGCATAATTTCTTCAACTCTGGAGGGTGCCTCTTTCCACCACTTGCCGTAGGTCCTCTAAAATAAAACGATAAAAAATAAGTAAAAAAAACAAACAAAACAAAACATAATGTTTATTAAGGTTATCTTTATAACCTTAATGTTTATGACAAAAAGTTACACAAAAACAAAACTCAGCAAAATGTGAACAAACGAAGTCTCGAGGAATTCAGGAGAAAAAAAAAATAAAAGGCTGGGATAGCTTGGAAATTTTTAGCACTGTATAAACGAAATATATTGAAAACGTTGAGAAAAGGAAACCTTACCATGACAAATGCTTGGGGGAAGTCACCATAGTCCGGGTACTTGCTAGGCTTCCCTGGTAGATTGTAAGCCGTGTATGAAATACTTCCATCAATTCCATATTGCGAACTAAAATCAGTTACGGCGTGAACATATTGCTCCATAAACTCAATTTTATCTTCTTCACCCGTTACACTGTCGATCAATGTACCAACGTCCATCTTGAGTACATAAAGTCCTTTCTTCTGCTCCGCGATCACTGTCGGCGTTTGACAGACCAAAACTGTTGGCAATACTGGTTCTACTGCAAAGACGGTCGTGGCTCCGTTGGTACGACTGGTTAAAGTACAGTAAAAGGGTAGCGTTCTTCGTGTCAATACTCTGAGAGGTGCTCGGCCCATCGGGAGGAAGAGGGAGTACGGATAAAAACGTGAACTTAACTTGCTACAAATTAGGTTAGTCGTGAGACGTAGCTTTTTTTTCCCCTATTACTTCTTTTTTTTCATAATCCTTGTTTAGGGCAATGAGATTTCAGGATCCACTTAAAAGACTTGATTTTTTTTTATAGTCTTTCAAAATCATTTAGGAACGACTTGCTGTTTTGGTAAGGTCATTTTTGATTTCGGACACCAACAACGCTTTCGCCACGAGTAGCGTTGATATGCAATGCATATCAAATGATATGCAAAACAAAAAAAAAACCGAACAAACGAAAGAACGAACAAAGCTGTGGTAGCCAGGCAGTTAAGCAAGTGCCAGCATTAAAAACGAACAAGTTATACAACCATACCGGTACGTTTTTGCGGTGCGGTTAATTTACGGTGCAACTGGCTTCACTGACGTTTTCTCGTTGAATTTATTCATTTGAGCATCTAACTGCCGTACAGTAATCGATGGTGTGATACCGGTAGCAGATTTTCACTGTCCAAAGTGCTCAAGTGCAGCGACGCCTCGAGCGTTTCTACACACCACACAAGCTCTCTCCTCGGTTACATCATATTAACCGTAGAATATTACATAAAAAAATGGAAATAATTGAAAACAAGGGACTGATGTCACGACGAATTTAGAACTCTTCTAGCTCTTACTGACTCTCGAAAAAACTAAAAATACCATATGAAATAAAGGCGCGCTGGGGTGGGACATATGCCAAAGAACAGGGTAGGCAACCCGGTGCACGCCGACGTAAGCAGGTTGCAGGGTCAGAGCAAGCGAACTCTGCATTTGGAGTCTCCCTCAGAACCCACGATTAAGAAATAAGTTTCACGGCTCGATTCAGGAAGTTGTAAGCAGCATTAGATTGTTCTCACGGTTTCAGAACTACCTTTCTGAAGCTCGGTTACAGCGAGTGGTTTGGGTGTGGGCGAAAAATCGGTACGAGTGGGCATTCGTTTCATGTAGGTACCTTAACGGCTGAGCATTGCGCCGAAACTGTCATTTTTGCATTTTTCTGAGAAATGAATTCTACTGTTAAGAATTGAGGACGGGGTAAGTTCCAACCTAAATCCTAACCATCAATCACACTGATTCAGTGGCGTAACTAGACCCTTTCTTCGGGGGGGTCCTTCTTTTAGGGAAACCACCCTTGGGGGG
>Ga0058701_10001854_pt1 | contig 15470 bp, 8 predicted proteins | sample AgamicOrMae_FD_97039 | JGI IMG/M metagenome (GOLD analysis project Ga0058701, IMG submission 97039) | Agave microbial communities from Guanajuato, Mexico - Or.Ma.e | ecosystem: Host-associated > Plants > Phyllosphere > Phylloplane/Leaf | place: Guanajuato, Mexico | collected 2012-06-04
AAATTTCGTGTCCGTCTCTTGATTTCCTGAAGATTCCAGCAATATAGGTAAGTTTGGACAACGATTCGAGCAACTATACAAAATTTTCCTAAATTTTGTCAATTTTCAAAATCAATTTTGATCAACTCAAAAAACTTTTTTGCCGGATTTGAAGTGACCGAAAATCATTCTAGGCCGATTACTAATAGCCCAGATAGTTTTCATTGAAAAATCTGTGTTCGGCCTCGGGTGGTTCCCTTGTTAGCGCATGCCATAATTTTGTGGCGAGGGGAGCTGATGCTGCGCTACGGTTGCGGCGGCGGCGGCGCGGCGATCGCCGGGGGCAAGAGAGGCGGCCGGCCTTTGGGGTCGCAAACAAACACAGAAAGACGGAAGGGTATTGAAACCCGCGGGCGAAAGAATTGGTGACGATTCAAAGTGTAGTGACCTTTGGTGTTTTTCTGACAACACGGCGCCAAGCCCGAGCCGCAGCCACAGCCGGTGCTTATTTAACGATACTCTCGCGGCCCGACTCACAAAATAACCAGAAATACTTTTGGAAATGTGCCACTACTACTGAAAACACATTTGCATATAGCCTCTCGCAGCTATTTTGGAAAATATTTATCTTTTTAACACCCAGATAATATAGCATTCGAAGCACCGTTAGCCTATATCGCACGAAATATAGTCTGTAAAAACAGTCTTCTGGAAATGGGATAACACTCAATTTGAGATGATTGATCTCTTTTTACTGCAACTTTAAGCATCACAAGAAAAATTCCTCGTGTTTCAATAGTTTTTGTGTGAGTGTGAAAACGAACAGAGTTCATGGACTTACTTCTGTGGATAGTGGAGTATAGTATTAATCATATTTTTGAATCGTTAATTGTGCTTCTAAAAAAGCATAAAAAATAATGTATTTTTGATGAAATAATATTTGGTCCTTTATATTCGCGTGACAAGATTGAAAGAGCAGGTGGAAAAAAAATGATTCAGAATTTACATTGCACGAAAATTTTGTGGAGTGAGACGTCTGGAATACTGCATCCAAAACTGCTTCATGAATTTAGAGCGCCAAAAATCATCGCCTGAGCTATGATTGGTATATCTGAGCTATGATAGGTATATCTGTAGCTTTTATTTTAATAAGTAAACATTATTATTGATAGAGGTTCTTAGAACATTGTCAATCCTCAAGAGAACCGGCTAATTCTGCGAAGTCGTTTGTTTGTCGAGGAAAATCAAACATGGGTCGAGATCTCGCCAAGATCATTAAAATGACGAAGTGAGATGTGATAGAAAAATTGCTTTATCCAGGAAATCCGATTTGAAATTTTATTGTAAGAATTATTTTTCTATGTCCTCTTCTAAATCATTCGAAGAAAAGAACATGTTGTTCAGACTCACAGATACTTCCCAACCACGTTTCATTTCATTCATCAAAATACTATAAAAGATACTTCGCGCATGAAATATTCATAATATCGCTCTACTCCCAAGAAAAAACACCAAGCGAGTGACTATAGTTTCAATTTTAAGAAAAAATTCTCCAACTTTGTTCACCCTTGTACAACCGTCATTAAATTACGAGGAGTTACTACAAGCGTGTAGGTTTGATTTCGGTTGATGGCACGTGTGTTCCGTTCCTAATTTAATCGAACACCGCAGCTATTTAATATCCGAAGTGTTTTAGGAGAACACAATGCTGATGAATGGGCTATTGAAGGATGATGCAGGACTTCCAAATGTTTGATCAAAGGGTGCGGCTCTATCAGTCATATCGGCCTCCGGACGAATTCCCACGATAATTCCTTCTCTCGTTTCACGGAAAAAGAACCTTGCAGATTTCGGAGAATTCATTTTCTTACTCTCCTCCACCTTTCGCGGCGAAGCTAAATGCCAGCGGAGCAACGCACTAGGTACCTCATCTGAACCTGCGATAACTAACCCTTAAGAGTCGCCAAGCATGATACCGCAAACTTGTCAGAACATGGTAAATTTTTTAGACTTGAAACATCCGCCTCGTTTCAAAAACGATGTGGTATTTGAACACTAAATTTGAATCATTGAATGTCTCTAAGATTCAATGAAAATTCACTGAATCTCGGAGACCCTCACATTAAAATTTAGAGTGAAGTACTCCCTGGGTACAAATCGGTTCATTCTCCAGTTAGACTCGAGGAACGGGAAAAAAATAACGTCAGCTGAGATTTCGAGGCGAAGGTCAGACCATTGCTCCACCAGACGGCCGCTTTTCTTTTTACTTTTCTTTTTTTTCCCTCAATAGTAAATTTGAATTTCCCCTCCCGCTGAGGCGTCCCCTCCCCTCCCCTCCCGCGCGTCAGATCATCTGTGAAGCGGTGGGGAAAAGTGGGGCAGGGCTCCTGTGACGTCATGATTTTTCGGCATTCATTACCGCTGCTTGCGTTATCATTTAGCAGCTGTTCTGTATTAATTAACTGATTCTTTCAATTTTCTTGTGAAGGAACGAGCCTGGAGTGTGAATACGGAATGCAAGCCTCTAAAGTACTCGAACAAGTTGATATGCCCTACAAATGCTTCGAATTTAAAAATTTTCAATACTCAAAAATGCGTTCATATTTTTCTAGGCCCAAATATCCTTTGAAAACCGCACCGTTTAGTGTTGTCTATAAGCTGAATCTGATAGCAAATCACGACTGATTCTGTTATTTACAGGGCAGAGAAAGGTTTCTAGGTACTATTTCATTTTACAGTGTTTAAGAGCTATGAAGCATTATTTCAGTACATACAAAATGTAGTACCTGTTTTTGTTTAGCCCAATATTTTAGGTTTAGAAATTATATTGCGTATATAGTGCGTGCCAGGTTTAGTTTGATAGAAGACGTATCAGAAGTTGGGCAAGAAATCGTCATTGATGTGGGCAAGAGAGGTAATCTTGAATATAATAAGAAACAGGCTTACGTTCACATTTTTAACCAACTCAAAATCAGTATGACGCAATCGAATCTGAAAGTACTCGTTTCAGGATAGGTCCTTTTGGCTGTAACAATCTTTCTTCGAATTCGGCTAGTCCCCAGAAAATGCTCGGCGCACGTGCGCTCTTTTCCCGCCATGATGTCACGTGGTCGCACTGCAGCCAATCGGCCTTGAGATTTGAATCGTAAAATATCTATTGTTACTGACTACAGACTTTTAAGTGTTTCTTACTACAGACGCTTAATCTGGCGACTAGTTGGGTGAACGAAGTGAAACATAGTTAGCCATAATCTTATCTTTCTTCAAAAAAAAATTAAAACAAAGAAAAAGAATGCACATCGCCGTGTCAGAGTGCCAAAGTTGTGTGAAGAATTCTCGAAATACGAAACCGTTTGACCTCCAAGCTTAAATTACAACAAAAGAATAATAAAACCTCTATTCATGAGGAGTGTTACCTTCTAGGATAAAACGCCGAAAACCTTTAGAAACTCGTACTAGCCGTGTCTATCCTTTAATGTCCAGGAAACCCTATCAAAAGTCCGTTTGATTTAAAAACCACAAATTTTTGCCAAAACGATTTTGGCAAGATAAATACTGCCTCTATGAGATTTTTTTTAATCTTGACTCTACGAAATAGGCCTATAATTTTTGAATGATTAAAAAATGATTTTTAGTACAGAGAACGTTGGTAGTTTTTTCGAGGTTTTGAAATGATTAGATATTTTTCTTCAAGATTCCTTTTAACAAGAAGGCTGTTGCACTCCTCTTACAGTCCTTACACTCTGCAGGCTACCTTCCAATCATTACAAACATTCATCAAATAACTAGAATTTTAAGATTTTTTCGAATTGATGATATAAGATTCAACGTGACCTTAACTGAAAAGTTATTTGATCAATTTCGACATGCTAAATTGATTTTTCTTGATTATTTATTTTTGCAAGAGTCAGCTGGCTAAGTAATCGATAAAGTTGAAACCAGGCATTCTGGCGAGCAAAAGTCAAGAATTTTCTACGACAATCTACTGTACCAGTATTAAAACGTATTTCTGACAGTAAAATTTGGTTGAAAAGTCAAGTAAAGTGCAACCACGTGCTCGAGAGATAAGTAAACAAGCGAGAAGAGGTCGGCGGGAAGAGGGGGAGGGGGGCGTGCAACAGGGCCGCAGGGAGGGGAAGTCACGTGGGAGACATCTGGCGGAAAAAGGTTCAAGTATTTCGGGAGTGGTGGCCGTTGGCCGCGGCGCGGCGGCCCAACGCTTCTCTAAACTAAAAGATAAACGGCTTTTTTTCTTTTGCCGTTGGATTGGTCAGTATCTAGCCTCCGATAACCGATAGGTGTTCGATTCTCCAGGGCTACTTTTCAACGATCTTCAAGTATTTCAATTACCTATTCATGTTACTTTTAAGATAAAATGCCGGATTATTGATAGCAGATGTAAAGAAAACAAACGTTGTGATATTCTTGTGAATAGGACGTAGGAGGACGTCCTACAAAAATTTACGTTGTTTATAGATGATCCCTAAAACGGAAAGAAATAATACTTCAAATAAACAGCTGTCTTTTTTTGCTATTTAAAATGAAAGGTACTTCGTGTAAAGACCGGCATTATGATATCATAGTAATGAATGCAAACATATTTTATTCGCTGCGACCATGAACCAATTGCATAAGTCAACGTGGCGATAACGAAAGCATCTCACTTGCACCGCTGCTTGATCATACGGCACGAACAAGGACGGAAATAGATGATCTGAATATGTATTCTAATAATATCTCTTTGTTTCCAGAATGGACCGGAGCGAGACACTTCGTCACATTGATGCTGTTCTTAGGAATGGCAAATGCTTACGTTATGCGCACGAACATGTCCGTGGCCATAGTCGCCATGGTCAACCACACAGCATTACCGGTCGTGGAAATAGAAACAGAAATCGGTAACACGGTAAGCACTAAAACTGAGAAGAAAAATGTGTTTGTAAATATCCAAGCGATAAAATAATAAATTCGAATATTTTTCAGACTATGGAAGAGCATGAAAAGCTCGAAGATGGTGAATTTGTGTGGGACACTTCGACGCAAAGTATTATTTTATCAGCCTTCTTTTATGGATATGTATTGACCCAGATTCCGTTTGGAATCGCCGCAAAGAAGTAAGTACAGTACAAAACATCGATTCCTCACAGTAAAAACAAACCCCCGTTTTGGGGAATGCGGTGCCTGTTTAGGGAATGAAAATAAAACGGGGATAGAGCGTATTTTGGTGATTTTTCAATGTAGAACTATGTTCAGCCACATGAATGGAAAGCTCTCGCTGAGACCTTTTGAATGATATGACCGAACATGAGCCTACCTTGAAAAATAACTAAAATACGTACCACCCACGTTTTGGTTTCACACCTAAAACAGATATGTATATCGCATCGCATTCCCCAAAACGGGGGTTTTGTTTTCACTTGTGCTGTGACTTGAGAATAAATTTATGTGGGTGTGAGTTAATATACCGCCCCCATTTACGAGGCGTTTTCTTGTATTCCAGGTATGGTGCAAAGTATTTCCTAGGAGTAGGAATGCTGATCAACTCAGTGTTCGGTTTGTTGGTTCCCATCTCTGCCCGATGGGGCCTCATCCCCTTGTTGTTTGTCCGCTTCATTCAAGGACTCGGCGAGGTAAGTCATCACCAGCCCAGCAAAGCAACGACAATTTGCACAAAAACTAAAACAAGCTCGTTTTCCAGGGTCCTATTGTTCCATGTACTCATGCTATGTTAGCGAAATGGATTCCTCCTAACGAACGCAGCCGTCTGGGAGCTTTTGTATACGCAGGTACAAGATCTCTTGATCCGCCCCACTTTCCGAACTTGTCCGATTTATCTTATTTACGCCCAGAAACATTTTTGAAAAGATTTTCTTTAAAACAACAATATTGTTAAATAAAAATTTGAAATGTATTGTGATCTCATGCATTAAGAAATATTTCTTGGGATTAAAGTCGAATTTCTGCCGTAAAATACTTCGAAATCGACTTTTTTAAACTTAAAATTGAGCAGAAAAGTGAACTACTGCCATCATAAAATTTGACGAGTCTTAAAAATAAAATTATTTTTAAAAGAATTAATGAAAAATATTTTGAAAAGTTTTTGCCTTATAGTTCCTTTTTAGTTATTCCACTTTCAGCTATTTTACATTTTTAAAAAAATGTGAAGGCATCAAATTTCCACTGTAAGGGCTAAACAATACTGAACTTTAAAACCAATAATTTTTTGAGGGAGATTCAAAGTAATAACGAAAAAATCAGGCCCTAAAAATGAAGATAGGCCTGAAATAAATAGGTGGGCGAGTTGTTGACGCATTGTTTTGTTTGCAGGTGCGCAGTTCGGTACGGTGATTTCCCTGCCCCTGAGCGGGCTGCTGTCGCAGTACGGTTTCGCCGGGGGCTGGCCCTCCGTCTTCTACGTGTTCGGCGCAGTGGGCACTGCCTGGTCCCTCGCCTTCTTAATTTGGGTCTACGAGGACCCCGATTGCCACAAGGGAATCCGCGACTCCGAACGCAAATTTATCGTCAGTTCGCTTGGAGGTGAACAGCATGAACAAGTAAGTTCCTGCCTCCAAGATTCATACAAAATCATCACATTATGCGAGGTTCATTCATCTTACGTCTCTCTTTTCGCAGCCACCTATTCCATGGATGTCCGTGTTGACATCGTTACCATTCTGGGCTATTCTAATCGCTCACATGGGACAAAACTACGGGTATGAAACGCTCCTAACAGAGTTACCAACCTTCATGAAACAAATCCTGCATTTCAATATAAAAAGCGTAAGTGTTCATCATTCGTACCAACTATTTAAGCATACAAGTATGTGATCGTAATATCCTAATGTTTGTGTTGCAGAATGGAACTCTTTCTGCTCTGCCTTATTTGGCTATGTGGATCTTCTCCATCGTAGTTAGTATAGTCGCCGATTGGATGACCTGGACCAAAGGAATATCATTAACTATTACTAGAAAACTCCTAAATACCATAGGTAAGAATTCTTCGAAAAATACCCTAGATAAGAATATGTGTGCATTTGAGAACAAAACTAGCGGGGAGGCGCACAATTCACTTATCAAATTACGCGGTCATGTCGTTAATCGTAAAATTGACACGAAAAGGTTGAATAAGGGGTGAGCACAGGCAGTGTAATCCAAAATTAAAGATGTCTCGTCGACTAAGCTAGTCAAATTTAAAACAGTTGCGCAAAAGATGAGACAACTGTGTTTAAAAAACAGAAAAATAATAAAAAATATAAAAAACAGTCAACTAAATAATCAATATTAGTTGGCAACCAATGATTTCAGGGAACTTCAATTTTTCAAGTCACCACTGCTGATTAGACTCATTTTTCTCCAAAAAATGCAGTTTTTAGAGGTTTCTATTAAATAATTCTCTTAAACGACGGTAAGACATTGTTTTTGGATTATTTTTGTGTGTGTGTGTTAATTTGCTCATCTGTACTCAATCAATCATGTGAAACGTTAAACAAACTTTTCAAGCAAATTTTCCTATAAAAAAAACTTCAATATTTTAGTACGTGTCCATAAAACGTCGCATAGTTCTTGCTATCTCTAAATGCCTATAACTCAAAAATTAGGACAATGACAAGTCGTTTTTAGTGATCAGGTGTGTGTAATACCATCTAAGCTGTATTTCTGATTAATAAGAAGAGCCTGTTATCGGTAACCTTTACCTCGACGCCGCTTTCTAAAGTACTACTTTTCAAAAGTACGTCGCAAAATATCTTATCTTGCATACGTAATGTTTTTCGCGAAAAGTTTCACCGCAACTTTGATTTACCGTAAGATTTGAACAAGTATATAAGGCATGTTTACACGAGACAGAAACAAATGTTAAGAGAAGATTTTAAATCCCATCATTTAGTCATGTTTAACCCACTACCGCCCAGCAATGCCGCTCGGAAACAGAAAATTTTATTTTAGAGAACCTTTTCAGTTCAGTATTGTCACAATTTCAAAAATATCACCCCTATGGAAACCTGAAAAGCAATAATTTAGGCAGTTTTTAAAACTTAAAATTTCGAATTTTAATGGGAATATATCCTTCTAATTTCTCTTTAGCTAAATTTAACTCTAAATACTCTGGGCTGTTATAGATTAAAGCAAAGATCTTAATAGTGATTTTTTTCTTGTTTTCCAGGAATGTTTGGTCCGGCTCTGGCGCTGATGGCGGCCTCCTTCACCGGGGACTCCGCCCCGCTGACCGTGGGCCTCCTGTCCCTGGGCGTTGGCCTCATGGGGGGCACCATGAGCGGCTACCGGATCAACCACCTGGACATCGCGCCGCGGTTCGCCGGGATCCTCATGAGTTTAACCAACTGCGTGGCCAACATTTTCGCGCTGCTCGCGCCGGTCATAGCGGGCTACATCGTCGAAGGAAAGGTAGGCAGCCCACTTGACACGCGTGCGTTCGCTACGGCTCGGTTGCCTACCCATACGTTCAGCTCATCTAACAAGGTACTAATGATTTTGGCATTCTGTTGCAGCCGACTCAAGCTGCGTGGCGAGTGGTATTTTTCATCAGTGCGGGCGTGTACATAGCCACAGCGCTGTTCTACCTCATCTTCGCTTCGGGAGAGAGACAATCGTGGGACGAGAAGACCAGAGACGAGTACGAGGTCGTCGCCACGACAGAAAAGGACAGAGAGATGCGCTCACCGACTCAAGAAACGGCGCTAAACAGCGTCTAAGTTAAAAGTGCCATGCGATGGACATTAGTTGCTCATATCAGTGTATTATTTATTTGACCCGCCCGGTTTAAAGGGCCTTTGATATTTTTGATGCGAAAAAGCGTATAAAGATTTTATTTTTCGGAGCTTTACACGTTAAGTTAGAGATGAAAGTATGTTTAACGTAGCTGCTCTGCGTGAAAAAGGGTTAAATTAAGACACGCTATTTTATAAGCTAGATCTCTCTATGTGTGTCTACATAGGAAACTGGATAGCTAAGCCAGAGCGACCAATTTTAGACACATTTTCAAAAATGAGCCAATCGCAACACGTGCCTTGCCTTGACTTTTGAAATACACGAGTTCTAGAAGACGTTTTCAAGCATCAATAAGTACACAAAATGTTTGTTTTTATGTTTGTTTAAGGCATATTGTTGAGAGTTTTTGATTTTAAAAAAGAACGGATCAAAACTATTTTCCGAAAGGTTTACGACCAGGCGTCAATGTCCCGAGTTCGTTCATCACGAAAAAAGTAAGTATATTTCGACCACGAAAATATATCGGATTCCAAAAAATTGCCAGAATCTCAAAAATTGTCAGGATTTCGAATAAAAAGGCGGGGTCCCGAAAAAAAATGTCGGAATCCCTTATCAGATCACCCAAGTGCCCCTCATACTTACGACGCTTAACATCGAGGAAACGGTACCTAACGCGTCTACAGATTATCCTGTTCCTAGGGAATATCCATTAACGAGTAGTCAACATCACCATTCTTCGGATTCCGAGTTTTTTTTCGGGGGCCCTTAAGAAATTCGAGGGATTCTGGGTTTAAGACCTGAAATCAATGTCTCAAAGAGGTTTCATCCATGCGGATATCTTTGGGATTCCGAAAATGATTCAGGACAATACCAGCGCTATGCTCCAAGATTGGAACTCCACGGAAAAAAGGTTTTGTTATACCAACAAAGTCATTTGTTAAAATAGAGATAACAAAAATATTTTGTTATAGCAACAAAATGTTTAGTTCTATTAACAAAACGTTTGGTTGCTGCAGCAAAATTTTTGGTTGAAGCAACAAAAAAATTCAATTTTGTTTTCCGTAAGTTTGTTGCCGTAACAAAACCGTTTTTTTTCGTGTCGACTGAATAACACTGAAAGACCACAATTCACGATTCAGCCAATGGAATCATATGCTTTATGATTTTACAAAAAAAAAATAGTTTGAAAGAATTGCTGGGAGCAAGAAGGCCTGCCTGTGTATGAATCGCAAGACCGACCCGTTCAGGCACGTAGGAACCTTAACGTCAGAGTTTCTTTCGGTAGGCGACGAAAGTGCCCATCAAACGAGAGATGAGAGCCCCTATTTCGCTAAAAATTACATTTTCTATTATTATTGTTTAATTTTACTTTAGTTTGAAATGATCTGTAGATGAAAAAATCCTTCCAGTTTTTTTTTTAAAGAATGAAACGAGAAAAAGATTTAAAATGAAATTTCTCGCCCCGGAGTATGCACAACGGTAAACGGCGTGCCTTCGTGGCCCACCGGAAGCGGTCTCTGACGTCACACATCCAACGATGACGTCACGGTTCTGTACTCCCTAAGGACCGGTCCCTCATTTAACTCTCAGGCTTTTCTATCCTTTATTTTTTTTTCTTTTTTTCCCAAAGAAAAAAAAATCGTTAAAATTTGTGCCCATCAGTTTCCTTGGCTGAATATTGTTGTCTTGGTGTTTCAAGTCGCGTGATACTTTGGAAGCGAGGCGGCATTGTCTTGTAAAACTGTCGGGCTTCCGAGTTCATAATGCGAATAGATTATTTTAAGGTTTGAGCTCAGGATCTCGAGGATAACTCAGGGTACAAAAAAAATCAAAATCCTGAAAACTGTAAAAATATTCCAAGTACAAAAAATCTCATGGCCTCGAGAGAAAATCGGGATCAGATTCCCTAATTTCTCGGAATTATTTTCAGGACTCTCCGATTTTTTGTGGGGATCCCGAAACCTGTTTGGACTGTCTGCGCGAAAAGTTCAGGCATCCCTGAAAAGAACTCGGGACATTTCGGCCTTGTCTGAACAAAGCTTATTATGCTTATAATGATACATTGACCCAGAAAAAAACGTTTAAAAAGAGGTCAATTCAGGATTCTTAGTCTTTCATCGTTTATTGACGTTTCATTGCAACAGCGTAGAATGGAATCCTTTTTGTGAAAAATGCTAAGCCTGTGCACTGCCAACATTTCCGAAAATTGAATAATCTTTCTGAACATTCTGGACTCTCATTCCAGAGCCCAGTTTTCAATCGTTTAAAGTAACATATTTGATGAGAATTTCACTTTGTAAGCTACAAATGATCTAAAGTTTAAGAACAAATTCTTGGAAAGTTTACAAAGTTCATGAGGCTTGTAACATCCCCAAACACGGCTTTGCCATTCTCAGGGCGTCTGCTGAGAATCGTCCAATCTTCATTTATCAAAACAAATCAATTAGACGTTTTCAACGGTTCACAAGAATTCTCATTTTCTAAGTTACAGGCATTTCGTTATGACCAGATTCGCAGTTTATTGCAAAATAATTGAAGTAATGCTCTGTACATTGTATGCTCCGTTATGTGAAGTATTTGGAATGGCCCAAGTACGTGTATTTTTATGTACAGTCGTTAGATATTATGCCGTCTGCCATATTACAATAGCTTTATTACATTCCATTCGTGAGTGAGAAGAGCCTGTTCAATCGAGCCTCACTTTATTTTAGGTGATTTTTTTAATATTTAACTGTGGCTCAAAGAGCTCTAGAAATATGAAAGGAAAAGAAGCTTTTGGTAAGTGCCTTATTATGGTAGGTCGTAGTTACCCTACTCTCATTAAATTCTGAACTTTAATCAGTGGAAATCTCCTGATCATCTGAAAACATCCACTGCTTTTCAATCAAAACCGAACCAATAAAGTGAATCAAAGGTTCGAATTTGACTGAGAATCAGTAGATTTCTACTGATTCATCTTCAGAGTGTATGTGGGATTTTTCAGGGGCTCGCGACTATCTACCAGTATTCGTGTTTCATAAAATGCTTACTCCTCTCTGTAGCGAGTATCTTGTATGAAAAACTATTTAAATGTTGCCTGTGAGATGAAAGAGTAAAGTGGGTACGTTAACTGTACACCTACTTGTATAAGTAAGCAGTGACGTACCGGTACGCTTGCCTACGTGAGGTAGAGCACACGTATACGTCATGTCCGATCCTTGAATATTATCTTCTATGCTAAAAAAATGATGCGATCAGTTTGATTATTTTTACAGAACTGAATATACTTTTAAAGGTAAGCATCAACAGATTGCTGACTGGTAATACCAGCTACATGCGGCTAAACTCTTTCACTTCTTTAATCGTGAAGATTTTTCTTCTGTTTTGGATACTCCTACTTCAAAAGTTTTCAAGTTTTTGTTATTCGTCTCGGTTTATTATTGCCAAAAAGATATCCGGTGTGAAATCCCCACCAAACCTGTAAGTGCGCCTTTGTTAACTTTTTTTTTGTTATTTTGTTTTAAGTCTCAAATCACAGAAGGAGTGTGACCTGTTGAAAGTTCTTCATATTGATATTTTTGGGACAATCCCTTATTTTGTGCCATAAGATATTCTTGCCCATTGTACCGGAATAATGTTTACCTCAACTCCAATATGCGTCCACCGAGTACCTTCCTGTATCCAGATACCTTTTTTTATACCAAATACCTTCCTCACGAGAGTACGCACAGTGGAGGGTATCAAAAGCTGGCCATGGATCCCAAGATGCATGGGAATTTTGACCCGTCTTTTCTATTCTCCACTCCACCCTTCCCATTCATTTGGTGTCTTCCTGTGTTGCCTAGATACTCATTTAATAGATTCAGCGTAGTAGATGACTTGTTATTTATAACAAACAATTTCCTAATGAGTTAAAACTATTCTTGGCCGAACATTGTTATTATTATTATTGTTACGCCGCCCAATGATTCAATTACAAACTAGTCGTTACAATATATTTCTAGGATTTTTGTTCTTTTTGATTTGAATGAAACGCTCAAGACTCTGTCATCTGACGTAGATGTTTTAGGAGAGAAAAAAAAAGCACGTCATTTCGTGATTTTTAGCATTACGTAGGTCGCGAGCACGTGGTCCTTGTGGATAAGTGTTTGTATTTCAAGCTGAAGATTTTTGGTCCATGAAGAGTCTAATGTCTTTGTGATTTCAAGAGGAAATGTGCACCGAAAATCCTCTTGGGCCGAATTTGAGAGTTTTGCTGTTGGAAAATCATAACTGATTCGCGACCAGCCAGGTGGGCGAGAGAGAAAGTGCGACTCGAAAAGGAAGAAATCTGCAAAGGTTTCAAGTTGAAAAGGTTTACTAGTTAATCGCGAGGCTTTTTCATGTAAACAAACTCCACTTTGGAAAGGTGTCGGTATCCTCGAATCGTGGATGACCCTCTTTCTCACACAATCGCCATGAGCTATCTTCGCTCTTTATCTCAAGGTATCACTGCGAAGGAAAGTGGTGCCCTCAAAATGCTTCAACTCCGACTGCAAAAAATTCTATCTCAGTAAACTACAAATGGTCAGATGGGTTTATGCTTCGAATCACGAGACAATACGGCACACCATCAACCAAAAATGTGTGAATTTTATCCAAAAGCAATTACGAAGTCGATACTTTTAGTTGACTTTTTCAAGGGATAAACTTAGATTAATAGCAACAATTTCCCGAATAGAGATGATATAATATGCGAGATTTTTCCTAGGTCATTACGGCTGGTTCCGAATCGAATCGCTGGGCGGTGATGAATAACTCTCTTGAAAGTCTGTACGTACGCTGTATGAAAAGCGAAATTTTCCACCTCATGAGTTAACTGTTGTGCGTTCTGACGAAAAGCTGAGCAAAGTGATGCACCAAGCTCCCAAGCTAAGCTTACTTGACCTACGCGTTTGTAATCCCCAGATAATGAAGTTGAACTTGAGTGGATCACAGAGGTGGAAAATACAAGCTTCCGAGCAAAAAATGTATACCTGATGTTCAAAACATACAAAAAAATAGGTGATATCAATGTCAAAATAACCTATATTTCCGAAGCTAGAGTATGTGCGGCAACACGGGAATGATCAACAGAAATTTATTTTCTGTTCAAGACCACTCTAAACAGTTGCTGGGGGTTGGATACAAGGTCGAGGTGGCCAAAATAAAGACTGAAGTTTACAACGTACAATTTCATGCCTGCAAAGACGATTCGCACGAATTCCATCATAACATAGCGACCAATGGCCAAACCCTCTCGCTGCTTTCGCGTGCAGGTGACGGGTGCCGTTCGTATTGGGCTCTGGTCTGCCACGTCACGCCAAAATAAGTGCGAATCGTCCAATGCAATCGTTTTTGAGCATGAGCTGTTGTTTACTTGCTTAACGATGTCTTCCACTATAAGAAATGCACAATGTGAGCCACAGGCGGAGGTTGTGATAATAAAATAAGTTAATGTACGAATTTTGATTTCTTTTGAAAAATCATTGCTGATCCTTCTTTACCTGTGTGGCGTACAGCTAGGAATATGCCCCGTATGACTGATAATTAACAGTTCCCTTCCCCATACCCCCTCTTTGTCGTCGCTTCCGCCACCGCACACAGAAAACATACCATGAGCGATACTAGGGAAACAATATGATGTGAAGTAGAATAGGTCTGAGAACAAGCAAGTAAGCTGGGTGAATATTATAGGTTAAAATCCACACTTTTAAAACCACATTTGGCTATTGCGTTGATCTCCGAAAAGGATCGAACACCCAAAGTTAAATAGGACATCGTAATATTTCTCTATCGCACGGATCTCGACAAACTCCAGTGGTCTGCTACATGCGTCATTTGATCGCAAAAATATTTAACTGACCGTTTCGTCGTGGTTGCTTCAAAGTTTGTTCCAGTCAGTCGACACACACCACTCTTTGTTTACATTAATTCACACGCGCCGCGACCTAAAGCGTCTTTTCGTTTCCCGATCGCTTGGTGATTATAAAACTCAATAGTTAACTGCTTTGAATGGTCTTAATGAAATATCCGAAACGTGTTTGTTGACAACCAAACTAAGCGGGCAGCAAGTTTTCTATGGAATTCTACAATGGAATATTATTCTAAACACCACTATTTTCGAAGCGAACCGTTCAAGTTGGTAGGGACTGTTTGCTGCTACCACGCTATCCTGCTTTGTAGAATGCTTGTGAGTACTTGCAATTAATGACGTTTTAATGACGTTTTGCTATTGAGAAGAGGAGAGGTGTGCGTGCTCCTTACCGGTCGAGGTAACGTACAGACGCCTCTGGTCGGTTGGGACAGGTTAGCATGAACTGCAAACGCCATTCCAAACGAAGAACCACTAAATCACAACGGAAAACTAAACACTCTCACTCGCGATACCTAGATCACTTAAGGATATTCCAGCGCAATGGGCTAAAATTAGACAAGGACTTGATATTTTCAGGATTAGTTCAAAATTTGTATGTCTATCGAATGGCGAAGTCTAAGAAAATTTGACTGTTCCGTTTTTACGCAATTAAATTCTAAAGTTGGGAAAAAATGCATGGGCTCTTAAGGAAGCTCCGAAAAATGGCGCTAAAACTGTTTAATTATGATTGACAGCGTCTGATTGAGATTAGATGAGGACCAAAAAAACTGTTTCCAACGGAGATTGGAGTTTCAGAAACAATATAGAAAAGTTTGACGACAATCCACCGTTTCGTTATTTTTAAAAACTTAAAAAACAGCCGCATTTTGCAGAAAAGTGAGTCAAATCA
>Ga0058701_10001855_pt1 | contig 15470 bp, 12 predicted proteins | sample AgamicOrMae_FD_97039 | JGI IMG/M metagenome (GOLD analysis project Ga0058701, IMG submission 97039) | Agave microbial communities from Guanajuato, Mexico - Or.Ma.e | ecosystem: Host-associated > Plants > Phyllosphere > Phylloplane/Leaf | place: Guanajuato, Mexico | collected 2012-06-04
ATTGTACACTATCCCCAAGTGACTTGGTTAAAATCTCTTCGGTAAGCCTAGATTTGTAAAAATCCGTGGGATTGAAGATGTAAAATTATAGCACTTTATTATGACCTAAGCTATCTAGCCGTCGCGATTTCAACTCAAAACAATCAAAAATAGTATCTTCGAGAACTCAAAAACTACTGTGCGTTCTCGTGATTTTGACTGGCGTCAATATTGCAGTTATAAATCGATTTCCCTAGAAGCAATCTAAGACATTCGTCAAACAAGGGTAGTAAGTAACCCCTTGCGTTCGAAGACGTGCAGTAGGTTTCCAAGAAGTCCCCGCTTAAATTAACCTTGGTTTCCGATGACTGTAGCTTAAGATCACGTTAGTACAAAACAGAATTTTCCAAAGGCAAAACAAATATTCCCCAATACCCCCAAAATATCCACATAAAGAATATTGCCTTCTCATTCCAGGCAACTCGTACGCAGCAACTCAGAGGTGCTAGGAAAGTGCTTGAAAACATTAAAAAGTACGCTCCGATATCAATCTTCTAAAACCTTTCACGACTATAAATTTTTCATCATTTAGTTGATGTTCCCGCTATTCATTAACATGGAGGGTATAGAGCCGTTGTCCGATACGGACTAAGATAGCGAAGGAACAAGAAACTGCACCGCAAATCGTACATGAACGTTTTGGCTAACCTTGTGAGCTCCAAAGCAGGAACACAAGCGCCCGGACGGTAGTTGGCCATTCCACGATACTCCTTGGCGTAAATGAAATCTTGCAGGTTCGCTCTTCCTTTGAACATTTTCGTGAATTGTCGGCAGACATAATTCTTAACAAGACTCACGTTTGCCGTTTCGAACAGGATCCGCAAAGTTTTCTCCAACATCTAAAAGCGAAAAACAATCAGAATGTGAATTTAAAAACGAGTTGGCATTGAAGTCGCAAAAACCGGCGAACACGGTACACAACGAATGTGAAAGTTAAATTTTCCCCCCACTTCTGTTCTGCTTTTCATCGCTAACACCATACGGATCCAGGGTTGTTACAAGATCTTACTCTTGAAATTTCCTGACTTTTTCCAGACTTTTCCTGACCAAATTCGAACAATTTTTTCTACAGCCCGCCCGCTGAGCTCCGAAAAGCGTTTGAGAATTCCTGTCTGTGTCTGTCGATGCGGCGTCTACATCACAACCAAAGGACAGTCTTAAAAATATTTATGTAAAAACAGGAATTTTCACTGACTTCGCTGCCATTTTCTCTGACTTTTCCTGACCAACTTTTTTTTTTTTACTGAATCTTCCTGACTTTCCTGACTTGTGAAATCCCTGAAAACCTCATGTGGGATGGTTTAGGGTACAGGGTCTATTCCTCAGCTTTCAAAACGAGTATTCCGAGAATTCAGCAAAATTCCTAATTCCTCCAAACATCCTTCGACATTGCTGTTTAAGCACGGAAACTAGGACACGTACCTTGGCAACAGCCGGGCAGCCGTCCCTCCGAACCGTCTCGATTCCCTTAGCGTCGTACACAGGCTCCTTCTGGGTCGGACTTTCATACATATAGCCAACGTAGCGCTTCTTCGTCTGCAAGGATTAACGAAAGCGTAACAAACAGGAGGGCGAGAATCAACTAGAGACAAAACTAAAGTTGCATACCTGCAGAATACACGGCTGATAGACTTTTTCCAGCTTGAGTTTCACAGGAGACGGGTTTTCCTGGGTGACGGTTTCGGCGATCTCTGCTCCGATCCTGAAGGCTTCTTCCCGGCTCCTTCCGGGCACCAGGACGAACAGCGAGTCCGTATCTCCGTACACCACCCTGGCCCGCCACTCCTGGTTGCTGTGCACCGTCGTGATGGCCCGCTCCAGAGTCTCCCGACCCTTGCTCACAACACTGTCGCCGACCTGCGACACATCGCTATTCACTAACCCATAACAGCCCAAAGTATTTGGATTGAAATTTAGCTTAAGAGAAATTGAAAGGATTTTTTCCATTAAAATACCCAATTTTAAGCTTTGGGAAATGCTCAAGTAATTACATTTCAGGTTTCCTGAGGGGTGATATTTTTTCAATTGTGACAATCCTCCATCCAAAACGATCCACTAAAATAAATTTCTGTTTCCGAACGGCATCGCTGGGTGGTAGTGGGTTAAGCAGGGTTGTCACAAAAATCTTCTTTTCAATTTTTCCTTTCTTTTTCCTGACTTTTCCTGACTGAATTGGAGCATTTTTCCTGCGGCCCGCGAACTAGGCCGCGATAAGCATTCGAGAATTCCACTGTGTTTGCCGGCGCGGAGCCTTGATTATAACCAAGGGAGGGTTTCAATACTTTCACGGCGAATTTTTTTTTACCATTTTTCCTGACTTTTTCCGGTTTTCCTGACCGACTTATTTTTTCACTGACTTTTTCCTGACTTTCCTGATCTGTGACATTTCTGATTGAGCGATCGGCGCCGAGAAAACGTCTGTTCTGCAGGATGGGCTTACCGAATAATTTTAAAAAATAAAGAAATAAACTCAAAACGTCTAAGTGGCCTACTTTCGTGGTCGTGCCTACCTCAATGCAGGGCATTCTTCCGGAGAAGTTAGCCGAGGTATAGCCGTAGGTGACGTTGGCGATGAGTTTGAGGCCCAGCTGTCTCGCGTGCAGGACGCGCTGGAGGGTGCGGTCATCGCGGTGGCGCTTCATCGAGTCCTTGACGGCCAGCCGCGCCTCCAGGATCTCCTCCAGCATCTGGGGCAGGATGCCCCGGCGCACCTGCGGCGCCACGAACGCCACTCCGCACGGGGACACCGCCAGGTCCGCCTGCATCTTCTTCAGGCGCTGCGGCGGCACCAGCAGGTGGCAGCACCCGAACTCGAAGTGCGACGACCTGAAACATCGACACCTCCCTTAGGAAGACACATGCGAGAAAGTACAGGGGCCCACAAAAGTCATGACCCCTGCTTCCGTAATACATGGAAGCAGCGGTCATGACTTTTGCGGCCCACTGTACACGGTCAACTTGAAAGGAGGGATTTCCGGATTCTTATGTTCCACCTTTCGTCGTCAAGCCCGTCGGAGCGAAGCACACGGCACGTAACTTAAGATGTGTTCGTTCTATCCTAGCCGGTCGACAAGCCTGATGCCGCTTACTTTACATGGCGGTAAATCCGCCGAGAAGCCGCATCAGGCTATGAAACAGAGCGCAGCGGTTCCGAGGCAAGGCACATGACCAAACCTAATTCAGGTAATTTAACCCATAACAGCCCAGGTATTTGGAGTAAAATTAAGCTTAAGGGAAAATGGAAGGATTTTTTCCATTAAAATACAAAATTTTAAGCTTTGAAAAATGCGTAAATTATCAAAGGTCAGATTTTCAGAGGGATACAATTTTTTTAATTTTGATAATTCTAAACTGAAAAGATCCTCTAAAATAAATTTTTCTGTTTCCGAACGGCATCGCTGGGCGGTAGTGGGATAAACAAAGATTAACAAACCTAACCAGCGCGGTTGTTTATGGTAAATCCGACATATAATAAAAAAACTTTACGGTGGAACACGAGAGATGGAAAATTCCACATCAGTGTGGTACAAGCTAGCGAAATCCACAAGTGGGAAAATCTGCCGGGACCATACAAAAACCACGTCCATTTGGGGGGAGGTGAAATGTCCTTCACAACGTTGCCTACGCGATATACGAACGTGCGAGATCAAGTAATTTACTGACGGCCCCTGCACGTTCATTAGGACGACTTACTTTCCGAGGTGATCGACTCTTCCAAGGCACGTCGAAAAGCAGTAGTTGTATGCTATAATCATGGATGGATAAAGACTCTGGAAATCCAGGACTATGACCGGATCGCTGTAGAATCTGCGCACAAGAACGGGCGAATCACGGAGAGCACGTGTCGATTTCCGATCAAATCAAAAGCGGCCGCCACTCACCTGGACTCCGGCTCCATAATCAAGGGCAACATTTCGGGTGCTTTCATGCGAGCTCTCTGCTCGACCGAAGGGGAGATCGGCACGAAGTTGCAAGGTTTCGCTAATCGAAGCATCATGGACTCCACACGAAACTAGAAGCATAATAATGTTTTAGTCTAGCACAAATTGACAGAAGTTAGGGTTCTTAGCGCTTTCATTAAATAAAAATTTCGTGGTAAAAAAAATGTTTTATAACGTGTTTGCAAGATAGAAAATCACGGTTAAGCATCTCCGACAACTTACGCAACTAAAAATACGATAAAATTTAGCTCAGTTCGCAAAATACGTTAGCTGTCAGGGTTCGCCAAATGTATAGCGCACGATAGCCCAGGTTTTTAATTGACCGAGCTTAAGGACATTTCGTCGTAGTGTGACTTATCTCAATTTAACAGAAAAGTTAAGAGTGAAGATCAAGTTTACAAAACTAGCTATCTGTCCCATGCTTATCTAAAACTAGCTATCTGTATCTGTATCATGAATAAAATTGAATACCTTATACATAAACGATTTTCACTATTTCATTCATGTGTGATACGGGTCCTTAAAAAACATGGCGTCTTATGTAGAACTAATTTGAAAAAGTTTTCAAACATTCAAACTCAAAAACTCAACGATAAAAACTTTCGATGCTCTTTGACACAAATAAAAGGGGGGGGGGACGTTTTTACATGATCAAACTATGCAGAAAATGTTCACCTTTCGTCTTGGTGTAACACAAGAAACAAAATAATAGTGTCGATGTAAGTAACCACAGGTCCGCGATTCACCAACAAGAACAAGTTAACCTACATTTGAACGTTCCCATTCATTCGAAAAGCCTCCATTTCGTTTGTACAGAAGGTCTCACAAGTCATGACCCTGCTTCTATAAGGAATCCATGAAAGCGCGGGCCTTGCTTAACTTTTATGGCCCACTGTACAAAAAAAAAAAACTAAAAATTTTCCCCGAGGGTGGAATACGAATTTCCCGAATTTTTCAAAATTCCCGGTTTTCCGGTCCCGGGTGTCCAGCCTCGGGCGCAGCACTGACCTGCGATCCGCGGGAGAGGACTTCGAAGAACTGGATGCCGAAGAGTCGCGCCAGCTCGCTGGTTCTTCCGACGAAGTCGAGCTGGTCGAGGATGCGCGCGATCCCGTTGACGCGGTTCAGGTAATGCTGGACGGTGCGCCAGCGGTGCAGCTGCGATGAGTGCTCCCACCAGAAGGACAGCGACGCGAACGAGTGCACAGGCATGCGCTGGTGCAGAATGTGGTACGCGATGTTCTCGAAACTGTAGCTTTGGAGAGCAACCTTGATTGAAAAATGAAAAATGAAAAATCATGAAAATTCAGGGAAACCACGAGTAAGCTCATCCTCAATACACATTTAGAGTTTTGCACGTGCGAATACTGCTTGCAACTCCGAATTTTCCACAATCGACCCTATGGGAACCGAACGAGGAATACACGTCGAATATATGTCATTCGTGACGTGAATTACAAGTTTACCCATAACCGCCCAAAGTAAGTGTTGTCAGATTCCGCGACTCCGTCAAATTTAAGCGCGTCTTACTTTTTAACCGGTAAAGATAACATGATGTTTAATCCTATTTTTGGAATGCTCAGCTCGAGGGCGATCCAAAACATACCCGACATGATAGGTTATCTTTAATGGTTAAAAAGTTAAACGCGATTAAAGTTCACAAAATTGCGGAATCTGGCAACACTGCAAAGTAATTGGAATGAAATTTAGCTTAAGAGAAATTCAAAGGATTTTTTATATTAAAATACGCAATTTTAAGCTTTGGAAAATGCCTAAATATTTAAATTCCAGATTTCCAAAAGGGTGATGTTTTTTAAATTGTGACAATACTGAACTAAAAACCTCTAAAATCATTTCTTTCTGTTGCCGAACGGCATCGCTGGGCGGTATTGGGTTAATATCAGGTCGAAAGAAGCGTTCTAGCGTTACTCGATTCAACGTTGATTCCACGTCGATTTAACGTTGAATCAACGTTTAATCGACGCACCAAACACAAAATATCATGCCGGCTTCGATTCACCCCTAACCCCTCCCTCTGCGAAACCCCCCCTACCTCGGTACATCCCCCTTACCCCTCTACCTATTCCTACCCTGTCCCTACGCAACCTAACGGGTAACGGACTTAACGCGCCTCGCTCGCAACGGAGCTCTCCTCGTATATACACCAAAGGTCAGCACGACATTTCATCAGTGAGCGTTAAGACTTTTCCCCTACACTGAGCCACAAGAGATTACTGATTCTAACCTCGCTTCTCATAAGACGCCATACATCTATGACGATGCGTCCGGTTAAGCGAAGGCCTCCGAAGAATTGGTCGTCATCGTCGGGGTCTCGGCCAGGTTTCTTGGGTTGCTTTGACTTTTCGCTCGTCACCACACGTCCGAGCTCGCTTCGCAAGTTCACGCCAAGGGTGTTCGCCCGATCGATGAGGTAGCCCCACGACAGCATCTCGATCTACAACAAAAGATGAGCAGTTTAGCGCGGGGATTCAAGAGGCGTTCCCATACAACACTGAATTTCAAGGGTTGCATACTTCGCCTCGTTGAATGCCACATTCAAGCCTGATGCCGCTTTAACCGCAGTCAGGAAGCGGCATCAGGCTTGGCGACAGCCGATGAAAGCGAGGCACAGGGCACCTAAATATGGGTTTTACCCAACGCAGTTGTAAATGGTTATTGCAGTGCAAAGTTGAACTACAGTGGAACGAAAGGAAATTCAACGTTTGATGTCGAGTGAAAAAAATTAAAATAATAAATAACCTCGTATCCAGCGACAATATCAGGATCCCACTGCCGCACCAGTGCAACAACCTCCTTAACGAGGGATTCCTCATCAACTGCGTACGTCACGTTGGCGTTTATTCCGATTCTGCTCATCAAAGGCACAGCCGCGTTGGAATCGACTGCAATCACACCTACAAGCAAACAAAAGCGATTACTTCATGATCTACCGATACAGCATATAAACCTGGAATTTCAAAACAAAATAACTGGGGATAAAGCGCAAATACAAACTGTACGAACCTGTATACTGGCGAGGCAGGCTGCTATCGATGGGAACATCGTTCACGACTGTATAAAACACGGCTCGTACAGGATCGCGTTCAGGATCAGGCTTCAGCTCTCCGCACGCGCATATATGCAGCTCCATAATGAGCAACGTTGTGTACTGATGCTGATAAAAAAAGGTTAGCTTAATGAGCAGACCTCTGTCGGAATCACTAAAAAAAAAAACGTGTACAGATTGCCTTTCGTTCAACCTACCTCCGATGTGTTGCGAACTTGCTGCAAATTCTCCAGAGGCACTCGGAAATCTTTGGAACGGTCCAGACCCCCAATTTGAAGGCAGGAAATATCGGAGATGTTGGTGGCAAGCGGACTCACTTGGTTCTTGAACTGGCTGCTGAGCAGAAGTCGCCGCAACGACGAGTCTTGAGAGTCGGGCTGCTCAAAGGAAAATAAAATGTCAATAATGTCAATAATCGTTTTGAGAGAAATTGGCAGGATTTTTTTTCCATTAAAACACGACATTTTAAGCTTTGAAAAATGCCTAAATTATTGAATTTCACGTTTCCAGAGGGGTGATATTTTTTAAATTGTTAACAATGCAGAACTGAAATGATCCTCTAAAATATTTTTTTCTGTTTCCGAACGGCATCGATGGGCGGTAGAGGGTTAAGCGGGGTAGTTAATCGCGTGGACTAGTAAGTATGAGAGAACTTCACTCTGGGGTTTTGCTTCCAACTGAAAGAGCTTACCGTAGGGTTGAGGCTTTCATCGCTGTCTTCTTTGATGGCGGAAAGGCTGGGTTCGACAGAAAGCCGGCGCGACTTTCTTCGGATCCCCAAGCGTTTAGGGCGTGAAGTCCTTTTCAGAATAGGCGACTCTTGAGAAGACTTAGGAGTAACGTCACTTGACGAGCACTGGGACAGGTTCAACGAGCTATCACTATCCTGACTAGGAGTCGGAGGGGCCGAAGCAGGAACAGACGGGATCTTCTCCGCTTTCAAAACAGCTCTAGCTTTGTCCCACAACACCACTTCTCGAACACTAGGGGGTCGCATCACCGGGGTAATATACACCGTTTTATCACTCACTAAACTAGCTGCTACTTTGGCTAATGTTTTCGCACTCTTGTCATCTAGGAAAAACTCCAAAAGAGCTTTCTGCTGATCACTGATACTGCACTCGGCAATGCCACTTCGGAACTCTTCCAAGTCTACGATGTTACGGCTGACCAGGCTCAGGATGTGGCCACCGACCTCTTTCTTCTTTTTCACGTCCTGGTAGTTGCTGAAATAAGGTGTGGGATTGATCGTCTCGGGGATTCCTAGTGATGGTAAACTTGCCATGACTTCGGTGGTGCTCGGGGGTAGTGTGAGCGGAATAATGTCTACGGGGTCTTCGCCGGGGGTAGCTTCCGTTACGGTCTCCTCGAACATGTCGACACTTGACCGCTGTGATGAAACGCTCTCGTCGTCACTTAAGGGTAGGCCAAGAGTCATATCGAGCTCTGTCGGTTCACTAATGAATGATGCGTCCGAAATCGCTGAAAATTGCAGTCTTTTTATCGTGGAACTCTTCGCCCCTCTTTCCGAAACAAAACTGTTGTCGTAGGTAATATTTACACTGGAGCTTGGATTGGACTGGTCCAAACCTACTTCACTCCTGCAAACAAACAAAAAAGAGACGTAATTAATATACCCCCCGCTTGAATATATACCGTGCCTTTCGACGGGTCCACCGATTGCAAAAAAAAATGCTGGCTTTGGGATGGGTGTTCATTCAAGAACGCAAGCAAGGACTGCAAAAGCACGTAAGTCTGGCAAACGGAGTGCAAGAAAAAAAATTAAAGTCAAAATCAATACGAAAACTATGAATATGTGGAAATAAAAAATCAACCGTAAATACAATAACAGATTACGAGAAAAGAGAAACGACGACGAAACGAAGCTGCGGACACTTCTTACTTGCTGAACTTTTTAGGCGAATAAGACGAAGCAAAGCAGAAAACTACTCAATTGCGCGCTTTGCGTCAGCCAGGATTTTCATCCGATTGTGTAGTCATCTGGTGAGAAAGCGTTAACAAACAAAGACGTTCACCGAGCATCACCAAATACCAAGACATGCCTTAAGGGTAGAATTCACTGTACAAAGGAACGCCGATTTTCATGGTAAGATGCGCAATAAGTACGGAGGTATTCCCGAAAAGGCAATATTTCTCGGGCTATCGATGTGAGGCTTTCGTTTGAAAAAAAAGCAGTGTCGCTATTGACCCAACATGCATTAATATAGGAAGACTTGATGACGCACGTAACCATCGTAATGCATTTTAAGTGGGGCGTGACTTGAACGCACGGAACCCAACCAAATACATTTGATATAGTCAGGTGAGTTTTACAGAAAAACTCACGTGATAGAGTAGTCGGGTCAACAGACACAGCCAAAAAAGTATAAAGAAACCAAACGTTCTCAGCCTGAGAATCAAAGTTGAGAGAAAGCATAGCTCTGTGAAGTTCGCTTCGACGGACTTAATCGCAAAGTGAAACTGCCAGAAAAATTTCAATTTTTAAGAGCTGAAAGAAACCGTTGATATAATAAGATTCAGAAAGAACGAAGTGAGATCTTTTCTTGACTTATTGCGATGAAGCCAGGTCGACGTATCGATCGCTCGCTGGGCACATTCCTGTATCAAGTATTGAAGCATGTTAGCGATATTTAAGCATGTTAAGCGATAAGTGCTTCGCGACTATTTAAGCAGGTTTTCCAACAAGATGTGCGCATGAATACCACAAAATCAGGGGAGGAATCGTTCGAAACACCTCTGTTAACAGATATCAACCACCAGGACCAACAAAGACGCACAAGAAAACGTTCATCCTCGAGCCTGAAAACCATTTAAAAGCAATCAATACCTTGGGCTTTCGTCGCCGATTAACGGGGCAGGAAAGTCGCCCAAACCTGCACAAGGAAACAAACTTCCTGCAATCAAGAAATGCTAAACCTGTTGCTGAGTACATCACTGGAAAGAATCCGGAGGAAAAAATCACTGCAAATTAGAGAGGATGGGTTTTCCGCCTGTGTTCCACCGTTTGTCCAGCGGAGCAAAAGGGACGATATTCGATTTAAGCGAAGCAAAAGGGACGAAATTTGACTTAAGCGGAGCAAAAGGGACGAAATTTGACTTGATTTCACCTCGGTTAACCTGACGGTCACTAAGTCTGATGCCTCCTACTTCCCGGCGGCAGGAAGCCGACAAGTTAGCGACAAAAGGCTGAGCGACAACCGAGCGGAGCGGTTTCGAAACGCTGCTTAACATAAAACAATTACTGGATCAATTTCAACCACGCAGTTGAACGTTGTTAAGACTCAAAATGTACAGAAAACTTGGACCAGGCGGGACCTTAAAAGTGGAAAACCCACCCTCGAAAACTAAGTGTAAGCATTTGAACGAAAATAAATATATCATGTCACCTCATACGGCAAAACCAATGAGCGTATAGTCAAGACGCGTAGGAACCATCCATAAACAACGTGCCCTTCAAGAGGGGAGGGGGGTCAAAGTTAATAAGCGGTCTTAAATTGAGTTACTATGAAAACCCGACGGGCACAAAGAGGTAAGGGGGAGTGGAAATGTTCTCTAAAATACGGCACGTCGTATATGGACGGCCCCTGGTGATTACGCAAAACAAATTAAGAAAATCAACTTACTGAGGATTTTGAGGGTCACACCGTCCACTATAGATGTACGCTCGGGCGACTTCGGCTTTCCTCGTTTTCGCGGTGCCCTCTTCTGAGAAGACTGACTCTCCTGCGCTGGGGGTTTTGGCGGACTCTTCTCTTTGCTGGACATACGTCTCTTCGGCTGGGAAGAGGGGACTATGTCCTTCGAGCCATTGTCAACAGCAGAGGAAGAGGAAGTCTTCTTCTGACTCTCCGCCAGCGACTCTGTAGGCGGACTCTTCTCTTTCGTAGACACACGCCTCTTCGACACGGAAGAGGGTGCTTTACCATTCGTGCTGTTTGAAGGCGTAGACGACGGGCTCTTCCGGATCTCCTCCGTCGGGGCTTGAGGCGGACTCTTCTCTTTCGGGTGCATGCGCCTCTTCAGCTGGGATGAAGAAGATTTTTCAGTCGATGCGCTGCTTGTCAGAATCTTCGAAGGCCCTTGGACGTGAAGGGAGCGAGGCGTGGATTCATGGGCCGTCCTCTGGGTGGTCATAGAGCTTTCGTCGAATCTGACCCTCTTGGCCGCCTGGTCCGACTGGCTGCCGTCCAGGCCTCGCTTCCGCGCCTCGATCCGCTTCTTTTCTCGCGACGACAGTTCCAGCACTGGGCTAGTCGCGCGATTCAGCGTGGTGCTGCTCACAGACGGGTTCGCCTCGGGGGCGCCGTCGTCGGAGAGGTTCGGCCGGACCTCCGACTCCGGGCTCAGGCTGGACGTCACCGCCTCTTCGGCCGCTTTCGCCGGCTTGGCCTCCGACGACTTCGTCACGACCGCCTTAACGTACTTCCTGGTCCTCGACGCCGGCCCGACGCGCGTCTTCACGACGATTGGCCTTCGTCCATCTTCTTCTCCAGCAAGCTTGTCTTCCGGCCCTTTGCTCCTCGTCGATTTCTCGCTTGAACTATCTACTGAGGAGGACTCCGTGTCCGTCGAATCGCTGGAATCAGAGGGTTCAGGCAGCCCCCGGATCTTGCAGCACGTCCGGCATCTGCACGCGGGACAGTGGAGGGGCGCAACAATCTCGGCTTTCTCCGCCTCTCCGTCGGCAGGCTTCGTCGACGTTGAAGACTTCTCTGAATCCGGAACTTGCGCTGAAGATAGTTCGTCCACCGATTCGGTCGGTTTCGTTTCAGGCTCATCAGACCGCTCCGGACTGCCTGTCGTGTCGCACTGGCCTACAGTCTCTTCGGACACATTCGCTGCGTTTTCGGGGATCTCCTCCTTGTCATCAGCCGCGCTTTCGTCAGACTTAGAATCTTGAATTGCTCCATCCAGAGCAGCGGGTGTTGAATTTTCGTCCGTCGGTGTTTTCCCGGTGGTGCTCGAGTCCTGGTCGAGGATGTTTTTCTGAGCAGGGCCATCGCCGGACTTATTCCACCAGGCAGCAACTTTCACTTTTACGGTAGTTCCTTTCGCGCTCTTCTGGTTCTTTTCGGCCGACCGCCTCTGTCGGGAGCGGGGCTTCTCGCTAGATGACTCTTTTGTCGGAGCGGCTGAATGGGACTTCCTTCTTGCCTGGCTGGATTGATTAGGCTTGCATTCTGCTTCCGACGAAGAAAGATGTGGAGCCTCTTGAGACGCGGTTATGGAGATAGCGCTCGGAATTGGTTCGGACGGTACTTTAGTTGAAGCGTCCGACAAGGTGGTTTCGAGTGCCATAGACGAAGCGCTCGGCGGGGCCAGTTCGGGTACCCCAGAAGAAGGTCCTGACGAGGCCTGTTTGGGCACCTTTGAAGAGGCGTTCCGCGGGGGCTGTCCGGGCACCTTTGAAGAAGAGCTCGGCGGGGGATGTTCAGGAACCTTTGAAGAAGCGCTCGGCGGGGCCAGTTCGAGTACCACAGAAGAAGAGCCTGATGAGGCCTGTTTGGGCACCTTTGAAGAGGCGTTCCGGGGGAGCTGTTCGGGCCCTTTTGAAGAAGAGCTCAGCGGGGGGTGTTCGGGCACCTTTGAAGACGATCTCGGTGGGGGGTGTTCGGGCATCTTTGAAGAAGCGCTTGGCGGGGTCAGTTCGAGTACCACAGACGAAGAGCTTGACGAGGCCTGTTTGGGTATCTGTGATGAGGCGTTCGGCGGGGGCTGTTCGGGCACCTTTGAAGCGCTCGGCGGGGGCTGTTCGGCTACCACAGAAGAAGAGTTTGACGAAGCCCGTTTTGGCACCTTTGAAGAGGCGTTCCGCGGGGGCTGTTCGGGCACCTTTGAAGAAGCGCTCGGCGGGGGCTGTTCGGGCACCTTTGAAGCGCTCGGCGGGGGCTGTTCGGCTACCACAGAAGAAGAGTTTGACGAAGCCCGTTTGGGCACCTTTGAAGACGCGTTCCGCGGGGGCTGTTCGGGCACCTTTGAAGAAGCGCTCGGCGGGGGCTGTTCGGGCACCTTTGAAGAAGCGCTCGGCGGGGGCTGTTCGGGCACCTTTGAAGCGCTCGGCGGGGGTTGTTCGGCTACCACAGAAGAAGAGTTTGACGAAGTCCGTTTGGGCACCTTTGAAGAGGCGTTCCGCGGGGGCTGTTCGGGCACCTTCGAAGAAGCTCTCGGCAGGGGGTGGTCGGGCGCCTTTAAAGAAGCGCTCGGGGGATTCTGTTCAGGCACCTTCGAAGATGCGCTCGGGGGAGCCTGTTCAGGCACCTCCGAAGTCGCGCTCGTGGAAACCTCTTCAGGTACCTTTGAAGAAGCGCTCGGGGAAGCCTGTTCGGGCACCTTGGAGGAAGCGCTCAGGGGAGCCTCTTTGGGCACCTTAGAAGATGCGCTCGGGGGAGCCTGCTCAGGCACTTTAAAAGGTGCGCTCGGCGGAGTCTTCTTGGATACTGATGCAAGAGGCGCTTTTTTGACTGGCGATCTTTTTTTGCTCTTCGCTGACAAGTCTTCGCTCGCAATAGCCTCCAGCTTCTTGAGTGATGGCGTGGGGCACCGCTTGCTCAGTAAAGGCGTTCCGCTTACCATCGCGGGAGTGCTCTTCTGTTGGGTCTTGGGCATCACGGACGCAGCCGCGAGAGCAGCCGCGGGCGCGATGACTGCGGGTGCGGGCGAAGAGAGCCGTTTGAATGCATCCTTCAGCCTCTCCAGGTGAACGCGCGGCGACGGAGTTTCGTCAGTCACTTGCACCTCCTTCACTTCGTCCGACGTGCCGTTTGAAGCGTTCAATTTGGAATTGTCACTTTCCGTGAGTGAAGAGTTGGAAGAATCCGTGCCGAACAAGGCGTTCATCTTCTTCTTGAGGGCAGCCTTCGAAGCCGATACCGAAGGAACGACTCTAGTTCCGAGGCGTTTCCCCCGAGCGCCTCTGGCTTTTCCCCTCGAGCTACCCGCCCGTACTTCCACAGTGGCAGCTGCGACCTGCCCGGAGCTGGTAGAGCTGGGTGGTTCCTCTTCGGGTGCCTCAAGCAGCACGGCAAGGGTTTCCGTCTCCTCTGTCTCAACCAGCTCAGCGGACGTTGAACTTGCGCTGGGTTCGGGATGCACACTTTTTGCTGGTGACCCGGACTCGACCGTATCCAATGACTTCAAGAGACTCCGGACTATTTTGGGTCGGCCGCCGGGCCGCGCTAGGGGCGTCTTCGACGGGACTGACTGTCCGGCAGCCGGCCACTCGCGTACCTGCCACTGCACTTCCTGCTGCTCTAGCTGTTGCTGCAGAAGAAGTTCAAAGTTATCGAAGCGATCCGCGGCTGGCGTCATTCTGTGCGACTCCAAATGTTTCCCCAACGGCGTCATCACAGGCTTCTTGCCAGAGCTCTTCTTGGCGCTCTTCTTGGCGCTCTTCTTGAAAGGCGACTCTGGGTTCGCCTTGCCGGGCGTCACCTCACGACTCGTGCTCGCTGCTGGTAGCGGCTGCGCCGGGGGCTCCTCTTCTTCCACAATCATAACTTCTACGGGATGAACTGACGTTGGCCTGGGGATGGACGGTCTCTCAGACGAGTCGTAGTCGACAGAAAGGGATCGCTTCAGAGCCTTTGAAGCCGAACTCTTGCTGGTTGAGAGAGAAAGGCGGCTGAATCTGTCTGGCTTCCGAGATCGTTTTGGTGTAACGCCTTTACCGGACTCAGCCCTGTTTAGTACGATGCTGCATTCCCTTGTCGAGGGTGCGTCCGCTGATTCGTGATGGTCTTTTTCGGATGGAAGCTTTGAAGGGGCGGGCACAACAGCTGACGGGAGCGCCTCTGAAGTAGCGGGGACGACAGCTGAAGTGTGCACTCCGGTTGAAGTGGATGCCTCCGATGTAGCGGGAGCTTCCGCTGACGAGGATGTGACGGGCACATCAGCTGAAGGGGGTGCCTCAGGCGTGGCGGGAACATCAACAAAAACGGGCTCCTCAGGCGTGGCGGGAACATCTGCTGAAGGGGGCGCCTTAGGCGTGGCGAGAACATCAGCTAAAACGGGCGCCTCAGGCTTGGAGGGAACATCAGCTGAAGGGGAGGGAACAACAGCTGAAGGGGGCGCCTCAGGCGTGGCGGGAACATCAGCTAAAACGGGCGCCTCAGACGTAGAGAGAACATCAGCTGAAGAGGAGACCTCCGATAAAGCAAGAGCATCAGCTGACGAGGGCAAATCAGTTGAAAAGACCGCGTCTGCTGTGTCGGGCACACTAGCAGAGGACAAGTCCGCAGAGGGGGCACTCTGCTGGCTGACCGATAGGACACTCTTTACACGTCGAGACCTCCCTTTGCCCTTCTCGTACTTCGTCCTAGGCCGGCTGGACGAGCTGGATCGCGGCATCCTCAGGTCCATCGGGCCCTGGTCACTCTCATTGTATCTGCTGTCTTCGGTCGTGG
>Ga0058701_10001856_pt1 | contig 15466 bp, 8 predicted proteins | sample AgamicOrMae_FD_97039 | JGI IMG/M metagenome (GOLD analysis project Ga0058701, IMG submission 97039) | Agave microbial communities from Guanajuato, Mexico - Or.Ma.e | ecosystem: Host-associated > Plants > Phyllosphere > Phylloplane/Leaf | place: Guanajuato, Mexico | collected 2012-06-04
CTGTCATAAGCGCCAAAAACCACAAGCGCCAACGCCGCAAGCGCCAATCCGTAACCGCCAAACGAGAAAAGTCGCAAACGCCAAAGGTCTTCACCGCAATACTAACCTTGCCTAACCTAACTTAACCTCACTTAACCTAACCTAACCTAACTTGACCTAAGTTAACCTATACGAACTTTGGCGTTTCCGACTTTTCTCGTGTGGCGGTTACGGACTGGCGCTTGTGGCGTTGGCGCTTGTGGTTTTTGGCGCTATCGAATGCCCCCCGTAATGAGCATCAGCCGGTATTTGACAGCCATACTGTGTCCATTTCCCTAGTATTCTATGCCGGTTTAATCTTCCGATTAACTACGAATAAAATTAACAACCAACAACCGCTTAAGTTAGGTTAGTTTCACTTAAGTTTAAGCCTATTCCATTGAACGGGGACCTTGAAGCTCCTTGTGAACATCTTTATGCTGCCTCAGCTCATTTTGTCGCTACAAGCCTGATGCCGGATACTTCTTGACAGCATAATCGCTGACAATGAGAGGTAAGTAAGCGACATTCGGCTTAACAGACGTTAAGTCTGGGTCATTAAGAGTAGTGCCTAGCCCCACTCAACTTGAAGACGAAAGGCGAAAATTCCGCCTTAAGAGAGCATTGCTATCGTGTTGAGGCGCATCGCCATGCAGCATCAGCAGTTGCATCAAGTCCAAACAGGTTTCGGCGGTTCGCCTCATCACGGCATGCCGCATCGCCGCGCCATGCCGCACCGCATGCCGCGTGCCGCTGCACCGGACAAATAGTTAAATGCCGCCGTGATGGGTGCACGCGCAACCGCGCTCGCTCGCGCGCCGCGCCGAGTCGTCTTGGGCAAAGCGCTTCCAAGGTGGCGAGTCACGTAACCCTGTTTATTAAGTGCCACAACGCAGCCCTGATGCAAAGCCTTGCGAAAGAGCAGTGGTCAGCTCGTCCACTCCTGAAAATGACGAGCTATCCAGGCCGGTAATAGCTAAAGCACACGGTACGGTACGCCGCGACGAATTCATTAGCTAATTCGGCGGGAAGGAGAGCCGTACGGAGAGTAGCAAATAGGGATGGGAGGGAGAGAGACGGAAACAGGGGTGGGAGAGAGACGAAAAGGGCGAGAGGGAGGGAAACGGAAATAAGGGCGGCTCAGGCGAAAAGAGGATGGGTGGACAACATGATTGCGATTTATGGTGCGCATATAAAAGTTCCCAAGTCAGAAGCTCAGCCAACTTAAACGGTCATTCATGCTAATCCACTGGATGGAAGAAAACGCTCATTTTCAGAAACTTTCTATTCTTTTTATAAGGAATATCCATACACAGTAAAAACAAAACCCCGTTTGGGGAATGCTACACCTGTTCAGGGTGTAAAACCAAATCGGGGGTGGTGCTTACTTAGGTTGTTCTTCAAGATAGGCCTATGTTCAGCCACATCATTGAAAAGGTCTCTGCGAGAGCTCTCCACTGATATGGCTGAACACAGGTCTATCTTGGAAAATTACGAAAATACTCACTACCCCCATTTTAGTTTCATGCCCGAAACAGGTATCGCATTCCCCAAAATGAGGGTTTTGTATTTACTATGTACGGTACTCAAGTTAAGTGCTGATTGGAGGAAAATAAGCATGAGTATTCTTGTGAAAACTAGGATTTCCATGCACGTTTTCCGATTATAAAACAACCAAAGGAACCAAACTCGGAGAAACCCGGCTACAAAACGTTAAGTTAAAAACAGCCTGGGCCTTTGTTTTATATATTTTATAAACAGTATCTTTCTAGATTGGAATATGCTAAAAATACGTTTGGGAAAATAAAAAAAAAGCTCAACCCCTATACTTAGCAAATTACCAGACTCCTCGTCAGTCCGTGCGCTTTCAAACAAAGCAAAAATAGGTTTCTTAATTCAAGGTCAAAGCAAACAAGTGTTTCCTTACTTTTCCCTACTTCTCATAACTCATTTCCTCAGGTAACTTATAGTCGAATTTTCGAGGTTATGTTTTTATGTTGAAACCAAACCCACTTTTTTGGCGTGAAACACGATTTTTTATGAGTAGGTGGATTAATGAAATCAATTTACGGAAGCGCGGTAGGATTATTAGGGAGCAGACAGCGGTTCGAGGATCGCCTGCGGACGTATAACACCTGGTCGACGGCTGCGGCGGGGCGGCGGGGCGGGGCAGACGAGGAAGCCAGCCACAAGGCTCGCTCGACAGCACCGCCATCGGCCGTCCGGCGTTTTCTCGCAAAAGTCACTCTTGCAAACAAACGTCACTTCACCAGGCCACAACATTTTAGTGGTATATATGGAAGCGGAAACAAAACGCTTAATCCTTTTTTTCTGATGCCCTTAGATAGCCGGCAGGCCGACCTAACCGCCTTAAATTCAGGTAGCACAATGGCTACCAGCCATGCTAGGGACACGCCCAGGGGATAGAAGGGGTGGGGGGTGTTATTTTTTTATTTCATCAACTCTGAAAGGTCTGCTCGTGTCCCGCGGGCGTTCTTAAAAGCTGTTTTCTAGAATGAATTGGAGTACCTTTACATTGAAAAACAGAGCACAGGGAAAGACGCGACTTTTGTATTGATACAAAAGTTGGGAGAAGTGAGTTTTGAGTTTTCTTTCAACGTGTTTTCAAACTTTATGTAACGGAAAACAACCATTACCTGTTCAAAGGTAATACCATGCCTGTTTTGGGTATTCAATCTAAACGTGAATGACATGAATGTCCGTTAGTTTTCGAGATAAATTATTCGAAAATATCTCTATTAATAATAGGAAGATCTCAGCGCATCGGCTTTGATGAATCTATATTTAAAGCAAAATTATTTTTAACAACATTCCCTTAAATCAGCATAACCTATAAACGGGCTTTTTGGCGGGGGGGTGAGTTACAAGCCGGGAAGACCCCCTCCCCCAATAGTCAAGGGTAGGTACATCACTGTATCCAAATGTATAGTATAGCTCGAAACAAAAGTATTTTAAAACACAACAGGTGCACAATTTTTTATCAATATTCCATATTCGGGATGATTTCCGACTTCCTAGAGGACTTACAAGGTATTCCTGGATGTGTTTCACAATTGGTTGTTAAACATCTGGCCAGGAACGTAATTAACTTACATGTTTCGTATTGCGGAACGATCAATTTTTTTCTTTGTTATTCTTTACGACGAAGTTTAAAATTAGCCAAAACTGGCTATGATTAGGCGATCTATCATCGCTTCTTTCTTCCCGCCGAATATAGACCTTATCGCTACTCCATCTCTTTAGATATCTTACGCAACTTTTCATCGCACTCCTAAAACATCATCAATAAAAGACCGCGATTTTGAAACGAATGAGCTCCTTTTTTAAACCTATCGACAATCGACTTTTCGAAGATTGAACAAAAAAAGAGTGGGTTTCGACAGAGACGAATGAGTGAGAAAGAAACCATGACCGCATTGGGAATATTTTTTGGTTTTATGCAGGAAATTTGTGACGCAATTTATTGCGGTTCGCGGCACCTGGCGCTGATAAGTAGAACGGATCTTGTTGTGGTCCAGAGTACAGCATCAGTCGGGGATTCGCGTAAATTGGCGATCGGCATTTCGAGAAGCGCGCTAAGATGCCATGGAGGCAAGTAAGGGCGTCCGTCTCGGTGAACAATGAAGTGCCCCGGGCGCCACCAGCCGCTGCTCCGCTCAAGCCGCCAAACAACCTCTCATTACACTCATTCAACCAGCGATGGGCTGCTCCGATGCAACTCACCTTGGATTACATCCTAATCCACGTTAAGCGGGATAACAACAAGTCCCGTAAACAAAATGGACGTTTATACAACACCATCGTACTATAAAATTTAAACAATAGCAGTTTAGATCCCAATTTGATTTTTGCGACAGCACTAGAGCCTTTTGTTTAGAAGCTTCACCTAATCCTATCCTTACTTAACTGAACATCAATTGTCCTAGCCTAACAACTAGCCTAACGTTAACGACGTAGATGGATGCCGCAAGACTTCGGGCATGGAGAAGTCCTTCTCCACACGGTAATAACAAAACACCTGTTTTAGGGTATGCTATACCTGTTTTGGGTGTAAAACTAAAACGGGCGTAGTACGTATATTGGTAATTTTACAACACAGACCTATGTTCAGCCACATCAATGAAAAGCTCTCGCCGAGACCTTTTGAATGATGTGGCTGAACACGAGTCTATCTTGAAAAATAACTAAAATACGTACTACCCCGATTTGGTTTCACACCCAAAACAGGTATAGCATTTCCTAAAACAAGTGTTTTTACTGTGCATGCTTTGGGATTGCTTGATTATTATTTTTTTTTTTTTTTTCTTACTTTCCCTTGTAAAATTTCCTCTTTTTCAAAATTTGTCTTCTTACCGTTTTTCCAAACTGGCTTTCTTGGAAAGCCAGTTAGTTGGCTATGGAAGATTTAAAAAGAAGAATTCAGACAAATTTCGGGATTGTTTAGGGAAGAATCCGGATTTTTAGTTTTGATTCAAGGTTTCAGAAAATCACGACTCTGTGGATTACAGGTCTTCGTCATGTTTTCCGGAATTCAATGTTTGCTAGCCTCCCTGTATTACACCCAATCGAAATTCAGGCATTTTTATCAATAACCATTAAGGACCTATTTTTGTGAATTCCTAACCCATTTAGGAAATATGAGTGGAATGTGAACTTGAAACGTTTAGATGAGGATGAGTTCGCTGTATGCGGGTTGACCTTGTTGAGGCGACATGAAAAATGCTCCAAAATGATTGGTTGATGGTTGACGGGCGTGCAGCCAAAAGTAAATCACGTCATCAACGCCATGCCACTCCGCGCCACGCCGCGCTTCCCTCCGCTCAGCGGGGTATGGCACGTCAACGGTAATGACCCCATTCCATCACCCTTCACCTCCCCCCTTTCACCTCCCCCCTCAGCCCCTCACCCAAATCGCCTCCTCCTCATTGGGCTGTTGTTAAGCTTGTTAATTACGGACTTGCTTCGAGTCCATTACAAAAACTGCGACATTCCGCTGCATCCGTTTGCATTCCTACAACGAGCAAAAAAAAATTAAGGCTAACCTGATTTCCAACAAAGCCTTGCCTGAGAGACGGAACTATTCCAAAAACGATAAGAAAAACAAGGGAGTGTCCATAGACCCGACTGCCCCATTTAAAATGCGTTAGGTTTGTTGCTTGCGTTCAAGTCCCTCTGTGTCAATGAATTTTTGGGTCAATAGCAACACCCTCAACACAAACCTACCCAAGTTAACCTAGCTAAACCTATCTTTGCCTTAATTTTACTTAACTTAGCTTGACCTAATCAAACGAAACCTAATCTAACTTAACTACGCTGGACATAACCTTGCCCAAACTCAACGTCTCCTTACTACAAAACCTACACCTTATTTAATTTGCAGGGTAGGCTTATATACATTTATCTATGTTTTTTTTGATGGGGAGGGGAGTGATATAAAGGTAAACCATGAGTTTTCACCTTGACTTTTCATTTTTAAGAGAGACCCTTTAACGTGAAAGGGAACGTACATTAGCGAGGGATCATAAGTAGCGAGGCATTAGCCGGGTTAAGTGTCCATGCAATATCCATGCCGAAAAATACATTAAAATACACAAATGGATATCTACGTGTCCATGCTATGTACATGCATCATAGATGTCCATTCGGGTATTTTCAAATGAATGGATTTTTCGGCATGGATATAATACCAGGTACATTAGTCCAACCCAGGTTTCCATTGATATGACTATCTATATCTTCGTAAACGAGCAAATTAAGAGATTGATAACTTTCTCCTTAGTTCATTCGTACCAAAAACAGGAGTGGAACTACACAAACAAAGTAACCTTTTCATGAATGCAATAACGGGTATTCTATACTTCCTGCTGGGCATATTGGAAGGTTCCGTGTCAATATTTGAGGCGGAGCAGCATAGACTAACAGTAAATCGTGAGCGAGGCGTAATAAAGGGCCGCTGCTGTTCATTTATCACAGATGCAATTAAACGTCGGGATGAGTATGAAAAGGCTCACGGCACGCGGAAGTATGAAAAATTTAGATGAAGAGGCGGCTTTGCGGTTTTGTGAACACTCGACGCCCTATGAAAAATTCGTCCCCACCGAAAAATCCGCTCGGCTTGCATTCAGCTTCTGAGTAAACATTATGGAAACGGGCGTCATAGCGGGCGGAGCGACTTCAGTCTTGGATTATCTTCTAATATTACGTGAATGCCACATCCCAAAGTGTTACTTCTCCATGTTTGTTTACATATTTTCCATCTTAAAACCAAACAAGTTGTCGATGCCAGGGCACCCATAATCAGCTGGCGTGCGTTCAATAAGTTTCCTACTTTGCAGTTTAATATTGATCAGATTTCCGCTCAAATAAACTACTACCTGTTCTGATCAGTTCCATATCTGGTAGTTCTATGGGTAAGTTCCACACCTGTTATGGATGTGAAGGCAAACGGTTCCGATACAGATCTATCGATGATTATATATAAGACCTCGGCGAGCCTCTTTTTCTTAGATATCGCGTATAAGAGATCTACCCTAAATTAATTAAAATACATAATCCTTTTTTTAACCGCCTTCACACTCAAAATCACAATTGTTTTATCAGAGCTTTCCTTTAAGGGTGTTGCTACTGGCCCGATATGCATTAATATAGGGAGACTTGAACGCACGTAACCTACCTACTGTAAATGGAAGGTGACTTGAACGCGCGGAACCCAACCTAATACATTTTAATTGGGGCAGTCGAGTTAATCTTTGTTTACGCTTTCCGATCTAATCACTTGAGCGACCAGCGTAGAAGTCTCCGACATACGAATAACAGCATGATATACCCAAACTGGGGCGCATTCGATAGCGCCAAAAACCACAAGCGCCAACGCCGCAAGCGCCAGTCCGTAACCGCCGAACGAGAAAAGTCGCAAACGCCAAAGTCCGTATAGGTTAGGTTAGGTCAAGTTAGGTTAAGTTAGGTTAGGCTAAGTTAGGTTAGGTTAAGTTAGGTTGAGTTTGGTTAGGTAAGGTTAGTATTGCGGTTAAGACCTTTGGCGTTTGCGAATTTCTCGTTTGGCTGTTACGGATTGGCGCTTGCGGCGTTGGCGCTTGTGGTTTTTGGCGCTTATGACAGCTACCCCGAAACAGCATGATATACCCAAACCGACGGATCTCATTTTCTCTGCGCTAAACTAACCTTAATTCGTTGAGGACAATACTCGAAAAGTAAAAGTTCCAGAAATATCATCCGCTCGAGATAATAGCTCGCGATTTTTTGCGCCAAGAAGAAATTTTGCCGCGGCTGCGCACGGCATATCAAGGCTGTTTGCCGGCGTTTTCACGGCCGCGGCGCGATGAGAGAGTGTCAAACATCTCCATGCGTCTTCGCAAAATCGCGCTTTCAATTAGGGCCGTGCGTAACTCGCTCTCGCGTCGCTGCGTTTGTCGGTAAGCTGCGTCTCGCTCGCCGGGGCTGGCGCCGCTCCGGAGAGGAGAAATCAAGACAAGTATACGCGCGGATAAAATGTTATCTGAGCGGCTTGTGTCGTCCAAGGGGCGAGACTTTTTCCAGATGAAATTTCACTGGCAGTTAACGTGTTAAGCTAGGCTGTCTACGGACGCGACCAAGGCGGTTCGGTCTATTGTACTCATTACAATAAGTACCTGATTTGGTGCCGTTTTGACTATTTTTTTCCTCTCCTAGCCAAAACAAACTAACCTAAGCAAACCTAACCTTTCTCGACAAATTTGAATCTCAGAGACTTCCACTGATTCAAATTTAGAATGAAACAAACCCAACCATACAAAATATACTCTCAACAAACCTATTAACCGTAACAAATAGGAAGTTAACCAAAGGGGGGGCATTCGATAGCGCCAAAAACCACAAGCGCCAACGCCGCAAGCGCCAGTCCGTAACCGCCAAACGAGAAAAGTCGTAAACGCCAAAGTTCGTATAGGATAGGGTAGGTCAAGTTTTAAGCTAGGTTAGATTAGGTAAGGTTAGCATTGCGGTTAAGACCTTTGGCGTTTGCGACTTTTCTTGTTTGGCTGTTACGGATTGGCGTTTGCGGCGTTGGCGCTTGTAGTTTTTGGCGTTTATGACAGCTACCCAACGAAACCAACTTCAAAACCTAACATTAACAAGAATTACCTAACGTAACCTCAACTACCCTAAGCCTTAACTAACCTAACTTTATTTAACCTAACCTAATTTAACCTAACCTTATTTAACCTAACCTTATTTAATCTAGCCTTATTTAACTTAACCTTAATTAACCTAACCTTAATTAACCTAACCTTAATTAATCTAACTTTGATTAACCTAACTTGAACTAATCTAACTTTAACCTACATAGCCTTAAAATCTAACATCCGCTGATGCAACCTTACCTAAATTAAATGTCATTAATAAAAATAATAGCATCTTATAGTAGGCATACTTCGGCTTTGTTTAGGTAAATCCTGTACCGTTTTGTCGTATTTGAGTTAATTCTCTAAACAAACCGACCAATAGTCAAGTAAATCTACCGCGCTCAGCGATAGCATTCCATTTATACTACTGAGGAGTATCTCAAAACGAACTAAAATACTTGTTACATATTTCCTCCGAAGCCCATGTAAGAGACTATCTGAAACTCGCCTTTCTCGATCCGCTAACGATTCCACGGTCGATATACTCGCAAATCGATATGCTAACAACCTCCTCCGGTGAAAACAAAATCTCGATTGCGGAGTGAGGAATTTAAATTTAAAGGGACAAAGCACGGAGTGACATCACGTCGTGGGGGCTGAGATCGCAGCACCGGCCGCAGCATGCCGTCGCACAGGCGATCCCGGCTGGGCCGGACTGGGCCGCACCGGGCCGGGCCAGCGCAGCATGTGCCCCGGGAGAACACTGACCCTGTATCAGCAGGCAGCTGGGCACCCCCCCCCCCAACATGACCGGTTTGCAGCTAGCCAAGCGCTCACCGCATCTTAACTCGCGCTAACCTCCCGATACAAACTGTACATTTGAGAGATTGAATTTTCTACCAGTGTTTCTCCCTATCGTCGCCAGGATGAGCGGAGATACAGCGAAGCAAGGCACAACCTAACCTAGCTTAATATCACCTAACCTGATGAGGCTTTGCTCCTCGGTGGCAGTTGAGCTTAGAATTTGTCTAGTCGGATGAAGTGTCACATAAAGAACGTAATTTAAGCAAGGCTAGAATAAATCTAACTAGTGAGACTGTAGTGTAACAGAGAGTGGCCATCTCTAACGGTCCTCTTGAATTCCACAGATCTGATTGGTTGGGATCCAGGTTTTGCCTTCGCTGATTGGTTGGGATCCAAAACTTGATGTGGTCACGTGGTACAGTTGGCCACTCTCTGTTACACTACAGTCTCTCCAATCTAACCTTAGTACGCGTATATCATCATATCTTTCGATATGAAAAATTCGAATAGGGAAAAACACAAGAGATAAAAATACTGATCTTTAAAATTTACACGCAGAAAAAAATCTACAGAAAAACCTCGTTATAACGAACTCGAAGGGACCTTAAAATCACCAGTTCGTTATAACCGAGTTCGTTGTAACCGAATATTTTGTAAGAGCGCGTACGTGTGAGTAGGCAGTACAGTACAGTATGAAAATGATTATAAGTATCAGGGGTATATTTTAAAAAAACACAGCTACGTTTCAAAAGCATAATACACATTTTTTACGGCAAAGCTTTTTTTCTACGACACTAATTAAATGTTTAAGAGGAAAAAGTGGCGTGAATTTTAATGCAACACATACGCGTACCTGTTACGGTAATCGCTGGAAACTTTAAACTTTGAGCCGTGCGTAGAAAGGGAAACTGATGTTAATATTACTTTGGCTTATAATCCAACAAATCCAATCGTACTTCACATTTTAAAAAGTCTTTTAATACTTAAAACAATAAGCCTTAAAAAAAAGTCTTTTGATTTGTTTTAGCGCTGCTCTTTGTATGGAAGCCCACTCCCACTCGTAACAATTTCGTCGAGGCTTCGAAGGGACGAAAACAGACGTTGATAGTGTCGGAGAATCGCTGCATTGACAATAACGCCACTGATACCTCGGATTTCGACGGTCGGATGCTCAATGCAGTTCGTTATAACCGAGTTTATCCTTCTCGCGGGACTATACATGTGTTCGTTAATTCGTTGTAACCGAGTTCGTACGTTATAACCGAGCGCATTCTATACTAACCCATACATTTTTCAAGGGACCGGAAAATTTGTTCGTTATAACCGGGTGTTCGTTATATCCGAGTTCGTTATAACGAGGCTTTACTGTAATACAAATGACCTAAAATCGTGCATAAAAAGCTATGGAAATGGTAGTACCCAGACTTAGTCCTTTATGATACGATCGCAGTCCATGTAGAAATATTTATTTATCGGTTTCCTAAGAAGTCTTTTTTTCATGAGGAGGATCTTACAATGCGTAGTTTAACGGTCAAGATTATGAAAAGGAGTTCCATTGCATATTTTTGTGTCATTGAAAAGAGTTCCATTTCGCGTTCTGAGAAACGGTGACGATATTAGTTTCCAAACAAAGTTTGTCTTTCATGCTGAGAATGGCTTTCGCAGATGTAAAATAACTAACTCTCCAAAAAGGGACTGTGTTGATCAAAGTGTACGAACGTCAAATTCATTCGTTGAAAAATTCAAGACCTACTTTTCAAACTTCAGATCACATCTTGCTGAAAAAGAAACACAGCTTCATTAAATTGGATTTACTTTTTCTTGCCATCCTAAAGCGCGCATACAAAAAGCAAGATATCATTTCTGGGAGTAAAACTGATCCAATATCCACCTCATAAGGTACAAGAAAATTCATTATCAAGAATAAGCACGGTATAAAAGGTTTTGTTATACCAACAAAATAATTTGTTAAAATAGGGATAACAAGAATATTTTGTTACAACAACAAAATGATTAGTTCTATCAACAAAACGTTTGGTTGCTGCAGCAAAATGTTTGGTTGCAGCAACAAAAAATGTATTTGTTGTCCCTAATTTTGTTGCTGTAACAAAACCATTTTTTCCGTGAGCAAAGAGTATAATATTGAATATTCTCACAGCCCACAGGATTCATTTACGAACCTCCATCTATTCAATCTCTTCAAAAGAACGGCTAGGGAAATTTGATCTCTTTTTTAGTTTAGCGTTAATACGAATCCGAGAATCCAAAGCTTAGGTTGCGAAATCAAAAGATCGGGCCGTCGTAGTCGACAAAGCTCTTCCATTTCCGGTCCAATTGCAATGATATCCCGGAAACTCAGGCGCTCTGAATGACTTAACCGAAAATACTTATTTTGAGCGGTAACAGGTTATTTGCTTGGACGGCGTTTAGGGCCGCCCCCTTGGCGGGTTCATGTTTATACGGCGGCAGGGCCGCGCGCGAGGCGGTGCGAGGTGCTCCCACGCAGAAGCAAAGCACCGGTTTGCCTCCATCGGCGCCGCCGCAGCCGCCGCCGCCGCCGCTTCAGTTGCCGGTTTACCGCGTCGACTTAAGCCAAAAAGCGATTTAACGCATGATAACACTAACGAAGGTAAGCTCAAAATCGTCCTGATCACTATAAACCGATTTGTATCCAGAAAAAGCTTGATTTGATATTTTTTTTAATTGGCTTATATTTTAGTCCACTTCATCAATTTTAGACTACAGTAACCCTCTTAAGATACGCCCGTTCAAGATACGAATTGTCTTAATTCCCTTAAGTCTAGTCGGTATTTAATGAAACCCAGATAAGATACGAACCCGCTTAACAAACAAAGGTGCCCCAGTCCCTTGATTCGTATCTTTAACCAGATTTCATTGCATGAATAGTGTTGTGACCAAAATTATCATTATATTATTTTAACTAAAAACCAAAATAGTGTTTTGAGATAAAAAATTCAGGCTGATCGAGTACACAGACGACTCACTAAACAGGGCCTTTCAAAACGATGATATTCTCTTTTTGACTTTAATCCTCTTATTTGATTTTTTTTAAAAAAGGTCCAAAAGGAGAATTTCTCTTGAAATGAATATTTTTAAGTACTCATTCTTATTTCACCTCACAGTAAAAACTAACCCCTGTTTTAGGTAGTCCCATACCTGCTTAGGCTAGGAAGATGGAACAGGGAAAGAGCGTAGTTTGGTTATTTTTGAAGATAAAACAATCGACAATCATAATGGAAAGGTCTCATCGAGAGCTCTTCATTGATGTAGTTATTCATAGAGGTACCTTTAAAAATAACCAACACGGAAAAAAATGGTTTTGTTATTACGGCAACAAAATTAGGGACAGCAAATAAATTTTTTGTTGCTGCAACCAAATATTTTGCTGCAGCAACCAAACGTTTTGTTGGTAGAACTAAAAATTTTGTTGTTGTAACAAAATATTTTTGTTTTCCCTATTTTAACAAATGATTTTGTTGATATAACAAAACCTTTTGTACCGTGAAGTTTCGCTCATCCCCTGTTTTACCTTCATACCTGAAATAAGAGTTTTTACCGTGCTCCTCTCTAGCCAAAACAAGTCCTGCAGGGTCATCTAGCGTATTCAAGTGGAAGCTCATAGCAGCTTGCAGAGCCCTCGGAGTTACTTGAAACTTTACCGCCACTCTGAACTATTCGAATAAAATAACTTGCGCAATAAGACGCCAAAACCTCAGTTTTAGCTGAAACCACTAAACTGCGTAATGGAATACTCGTAACCCGTTACGATCCGTGCGTTGTCAGCACGACAGACTATGCGCTGCACTACGCCTGCACAAAGAATCGGCTTAGTGGAAATGTTAACGGAGATGTTAATTGGAGACTCCGAGTCGATTTCCGCGCCAAGAGCCAGCAAAGAAATCCGCAAACGCTGATGACGTATCTCTAAAAAATAAAATCTCCCTGCAGCTCACGACTTGAAAATTCCAGGTTGGCTTCCTCCAGCAACAACAAAAGACTTTTAATTTTTGTGTGCATTGCGCGGTGCGGTGGCCGCTCCTCTCAGGACGTTCAACTTTCAGGTGAAAATAAAACAAATAAAGATGTCGATAAATATTTTCCAGGGAGGCGATGAACGCGCGTCTGACCATCTCGGCGGAGGCCAACGCCCAGCGCCTTGTGCGAGCGGCCATTCGAAATAGTTGGCGAAAGATCGGTTGAGAGGGACCAAGCCTGCTTCAATCTATTCCACGTCCTAGTTAGTTGTTATTAGTGCCCTATGCTTCGCTCTACTGGTGCTCCGCTTGGAGACGTGCAATACCGTATGTGGGAAATCCAACATCTTGAGATGACAGCATGGTTGGTTGGGTAAGGTATAGAAAGGGTTGAGTTGTCGAAATATGGTTAGTTTCCAAGAGCGTCGTTTTGTGGATAAAGGTACATAAAGTGTTTTGTCGAAATATGGTTAGTTTTCAGGATAGACTTATCGAAAAAGCCATCGAAATGAACACTTTGATGAGTGTTTTAAATATCGTGACATTAGGTGTACTGCGAAAACTATTAAATCCATATTTAAAATACTTGTCGAATCACGATTACGTAGTGCAAGGGACCGAGGAAAAATTACACACTATCGAGAATGACATACAATCGACAATCTTTATACACTGTTTCTTATGGGATATCGCCAGGAACGGAGGGAAAATTACGTATATCGAGGATTTACGCTCTATGGAGATTCGTTATCAAGAGTCGACTGTTGTGATCAAAAAAATAAAAACTTAGGTTTAAGCCTTAAGTTTTGTTAGAATTATTACACATGCAGAAGCTCTTAGGAAAACATTTACTTCTTTTAATCAAATTTAATTTATATAGTTCATTTCGATTAAAACGCGCCAATTACGAGATTTTCGCCATTGGAGTCTACACCTGTAGAGAGTTAAGAACCACCAATTGGGTTAAAGCCAGTTCGGCCCTCTAGAACAGATGTGTGCGAATGTGCTCGAACAAAAATTTATTCCGAGGTCAAGAAAGCTCACTTCGAGATTGATATTAAAACTCCTTAATTGAATTTCAAATATCTTTGAATTTAAAAAAATCCTGAAAGTATTCTTAACCTAAGAATAAAATACTCTACTTTCAGTATGATTTTTCTTGATCTCAGAATATATTTTTGTGAGTGGTAAACAGGTTAATAAACAATTAGTCCTGCTTGAATGATTTTGGCTAACGATTTAGGAAGACAAGTCCATCAAGCAACGTCAGTCATTAGGGTCATAGTGGGCTATGATGTCATTGAAATCCTAGATAATGTGCCACGACCGCTAGAAAACAAATGGCGAACCACTCCCGCAAGCGTAAGAGTGAGTTAGCGAGATGCATTTCTCCTCCGACTAACAGAGAAAGCTGCTAACAATGTAAGCTAAAGTATGGTCAGAGTAGCCACTATAAGGCGCTATGCTAATGTTCCATGATTGACATCGCTCATGGTTTCTCCGCCTTAATTAACTGCCCACAAATTTGCAATGGAAAACCGATCTTTTTGCAAGATAAATTCAATTTAACGCGAAGTCACTCAAGGGCGTCGTTTCAACTCGCTGAAACAAACTTCATTGATTAAAAACTCTAATTGACTTTCCTGCTAACAAAATAGTTGAGACACCGTTAATATTCTAACTCATCAATTTGCAACCCACTCAGCTGCCCTATCTGCTTTAAACAGGAAAGACTGCATATATTCATGTTGTCATCATACTTTCTGCTGAGGGAAACAAAATTTAATTAGATTCCGGAAAAACTAGAGTCAATTTTATAGAAAAAAAGTTTTCTTTTAGATTCTTCGGTTAAAACATTTTAGCACGCAGAAAAAAAGGCTTTTGTCAGTGAGATACCCTGACGATCTCGTTGTGTTCCTTAAGACTATAACAAGTTTAAATAACAATCTTTTTATTATTTTTTTTGTCATGTTTACAATTTTTATGTCACCATGACAATTTTTTAGTTACTATAACCAAATAAAGATTGCCGACTGAAATTTGTATTTTTTAACTTTTTTTTTGCGTGCGCGGCCTTGTTTTGTTGAGTTCCAAACGAATGCATGTTGCTAATTCTTAATTCATCGCAAAATTTGTAATTTTGGAGCTGTGAAAGTAGAGCGGAATTGAGCCTCACAAGGATATTTTCTTATTTCATAATCCGAGAAAACATTTTTTTTCCTACAAAATTAGAAATTCCCAGACACTTGTGTGATATTGTTCATTGAGTCTCTTATTTTCTACCTAAGTGCATTGTATTAGCAGCTTTATTTATTGGTCAGTTCTATTCGCACGCTTAGGTTAACACAAGGGAGACTTGAACGCGCGGAAAGCAGCATAATACATTTTAAATGGGCAGCGTGTGAATAGTCACTTCGTTTATTTCTGGTTTCCTACCCTACCTTACACCGTAAATGCAACTTACTGAAGTTAGGTGCTTTTTGCTTCGTCCCAATCACGTTATAAAAG
>Ga0058701_10001857_pt1 | contig 15465 bp, 14 predicted proteins | sample AgamicOrMae_FD_97039 | JGI IMG/M metagenome (GOLD analysis project Ga0058701, IMG submission 97039) | Agave microbial communities from Guanajuato, Mexico - Or.Ma.e | ecosystem: Host-associated > Plants > Phyllosphere > Phylloplane/Leaf | place: Guanajuato, Mexico | collected 2012-06-04
CTTGTGCCTCGCTTCGCTATCGCTCCGCTCGGCTTGACGACGGAGGGTAGCACCAAATTTGAACTAAAAGGTTGAAAATGCTACCTTAAAAAATTACAGTGTACCCGACATTCGTCCTGCGAGAGGATGTTCACCGACATCCCTTCGCAAAAACATGGAATTTGATTTTTTAATTTGATTTTTTTTAAGAATGAAGAAAATTTGCTAGGTTTGGTTATATTCAGTGTAGGTTTGGAGCTACTTTTACGATATTAACGTTTACGTAAGTATACGTAACGAGTCGGAGAACCACCTCACCTTGCAAGCCGTAAAGGGTCTCGTTGGAACCCGTTGATCGCCGAAAAAATAGGACATTGGGGTCCCTAAAACTCGTAGGTCTCCGTATTTCGATACGAAACTGGTTCTCGTTTGGCGGGAGACGAAGTTCACTTCGTGCAGGAGCGGTCTCGATGTCAGATCTCCCCTCTACCAAAAAAGATATGCACGCGATAATACCTCGTAATACTTTAGGTGCTACGGGGCTCAATACTCAGCACTGTTATTTTTGGATCAATGATACATACTGCTTCGATATCGTGCATCCAGTTGATACTAAAATAACTCCCGACGGATGTCTTCAATTTCGTATCTTTGTAGCATTTGTAAGCCGTTTGCCATGGAGTTGCAGCTGTCACCGCCAAAACTGGAAAGTCAAAATAGTTCCACTAAAATTGATCCAGTAACAATGTAAACAGGTCTCTGGCACCTACCGTTCTTGTCTTTAGGTAGCTGGTCAAACATCGATCCTGAATACGGAGCATCAATGTAAAACAACATCTGGCAAACAATCGAGAACAAATCTCATCTACATCGATAATAACGGAAACAAAGAGTTTTTGCTGTTACAAAAGTGAAACCCGTTTATAAAAACCCACCAAAAACGATTTCCCGACGAAACTATTTGCGGTCTCTAGGATTTTCTTCTGCTTACAACTAACGCGCTTGTAACGAAATTCTACGATGGCGAATTTTTCGGTACTCATAGGCTTTGCTAGATTTTTTTTACGACCGTAGCGTACAAAGAGAGTGAGATTCTTTAATTTATAACTTAGATTGCATAAAACTGCATAATCTACGGCAGCGTAGTAAGGTCATTGAGGTGAGCAATACGGGTTCTGTCACAAAACTTAATCCGACAATATAATTTTTGTTATTCCTATTTTAACATACACTATTGTAAGAGCAACAAAACCCTTTCACCGACGCTTTCTGTTCAGAAAAATAATATCAAGAGAAGCGAAGTGTTTTACCTGGTTAAATCTCTTTTTAGTAATCATGTCATCTAAAGTCTTGTTCAAGTCCTCTGCGCGAAGAATGGTGTTTGGAAAGATCAAACTTCCTGGAACTCCTTGTCCCGTGAAATAAACAAAGATCATGCTGCTATTTCCACTGGAACGTAATTACATTAACAGAAAAAGGAACGCTTTTTATTACACATCATCTTACACACCAAATATCTTTTTTTTAACAAGTCCAAATGTACTCACCTTGCAATAACCTTGCTACCGTTTGCAGAATCTCCGCTGAGTACAGCTAAGAAATTATCTGCTGTAACTTCCTGAAAAAAAGCAAGACCAATTTGATTTAATTTTTCCTGAGGAATCACGACGGAGCTGTGTTGGGTAAGGCAAACCGCGTGAATTCTGGCTGCCTTATTTTTTTAGTTTTGTTTTAAAGATAAGTCCGTTAAGTGTTAGGTTCAAGTTAGTACGTGGTTGATTTATGGGGTCTACGAATTGCGCCGGTACTGCTTTCGCCGTAAATGTGATAGTTGGGATTCCCCTCCTCTTGTTTTCAACCTTTTGTCGAAAACTGAGTGGAGCCCCAGTAAATCGAGGCACTAGGCAAGTAACCTACTCTAACTCAACCCAGGGTGAACCAGCTGGAATGCAGCTGGAGGACTGCAAGTTCGAAAACTGCCTACGGTACGCGGGCGTACTGCGACGCGGGCCTAACAATGTGCGCCGTTGTTTATCCGTCAAACAGCTATCAGTACTTACCTTATCCTTGTAGTCAATTTTAACACCTTCGTATACATTATTCCTTTCGGGTCCATTTATGAGTTTACCTTTATCAGGATTCCTGAAAACAAAAATTCCGTTGTTGTTTAGATCTTTACAGTGTTATCGTTAACTGATCGTTAACTACTTACAAGTCGTTGTTGGCGATATCATCAAACATCATTGTAACGATGTTGTTAACACCGATTCCGTGCGAGGTCAGAATGTGGTAGGCATGGCACAAGTTCGCCTTTGAAAACCATACAATCAAATTAATGTAATGATGAGCTTAATTAGAAGATAAAAACTCAGTTTTAGAGTATGATGAAAAATATTGTCACCTGTATCCCAATAGGCTGTTCTTGACCTAGTTTAATGTTTTGTAAACCACGAAAATATCTACTTAATAAGCATGCTTTAAGTGGAAAGTCGGCATGAACTTGGATTAAACCGTGACTAGCCCAAACATTCCCACTTCACCCCAAAAAATTACGAAAATCAAAACTGAGGATTCGGAGTACGCTCTACTTGACCACTACCATTGTAGCCGATCCATTTGAGTAGCAGATTAGACATTTTTAACTGATTAGATTTATACGAAAGTTGTAAAGAAAGATGTGATGATGTTGATGTACTAACTTGATCATCATAGTTCCGCCATCCTTTGGATCCAGCAACCAACAAGGCCCACCTATCGGGATTTTCGTCACGACTGTCATCATCTGGTGTTCCATCGTTGAAATCATTATGAACCTCATCAAATTCCTCATCATACGATGTTTTACGAATCCGGTAATTCAGAGAAGAAAGTTCAGTTTCAGCAAAGGAAGTCCACAAAAATGCCAGAAAAACCGGAAAGGTTTTTGAAGCGAACATGGCAAAACCCACAGTCAAGGAGCTCACCACGGAACCGCAGTATATCTAAGAAATAAATGCACTTACAAATTTATTATCCGCGTCCTTCAACTCTCAAAATTACACACCCGTGAATCCGTGAACGAGATCTTGCAGCGTTGTAAGATGCGTACTGAAAAATAAGTGTCCGGGAGAGTCCTTTTATGCTGTGCCCCTGTGCTTTAGTTATAGTTGTCCTCTGGGGAAAGTGAGATAGGTCTAATTTACGGGCCGTCGTAAATACGTTATCTTCCTTGCTTGTTTACATTCGAAACACTTTTGCGACAGTATTTCTAAGCGTGAAGTCTGACTATCTTATTCGCGAAGAAGAATCTGAACAGGGGCCAATGAGTGAAGTAACGACCAAACAAATGATTTGAGGATATACCGGTACTCTTCCACCAAGGGTCATAAAATGTTTTACCTTCATATCCACATCAGATACAGGAGTATCCAAAACATTTTTTTTTTCTGTGAATCGCTTTGCCTCGCTCCGCTTGAATGGGCGGCGAACGGTAAAAAGTAAATGTAGAAATCGCAACTTTGATACTTACGGTCCAGTGTGTGGGTCCGTTTCTTCGTGTGTCGGAGACTTAGCCACCTGCTCTACTGTGGCGCTTCTTCCATTTCAAAGTTCACGACCAGTTTCAGTTCAGGATCAGTTGAGCCCTAGCTAAACTGTCCGTGCGGATATCCGCTTGAATATCCGTAGAATTACGGATGTCCTCGAATTATTCGGACATCCACAGTAAACGTCGCGCTCGGATATTCGCATCACCGATATCCGATGCGAAGTTTACTATGGATATCCGTGGCTGTACGGTGTACGGATCATTCGACACGGACATCCGTTATTTTACCGCTATCCAAGCGGATACCCGCACAGACAGTTCGACCACGGCAGGTCCGCCATTTGTAATCCGGAGCGTCCTCATTAGATGGGTATGCCTTGCATTACAAATGGTGGACCTGAGCAACCGGGAAAACGGAGCAGTTTAGGAGAGAGAGGGGGGGAGATCGTGCAAACTCAGAATGGACTATCCAAATGCATGGATACTTTATACTTTGTGGATATCGGTATTATTTGATATCCTTAGATTGATAAGTATTTCATGGCTTTGTTTCGTTGAACTATCAAAAGACCTTGTCTCCGTGAGAATGGAGGTGAAAATCAATTATGCATTAATTATCCCAGTGGCAAGTTCTTCTCACTGGATTTAAAATTTCACTGCAAAAACCTCATCATGTAGAGGACAAACTCTTTTTTTTCTTATATCTAATACCTAGTCTTTTTTTTTCATTCTTATACCTGATACCTGATCTTGCGTTTACCTTGTACCGGCATGCTGGTCGAGGATCATGTAACACGCATTGGTCCGTAAGGAAGGAATGATGGAATATCGTTACCATAACCGTAGAGGCGGCTAAAGCAATAGCTGCCATTTTTAATCAAGGCTGCTTTGGCTTAGGATCTGTAACATCAAACAACCTTAGGCCTCAAATTTCCTAAGGATTTTTACCGCGCCAATATTCCAACGGGCTGCTTTGAACCTACCGTTAATTTAAATGGGAACTTACAATCAGACAAACCGGAAGTGTATTTTGAGTTTTTAAAAAATGCGTATAATACAGGGGGAGAAAAAAAGTTAAGTCTGAAGGAAGAAATGGAGAATGCTATCAGTCCAAAATTACAATTGTGCCAATGTTTCAGGGAAAAAAGTCCGGACTTGAACGTCATTTATGCACAGATTGGTTGAACGATTGTAATAAAGAAATTTTAATTAGAAATTGTAAATAAAGTTGTTACTCTAATAAAATTGTAAGATTCCAATAAAGAGCATACCTCTTTTCCTTCTTTTTTTAATTATTTTTATACCTGCGAACAACTTTGTTCTTATTATTTAAAAAACTTTATTTTTTGTTTATTTTTTTTCAGCCGTATGGGAGATGCTTAAGTGTGTGTATTGTGTTTCTTTGTCCGTCAAATAAATTATTACGCACCTTGAGATGATATAAGCGTATCAGTACCAACCTACAAACTGCCAACAAACACTGTTAAGTCAACAATCCTTTACCACGAAACCGGACCTCCAGGGCTGCCAGAATAAGAAAAGAAAAAAAGGCTATAAATCAATGTAAGTGTGTGTCTGCTCTTCACTTCAGCGTACTCTTGTTGTCCTCGGATGACGATAATAAAATAAATTAGGTTGACGCAACCGGTAACCTTTGAAAGTTAGACTGCATCAGTGTAGGCTATCGCATATACGTACTGCCTGGCGCAGAGGCGCAAGCGTTCCGGGAGTGTGCGGTCTGTGTTGCCAGATTCCGCAATTTCGTAAATTTTAATCGCGTCTAACTTATTAACCATTAAAGATAACCTAGCATGTCGGGTATGTTTTGGATCGCTCTTGAGCTGAGCATTACAAAAATAGGATTCAACATTGTGTTATCTTTAACGGTTAAAAAGTTAGACGCGTATAAATTTGTCGGAGTCGCGGAATCTGACAACACTGTGCGGTAGGGAGCCCCTGCAAAGTATAGTATAGGCAACACCCGGCGCACACGTGTGTTGCGGTTGCCTATCCAGTTCTTTGCAGGGGCTCCGTCCCGGGCAAGCGATATCGTCGGTCTGGCGCGGCGGGGACCAATCAACCGCCGCGCAACTCCCGTTCGCTTTTACCCCCACGTCTTTGCCGTCCAAGGAAACCAATCCACCCTCTTCTATGGTGCTGCAGCTCAAACGGCGAGATTTAAGTCACTGATTGGCGACCTGCAAAACCATTCTTAAAATGATGACAATGAGGATCCCTCGCCATTGCTTACAAAGAAGAACGAGCATATCGTTTCCACCGAAATAGCGACATTTAGAACTTCCTTTCCCGTTTCTGACAAGAGGAGCCTACATCTGTTTACAGGCCGATGGCTTTGCGAGGAGAAAAGTCTCCGCGGCATGGACAGAGCACGTATCTGGGATCCCCCACAAATTACGGAAGATAGCTAGGTGAAGAAAGAGACAATATAAGAAGCAAACAACGGAAGAAATTAAGCAGATCGGCAACTGCATCGTAGCTGCAATGAGTTTCACCCGTGCAGTGAGGGGAATTATGGAACTAGTTTTTGTCTTTCCTTGACTCTATAGTACAGGTATAATAATATAGGCCACCCGCATGATGGGTGTACCCTAAAAGTTAGGCGGCATGCAACATCGAGTCCCCCGTGGCTTTATTTCTAGCTATCAGCAGGACGCAGCACGCAGCTTGGACTTTAGAATGCGATATCATTCCAAGTAGTGTCCATCTTGACGTTAGTACCGGTATCGTCCATGTGGACCCAACGCCCATCTGCCCTGCGTCCAGAGCGTTCAATGCTGTTTTAAAGCCAGCTTTGAACAATTTGCCACCGCATTTTAGACAAGAATAGGTGGAATGAAATTTGAAGTCAGTTAATTATGTTCACGGCTTGTCTGTTGGATTAGACTTCCTCAGCATGTAAGTCTTACATGTCCTCAGCCACCAGCGATTTAAATGACGCGCCATCAAACGCTTTTCTTCAGTGAGGAATCATATTTTGTCCGCTTCTCTGCCCGATCAAATTCATATGTGATTCGCGCTCCTCTATGTGTGAGGTTATGGTCGAAACACTTGTCATTGATAAACATAACAGTCTAACCCCGCTTTTAAGTCTGTTTTTTCTTTAATTTTAACGGGAAGGGAATGTGTGTCAGTTAAAAATTATCGTGACTTTCTTGTGATCAGTTGAACGTGTTGCTGCCTGTATGTCTCAACATTGTTGAGCGTAATTATAGAGACTTCTAGTGACATGGTTACGGGGGCGTTTTGTGTCTTTTGAACTTTTCAGCATTATTTTCGACGATGACACACTCAAAACTCTCTCCTTACGATTTCATTCAAAACGCCTTTTGCCCTCACGTCGCCGTTTTAAGCAGCCCGTTGGCGGAACAAACATGTCAAAAAGGGAACCTATCTTTCATAGAAATGGTTCAGCCATTCTGTCGTCTGACTACAGAAGGTTAGTCGTACTTTCTATGTCATTCAATCGATTTAAATTGACCACCTCCGTCACCCTTTAACCTAAATTTATGACAATTATTTTTCCAATAATTTTGTGTAACTTTGTCCCACAGTCCCCACTGCAACACAACATTTCTGTCATAAAGTACTTTTGTAAACTTTTAACTTTACCTCTTCTCCATTGGACATTTAAAATGTTAATCATCCTGTTCATTGTTTTTTTAATTAAATTTACCTTGTTTGTATAACTATGACTCAGAGGAAAAGTTATCATCAATAATAGTTTCTATTCCTGGCATATCAACCTTTTTCCTTGTTGTTTGTGACAGTCCAATGTACTCTTATTATTTAAATGATTTTTTCAACTCAAGCAAGTTTTGTTGATGTAACGTGATAAAAAAATATCAACTTTTGAAATAATCATAATGTAAATCTATCTTGGACTTAATTGACAGTCATAATCTTCATCATATCTATTCCCCTTTTCTTACATAGTTATAATTTATTTGCATTTTCTTTCAGTACATTTTCGGGATCCATCTGGATCATCTGTGAATGTGAAAAACCTTCGTATTATGATGTTGGATGTCAATTCAAGACCTCCTCAAACAACTCTGGCTCGTAAATTTTTAAATGATTCAGTAAGCTCAGCAAATGTTGACCAAGTAACTTCTCTTAAATGTGGTAAGTATAGAGACAACTCTTTCCTGTATTAAGGCATACAAAATCTGCCAGATAATGCTTGCTCTTAGTATGAACGGGCTCTTAGCACAAATGGTCAATTGATGCTCAGCTGGAATTTTGTTTTAATTGAAAAACCATGCCAAGAAATGTTTTTTTATGTATTGTTTGTTTCCATCAGTTTATTTCCATTTTGTTTTTGCAGGTGATAAAAATATAGAAATACCTTCAACTGTTCCCTGGTTTGAAGCATGGCGAGAAACATTTCTTCAAGTTCAGTTTCCAGCTGATCATGAGTTCACGAAACATTATTTGGCTTGTATCCTTTCAAACATGTGCCCTCTTTTTTCCCCTTCAAATATCATGTTTCGTAGAAAAATATTACCTGCCAGATCATGGTTATTTAATCTTTTTAACAGAATGTAAGATACCATTATTTATTATTTCCTCACCCATACGGCGCAATATAATGTTGAATAATTTACAAAACAATGAAAATCTGCAGGTTGAAGACTTAGATTGTCTCTACAGTTTGTAATTTTCTTTGGAAGTGTAAGTTTCTTGACCTATCAGGTGTTGTTGTGCTATCCTCATTGGAGCCCAACCCTCTGGAAACTGCCAGAAGTCTGTCTTTGCAACTGCAGCATTTACAAGCGGTTGCACCGGGCCGCTTGCCCAAGTGGTTCGCGGCTCCTTCACCTCCGTTGACGTGCTATCTTCTGTTGCATGACGCCTGTGAAGGAGATTCTGCCAAGTAAGATTTCAGTCCGGCGATCGTTAATTTAAATCAGCTCATATATTTGTCCAATGTCTCTGTTAAAAGAGGTTACGGAAACTGACGCAAGCTCTCATTTTAGTCGTGTTTTAGGTTCCCTTTTTAATACAATCATTTGATTGAGGTTGCTGAATTTGAGTACTATACATGAAGTCAAAAACAGTCTGTCTTCGATTCACTCTACCGGCCACTTCTGTTTCAGTCCTAGTCCACCGCTTGCTCTGATCCAGTTTCACGATTAACTAGAATATAGTTGAACGTAATGACTTATTTGTTTTTGTTCGTCAGGGCGGAGGCGTCTTTGGCGGCTATCAAAGAAGAATTTGGAGCAGCTTCTTGTTTCCTGCTTACGGTTAATTCGAGGCCACCAGGAGAAAGAGACGACACAGGGCACCTTCCGGATCCGTGGAGTCAGTTCCTTAACAAACATATTGAACCACAGGTACAGTTTAGAGTCCTGAATATAACAGGACTCTAGTGCTGTAGTAGTGAGCTCAACCTAAATTACAATGGAGAAATTACCTATTGTGTTGTATTCGTCGCCAGGCCGACTAGAGCGACTGGAGATAATGGTCAATTAGTGATTCCTCTCGAAGCATTCATTTTTATGCCTTTATACCTCCGGTATTTTTATGTGATTCACCTTAAAGCGTCTCAAATCCTTTTCTCTACGAGGGAGTTTCCCCTTTTGCCGAAAGTCGTTTGTAAATTGTGTTGTATTGTTAAGGATGGAGTGGATAGCGACTATAGCAGTCCTCGCACTCCAGCCGATATCGGCGTCGGCTTAGGAGGTCTGACGTCGACTGTGGCAGAGCATCATCCAGAAATTGGACAGGAAGTCGGTGAAGGAGGAGTTATTTCACCTCCGGTTCCCGTAGTCCTACATCCGCTTAGTCCACAAACCGAAAACCCGAATATAGGACCCTTAGCAGACGAGGTAAGTTTTTTTTTTCTCTGTTTATTTGTACTGTTCGAATGCTGATAGTGTTTTTGAGAATGGTTTCCCTTGTCCGAAATACGGTAAAAAAAAAAGTTTTCCCAGGAATTTTCTTGTGCACTTCCTCGAGGAATTTGTTTCGTTGCCGCCCGTCTGGGAAACGAGAAAAATCGAAGAGTCATAATTCCGATAAAATCGGTGAATTCCCGAATAATTCTAAAACTTTTCTCTTCGTACTTTTTTGCCCATGAAACCTAATCATCTACCTTAGCTGATATTTTCTTCCTAGATTTTTTTGAAAGGATGTCATCAGCTTTACTTCTAAACCACCTTCATCTTTTTTTATTAAATTATTATTACGATTTATATGGGTATATGCCATATTAAACCGGCAAAAACCGTCCACCCGAAAACTTGGATACCCGAAAATTTCGTCTATAAAAATCAAGGATTTCCATATTTTGCGGAAAGAATAAACCTCAATTTTAATTTTATAAATAAGGAAACATGAAAACCTGCAAAACTTTCCTATTTTTCGCAACAACGTGTGTTTTTTTATTTTTATTTATTTTTTTATTTTTTTTATTTGGTTTAATGGTGGACCCCGAGGCCGAAGCCTATGATGGGTCGATAAAGATGAATAAACAAAAAAAAAAACGGTGACAAAACAAACAACAGCAAGTAAACAAACAACAGAAGTAAACATTACCGAACAAAGATTTTCTAATATAGTTATTCTCTAATATAAGTTTTATAGAATAAAACCCTCTCCACCCCCGTGGAGTTCTTTTCTCCGCCATCATCTCGAATTTTTGTATTCCTGAACTGTCACCAGTAATGATTATCAAATCTCGGCCGCTTCTCCAAAAAAGTCATGCTTCTTTAACGAGTCTCCTGTCTGCTTTGTTGTGTCAGCCTCAGATTGCTCCAGCTGCTGCTAACCACGTGGATGGGTCACCAGTCGCTCCTCATATCAATAGCAACGTGTGGGCGGGTGCCTCTCAAAACGCAGCTGCCCAGCTGCCGCATGGGACCAGTTTGACGTCAGCTGATTTGGACCGAATCCGGAGCTTCATAACCGAGCTATGTTCCCGTGCGTTGGTACCCCATATCGAGAGGCAAATCCAATATTTAAATGACCAGGTATGTTCGCTATCTTTTCCGTATACGTGAATTGTGATGCTGCAAGATCTCTGACACAGAATAATATTATTTGGAAACAATCCGCCTAACCTATTCATATCAGCGCAACTGATATCTGAATTATCAGACATTTTTAGTTTTTTGTTGTTTTTTTTGTTGTTGTCAGATTTCGAATAAAAAAGGGGTCAGTCGGTCCCTGTTAAGTGCAACGAAGCGATGGTTCGGACCCAACAAACCAGGTTCACCTCGATCAACCTCACCGAATAACGCTGTGATGTAAGTGCAAATCGAGAAAATTTCGCGGAAAACCTCCAATAATTTTCTCTCAAACAGCCCAGCGATGTCGTTAGAGAACAGTCTAATCGACCTTAGAAAGAATTCTTTTCGCAGTATTACAATAAAGATATACCATACTCTCAAAGTACTGCAATTCAATACACCTTCATTTTAAAACAGTCAAATCTACAATTAATTCAAGAACGACCTGCGCTCATTGCCTTAACCCACTACCGTTCGGAAACAGAAAAAAATATTTTAGAGGATCTCTTTAGTTCAGTATTGTCAAAATAAAAAAATATCCCCCCTCTGGAAACCTGGACTTTAATAATTTAGGCATTTTTCAAAGCTTAAAATTGCGTAAATTAATGGGAAAAATCCTTCGAATTTCTCTTATGCTTATTTTCATTCCAAATACCGTGGGCTGTTATGGGTTAAAATTGAATTTTTCTCAAAATCAAGAACTGTAGTTCATACTCGTAATACATTTGGTACTCGGGATTATTTGAGGTTTATTTCCGTTTGAGCGTGTTTCGATGTGAGGTTGATTATTGCAGTTACGCCGGTGACGCGCCTGAGCTGCAGTTGCGCCGTTTTGCGGATCTGTGCTTCATGTTCCGCCACTACTCCCTGGCGTACCAGGCCTACCACACGGCCAAGAGGGACTTTGCAGCCGACGGAGCGTGGCTACATTACGCAGGCGCTCTGGAAATGGCTGCGTTATCTTCCTTCATGACCGGAGAATTCAATCGGAAGACTCAGGATTACCACGAGGAAGCCATCATAACCTATTTAAACACGTGTCGGTAGGTCTTTTTATTGATTTCTTCCTCAAAAGTTTTCTAAAATAAGTCACCGAAATTTCCTTGCGTCAAGTTCATTGCTTTTCTGATACTGATGAGTTTTTTATTTTCAAAGAAGTTAATGTCGTATTTTCATCGAATATTATCAGAAACGACGTGGGAAATGGGTGATTCCTGAATGTACGGGAGAAATTTTGCCATGGCATTGTTTGATTTTTTTTTTTAAGGTTTCAGTTTTATTTTTTTATTTTTTTTAATGCGAAATTTTGTGAAAACTCACGAATATTTTCCATTTGTAGCATGTTTATCGGGGGTCATAAACAATCCATTGCTTTCTAAAGGATTGAAAAGTTCTGAAAGAAAAAATCAAGGATTTTTTAGTTTTTTTGTTTTTAATATTTCATAATTTATTTTCTATTTTTTTTTTTTGCATGTTGTTTATAACTTGTATACGTATGTGACCACTTACGGGTCTGCGTCAAATATTGTTTTCACACGTTTTTAGCATCAACTAAACCGAACTACCAGATACAGTCTCTAATTTGTGTTTTCGCCTCAACTATTAGTGGGTTTAAATCCCTAATTGAATTTCCGGAGCTTTGTGAATATCGCAACGAATCATGTTTCTCGTCACTAACCTGCGCTCTCTGTTCACAGTATGCCTCAGTTTGCCACGAGATCTACCTTACTCAGCGTCGTTTGTCTCAAGAGCAGAAATCTGTATAGCGATGCTGCAAGGCAGCTCATCCGAATGACGAGCGAAGACTCCGATTTACGCTCCGCTCTGCTATTAGAAGAGGCCGCCTACTGTTTTCTGCAAGCATCTAAACCGGGCTTGCTTAGAAAATACGCCTTCCATATGGTGCTAGCTGGGCATCGCTTTAGCAAAGCGGGACAGAGGAAGCATTCTTTAAGATGTTATCAGCAAGCTTATCAGGTAAAACAAATTTCTCAAGTTAATGGGAATGCGCTAACTTAGCTGTCCGACGAAACTGCTAAGTATCCATGCTTAACCCATAACAGCCCAAAGTATTTGGAGTGAAATTCAGTTTATGAGAAATTGAAAGGATTTTTTCCATTAAAATACGCAATTTTAAGCATTGGAAAATGCCTAAATAGTCAAATTTCAGGTTTCTAGAGGGGTGATATTTTGCGAATCGTGACAATATTGAACTGAAAAGATCCTCAAAAATAAATTTTTCTGTTGCCGAACTGCATCGCTGGGCGGTAGTTGGTTAATCTTTCCTTTTTATTCGTGGAGGGAGAGGGTAGACTATACTTGAAAGACGAATCTTTGAGTTTAGGATATAATTAAAGCGTTTTTCTGATTGGAAAAAAAAACATCCCCACGCTTGAGAACCATGTTGGAACTTGAGAACATTGTCGTGTCAGCCTGAATCTCCTAGTCTTTCACGTCCGTACTGTTTCGCCTGTCCTTGGTATAACAATTTGTAAGATCGAAAAAAACCTAACCTTAGCATCCTAGACAAATGCATTCTTAGGAAGACCTATATCAATCCAACCTTACTTAACCTAACTTTCAAGTAAGTGCTGGGCAACTTTCGGAGAATCTCGTTGTTGCGGTCCCGTTAATGGAGTTACTTGCTCTTCAGGTTAAAATGTTTTGAATCTTTTCCAGGTGTACGAGGGCAAAGGGTGGAGTTTAGCCGAGGATCATATCCATTTTACTATCGGTCGCCAGGCAGGTAGCTTAGGCCAAAGGGCTTTAGCAACTAAGGCTTTATCTGGGCTTCTCGCTCCTGGCAGTAAGCAAGTACCGGCTCAGCAGGCTTATCATCTCCGGGAATATCTTGTTATGCAACAGGTGAGCTATGTGAAATTTCGAGTCAGGGAGACTTACGAATAGCTCTTTTGGTCGCTTGCAGAGCAGTGTTTACCCTAAGCTTGTTTGTTCACAGCAATTGTCGACTGAGGCACCGTCAACGGAGTTGCCTATTCTCCCGTTACCCCAAGTTCCAAGTTCTCTAGTTCAAGTCCTGACCGGAAGTCCACCCCCGAGTCTGAAATTGTCGAGCGATGTGATCGACGCTTCGGGAATCTCGTTCGATGAAGAATCGAAAGAGTCTTCGAGGTTAGTAATTCTTAACCTGCAAAGAGACTGAAAAAGTCTGAAGGTTATTCAAGAAAAAAGTCCAACAAAAATCTTTGAGTGAATCTTATTCATAAGATGTGCCGTTTATACAATGATTAAATTTAACGGCTTTTGGAAGTCCTTTTCATAGTTTGGGTTATTAATCATATTTTACTTGGTTTCGAGACACCAGTGCCTGTGCGTATGTAAGAAAACAGAAAAGCTCGGCAAGAGCTTTTCGTTGAGATTATCGAGGTATAGCAAGATCTTTGCGATGGGTAAATTTTGGAACCTAACCAAATTGTGATTTTACCTGAAAACAAGCTTAATTAAAATCATTAAAAAAAATATGCCATGTACCTAACTCAAGTTAAATTAGGTCCGCAATGTACCTAGCCTAAGTTTGCTATGTGCGTAGTTTAAGTCCACCGAGATTTGCGCAATACCTCAAGTTAACGGGGCCTTGCAATGCGCTGAGCTTAAATCGATTCCAAAAACCGTTAGTAGGAATGGTTACATGGCGTATTCTGGACAGCATTCAAGATAGACTCATTAATAGTCACGTCAGTGCTGCATTTAAAAGTAGGATCATTCACTTCAATATCATTCCGTGATAGTTGCTTGCTATGATGATAATTTAGTTTTTTTTTTTTTTTTCAGTATCTGGTTGACACTCGAAGAACAACTTCTGACTGAATCCCTGGGTAATCCTCCGGTTGTTTTCAAACCCACGTCGACACTCTTCAATCGCTTTACCGACAACAGCCGACAACCTCTCATGGTGCTCAAAGGTATCGCAACTTCCTTTTCCCTTAACAGTACCGCGCTATTTTCCACCTAATGAATTTGTCTTGTTTTCAGAGTCTCTCTGGGTGTGTGTGATGCTCTCTAACCCTCTTGGCGTTCAACTCCCACTACAAAATGTGCGGCTTCTATGGACTTTTCAGCCCGATAACTCGGAAGATATAATCGATAGTGAAATAATGAATGGTTTAGAATGTGAACGATGGGTCGCGACCCAGGTTGTAGCTAACCTCATCCTGCAACCTAACGCGACTGAAAAGGTATGATATTCTATGCTTTTTCCCTATGTTGGGAAATGAGGAATTTACAAGGAAATATCGGGGGGCATTCGATAGCGCCAAAAACCACAAGCGCCAACACCGCAAGCGTCAGTCCGTAACCGCCAAACGAGAAAAGTCGCAAACGCCAAAGTTTGTATAGTTTAGGTTAGGTCAAGTTAGGTTAAGATCGGTTAGGTAAGGTTAGTATTGCGGTTAAGACCTTTGGCGTTTGAGACTTTTCTCGTTTGGCGGTTACGGATTGGCGCTCGCGCCGTTGGTGCTTGTGGTTTTTGGCGCTTATGACAGCTACCCGAAATATCTATTTTTCACTCAGGAACATTACGATTTTTTTCCGAAAAAATTCGGGTGAACTTTTGTTAATCTTGTTGCGATCCTGGTAAACTCACAAACCTTCAATTTTTTCCCCCAGGTTATTCTGAGCTTGGTCCCGCAAGGAGTTGGCCAGCTCAAAGTAAAAGGATTAGCGTATAGAATAACAAATCCAACAGCTTTAGCTGAACCTAACATTCCACAGACTGCCACAACGCCTATTTGTGTGGAAGGCAAGCAGGTAAGCTGTAACTTATGAATGCCACGGAAATGCCTTAAAAGTTTTTGTTGACAAAGGAAAACAAGGTTTTTCAGATTAAAACTAGCATTTTAAAAGTGATGAAATTCTTACTTAAAGCAGAGTAGAGGTCATATGGTTATTTCATATCAACGTATATGA
>Ga0058701_10001858_pt1 | contig 15464 bp, 11 predicted proteins | sample AgamicOrMae_FD_97039 | JGI IMG/M metagenome (GOLD analysis project Ga0058701, IMG submission 97039) | Agave microbial communities from Guanajuato, Mexico - Or.Ma.e | ecosystem: Host-associated > Plants > Phyllosphere > Phylloplane/Leaf | place: Guanajuato, Mexico | collected 2012-06-04
CCGTTCGAAGGTGGCTTGTCGGTTTCCGACGTCTGTTGTCGCCTTTCTAAGCAGAAACGTGCCAAGAGGCTGGCCATTGGTGTTTTTGCGTGGGTGAAATTCGAAGATTGGCAACTATTGGCCACAAGCGACAGACTGAGGCGCCCCACTTGCCAAGGCAGTTGACAGGAGAGCTTGAGAGGAGGCAAGAATTATTTCTTCATCATCAGCCAGCATCATTTCATCCAGTCGATTTGCACCAATGTCAGATGCAAATTGCATCGCTTGGAGAAAGATAGAAGTCTCAGAGAGAGTTTTTAGGTCTTAGAGAGAGGCCAACACACAAGACATTAGGAGATTGGTGAGAAGATCGAGCCAATGACTCTTCAGATTCGACCTCTACATCAAGAACAAGATAGCAAGATTCCACTCAGCCAGCTGGTAGCAAATTTCCTCCAAGAGCAACAACATCAGAACCGACCATGAGGATGGGAAAACTCGAAGGGGTTCTTGTGTGGGCCACAATGGTTGCAATGATTCAGAGACTTCCGGTGAGCGAAGCGTTCTGCAACTGTCTAGCTCCAATGGGCATGTTTAAGTCCGGCAAGTACGGCGGACTGCCTCAAACGGCATCCATTTACTCTCCTGGCCTGGGCACTACAGTCTATGGCCCGCAAGTGGCTCACCCGGGCGAAAGGTCGAGCTGGTACGCACAGCCACAGGCGCAACAAGTGGCGCCGCTCGCTGCCTTTGGCTACGGCTCGCAATACCCCACGAAGTGAGTATTGATTTCTCAGAGGATTCGAAAAATCATTTCCTCTAGAATGTCAAATGCGAAAACTCTTTTCATTAAAATTCTGACCGACTCGTCTCGCACTCCAACTGAATGAAAAAATAAAAAACAACAACAAACAAAGACGGTTCAACTTGTTCCAGCCCAGGTGGAGGGCGGGCTCCCTGTTTGGAGGGAAGAAATGGATGACAGATTGGCGCACAATTGGGATGGGCAACGCAAACTTCTATAGGCCCGCCTACATGCAGCCCCAAGGGTTACCTGTTGCGCCGGGGCCTCTGACTGGGCTGCAAACGTTGCCGCCCAGTGGGGGCTACTCTTACCCTCAGAGCAGCGGCGGCACTGCTAACGAGTACGCCGCTAACAACTACGCCAACTCCATCCAGGGCCCACCTCGCTCGTCCTCGCCAACAACAAGTGCCGGTTCGCTTGGTTTCTCGCCTCAGTTAAGCATGAATGACGGCTGGACCAGCGTCACACCGAATCAACTACCTCCCTTGCAGTACAATTCTCACCTACAGCAACAACTACAACAACAACAACAACTACAACTACAGCAACAGCAGCAACAACAACAACAGTTGAACAACAACCTACTTAATTACGGCACTGACAACTATGGCGCCCCAGACAGACTGGTGCAGCCGGCGGCCACCAGCGGGCCCTCGTCGTCGGTGATCAATAGCAAGAACAACAAGCAGCAGGGCCAAGGAACAAAGGGAAGCGGCGGCGGGTCTTCGAGCAAGCAGTCGCCTTATGGCACAGTGAAATATAGCACAGCAAAAAAGTGAGCGCCTGTGGGCCAAGAAGTGATTCCGAAGAAGATTTCAAATGTTGAATTTGCGTTCTCACGCTTATTCCTTAGGGCTCACGCTCGCCCTCAAGCTGGAGCTCGACCTCGTGCTTGCGCGCCTCCAAGCGTGGGAACGCGCAAGTCGTGGGAACGGCCACGGGAACACGCCGCCTGCGCGCTCTGCACACTGCCGCCTGCCTGCCTGCCTTCTGGCACCACATCGCGGGCCCAAACACTGGCCGTCGCCGCCGCAGCAGCGCCACTCCACCCTGCAGACAAGCTCCACCCCCCCCCCCTTCTTGTGGCTTTTCGCCTCGGTCGCTAGCGGGCTTTGCTGTGTCCCTCGCTGGACCCTGGGCAAACTCCTCCAACCGGAGTAGACCAACCAAGGCACAGATTCCTCCTCTAGCCAATGGCCCAGCGGCAATGTAACGCGCGCGCCCAATCGCACAATTGTCGATTGCTGAATCGTGAACACACAAATAAAAAAGACGTTTTTTGGGGCTCTCCAGCCCAGAAAGGCCCATGTGTCGCCGAATTGCTCGCTGCCAAACACCCCAATTGCACCCGACTAGAAGCCCTGTCCCGCAGCCGCGCCGAACACTCCCCCGTGGATTCGTCGTGGCCCGGCGGCACCCTCCCCCCCCCGGCCACGTTCTGCTCTTGAAGTAAGCGAACACTTGCCCGGGCCCTCAGCTCGACCAGTGCCGCAAGCGCGGGCCTCTCGTGGTGCTGTGCGCCGCAATTGCGCCGAATAATTTGCCCATTTCGGGGCGCAGCTGCTGGCACTTCTGCGCGCATGAGGACCCTGAACTTGGGGCTGTTGCTTGGGCGGTGCGACCGTTGCGCTGATGCCGCCGGGCGGTTGCAGCTGGGCCTGCGCCGTTGGGACGCGGCCGGCCACCACGCAGTAGCATCTGGTGCGCGCTCGCTTTCTCGGGGCGCACAACTTTCTACTGTCAATGTCGTTATGTGTTTGGCGATTCCTGCGCAGAAATAGGCATGCCCGACACAACTGGTTCTGGCAGCATAATTTCTCCTGGGCTCACACAATACTAAAATACGTGCGATTGCAATCTTCGCCAAACAAACCCCGTACACATAGGCACGATTCTTCTTTTAAACAATCTGCTCTTTTGGAGCTTCTCACACCCGCTTCATACGAACATATAACTGCAGTGCTCTTAATTGCACCCAGTCCAATCGTGCGGCATCATTTCGTGCCCCCTTGCACGAAAGGCAATTCGTGCTCAAACGTGCGCGATCCACCAGCTCCTCTCGACGCGCGCCGCTCTTCTTACAATGGCCTCACACACTTCTAATGACCACTCTCGCACACTCCGGCGGCTCTCGTTAACTGTCTCTCCCTGTTTCTGTCTCCGTCCCTCCGCCCGTGTTTCCCTCTCTTTGTGCGCCCCTCAAAGAGGCTCCCTCAAGATTCGATGCACGCGCTCACCAGGGCACCGAACGTCCACTACGAAAGGAACCGAAAAATCTGCTACCCCCTCCTACTTCTTCTTCGTTTTCCTTTGTCCCCTCAACTTGACCAGCATCTAGATAACAATCACAATAGCAAGGCCTAATAATAACATTAACAATAGTAACAAGAATTACATTAGATGACACAACACAACAACTGCCATTCATTCAGTACCCAAGCAGACAACCTTACAGTTATGCTCACCTAAGAAAATTAGGTGCAGCTGAAACTATCTCTAATTTCTATTTATTCATCAAGTGACCAAATACTTGTGCTACGCATGAGGGAAGAAAATGTTCTCAAAAATTGTTTAATTATATGAATCAATATACCCAATCGTTCGATTAATACAGCTAATCGTCCATTCAATCATATCACCCTCAACTCATTCACAATGAACGAACCAATCAAGATTTTTTTATTCACGACTATACTGTTTTGTAACTACATCCAAGCAAGCCATCAACATACTCACCATACACATACAGCAACAACGAATCATCACCACACTTCAAATATCTGCGCCCAGAAGCCCAATGTCTGCCAAAATGGGGCCACCTGTGTTAGTAAACCAGGGGGTCTCTATCAGTGCATTTGTGTCAACGGTTGGGAGGGACAAAATTGTACCGAAAATGTTGACGATTGCTCTACAGCCGCTTGTGAAAATGGCGCAACTTGCCATGATCGAGTTGGCCACTTTTACTGCGAGTGCCCACCAGGCAAGGCGGGCCTGTTGTGTCAATTAGACGATGGTTGTTTCAACAACCCGTGTCATCCAAACGCAACATGTGACACATCGCCTGTTGATGGAAGAGCCATCTGCACTTGCCCTCAAGGTTTTACCGGTACAGATTGTTCTATTGACATGGACGAATGTGCCGCTGGTGCTCCTTGCGAGCATGGGGGCTCCTGCGTTAATATGCCGGGCTCCTTCCGTTGTGAGTGTCCGAAAGGATTCTCTGGTTCTAGATGTGAGATCAACATCAACGAATGTGAAGAGAACCCTTGCATGAATGACGGAACATGTCTAGATGAGCGGGGCGGTTATAAATGCATCTGCACCCCCGGTTATACTGGACAAAGATGCCAAATAGATATTGACGAGTGCGCCTCCAATCCATGCCAGAATGGCGCAACTTGCAAAGATCTCGTCAATTCATTCAGATGCCTATGCCCAGCTGGTTACTGGGGAGAGCGCTGTGAGTTCAACAAGTCGACGGCGAGGGCACCAAATGCAGGTTTCACAAGCACTAACCAAATTGCAGACACTGGTGTCGATGTCCCATTATTAAGTCCCGGCAATCCATGGTCTAAATGCTCAACAGCGTACTCTTGTTGGACATTGTTTAATGATGGCAAGTGTGATCAAGAATGTAACATAGCAGAGTGCCTTTATGATGGCAATGATTGTGCTCAATCTTTAGACGAACAATATTCTCCCAATGGAGCAGTAGCATCCAACACTGCAAGTTCATCGTCATCTTTATCACCATCCTCCTCATCATCCTCAAGTGTTGTATCGACCAAATCTTGTGATGAAAAATCTGATCTCTTTTGTCTGCGAAATTACGCCAACGGTGTCTGCGATCAAGAGTGCAACAGTGCTGAATGTAGTTGGGATGGCCTTGACTGCGAGTCGTCCTCGATGGACAATGGCATAATGCCCATCAGCACCCAAGCTCAGGGCTTATTAGTTATCCGCGTAGAGCCCGCCATTGAGATAGGCAGCAACTCAGATTCTAGGATTGAACTGGCAAGACTGCTCCGTAAAGTTTCAGTTGTCACGAAGTCAATATTGAAAATTCAAAGCTATCGAGATGTAGACGACGGGCGAGGTTCTGAGATTGAGCTGATCGCTGATAACAGGAAATGCTTATCATCTTGTTACAATAGCACCGAGCTGATAGCTAAATTTCTGAGCGCTCTACGAGCAAGAACAAAGGACTTTGATAGAAGTATGACGACAGGTGCATTGAAGATGACCGAGATCAGAAGTCAAGCTCAGTCCAATGACCTATTCAATTCTCAGCAGCAGTCTGCGGCATCGACAATTTGGGTTGTCGTATGCGGATCATTAGCTACAGTCTGCACTGTTCTCATGGTGATATCTATTGGCAATAAGCAGAAGGTGAAAGAGAAAGCGATTGTTTGGTTCCCGGAAGGCTTCAAGCCCGTCCTAACTTCCCGCAAGAGAGACCCCACAGATCGAAAGAGGCCCGGTCAAGGTCGAGGTGTTAGCACTCTTCAGGCCTTGGGTGGAAACTTTTTCAGGGGGATCAAAAGGAACGAGAGGACAGTCTCCACAGATCCAGCCGGTGGATTGCACTCTACTGACATAGATAGATGTCAGACTTCCACGCCCAATGGAAGCGGCATATACCATGAACCGTATGATTATGACCAATACGGTTCAACTTACAATGGGACTGAGAGTGTTTCTCAAATGGACCATCATTTGGAACCCATGACACCCACACCGATGTCAATGAATCCCATAAATATGGAAGGCCCACACGGCCTAACTCCGCTCATGGTCGCCTCCATGGGGCATCCGTTCTCAAAGGAACCTCTTGGGTTGGTCGCCTACGGTACCACTGGAGAGGTTGAGGTCTCATCAGAGGGCAATAACGTGACCGATCTTTTGAATCGTGGTGCCCAATTAAGCTTAGCTAGTAAAGTCACTGGCGAGACAGCATTACATCTTGCAGCTCGATGTGGTCGCGCAGACAACGCGAGCCGCCTCCTCGCTCACTGTGATTCCAAAGATGTTAACGCCAAGGACGCAACAGGCCGCACACCACTGCATGCGGCAATTGCTGCAGACTCATTGGGAGTCTTTGAATTATTAATTAGAAACCGAGGCACGGATTTAAATGCACAAACTCACGATGGAACAACACCTTTGATATTAGCTGCAAAAGTTGGCAACTACTCGATGCTGGAAGAGCTCATCCTGAATGAATGTGAAGTCACCAAAACTGATGCTAATGGAAAGACTGCATTACATTGGGCAGCAGCGGTGAACAACGTCGACATCATCAGAAGACTATTAGCAGTTCGTGAGACCAACAAGGATGCTCAGGATCTGGCAGAAGAGACGCCATTGTTCCTGGCGGCCCGAGAGGGCGCGCGAGGCGCGGTTGAAGTCCTGCTGAGTCATAATGCAAACCGTGATATCAAAGATCAAATGGACATGAGTCCCGTAGATATCGCACGCTCGAAGAAGCATGATGACATCGTCCGCTTACTAGAGGAGCACGAGCCACCCACTCCGAGGTCTCTAGCTAGCCTGCAGGCAAGGTCTGCAAGCAGCAGACAGATAAGTCCGTTTTCACCTGATGCCAATAGCAATAGCACAACGAACAGCAATTCAGCACCTGTATATCACTCACATTCTCAGAGCAACGGGGGTATCAGAGATACCAACTCTCTGGCTAGCCCACAAGGCGGACGTCAGGCGCAACGAGCCGCACTGGCGCGCAGCAACTCCACCAAACCTCTAATAGCGGAGGCCAACATTATTAGGAATAATTTACAAAGTCATTGCAAATCTGTGATGGTCATCAAGTCAGGAGAGAAAGAGCAGCAGCATCAACATGATGGAAGCCTAACTACCCTATCTGCTAGCCATCATCAAGCAACAATAGCTTCAACCAGGACGCTAGGTAGACGTGCCACACAATCGACTAGCAGTAGCCACCAAGCCATTCAACACCAAAATAACGGCAACATGCAGCAGATCAGTCAGTTCGGAGGAGCCCTGAGTGCTAACAACGTTCTCGCTATGCCGGCCACCCCGAACTCTCTAACCAACTCTCTTTCACCTGTTTCAACATCAATGATGTCTCCACCAACGCATCACTCTTTGCATCACTTAAGCTCGCCAACTAAATCAAGTGCGCCAGTCAATATAACTCAACTTCCCCGAAGTCATCAACAGCTCAATAATGGAAGCAAACAAGTTGCTCCACCATCCTACAACGAGTGCCAAACAATTTGGGCTAGTAACCAAACATCAAATATGATTGTCAACAACAATAATAACAATCCCGAACCACAAACTCATGGAGCTCTATCAGAAGTTTATAACGTCACCTGTTTGAATAATCTGATGATGACACCTTCACCAGACAGTTCACCCTTCAGCCTTGATTCAATGGCTAGCCCACCCGGTGCATACAATGACCAGCAATATCAAAATCTCAGGCAACAAGCAGGTGTTTTCATATGAATTTTTCCGGGCTAGGTCGTTAACTAATGCCCAGGCAAAATAATTTAAATTAAAGTGTTGAGATTTGAGACTAAGAAACAATCAATAGCGTCGGTCTAGATTTCTTTAAAGAGTAACTCGAAAAGTACATCATGCAGCTCAGAGAAGCCTGAAGAAGGCTGCTAGTCCATTTTGACACCATATCATTTATTCAAATTCTTGTTCTGTTCCTGAGAGTCTTGGATCGTTTCTATCCGCCGTTTTTTTGAGAGACGGGCAGCTATCTGACTACTTGAGACCCGATCATTGTTTCCCGAATCCCATTTCTTCAAGTCTGATATAATTTGTCTGCCTAGCTGAAATAGATTGTGTTCCATGTTGTCTAATCTCTTCTCAAACTGCACAACCGATCCACTCGCCTCCATTGATTTATTTAAGGAGTGATCTAAGATCAGTTTCCGCCTATGATGGAAAGTGTTGATCAAATGTGTTGCGATCTCTCGTCTCTCTCCTAAAGTCTCACCCTCTTCTCTACGATACTTATTCCTCTGTCCCTCTTCAGTAAACGCGGCTAAATTGTTTCCCTTCTCACGTCTGAGATTCAGCAACAGTCTACCGAAATGATAAAAATAGGGTCCATCTTTATGTAGGTCTCCTAAATGTGATTCTATTTCCAATTGTTCTCTCTTCAGTCTCGAGTAGGGTTCTGGTATATCTATGTCAATCATACTGTAAGTGTATAAAGTCCTCGCCATCCAAAAAGGTAGCAACACCAACTGTCCTTGTGTGCCTTCTTCAAGCATAGGTGATAAGAACTCTAATCCAGGAATATCTAATAGGAATTTACATTGAACTCGTTGTGAGTGAGCCAGTATGTCATCTAAATCTAGATAGTCTGGATCCTCATCGAAATCCATTGAGATGAGGACCCAGGGGTTGAATTTAGGATTCTTTGATCTACTGGTTCAAATATATAGACGCATGAAGGGGGACTGAGTGTGAATGGTTGGCGCCGTTTCGAGCGCAAAACAGTTGTTTGAGCGAGCTCCAAAACACGCGCGAGAGGGAAAAAATCTAGCGCGCTTCTGTAGACTTTGACAGGATGCCTGAATATAGGAACAAGTACAACTTTGCCTGATCTAGCCAGATTTGTTGTAACTTCATAAACTGAGAGGAATCTATGGACTCTGAGAGGCCAATCACAGTTCATTTTGTCAACGGATCATTTGTTGTGTTTGGGACACATGATGCTCGGGGCTTGCGGCAACAAAGAATACTCAGTCAACCGATTGGTGCGACTACAAGTCACGCGGTCCAATGCCCATATTATTTAAGCTTGTTTGCGGCATTCACAATAGTTAGACTAGACCTGGCTCTATTCAAGGTATTAGAATCTAGTGGTGAGCGATCAATCGAAAAAAACAAGGAAGTTTTCGGTGCAAGACTCGCAGAGACCCTCGACAGAGAGAGGCTGTTGTTCAGGGAAAAACGCATAGCAGAACTCAGCAAACGTAACCTCGCGTTCACTGAGGAAATGATGAAGAGTTTAGACGAAGCCAAACTCAAGTTGACTCTGCTGACTGTACCAGATAAGTTATGCTCTTCGTTCAACGAGAGAGTTCTCACAAGGCAAGAGGTTGTCTCATTAATCGGTGATAAGCTAGTTAGCTTCCCCAAAGCTATAGTCTACGCCGATATGCACAGTAGAGGCTTTTATATAAGCTCTGGGATGAAATTTGGTGGCGATTTTCTTGCTTATGCGGGCGATCCTGTGCTATACCATGCTCAATTTGCCTTGAAGTTGCTGGAACCTACCTCAGGCGGTCGCATCGATTTGACAAAAGTTGATTATAATGATTTGAATGCCTTCCAAAGACTGACTCATACTGCTAACAAAATTCCACTTTTCGTTACCGTTGAGTTAAAGTGTGATACTATACATAGTTTAATTGATGATAATTCATACAATCTGACGTATTGGACCCTGAAAGAGCGCCAATATCTGAACGCAGACTCGGACGTTTCTGATTTCAAGTTGATAGACCCAAATCCCCGACATACATGCAAAATCATACGGACTGCATGACAGTCGTTGTGAGTTCAAATTCTGTCCAAAGCCTCTATGGCCATGATCGCATTTCCCCTAATAACCACCATCCCCATGTTAGACTTTGTGTCTGATGCCTCGTCCAATACTAGATTCATGAAGGGATCAAACCCTCGGACTACTCCAGTGACATTCCTGGAACCATTTAAGCAGACTGAGACCTGCTTGTCCATATATTTCTTCAACTCTGGAGGATAAACTTTAGTCATCTTGAAAGTGATATGTGGGAATTTCAAGAGAGTCTAGTTGAAATGTTAAGAATCTAGTCTAAGGTATGAGTAAATAAATCTAAAACACGTGCCGCACTTGGATTGTCAAAGAGTGGATCACCGGCTAGACACGCGTGCGGCGTCATCATGCGGGACTGGCGTATTTATTCTTTGAACATCTTCTGAGAAGGTACCTGGTCTCAGGCATTCATGAGATCGTCTTCGCCAAAATCGTCATCGTCCAGGTTTATCTTGATAGCTGGTAGCAGATTTCTCTTGAAGATGACCATGTATTTGGCGACGAATGCCTCAAAATGAAAGATCCTCTTTGAGCCTATGCGCATCTTGTGCTCATAGCAAGCAGCAAGCTCCAGGAGAGAGTTCTTAGTTCTAATGTCGCCATATTTTAGTAACTCTGCCACGATAGTTCTGAATATCAACTCCGGCGGAATGAGATGGGCTTCAAGCTCATAGAAGGCAGCGCGGAGGGCAATCAGTTGTTGGACGGTCTGAGCTTCAGTGATCATTCTACCGCATTTCCGGATGAATGTCATCCAACCAGGTTGGATGCTGCGACACTTTCCGTTGAGGATGTAATCAGATTTCATTGTTTCCAACATAAGTAAAGCTCTTCTTAAATTTCTGCCGCTTTCGACGGCCACGGTGTGAGCAACATCCTTTGTCAAGAAAGGCTCGCACTTCTCTTTGGCCCCGATGGACATCAAGATGCTCTCTATGTCTTCATGTTTTGGAGCTGCAACCCTAATCAGCAGGCAACGTGACTTGATTGGACCAATTATCCTACTTGATGATTCCGCACATAGGATCAATCGGCAAGAAGTCAAGTTCTCTTCCATAGTCCGGCGTAGGGCATGCTGGGCATCTTTGGTAAGTCTGTCAGCATTTGAGATCACGATTGTTTTAAAAGACTGGCTAAAGTTGTGCAGTGAGGCAGTGCTGGCTGTATTCTTGATCAAAGCTTGAATCACAGTTTTGTCGTAAATTCCTACCTCACTTGGGTTAACCTCTATGTGGTAATTTGAGTTTATGGTCTTGATCTCTATTTTTCTCTTTGACGGGGTCTCGAATGTCTCGTTCTGGATATGTATTTTTTCCACTCCGGGGCCATATATCTCCTTGAGTAACAGATCGATACGCGTACGTTTCCCTGCTCCGGATGGTCCAAATATGAACAGATTGGGGAAATCACCAGCTCCAATCAGATTCTTTAATCGGGCGGCTTGATCTTTGTGAAAATCGACCTGGAGCAGAGAGGTGGGCCTGTACTTATCACAAAATAGAGACATGGTGGCGGAAATTACGAAGGTACAAGGGTGTTTGTTTAATTTGATCGAGTGTGAGGAAGCGCATACCAATAAGTCTAGCACACACGTGCTTAGGTGAAACGAAAGCCGGCGCCAAATTGCAGGAATCAATGCACGATGAAGCGCCCGACCATTGCAAGGACTACAAGACTGTAGAATTTACCTGTAAGTGTGTGTCTGATTCCCTCCAGGCTCTAAATTGCATTACGTATGGCTATCTTATGTATGCCATTCCAGCCTTTGTGGAATGCAATGAAAGATAACGTCAGACAACCTGACGCTTGACTAAGCGCATCGGCTCTGCTGGTTTGGCAGCCGACGTCTCGCATGGTCACGAAAGTCGCCGCCCTTCTGTGGCTCCACTGCGAATTTTAAACTCAACGCAAGACTGGTCCTTCAAGAAGCTGTCATTCGTACCTACGAGAGAGTAGCCATCAGAGTTATATAATCCCTAATTTGAGTTTGAAAATCTTCCAGTATCAACCAGGAATACTTTCATTAGCTACAATTATTTCACCTCATTCAACTAATCATGGCTTCAGGTGTCCTGAGCAAGATAAAATGCGGTCCAATCGTCGAGATGCAAGGCGACGAAATGACCAGAGTCATCTGGGACCTAATCAAAAACAAGCTCATTACGCCATTCATTGAGATGGATGTGAAATTCTACGATCTTGGCATCGAAAATCGTGACAAAACCAATGATCAGGTAACTATCGACTGCGCTGAGGCAATAAAGAAATTCAACGTCGGTGTTAAATGTGCTACTATCACACCAGATGAAGCTCGTGTCAAGGAGTTTGGTCTGAAACAGATGTGGCGCTCGCCGAACGGGACCATTAGGAACATTCTGGGAGGAACCTTATTCAGGGAGCCCATCATTTGCAAAAATATTCCCCGTATTGTTTCTTGCTGGTCGAAACCCATAATCATCGGTCGTCATGCTTATGGCGATCAGTATCGTGCAACAGATATTGTGATTCCCGGCCCAGGAGTTGTTAAGCTGGTCTACGAACCTGAGCAAGGGCAAAGAGTTGAGCATGAAGTGCATGTTTATAAGAAGAGCAAATACGACGACGACTATGCTGGCGTGTCGTTAGCGATGTTTAACACCGCCGAGAGTATACGTGATTTTGCCCGTGCCTCGATGCAATATGCTCTAAGTAGAAAGTTGCCTCTATATATGAGCACTAAGAATACGATTCTGAAACGATACGATGGCAAGTTCAAGGACACCTTTGAGGAGGTTTACGTTAAGGAGGGATTCAAGGAAAAATTTGAGGCTGCCGGCATCAAGTATGAGCATAGACTCATTGACGATATGGTTGCGCAAGCTATAAAATCTGAGGGAAACTTTGTTTGGGCTTGCAAAAATTATGATGGTGATGTCCAATCGGATATGGTTGCTCAAGGATTTGGCTCCTTGGGTCTGATGACCTCAGTTCTGGTCACTCCGGATGGCAAAACACTAGTTGCTGAAGCAGCTCACGGAACTGTGACCAGACACTTTAGACTGTTCCAACAAGGCAAGGAGACCTCCACCAATCCAATAGCATCGATCTTCGCATGGACTCGTGGATTGAAGCAAAGGGCAAAGTTGGACGCAAATCAAAAATTAGACAACTTCGCTGATAAATTGGAGAAAGTCTGTATTGAAACTATCGAGTCTGGTTCCATGACCAAGGATCTAGCTATCAGTGTCAAGGGTTCGGCTGACGCAATCACCCGCAAAGACTACATGAACACATTCGAATTTATAGATAAGCTTGCCGAGAACTTGCAGAAAGAATTGAATTAACTGAGCGGATATAATGATTGGCGAATGTAACGAACAAAGTTTGGTGGCGGGATCGAATTCTGGCAATAAAAGTTTTTTTCTACAACATAATTAGCCCTGAGAATGGGTCTTGACGGAAGTGGGATTGTCTTCCACTCGCCCAATTTCCCGAGTCTGAAAAAGTGTAGCTTTCTAGATTCAATCTCACTGAAAGAATCTGCGCGTTGATCTAGAACATACCCACCTTCCACCATCTTGAAATTAACCCATCTGCGCTCTCTCAGCTAATCTATGCTCGTATAGAGTTATGTGATGAATGGAAGTTCTGCCCCACAAATTCGGGTTATGATTGAATGTGGATCGAAAATGAAGAGGACCGGAAGAGCGATAGACAATTTGCGAAGATCGCCCCTTTAGCTGTCAGTAGACCTGTTACCACGTTGGCACCTCTATTCTGGGATGATGTTTCTCAAATTAGATGAGCTATGTTGCTACGTCTCTAGAATAAACAATCATTAGAAACATGTCCGACATATCGTCCGTAGATCTATAAGCCATCTCAGAGCGTGTCTCGACAAGCTGACATCCCGCTAAATCAACGAGGACTGTGCGTGGTAAACCACGGCAGACACTATTTCATTCGAGTGATATCCAACGGAAGAGTGATTAGCAAGCTGCGGGGCCGACTCGCGATAAAATCTACGAGTAGATTTTTTGGGTGAAGCTAGCTCAGATTCCGATGGTGTGCCTTTTTCAACGTTAAACTTTATGGTCAATCAACCAGACAACCAGAACTAGTCGCGTGCCACGTGATCCTTTACCATAAATTTGATTTCGACTCGACGAGTTTCCGCTCAAGACAGACTTCTAGAGCACTTTTCTACTCACTATATCCGCAAACCATATGCTAAGTAGATGTCTCTTACTCTTTCCTCTGCAAATTTGTGGTTTAATTGTTCGGCGATTGGATAAGAGTAAACATTTTTTATATCCTCGTTGACGGAAATCTGGATAGAGGAACCGTAAACAAATTTTAGACTGCTCCGTTAGACAGGTAACTAAGAACCTGGAATTCCATCTCTTGCTAGCCGTGGACCAACAGTAGCGTGCTCGTCTCCGAGCTCTTAGAGGCTGTCGGTACCGTATGATTCAAAGGCTCCGCATGCATATGCTGCTCTAGACCGACCGAGAAAGAACCAGTGTTCAATTGATGGGAGCTCAAACTGAACCAATTCACTGGGTGGCAAATGCTCGACATGACATGAGCAGGCGAGTTCCTTGTTCAGCTTTGTGGGAGCCGATTTCATGACTTTTCGAATCTTTGTGGTTCACAGACATGATAAGGGACGGTTAGAACAGAAGCTAGTCACAGCGTTTGTGTGTCAGTGACACTAAAACAAGGATAGTTTGTTCTTGAGTTCTTGTCCCTTGTTCCTGTGCAGTTCCTGTCCCCCGGCAGCAACATGATGCCAGTACATCACGCGGCCGAGATGTTCAATCAAAGGTGCACACAAGATTGGACTTTAGAATATCTCAGTCTGCGTGATGAGTACGTGACATCCAGTAATCAGGCTCGCCTCAGAGTAGGAGGAACTTCGCTTCACTGAATCCATTTAATGGGCCCACTTTAACGCTTCTCTAAATAACTGGAATTTGATGAGATTGTCTATCGAAGTTTTACTCGTACTGCCGGAGATCTAGACACTCTAGCAGATGGAATGAACATATACATTCTCTACAAGACTCAGGCTTGAGTGAGGGGAAAAGGAGGGGACAAATTAAATCGGATGGCGCCTGTTCGTGTTCACCTCGATTGGCTTCGAATCTGTTTGAAATACATCTCTAAAACATGGGTGTGTCATCATCCGCCAGAAGAAGTGAGTCGAGCCTTCATAACTCCAGCATCTTGTATCAATGGTGACCCCTGTTGGTCTGGAGAAACTACTGCACCTAAAATCCATGCTTACTCAACGCTTGTTCTCATGATTAATCAGATATGCGCCCCCAGTTCATAAGGCAAGCGATGCTAGAGTTATGCTGGCCCTCGGAGTGTGATTGGCACCACTGAGAGTTGGTGGCCTGGAGGAGAAGACTTGCAAGATGGTGACGGTGTGTTCGTATGGTAGAGGCATAGGTTGTCATTGCCGATGGAGCAGAAGAAAGGAAGTCTTCTAGCCTTAACGTGGGTAATACCATCCTCCGTTTTGAGTGCCCCCTTCGTCTGTCTGTTCGAGTGTCTGCCTAGTTGGCTCTAGTGATGCTTATTTTCCTTCGTTTGTTCAATATCCAGAACGGCGGACAACTTTGCACAAACTTCTTTAGATTACGCTCACTTGTTGTTGCGCTCCTAGCCATCTAATGCAACCAACTAACAACCGATGGCTCTTGTTTTATCGGTCCAACGGATGGTCGGGGCATCATGGTATCATCTTTTGCTCAATTTGGCAGAAGCAACTACGCCTTCCGATTTCTGTTTGCTCTGAATCCATGTAGATGGCATCCAGAGCAACGAATGCTTGGTGCAGAAAGGGTGGGCGTGAGAGGGTAGAGATGAAAGCGAGTAGAAAGAATCGTGAGGTAGGCGGCAGGACGAAGACGAAGACGACGATGGCGACGAAGGAGAGGAAGCTGAATGGAGGTAGTATGGAAGAGAGAGAGACAGAGAGAGAGAGAGAAGTTACAAGTTGCAAAGTTTTTTGCCAAGCTAGAGAGAGCACAAATCCTAGTTAGTGGTGGACCAGCAGAGTGTGGATTATGCTCGCGATCAGGTTTATGTGCGCGCGCACGCTAA
>Ga0058701_10001859_pt1 | contig 15459 bp, 6 predicted proteins | sample AgamicOrMae_FD_97039 | JGI IMG/M metagenome (GOLD analysis project Ga0058701, IMG submission 97039) | Agave microbial communities from Guanajuato, Mexico - Or.Ma.e | ecosystem: Host-associated > Plants > Phyllosphere > Phylloplane/Leaf | place: Guanajuato, Mexico | collected 2012-06-04
AGTTGACTTTGAAAGAGATAACTTTTTAAGTGCTCATATGACTTGGTCAGCTTCGAGGTGATCTCAGACTTCATATGTTTCTTTGATGGTTTCAACTGCAGTCAACTAATGTCCAACATTTTTGGGTTCAGACAATGTCTTAAAAAGTTTTCTAAGAACGTAGCAATTAATCTTTATTCGAAGAACTGTTTGAGTGAAGGACTTTAAGTTATCATGGAAAGTATACCGATTTATCGGTAGTTGTGAGGAGTGAAAGATTAGGACTAAATGCTCGTTTGGATTCCCTTCAATATGTGAGAAGTGTTTGGCAGGAAATGTGATGCAGTGTTTCAACTTTTCAGATAAGTGCCTGGACGATGGCACGCTTCGGGTGAACGGAAAAGGAAAGAAGATGCGGAAACCACGGACGATCTACAGTTCTCTTCAGCTTCAGCAACTAAATCGTCGCTTCCAGCGCACCCAGTACCTGGCTCTACCCGAGAGGGCGGAACTAGCCGCATCCTTGGGCCTCACACAAACTCAGGTAAAGTCCAACAATTTTTACTTCTCGCTCGAAATTGTATGATTTATGTTTGGGGCAACTGTTAGGGGGAAATCACGTGAAGTGCGTCTTTCATCAGTGTCTGCTTACTGATCTTGGATGACGATTTTGTTTAATCACGAACATGGGACAATATATGTTATTAATATCTCATGTTTTCTGATGTCTTCGCTGTCGTTGAATGGATGGCTACTTGCGATATTATGCGATGCGTTGTTCATCCTATTACACTTGAAATCGTCGCCCCAGTAAATCTTTAATGATACACGTTTTTAGTCGATTCCAGTGGTGTATGGCACTGTTGAACGTATAGTACATCATGAGGTAATCCCATTACTTTAGTAACATTTAAAACGCATTGTAGCCTTGGCCAACTCGTGGATGTAGCCTTTCATGTTTGTGTCATGACTTTTATGGCTATGTTAGACATCATGCCAATCAGGACTTCGTCAACTTACACCAGCACCCAACGTTCGTATCTCCCACACAAAATGCTTCCTGACGAAAAACCTCAGCAGTCTGTGATACCCGGCAGGCTACTGTACTAGTTACCTGTCTCAAAGCGTTTCATTTTCTTGTAAAACGTCAAGAAGTCGTTCATATTGGCACCTAAGAAGCGCAAAATAACTATTCTAGAAATCTGTAATAACAGTGACTGTCTAGAGCGTTTGAACGACAAGACCGTAACCTTGGGTTTGCACTAGAATCAGCCGAAAGTAGGGGGGAGATCCGTAAACTAGTTGCATCTAAGGTGTCGGCATTTCGTGCAAATACCGGCGATGTTGTCAAGGTATCTTGCGAACACGTTACGAAACATCGCTAAAAACTAGTTTTTTTTTCCTCCGAGTATGAAGTATTTTTGGTGACGTTCAAGAAATGACACCGTTTCGTATGTGTCGAAATATCGAACTAATTTCAGGTACCTCATTATTTGTGTTTCGTCGAGCCTATTAGCTCGACATGGAAAATTCCTTTACTAAAAAAGACAAACTCACACGTATTGACACAAACCCTTTGACGTGTAGCTTTTGCTGACGGGAAGTCACGTGACGGTAACCCCATAAGGTGGAATAATTAGGGTATAGCGCGCTGCCGAGGCGGAGTCAACTGCCATATTTGTCGAATCTCAAAAAATTCTCCCCACTTTGCATATTTAATGGCATCAGGCCAAGTTTCGTGCGCCTTGCAACTGCTGATGCACAGTCCTGCCTTCAAGACTGACTTTTTCAAGCACTCGGAATTTCAATATTGACTTGTTTTGTTTTCGTTTTAACAGAACACTGATAAAAAGAAAGAATCTCTTATAGTCACCCTCTCCGAATATGAAACAGGAGAAGATATAACACATAAGTTGGAACTTTTTCATGATAGACCTATTACCCTTTTCAATGGAAAGCTTTATCGTCGATCCTATACATTTGGTATGGTCATTAATAGGCTGCTCTAAAACTTGACGATAAAATCAGAAGTTCATGTGCGAACTTCATTAACCCACTGCCGCCCAGCGATGCCGTTCGGAAACAAAAAAATTATTTTAGAGGATCTTTTCAGTTCAGTATTGTCACATTTTACAAAAATATCACACCTCTGGAGACCGGAAATTTAATAATTTAAGCATTTTCCGAAGCTTAAAAATGCGTTTATCAATGGAAAAAGAATCCTTCTTTCTCTTAAGCTAAATTTCACTCCAAATACTTTCGGCGGTTATGGGTTAACTGCGCACCTATTTAGGACTACCTTAAATGGGTATGTGCGGGTCGGACGTTTTTTTTATTTCGGTTTTGTCTTGAACTGCAGGATGGAGTGTTTGCTAGGCTATTTGCCGTAGCACGTTCGCAGTCATAACCTTGTGTTGGAAACCAATCCTCTTTCACAACCGGGGCACGTTGCCTTGCGGTGAATAGAGGGCTTTTTCTGCTTATAAATTTCCCGAAAATGCCTTCTCTTTGTGGTTATGTGAAAGAACATGCACTTGGAAAGTACTCTATCTCAGTTTTGGGTCGACATCAGAAACCCATCTAGCCCTACAGTCCACCAAAATTAATCGTAGCCCGTACTTTTGTCTCGTGAAGCTGCTTTTCTCACACATAAAGTCCCGTAAAACCAAACTTTTTTCTTTCGTTTTTGCATTGTTTAAAGCTAATAGAATTTATTTTTCGAACATTTTGTTGCTCTATTGCAAAATCAGCTATTGACATCAATTAACACAGTCTCACAAATAATCGCAGAATATTTTTTGCTGTAAATTTTTCATGATGAACCCAGTGAGATGTTCACTCACCCAGTCAGCGAAACAATAAAATTAGCTGGACAAGGTCTGAAGACATACGTACTGTATTTAACAGAAAGATTTAAATTCCTGTCAATAAATAGTTATTTTTATATCACATTACGCAGAAAATTAAAAAAAGAAATCAAACAAAAAAACATTTAAAAAACAAAAAAAACTTGTTTTATCATAAACGAAGCCAATGACGGATGTTCGATGAACGAATATTGACTCCGTAATATCGGTGTCCTCTGGGTACAAGGCTTACATTGCTCCATTTACGGCACCTAATTACAGTTGTAATCTCAAAATCCTCTCTTTACAACCGATCAGAGAGCCATTTTATTTTACAGATTCACATCCGCAGTGGCAACATCCGTTCTGCTGTAATAACCTCTAATTTAGCATTGCTCTGTGGCACGCAATTGTAATCACGACCCACGTGGACAGAAGGATGATATCAAAATTAACACTTCCCAACAATAGACGAACAAAATATCGTCCAGATAAGCCTCTACGTTCACACTTTTCATTTACGGCATGAACGTTACACACCTCAGATTTCTTATCCTATTAATAATGTCCGAGAAGGATTTTTTGTGCTATTTTAACCCCATGCATCTCAGTGTGCTATTCTCGTCAAACACTTAACGCAAAAAATCAGTGCATAAAAATGAGACCTCAAGATTGCATATAACAAGAGTTTATCCTGCTCAAAATCGATAATTTTACAACCTCTAATCAAAAAAGTTAAAAGTATTCTGGAAAAAAATAGACGTGTTTGAAATCCAGATCTCCATTTTTCCAACAGAGGGAGTAATTTTAAACCAGATCATCAATAAAGCTAAAAATTTGCTCATATATAAAACGACCTTTAAAATAATTATATTACATCCCCATTGTGCAGTTGACAAAATAAATGTCAGTAACTATCGCTTTACCTGTTAAACTTTTTTATTTTTTACATTATTTATGTTGTAATTGTTGCGTAAGACATTGGGTTCGACTTATAACGGTTTTGGGTAACACTTACGCACTGGTAGGAATGCACGTATATGTGTCTTATGGTAGCTCGTAATGAGTTTATGGCTATCGTAAAGCAGAGAGTCGCCTGCAAAGGGCAGGATGGGTGCAGGACAATAAACCATGTTAAGCTGCCGCGTATAAAATGGAGGAGGTTCCTCTTGATTTTCAAAGATACCTTTTCATTCTCGAAGTCGAAAGCTTATTCTGACAAGTGAGATCGTTTAGCTTTACCTGTAATGTTCTTTAGCACTTTTAATGCGAAACAGCTTAGTTCTACGTGAAGTTGGACTCTGTAAAGGATACTGTTGCGGATTCAGTCTTTCCGTCGCCGGTGAACGCTGCAACGAAATGGGACCAGTAGACATAAGAGGACCTCGCCGTCTTCGTGCCCTCTTTTAGCTTCGCCGGCCCGAACGCAAAAGAAAGAGAACATGTGAGAAACAAAAACAAAAGAATGAACGGACGATTAAAACAATGGGACATCGAAAAAATCAAGAAAAGAAACAAACTGAAGGGCATACTGCAAACAAGCGGGCCATAGTGAGGAAAACACATTCTTACAAATAGATTCTACAAGTCAATGTAGTTCAGTTTACAAGTGTCAGAGGTGGTTATACCGCAACTCCCCGGGGATTTGTATCGCTATTTGAAAAAAAAAAGTACAAAAAGACAGTGTTCATGATCAGCAGAGTAGCTGCGAAGAGCCTTAATTAAGTGGATCTGCGGTGAAGAGGGTCGGCAACCTTATAGTGGCTCGTTAAGGGTCGTTTGAAGGGGTGATTTGAAGGGTTAGGGAGAGCTTACCCTGGTCGGTGTCTCAGTTTATGCGACGGTGATATGTATTTTTCGTCTTTTAGAAGAACAGTATAGATCTTATTTTTGAAGTTGCGCACATATGATGAAAACTGGCCATGCGTTGAACGGCGTTTTTTCGAGTGTCTGGTAAAAATAACCTAGGGACGTATGGATGATGTTCATATGGCTTCGGCAAGAATCGAGATGATCGCTGTTGGACGTGTCTAATGGAAAAAGACTCGTTTCATCACTTCAAAGAATAATTATTGATCAACTTTAAACTCGTGTTTAACAACCGACCAAATAAACGTGTTCGTTTTGAAAATCGATCAGCTGCTATATGTATACATTGAAGTTAGCTGATTTTTCAAACATACGCTTTTAGTTAGTCTATTGTTGGAACACACACTTGTATTTGGTCGATTTTTCTTGGAAGGGATGTAGTTATAATATTTTGGTGAGTAAAGTTTTTGCTGGGTCAAATTTTGCGAGGCGAATGTTAGGTTAGGTCCTAGGCGAGGCTTAGTTAGGTTAAGTTGAAACATGCTAGGCTAAGTTAGGTGAATTTGGGTCTGGTCGTCCGCTACCGAGCTAGCGTGTTGCTACGTGTGCGGCGTCGAAGTCGGCTGCGTCGGCTGGAATGGCATCCCATCGAAGCGGCGAGACGCGGCGGTATTCGCTACAAGAGAACCGCACCTCGCCGGAGGAACGTCGGACACATATCACAACCACGCACCACACCAGAATCACGAGGATTTCGAGTAAAAGCTCCCTGGAGGGACCTAAGATTTGAACGAAAAAATGTCGGATGAGAAAGTAGCTGACGATAAACAGAAGTACAGCGGATGCAATGATCGACACTGGAACGCATCAGAAATTGACACCTTTTGTCGGCCGACTGGCTCCGCCTTTTGTTGTTGCTGCACCGCCGCCGCCGCCGTGCTGCCGCCGCCGCAGCAAGACGGCCATGGGAATCGAACCCGGCTTCTTGAGGGGCGGGAACTTGCCTCCGGACGTCTTACACTCTCTTTTCTCCCGTTTTTTTTTTCTTTCTTCAGGTCGTCAAAATCAATGTAGGAAACTTTAAAAGCGACGTGATCGAGTTCTATCCTCAGGCAAAATGTTCCGAGCTGTTTGCGTATGTTTGGGAAATTGTTGGAATGTCGTCAACACTTAATGCGAAATGGAAGCAAGGATACTGATCTCCGACGGTACCAACTTCCTCTGAACTTTCAAACATCGTCTAGTCCAGTTACTATCGCTTCTGACCTAACCAAAGCAACCCCATACTTGCCTGAGCAACAAGCAGGGAACATAAAGTTATCCCAGAGAAACTTTCCGTATGAATCATCCGTTCCTTGTCGCTCCCTCAGGGACGCGTTCGAAAACGGCACCCGAAGATGTTTGATCTCTGTCTTACACATAGAGCTCTCATAAGAGAGAAAGACGGAATACCCTTTGAGTAGAGTTTTCGAACGCAGCCCAGATTCTTCTTCGGCTTCACCGAGGGGAAGTTGAATCTTCCTCCAGTGAATGATGCAAGGAGATCTTGACTGGAGACGATAAGTTTTGACCCGAACCCACAATTCTGAATGATAATCTACCGGACTAGTTGTGCAATACCTGCATGCAAAGTTTTCGCACTCCGCATAATGTATATGCAGAACTCGTTCTAACAATTATTCAAAGTGTTGAGTGATTGCAGTGGGTGCATGGAAATCACCATCCGCTGCGATTCTTAGTCCGTGATATCAAATTAGCTGTACGCGGGGGTCAAGTGTCTAACGATGTGGTTTCTATGAGGGGAGGAAGTCCAAGGGCTACTCTCTCCGTAAGTTAATTGTGTCTCCAGCAGAATACCGGGGGAAAAACACCGCGTAATTTGCGGGATTCGAACCAATATCCTATCAACTGGAGACAGGTGTTTTAACCACTGAGCTACTCCGCGGAATCCTCACATGGTGGGTCTCTTGAGCGGTTTTATGAGAATTTTGTCGGTCAGAATATGTGTGTCGATATTGTAAAAAGACGCCGATCACGTTCGGCCCGATGAATTTTTCATAGTTCAGAAGCGTACAATGTCCTTCTATCGCGCCCACCTGCGGCCTACATCCTTATTAGGCGTGGGGCGGGCGGGCGTTTGGGCGCTGTATCGAGGAGTGCGAGGGTGGTATCCAAGTCATATCGCAACGGAAATCGACAAGCCTTGTTATTAACTGACTTTCTACAAGCTGCTGTTTAATATCAACGAGATTTACGTCTTGCCACGATGAATAAATAAGCAGCAGTGGAAATACACGAAGTGCGAGCAGATTTTACCCAAAGTATCGACTTACGACCCACAAACTTGTTTTACACATTGAATGTCTTAAAATGTCATTTTTTTGCATAGAAATCCGCACACGTAGAAGTGTCTCACTGAAAGCCGCTTTAAAATTATGTGTAATATTGCCATTTCAAAGACAACTTTATCTGGTTGACGCACTCATATGTGGTCCTGCTAATGGTCTGTTTTATTCTTCAACAAATATTCTGGTGAAAAAAGACGTCTTATTTTCAATCTTTTGTTTTTTAAACCCCTTTAAAAGTGTTTTTAGGTCAGACTAGTTATTCCGTGGGAGATGTGAGTCACTTTTTGATGAACCAGTTTGTGTTGATTTAACACGTCGGATGCGCGCGCAGCCTGCCGGGCGGATTAACAAAGTCGGCTTGACGGCGGCGGTACGTTGAGGACGAGAAAACCGTGATGAGTTCTCTCAACACCCTTGTCAAAAATACTGTGATGATCGTCTTGAATGAACCTGCGGGCCGCTCCGGGACCAACTCGGGGTGGCTCATCGTGGATCATTAACCCACTTAATGGCTTCCTTTTTTTCTTTTTCTACTCCCAAAGCCCTCTGGATCACTTTCATACAGGTTGACTTCTTCCAAGCCACGACATAAGCGTTTTAGTCACCTGCTTAACATTTCATAATAAAAATGTCATGTTAGTTATTACTTTACTTATTTTTATTGTGCTGATTGAAATACGTAAACTCATTAACAAAATGTATTAGTTTGAAAATCATTATTAAAAAAATTACAGCGTTTTAAAATTGCTTAAATTCCTGGTTTAGGGTAAAATGAGGTCGTATTTTTGCTTATGATAAGTAAACATAAACTGAGAGGTTTGGTTTCTACGCTTTATAAATATTAAAAATCGTGTTGTCGGTAATATATTTACTTTATTATTGGATTTTTTTGCGCGATATCAGTGCACCGGTATTTCTGATTGGAGATTCAGAAAGTTGACGATATTTTATTAAATAACTGTTTTTACGTTGGGTGCTGCCGAAAGTATAGGCTCACTAGCTAAACTTATCGTACAGTGAAATTCTACGAACACACGGAAAAAATCTCGTTGCATTTTTTCTGTGCTGAATATTCATTTTTTATGTCTTTATTGTGACTTGAAATTATGTTACTTATCAGTTTGATTGTAATCCTATGTCGGAATTCAGCCAGAAGATGAAAAAGTCTGGAAATGATTTGTTTTACAAATGTCGCCTTCAGGAATGCTATAATGATCATGAAAGTGTTGGCATATGCCACTCATCAGAATATATCATTGAAATAGGCAATGCATTCTACACTTATCTACTACATCTAGTCGCGCCAAGGGGGTCCCGCATTCCGTTCCGCAAGCAAACTTGCAAAGACATGAGAGGTTTTACTCCTTTACATAAAAGCAGGAACCGCATTTAAAATGGTTGACACCTTTTTTTTCGATGAGAGGTCATCATATACCTGAATAACGCAGAACCAAGTATATTCTACTCTGTTAATTTTTTTGGAATTTTCCAATCCCGGATCTGGAATAAATATTCATTACCGGATTGTAAATTTATTATCCTTTAAGTAATTTTACTAAACGGGAGTTGAATTTTCCGAAGCAATTTTTGAACAACATGAATATCAACTCCCGTTTTGTAAAATTTCTAAGGAAAAAGATAGTAAATTTACAATCCGGTGAAGAATATTTATTCCAGATCCGGGAATGTAAAATTCCAAAAAAAATAACAGTGCATCCAAAACAAGTATTATTCGTATATGAGCATAGACAAACAGGACAAAAACCCTTCTAACCTTAAAATATCACTGAATTATATCTAGCCTATAGCGCAAAAGAACATTTGAACCGTGTTATATCTGACGACCCAAAACAGGTGTATACGTAAATCAGGCATTAAATCGCTGAAACCAGTTTTATGACCACCCGAAACAGGCGAAGTACAAGTTGAAACTGACTTTGACATCGGTGTAAGCTTACGTTCCCTTTTCACCGCGATTGGTAAAAAGTTATTTTTTTTTGAGAGGGTAGGCCTAGGTTGTGCCCTTGTAGTGGTTGTTGGGCTGGAGTGTACCGGCGCGGCGCGGCGGCGCCGAGCGTGAGTGAGGGGCGTGCCCGTGGACGGGAGGAGTTGTGGATTCGCGGCCTGCCTGCGTCCTTGGAGCGCCGAGTACACTCCCTACAAAAAGTGCCTGTCATTCGGTTTTTGTTTGACATGTCTCGTCTTGACAGTATCATTGTTGCCGCACTACTGTTCCCCCCCCCTCACCTCGTCCTCTCCTCAGAAGCGGCTTTCGCCGCCGGCACAGCTTCTCAACCTAACCTGACAGTGCCTTACTGATCTTCTCCACCTGTCAAATACGGCATTCTTGAAGAAAATCGCGAAGAAAATAAAATTGTATCTAGTCAAATTGAGAGATTTTTTGGTATCCTCGAACATCTAAAAATCCTCTCGAATAGATGAGGCGTGCCTGTTTTGGGTCGTCCAACACGGGAAAAAATGGTTTTGTTACGGCAACAATATTAGGGACAACAAATGATTTTTTTGTTGCTGCAACCAAAGATTTTGCTGCAGCAACCAACCGTTTTGTTGATAGAACTAAACATTTTGTTGTTGTAACAAAATATTTTTGTTGTCTATTTTAACAAATGATTTTGTTGCCATAACAAAACCTTTTATACCGTGAACCTGTTCTGAATGTGACGTCACTCTAAATGCGAAATAGTAAAATTCTACTGATTGAGCAGCTAACAATATGGTGGAATTTATTACTATAAATTAGTCAAATTTGATTTTTTAAAAGTTGATTTCAACGTGAGTGTATTGAAATTTGACTTACTTAAAGCAATAAATTTGACTAATGTATTAGCTGCTCAATCGACGCTAACGATTTGTAAAATTTAACTTTTTCACATTTAGAATGTAATGAGGCGTATATCTGTCACGGTTAGATATCGAGGGCCATAAGCATGAAGGAGCAATGAGGAGCTTACTCGGACAAGTTAAGGTGCCATCGCTCGTCTGTCGCAGTACTGCTTAGCGGAAGTAAGTGCTGACGAGAGTAAGCGGCATCTGGCTTGGAGACTGCAAGCCTAGCTTAACTTAGGTTAGGTCCAGTTTGCATCGTTCCAAGACCAAAGGTGGAACACAAGACGCTAATAATTATCTCATATTTACAGTGAAGTAAGAATTGTAAATTAGAGAATTTAGAGCTGTCCTGATGTTTTCGTCACCGATTTCGGCTAATCCATAGAAATAGTCCTTTTTGAGGTTGTTGACTCGACCACCAGAGACCGTTTTTCCTCACCGCCCTCGTTAAATTCTCAGAGCGGGAGGAGGTTTGCCGAAGGAGGATATTTCCTCCCCCAAATAATTTCTCCTCGGACGAATAGCCTCATCACTCGCATCATCTCATAGACATTCATCACAGATACCTGACTGACCTCGCCAAAGTAATTGGAGCCTTATCTCTGACCTATATCATCCACGTGGACTTCTTTACACCTGAACCTCTCCTCGGGTGGATCCCTCAGATATATATTCCAATATTATATTAAATGAGAGGGAACATATCCTAAACACAGGAAACGTATTCGTTTATGAGCTTAAATTATTAGTTTTCGGATCCCCCTCTGCGCGGTAGATATGGTCCTCTGGGATCAGGAACTCTTATCTTACTCCAAATCAAAGACACGATATTAACGATGTAAAAGCTATTTATATAGTTGAAGTCAAATTCGTCAAGTTTTTCCGCTGATTTACGTACGACTTGACTGACAGTGACAAGTGAATTTACTAATTAATGATATTCTGCTGTTTTGATTTGCATGTCTTAACGAAAGGATTCGTGGCTGGATCGTGCTAAAAGCTGGCTTCTTTTTTTTTAATATCTTACTGTCTGTTTTAATCTATTTCGCTCAGCTGCGTTTTATTGCTACCATCAAGCAGTTCACTCGAATTGCCGAGTAATTCAACTCCTAACTCTAAGTCTTTTTTCGAACACTTTTTTTTTTTAAATGTAAACCAAGTTACTGCAGTATCAGCGATGAGCTTGAACTACAAGAATAGCATAAAATTTAGATCAAGTTGAAAGAGGCATTCGATTGTTTTTGTCGATAATACTTATCGTTCGTTTTATATGCATGTATAAAAAAACACCTTTATCGTCCAGCTGAATATATTTCGAGAGTGGTCTTGTGCCACGATTTCAGACTTCTTCAAGACTCATTTAAACCAGAAAGCTATACATAAAAAAAATTGTCGACTCATCATTCGGTATTGCATTTCACCGAATTGTCAATCATTGAAAATGACGTTCAGAAGCGTTGCCAGAAGATAAAAACAATTGTCAGTTACTTTTAAATGTCATAAAATATCTTCCTTTTTTAATTTTTTTAAAAATAATAACTTGAACCGTTTTAACTTATCTGAGGAAACTCTAACTCTTTGACTAGTTCCGAGAATGTCGATTATGATAAATTTGACAGAGAAATCCAGTTACTTTAGCAAGGCTACTTTAGCGAGGCTGTGTTAATGAATATCGGACGAGTAGGTGTAACCGGCAGATCAAAGCAAAACAAAGTTTAAACGTGTAGAGCTAGTTAGAAGTTTGTGCGATGAGAAGCTAAGAGAAAATCAGGTTTTCGGTCTGCACGTGGACTCTGTTGGGAGGGGCAGAAGGAGGAGGAGGGGGGGGGACTGGTCAACTGAGGAATTCGCAACATCAAAGGTTGCGCGGAAACGCTCACAAAAAGAATCAAGAATCGCTCCACAAGCGGCCGAAGAAAAAGTCCAAAAGGAAAAGAATGGGAGGCAACCGACTGAGAAAGGGTTTTGGGGAAAATACTATTTACAAGGTTTTAATTGTTATTTTACGATCATGTTGATCACTGTAAATTTTAACGGTTGAATTTTCCACCTCTTGTGTTCCACCTTTCGTTACCAAATCAGGCCGAGCGAGGAAAAAAGCACAATCTGAACTTAACCTAACCTTACTTAACCCTTAACCGCCCAAAGTATTTGGAGTGAAATTTAGCTTAAGGGAAATTGGAAGGATTTTTTTCCATTAAGATACGCAATTTTAAGCTTTGGAAAAAGGCTCAAATTATTAAATTTTCGCTTTCCAGAGGGGCGATATTTTTTAATTTGATACAATACTGAACTGAAAAGATCCTCTAAAATCATTTTTTTCTGTTTGCGAACGGCAACGCCGGGCGGTTTGGGGTTAAGCTGTTGTTGTCAATCGTTGTAATATCATGAAAGTTCTAGGGTGGATCATAGGGGTGGGAAATTAAGCCTTAAAATTTGAGGTCTTGGTATGGAATGTTTCGTTACGAGCTCATGGATGTCCCTTCAGCATATCATTTTTCATTGATATGTTCGGCTATTGATATGAAGATTGTGTACGCCTTTCATTTAGCTGTTGTGAGTCCTCATGATTTCTCTGATATGATAGGCCTAGAAAAGCGATACGAAAATGTGTCTTAATGTCTCTCTTACGGTCACGTTTATTATATAATTAACAAATGTTGTAGGCGAATTCTTATAACCATTTTTCCTTGTTACAGGTATGTCTTCCTCATGGTCACTTTTCTTCGAAAAATGTGAGTGTACTTCCAATTTTTTTCTGGAATTTTTCCCCGGTGCATCATGTTATTCGATGTTAAGTTCATCTTTAAAAGGCACATTTAAATGTGTAGAATCAATTATTTAATTATTAGCGTACACGCTAAAACCTTTAGTAGTGAAAAGTCACTTTAGCAGTGAAAATTCACTCCTAAATAATGAAAAGTGAGCCACTTTAAGCAAATTAGTGGCTCACTTTTCACTATCTAGGAGTGAATTTTCACTGCTAAAGCGAATTTTCACTACTAAATGTTTGAACGTGAACATTTACTAAATTATTTTCCCTATTGATGCTTCACGTGCATGAAAAGTGCACATATCTTTTTTCTCAATATTATCGAAACTTTTTTTTGTTAGCTTTTGTTCACATTGTCTGAATGGTTCTTAACCCAATGCATTTTTTTTGAGGGCAGCTATCTCTGCACAATTTGTGTGCATTTATTTGCAATAATGCGACCTAAACTTTCTTTGTAGCAAAAATCAAATAACATCCATAACATATTTTACAAAAAAAAGTTTCTATTTTTGCTATATTTGTAAAATATATTATCACCTTAAAAAAAGGCATGCTTGAATTATTTTCATAAACTATGCTTTTTCTTTGAGTAGGAATCTGGGTTTTCTCTACCCTAAAAGCGCACTTAAAAATAGAAAGTAAATATTTTAGTCGCTCTTCCTTAAAGATGAAAAAATGCACTAAATCTCACAAAAATCTGTTCAAACGTTCTTCCACATTTTCTTCAATCATTTTTTAATCATTCCCTGCATATAAACTCAGTCATTTTCGAGTGATCTTTGGTTGGAATATTTCTCGAGTGTATCTATCGTCGCGAACCGCACCGCCGACCTTCACTCGTTTTGATGAGAGGGGCCTGCCGAGTTGCTACACGATTAAAATGATATACACAACGAAAAATAATGTCAAGCTGCGGTTTTACACCACGCAACAGTGAAAGGTGGCTCAGGGTATGAGCGGCACTGCGAGCGGTTGAGGCGGCGGCTGGGGCGGCGGGCCTACGCACTGCGCAGGCGCACCTTCAGCCGCGGCTGGAACCACAAGCGCGCCTTCGCAGGCGCAGCCAGCAGCGCGCTCTAGCGGCTAGGCACGCCGCGCGCACCCAAGGCCGCTAGTTACGCCCTCGACTTCGCCATGATGAAATTTCGACCAAAAACAAGGGTCAAGAACATGATTCTGGAATTAGTGATGAGAGGTTCAGGTGAAAATGTGCGCCTTCAGAAATGTACAATTACTCTCTTAACCGATTTGTGTTCTCAGAGCCTGTTAAAAAAACAAAAACAAAAAAACTTAAACAAACGGTGAAACTTTGATTAAAATCAAGAGGCAAGGAAATGATCCTAGGGTTAGTGATAAGGGACATTAGTTGGAAAAGTTTACTTAAAGATTAGTACGTTTTTTTTGTTTTTATTTTATTTTTTTAATGTTAACTGATTGATGCTCTGGTGCAGTAAAATTTGTACTTTTTCTTTATTAAAAATATAAATCAAAACAAAAACATTGTTTTGGCTTGAAATTTCATAAAATAGTGTAAGAACTCGTAAAAAATGTTGTTTTTAGGCAAAGTTGAGGTTTCATTATAAGCCTGAAACGTTGTTAAACGGTTTGTGAGAAGTGACAAAATCCTTGGTTTAAACAGTTCAGGTTATTGAACTTAAGCTTAGTTCGAATGTTTTCTTGATATATGCAGTAACTGAGATTTGTGTTTCGTGCATGGGGCCAGGAGGAAGTGTAGATTAGATTTGGCGCTCAAAAATGTCGATCAGTAACCAACTTTTAAGTTAAAGTATCAACAAAGTCATTTATTATGATTCATATATTGAAATAAAAGGAAAGTTCTACGACCAATCGTGATTGATTCCAGATCCATTACGAATACCATTGGGTTTCTTAGAATCTAATTCATGTCAGATTAGATAGAAAGTATATCATTCCACGCAAGCACGACTCCTGTCAATAGAGGATAAATTAACCACGGAAATTCTTGCAACCTACAATTTTTGCAACTGAATTTGCAATCTTATTTTTATTGTCAAATGTTAAATGTTTATTTACCTTACTGTAATTACCTTCTTACGCATCGTTGTTAGTTTGAAGCTACTACGAGAAGTTATTTTCAGTGAGGAGTTATTTTAGATTTAAAGGGGATTTTGAAAGATTTTTCGTCAATTGCTATAACTAAACTGTGCGCACATTTGTGTTCTGTTCTTAAATCGTCAATGAGGATATATCTCAACCAAAATTATATGCCCCAATAGAAAAATCACTTAATACAAAGAAATTAAAAAAAATGGTTGGGATTGATGAACGGCATATTTTATTGCCGGAAAGATTGGTTTCATATTTCGGAACGTTTTAGTTTTTTTTGGAAGAGCTTAGTTTTAAGTGTAACTAGGCCTATCTCATACGTTTTAGTTTTAGAGGTCGAATTTCTGCCTCTGCAATCCACCCCCGTCCAACCTCCCCCTAGATTATTAGTCTAAAAGGTCGTAAAGCTGCACAGATACGGCTACGTTGATTCTTGTTTGGTTACCGACCTTGCGCCTTGCTAAGGTCGGCTTGGTGACCTAAGGTGGAACACAAAAGGTGGAAAACTCAATCTTTCAAAACGGTACGTCTTTCTTAAAACTTGGCGGAGGAAATCACCTTTGTGCGTGATAATGAAAAATGGGTGAGAAAATTTATGAAAACAAGGTACCCGGGCCGGGAGCCTGTAGACTCATTCGATCGAGCGTTGTCCAGATCAGAACGGCTGATAAAAGATGCTGGAAGGCGGTGGGGGAGGGGGGGAGGCTAGCCTCCGGCATGCAGGCACATGGACTGACGTCGTCCAAGACAAAAGACAGTGCCGTCTCAA
>Ga0058701_10001860_pt1 | contig 15459 bp, 12 predicted proteins | sample AgamicOrMae_FD_97039 | JGI IMG/M metagenome (GOLD analysis project Ga0058701, IMG submission 97039) | Agave microbial communities from Guanajuato, Mexico - Or.Ma.e | ecosystem: Host-associated > Plants > Phyllosphere > Phylloplane/Leaf | place: Guanajuato, Mexico | collected 2012-06-04
AAGGATGATTTCAAAGTTCAGCTTCGTTCATTTATTGTAACTCTCTCTAGGCATCCTGTTTTAACTATACCCGTGTCGTTTCATTCACATTTCGTTAATTGTACCACTGCATGAGTTCTGTCAACTTTACAATGGATCACTGTAAATGTGAAATGGTCAAATTTGATTGAATAATAGTAGCTGAAATTTTAATATTTCAATTAGTCAATTTTGACTATTTTTTGGTCAAATATGACTATTTAAGTAGTGAAAATAGAACTCGTTAAATAATTAGAGTATAGAATATGACTTATTTTAGACTCAGAGACCAAACTAATATTGGTACTAGAAAATATTAATACTAAATATGGCAGAAATGTTTTAACCGCTAAATCTGAGACAATTTTGACAATTTTACACTGAATTTAAAAATGACTAAATTAAACAAACAAAAATGACTGAATCAATAAGTTGAAAAATGACTGTTTTAAATTTAGAGTGATTGAAGATATGGTTAATAAAAGATCAAAGTCGTGATTTCAATTATTCGTTGAGTCACCAGCTTCCTTCTGCTCTGCGAGTTACTAGTTTCTTGTCGGCCCTGGAAGTTATCATTAAGAGGGAGAGACAATCGATTCCGCATGGTCGCCCCTGTGTCACACAGCGATTTTTCTTGCGGGAGGAGAGGGGTATAGTTACCGAATTTCCTCGTCAACATGCAACGCACCTGCCTAATCCAAGTTCTCTTCGACGAGATTTTCACTCTTCTAATAGTCTAGAAAATACTGTACATGTACAGCCTCAAACTCTCTCAAAATCTCAATGTTCTCGCTAATATTGAGATTTAGCTTCTTTGTCAGCCAATGTAGTTCTAATAACAGCTGTAATACCACAAAATCCTGCGTAATCATATAATCCCGTGCACGTGTTTAAGGATAAAGATAACCTGCTCAGTTTCCATCGAACAAACGGCCCTCTCACGGGGCAAAGACAGGCGGAAAACAAGTTAAATTGTTTGAAGAATCTATTCGTGTTTAAAATCGTGTCTGAAACTCCCGATTGAGAGCGATCGATTTTTAATTATTCGACATTCTTCACTCTTTTAGCGTAATGATATCTCTTCATTTTTTTCGACGTGACTTATTTGCAAACTGGAAGCACTTAATGCGAAAACAAAGCAGTTTTGAAAGTTTTCGAATTAAAAATTCTTAGGCACTAACATTGTAAGTTTCCGTGTAATCACACCTCATTATGGGCAGCTCGGTCGCTTAAATTCATGCCATCGAAAACCCGAGGATTTCAGGTTTTTCGGGATGACAATGAACCGGGTAAGAGGTCGTGAAGTCATTGAATATTAACTGGTTTGTTGAAGCACTAAGTTTGTCTGAAGAACAATCTGATAATGCGGGTCTGGCATTGTGACAATGAAGATCCTTATTTCCTTCACTGAAAAAGAGCGGATGATTAAAATTAACGATCCGCTTTAATTAAGGTTTAAGCGAGCTATATATCAGCTGCAAGTGTCTCTATTACAGGTAAAACCATTAAATATTTTTCTTCATTTAGCCTCAAGAACCGGTTGTGATAAAGTTCACCTTGACCTACTAAGACACACTTTAGGAATGCCATCAAGGAAGACATTTCATATTTTTGGGTTACAAATTATTGAAATTTATCTGCAATGCAGTCTTAGAGATGATCCCAAAAGAAATTCGGAGAAAGTGTTCTGAGTGACAGACTCAACAACTTTCACTTCATCTAATCAAACTCGTCCGAAAATACAATTCATAAGGGGTTTATAGGAAAGTGATCGACACGCAAGTTGTCCGACAAAACCCAACCTAACGGTACCCGAAATGCCGAAATTGTCGACCAGTTTCCCTGTTGAACACTTTCCGTGTAGACCACTTTCCTCCGCCCCGTCCTCTCGCAGCCAATCCTGGCCTGGTTTCTTTTTTATTAAAATGAAGATTAACGACATAAAGCCGCGAGAATTTAGTTACGTTAACGAGCCTTATGCCTCGCTTTCGCTGTCTATGCCTCGCTATATTGCCGCACCGCTCCGCTGTTGCCAGATCTTACACCACATCTTTCTCGGTGGCTCTGCCACCGAGAAAGTTTAAGAAGTTGACTCTGGACACAGGTCAAGAGACCTACTCTACATACTTTTACAGAAGAGATCCCACAAAAAAATAAAAAAAACTTGATTTTTATAATTTATAAAACTTGGGTGTATTGTGCGCTTGGAATAGGGGCGAAGTTCTATGTTTGCCACTGTACGCGGATGACTTTTTAGTACAGGAAAGAAAAACTTAAGGATCCATAAAAAGGGCAAATTATGACGAGATTCTGTTTAATATCGACGGAAAATAAAGCGCAGACGAACTGTCGTGATTACGCTTTGACTACTCCATATTTATGGAGTAATACGGTTAATTACGCAGTCCACGGGTGATCATGCATTTAAAATGGTTATACTTTGAGTTCGAAAGAGTCATTTGTTTATTGGAAATTAGGGTATACAAAACGTTCGACCAGAATATTCGCAGCAAGCCATCGACCACAAACTAACAACAAAGGGTGTGACAAGAATGGCATTCATATATTTTTGCATATACTGGAAGACAGACTGTGTTCCAGAAATATCGCGGAAAATACTCGCAGAAGTAATATTTCATCATGCTCAAGTAAAATCTCTACCATTTCAGAATGCAACAAAAATGAGTGATAAGACCCAAAATATTAATAGTGTATTAAGAATTTTCCCCTAACATGCAGGCAGAGATAAAAAAGGCAAGAAACATATTTTAAACACTTTGACATGACCTAGTTTCTTCGTATCTTAAAAATCATGTCCTTGGCTTCATGTACTTTGAATTTTGGCTCGAGAGTAAAGTGGCTCCAACTTATTATGTGCAATAGCTTTTTTTCCAACCCGGTTTATTAGAATCCAGAATGAACCTTGATTTCAAAATTATTTATTTTTCTTTCCGCCCCCCCCCAAAAAAAAATAAATAAAATAAAACTGAATTAAAATCGCATATCTTTAAAGTGATTGAGTGATATTCATAGGAAAACTGGTTATTCCTTGACGAGAATTTTGATATCGTAAATTTCGACCCGATGGGAAAGACTTCCAATCAAAGACGCTTCGAGAAAAATATCGAAAATTAAGAGTGGTGCGATGGCTAAAACATCACGGAACTTCTCTCGACGCCACAATGAGCCGAATAAAGCACCAGAAATATTTTGTATCATCCTACAGATTCCTTCTTCTTAATAACTCTAAGCCGGATGAGGTTGCAAAGCAATCGGAGCTTTTATTGGTGGACTTGCACCCACGCTTTCTATAAATAGAAGGAAAATTCTCTGGCGTTATGAAATGAAAATAAAGATAAGAAATGTGTCACGCGATAATTAGGGCAAAGTAACACAAGGAAATCCGAATTAAGACCCGACAAAAATGATGGAAGCTGGCTTAAGGCCGGCTTCAAGATAAGCCCTTGCGACCATTTAGGAGCCAAGGCCTTGGCTTGCATATGGCGTCTCTTTGTTTTGGCGGGCTCTGCAAAGTGTAAATCAAAAATAGTAGGTTTATGCCCTCTCAAATTCAACTGGATGAGGAGTCCAACATCTTGTCTAACTAGTTGTCTGGAAGCCTGTAAAAACGCACAACGAACACCTCATGGATCATCGCTAGTATAAGGAACTAACTCACGGATAACGAAGAGTACCGGTAATGCATCATCAAAATTAAAATACAGGAAATATACGGAATTTTTTGATGGAGAGGGTCGTAGGTTCTCGCTGACTTTCATCTGAATATTTTTGTTTTCTGACAATATATCCCTAAATTTCATTCCTAGCAATACCGCGATTTTAGCACAATACACGTCACCAAACTTATCTGAACTTTTGGGTATTATTGTGCGGTTATATCTCGTTAATCTTCCCATCGAGAAAACATACGACATTTTTATTTTTAGAGACTAAATTAGAGTGGAAATCTTGGGCCAGAAACGCCTAGGCACATTGTAAAGTCTTTCAACGTCAATACTCGGTACTTGTCAGCGAAGGTAATTCAAACTCAGAAGTGGCATTCAGAGTTTTTCAGCCGGAAATTTTCAGCAGAGCGAACACATTCGAAATTGGCGGAGAACCTGAAGCTACAAACAAAAGCGCGGCCCATTCTGTTCGAAGCTTTGATGCGGAATCGCTTTCCAAGATTTCAGCCTCTCGGAGATTTCGGGTGAGCTTCTCTCCCCCTCTGAATAATTTTTCCTCGTTAATCGAACTTCGAGCATTTCACCCACTGACCTACTGAGAGCTTAAAGGTCTCGGGCAATGACCATCTCCCTTCCAAAGATCGCTTCAAATGAGATCCGAAATACGAAAAAGACGTTAGAGTAGGTTAAGGGCAACAGCAGAAGTTCTTCGCTTCAACGACTTAAACTACAAGTAGGATACAGGATACGGAGAAGACTTGGACTAACGTCTTTGAGCTCTGTTCCTTGACCTGTAGCACAAAGAAATAAACGTCTTATTGATAGAGGAACTCGTTTTTGAGATTCTCATGAGACGACTTCGTTCAACAAGTCGAAGTTTCTGAAAATTTTCCTTGCTAGACCAGTGAGGCAAGCTTTTCCCTAAGGTTACAATTATTAGACAGACTTAACTGGTTGCACAACAATCATTGATCATGAGACATACTTCATGTCGCCTCCAGCAAAATATCTTTAAATCATACGTTTTAAAGATAAAATTTCGCGAGCGCTTTCATCGCCCTGCGCGAGGCAGCAGTGAGGACGGAGAAAACGAGGTAAATGTGGTGGTGGGGGAAAGAAGCGATGGAGGTCGGATATGAGGTACGAGCTGAGCAGCGAAGAGTCAAGCGGGTCAAGTATTGGACTTGACGAGAAATTTCGGTGGTGGAAGATCTGCAGCAGTCGGACTTCAACACTGCTTCTTACATTAAGTCTACCGTACCAAGTTAGATTAAAGCCCCTTAGAATTTCCCGAAAACCCTCTTGACACGAGTGTGATGCGTGCCTCCAACTACAGTCTGAATGCCTTCATCTTTATCCCGTAGCGACATGCCTGATGCGTCAAGGGAGTTGCATTGTCACTTAAGAAAATCATCGGGAACTAGATCATCCCAGAACATGATTAATTTGAGAGGTTGTATTTTTCACCTCAGGTATTCAACCCTTCATGTCTAACCAAACGGCAGCACGAAACAAGGACCTAGGTTTACGTAGATCAACTTAACGTGGCTTTATATCGAAAATATTTTTTTAAAAAAAGAAGCATTTCGCATAAGCCAAACTATCCAGGGTTAAGAACACTGAAAAAATGAGGCTATCAAAGCAAGGGGCTTCGTCAGATTGGACTTTTTTTGGCCCACGCACACTTCCGATCTGCATAGGGGTCCATTTCAGCTCTTGCAAACCCACGAAGACAGTTAAAATGCTTCATACTAAAGATTATTACAGGAGTAGACCCCATTTGGATTGAATTGGAGCACACAATGAGAGCGTAATACCATCGTGCACGCGGAAGAGCGAACAAATACATCTTCATCACCAAGGAAGGACTCGAGTTAAAGGGGCATTGTACCGGTCCAGAAACGAAACTCTATTTTTAAGGCCGCTGCCAGAACGAGCATGTTTAAACTGTATAGCCTAAGGAGGACATCGGCAACTTTGAACTGGACGGTACGAACTGAGGATTCGTACTGGAGTGCGACTGATGCTTGCAGTGAGAATTAACACTCTATAGGTAACTAGTTAGTCCAGGAGGTTGTTTGGAAAGATGGTAACTGAATAGACAATTTACAAGGAAATAAATTTAAATTGTGTTTCTTAGTTAAGGAGGCACGCCGCCTTGGGGATCACGGTGGCCTCAGTTGCGTGCCGCTAGCATAACAGATCCTCAGCGCCCTGACAACGACAGAACAATAAATTCATCTTCCTCCCTCTTAACAACAGCCATAATAAGTCTGTCGAGCTATTTTCGTTTTACAGTCTTCCTTATAGAATGAAAAGCAAAGCCTTTTTTCCCAAGGTCGCACGGACTTAATTACAAACGCGACGCGGCAGCCGTTCTGAGAACTCGAGCTGTCGTTCTTTCCAAGATTTGTACACTGAATACGAAACTTTTCATTTTCGCAAGTAGGGCATCATTATTAATAATACAATCGTTCTAGATTTGGCGTTCCAGCGATAAATATTAAGTCAAGTTGTGAGAACCAAATATCGGCTCGAGGTTTGCCTTTCCTTTTGTGCGACATCCCATGCATAGGCGTGGAGTCCCAAACTGTGATTCAACTGTGACCAACTGTACGATCGCATACACTGTAAAAAAGGTATCCTTATTCAGATGCAATTGACAAAAGTCAAATTACTGCTCTGAAAAGAAAAACAAAACAACAAAAAAACAGTGCAATATTCACTGAATTCCAATTATATCGTATTTAAAGTAAGAACTTTATAAAAATTAAAAATAAGGTCTGAAATTCTTTTTTTACAATATAGATTACGTTAAGTAATAGTTGTGAAGTATCTTGTGCATCGCTTCCATCAAGAGAAAAACTATTACTATATCAAAGGAAAGAGACATTTTGTAGTTATGTGCCCTCAGAAAAATCTTCTATACAGCACACACTGGTACAGATAAGTGTTGGATGCGTTTTGTGCACTTGAAGTATGTAAGTACTGTGGTGGTGATGGGCTGTGGATCTTTCCGAGGTCAGCTAAAAGCCCGAGTTGATTGTCGCCAATCTGAAGCTTCGAGTTCAGCGCTTTTGGGTATTGTGAAAGACATGGTTAGCTAAAATTTACGTCTCCATTCAGCATTGATCTCCAAACAATCCACTTGTGGCTGATGATAATCTCCTACCAGAGAACACTCCTAGATTGTTTATACCTTTCCAGAGAAGCGTAGCTGTGGGTAGGAGGGAGGAGATGGGCAAAACAGGCGTACCTCGGCACGCATGAGCAACTTAACTGCAAGAAACCCGGAGTGCGGTAGAAAAAACTGCACCACCCTTACACGTAGCAAAAACCTAGGTAACTGCTTGTTATTGGGAAGAAGTTCAAATCCTAAGCAAACGTTATTAAAAATACCCCGTTGCGAGGACATCCACAAGTCCACTTCAAAAATTAGTTTTAATGAGCCTTAAGCGAAATTTGTGGGTTACGCAGTTTCTTCCGACATTATCTAAATTATTTTGATAATGCTAAAAGCGTTCCGTAGGTGCTCCGGTTACTCTTCAATGAATATGAATGTAAAATAATGTATATTCGATTTAAATTAATATCAGATTTCCAGAATAAATTTCAAAATAGTATGTTAGAGCATTCATTCCTAAAAGAGGCATAGTGTTGCAAAAAAAGGGGGAGGATATGGTTGAGTGTTGAGTGGGAGAAGGTGCTCGAGTGGGGGTAGGGTTGTTGAGTGGAAGGGAGGATACCTGAGTGGAGGGGAGGCTACCTGGGTGGAGGGGAGGGTGCCCGAGTGGAGGGGAAGGTAGTTGAGTGGAAGGGAGAAGGTAGTTCATAGGTGTGAATCTGGTTGAGTGGAGGAAAAGAGAGGGGGGGAAACTAGTTTAGTGCGGAGTGGGGAGGTAGCTGATGAGTGAGTGCGCAGGTCCGGCGCAATGCCTGCAAACGTCGCGACTCTTTTCCGCTCACTTTTGTCGGTTTTAAAACGGAAATATTCGGAAGCGGACGGCGTTTTTCCACATCTACTTTGCATCTGTTGGCCATAGAACTATCCGGCGCCGCGTCTTAGCCGTCTCGGCGGGCAGATATTTCCTCAAAAGGGCATAAATCAGGCAAGACGGTGCGATGTAGCGCTCCCTTTACTGCCCATTGTCGGTCGGAGGGGATCTGCCCGCAATTACCCTATAGAAAAAAAGAAAAAGAAAAAAGGGTTGCCTAAAGCATGCCTAAGGCAGGGATGTATCCTTGCTATGCGGGAGATTACCGCTGATGGATATCCTACGAATATTTGGCATGCCCTGGATATTAATCAGTTTATCTTACACGAAGATGATATGGTATTTTCATAGCTAAACACTACAAAAGAGCTTAATATGCGTATTAAAATTATTCGTATTAAAATTAAATTGTAGTATTTAAATTACTTCCGCGTAAACAAACAATACATATAAATATAAATTGTCTCAAGTATCGATGGTTTGTTTGCGCTCCGACGAAAGCAAGACACTGTTAGAGAAATCGAATACCCTCTCCGCTACGATACGAATGAATCCATACTAAACTAACTATTTTCGACGAATCGCCGCAAACTGAAACAAGGAATAGTTACAAGCTCTGTCGCTGCCTTTTTATTGGTATCGGTTCAATGATTTCGTGACCCACAAACATAGAAACGTGGTTCTTCAAAAATACTTCATCTACATCTGTGTGGTACATTTTCCAGGGAAGATTCAGACCGTTAACACTACCGATTTTTACGTAATACCATCAAGACTCTGTAATACCACAACACGGTGAAAATACAACAACAGTTTCAGGGAATGCTACACCTGGTTTGGGTGAGAAACTAAAACGGGGGCTGTACCGGTACGTATTTTGGTTAATTTACATAAGCCTATGTTTAGCCACATCAATGGAAAGCTCTCGCCGAGACCTTTTGAATGATATGGCTGTACATGAGTCTATCTTTAAAATAACCAAAATACGTACTGCCCCGGATTTAGTTTCACACCCAAAACAGGTATAACATTCCCTAAAACGGGTGTTTTAACAGAGAACATACAATCTAAATATTTAAAGTTATTTTTATTGGTGTTAGGGGGATGGAAGGCTTCGAATATTTTTCCTGGCTGGAAATGATAAAGGTCTCGGGCTTTTACGCTCAGTTTCTGAGCAACGGATTAACGATTGTCTGGTAGATGACAGTCGATCAGCTGAGCGGAGGACTCAGTTGTTTTTCCAGCGAAATTCCCCGATGAGACAATGGGTTCGGACCGAAAAGGGGGCCGTCGATTTCGTTCGTCAGTTTTGTTCGTCGATTTTGTTCGTAAGGGGTTGATTGAAGGTGAGCGCTTTGTTTGTCTTTGCACAGACATTTCGGAGACATCTCCGAGGAATGCGAGCTGGGGCAGATTGCTCCGAGCACTTAGACATTGGGAAGGGCGTTTTTGTCCTCATCCGCCTGCAAATGGAGAACATATTCGCCTGAGCTTCTCGGAAGAATGGCTTTGATGTAAAGAGCTACCGCCATCCTCTACCAGGCAATGCCCGTGTTTACGCAAACTTACCTCTTTTTAATCCCTTCCTCAATAAAGGAAATCTAGATACATATAATCAACGAATTATAAACAATTCTGCTTCGAGAGAAGAATTGCATTATAAAGATTTTTAGAAGCGTTTTCCATATTAATTAATTTGACAGACCAATTCCGGTCAAATGACATCATGTGTTAGAAAGCACTTGCATTTTGGAAGATCCACCATATTGGACAATAAAACTGCACTTGCGAGATTTGGAAATATTTTCCAGAAAAAAATAGAAACATTTCCTAAACGTTTTGGAATCTTTCCAAAAGGATTGGAAAGCCGAAAAATTTCAAATATTTAGACTCAAAAAGGGAAAGAAGTGCATACATCTTTTATGTGGAATAACGGGCAAGATTCTGCCTCCCGGCATGATAAATTCATTTCGAAGTGACTATTTACACGCTGCCCCATCCACAATGTATTAGGTTGGTTTCCGTACGTTCAAGTCATCTTCCCATTTAAAATGCAATGCGTTGGATTCCGTGCGTTCAAGTCTCCGTTGTATTAACATAGGCGTGCGAATAGACCTGACCCTTTTATTGTCTTTATCATGTCCAGCACGTGCATGAGTCGATATCAATTAATTTCTTGGCTCATGTGCCCTCGAATTACTCTAAGCCTTATTTTAATGTTGGCATTTATCCGTTGAGAGCCGGGAGAGAAAGGTAAAACCTCGCGCCAGTGACGGGACTTGAACCGTGCACCCTTTATTCCATGGTCCAATGTCGGTGACAAGCAACTTCGGCAAGTGAGCGCAAATTAAAAGGATATTTCTTCTTATTGGAGAGCGCGAATTCGAGTGGCAGGTCGAGGAAGCCCACCACCTTTAAAAAAAAACAACAAAAAACGGTTCAGTATATCAAACTGAGAAATGAAGATAATTAGGTCTGTTTCAATTAGTGATTGCGCAAGACAAAACATATTTATTTAATAAAATAATTTCAAAAAAGCACTTTATTTTATTAACTAACGACTTATTGTCTTGAAATTTCACTAAAAAAGAATTATGCGTAACTTGATTATCAGACGATAACAAGCCGAAAAGGTCTAAAAATGGGTTAAAAGTAACTGTGTTAGCATCAGTTTGCATTTTCGCAAGCGAGCGTTAGAGCGTTTACTAATACCCTACACACACGAACACACACTAACGAACTCCACCTGATTGAGACAACAACGGTGGCCAACTTAGCAAAGTTTATACGATCAAGCCTGAAAATGACCTCTCTAAGTTGCAGCTGCGGTCGACCCCCAACTGGGTCGACCTCCGCTCCGACCCACACCAACCTTGCCTTCCCCGACCCTCGTTCAAGTGGCATACGGCGTTCTCCAAACAAACTGCCGGTTTGTTGGCTAGTTTGTTTAAAAGCCATTTCGGACAGAACTGTCTGCTTTTAATGGGTGCCCTCCCCTTCAGCTGCCACCCCTACCACCCCACAACCGCTCCCCCTAACCACCTTTGCTAACTTTGAGTTAGACCAGCTGTCGTTAGGTTTCACCCGGTGCAGTTAAAAGTTGGTGTCAAGTGCACCCCTTATTGAACGCATCAAACACACCGACTGGTCTACACTTGGGACTCGCGGCTAACATTAATTCTGAAATCATGATTAATACCTTAGCTGGGAGTTCAGCAGGTCTACCTGTGCTCTATTAAACTTTAGCGCAGTCTTGTTAAGTCTTAAAAACATTGATCAACAATAAAAGTTACTGGAGCATTACCGTAATATTCACTAACAAAGTTTGAAGAGTATTTTACACCGTAAAATTTAACCCTTAACAGCCCAAAGTATTTGGAGTGAAACTCAGCTCAAGAGAAATTGAAAGGATTTTTTCCATGAAAATACACAATATTAAGCTTGAGAAAATGCCTATATAAACACATTTCAGGTTTCCAAGGGGATGATATTTTTTTAAATTATGACAATAAAGATCCTTTAAAATAAATTTTTCTGCTGCCGAACGGCATCGCTGGGCGGTAGTGGGTTAAAAGCTGTTTTTGGTGATTCCTGACACTTGATTTCGTTGAGAAGGTAAAAAAGAAAAGAGCGCACTTCGGTAATTTTTTGAGACAACGCTATCAACAACTATATCAATGAAAAAGATATCGTCGAGAGCTGTCAACTGAAATAGTTATTTATATGGGTACCTACCAAAGGAACCTAATTATGCTCTTCTCCACTTTTAACTTTATAACAACTGGTAAATAGGACTACCTAAAACAGGACTTTGTATTTGCAATGAAAAATAAACGGTTTCCTATAAAGAATAAAATTTACATTGCGTCATGATTGATTTCAATCCAAAAAATTCCGTTACACCGAACATCCCTTTCGTATCCTAGCAACTTTTATGTCAAAATATCACAATATGGGACTTCCGCTAATCAGAACTTGTTACAAAAAACCTATATTCCACAGAACTTGTATGGGAGAGAAATGTAGAAATGTTCCGTCTTGACGATCTTCCCATCGAAGTTTCCTGCTGTATCTCCCTTTGAGAAGCGAGTATTTTAAAAAGTTTCACGAATAAGAGCAAAGAGTTGACCGTCTTCCTAATCATCTCGCAACAAGACCAAGTTGTCATTTTCTCTCAGCGCCATTTATTTTTGATGAAATTGAAGCTAATTACGTTTTGGGTAATCGGCGCAGCTGCAAGAACGAAATTTGCTGTCGAGTTCTCAGACGAAACCAAACTCTCTAAAAAGAATACCATTTTTAGAAAGACTTTCGTCAAGAAGAAGAATGCAGTGAAAAAAAGTATCTCTGCTTATCGTCGAGACGAATGTTGATCAACTCTATTAAATTCACGCTTCACTGATTTTGTTTTTTAGATTGCATTCGAACATGAACTCCTACATCGTTCTCTTTCAATGTTCACTCTAAATTTGAATTTGTGGGAGTCTGAGATTCAACTCACTGAATTACAGTAATTATAGCGAGACTGAATTTTTTCAGTGGTGTTACATTGACTGACATTCAGTGAATTTTCACTGAATCTCAGAGACTCTTACTGATTCAAATTTAGTGTGCTGTGAAATCTACATGAAAACAGGTCAGCAAAGCGTCGATTTACAGATCCGAAAACGCAGGTTCGAGAGTTAACAATTAAATTTTTATGTTTCGGAAAAGAGCTCCATTCCCGTACAAAAATGCATGATCAGGCACTGATCAGATGTCTAATAAACTGATCACTCATCAGTTTTTCGGACATTTGATCGGTGTCTGATCAGTGCCTGATCAGAGGGCCGATAACGTATTTTTGCAGGGGATTCACAGTGGAATTAGACCGGAATCAGCTCTGTAGGTTAATTAAGGTCCGGCAAGCGAATTATTAATCACTGCGAGCAAACTTGGCTGGAGGTAAAGACGAATTGAATCGAAGATGAATGGTTAACTCCTCATTCCATATATGCTCGCCGAAGTTGGTGCTCCTGTGTGGAGGAGGATCTTTCCAGGCCATTGCAGTTGAGAGATAATTCATCTAATCTGAGGTTAGTAACCACCAAGTTGTGGCTGCATTACCGGGCAAGCCGGGCCGAGCCGAATCGAGCTGGGCCGAGCCGGCAGTTGGAAATGAGCCGGGATCGAGAGCTCCCAAACGTGATAAAGGGATCGGCTAATGGGAAAGAACTGAGACCTGTTGCCATGGTAATCGACTTGGCGATTTCAAAGCAGAGTCAACCTCTTTGGCCACTGAAACTCTCAGTGCTGTCAAATTTCGCGACTCCGTCAAATTTAAACGCGTCTAACATTTTAACCGGTAAAGGTAACATAATGTTTAATCCTGTTTTTGGAATACTCAGCTCAAGAGCGATCCAAAACATACCCGACATGCTAGGTTATCTTTAATGGTTAGAAAGTTAGACGCGATTAAAATTTACGAAATTGCGGAATCTGGCAACACCGACTGAAACACCACATTGACCTTATATGACAACATCCACAGCAAGTGCAAGAAAATGGCCTGTGTTAGCTAGCCAATCCAGAAAACGGTACGAATTAAAACACGCATTCGTTAAAAGTCTCTTTCACATAGTGATAGATCATTGGACATCGTGATGGAAATTCATCGATATATTCTATATAAAAGTGTGTTTCCGTGTTAAAGAAAGCCCGGTATCTTCATGCAGGTGTGCTATTGAAAAATCCAAAGTCTGTAAAGTCGTTACCTCTATGCTTATACACAACAATGTTAGCAGAAGAAAGCTACTTTAAATTTGATCTCTGCACACAATTATTTCAGATAAATAAAGTTTTCGTTTTCAATATGTATTTAATTAAATGCTCCATCTTCATTTAAAACTTAGCTTAGGTTTTACTTTTTTTGTCCTTTATCAAAAAAATTGCGGAAATATTAAAGGAAAAAAAAAACGGTTTTTACACAGAGTTATCAAAACACTACTTCACTTGGAAAGGCATTTTATGAAAATATCTTGCTAAACGAATACGAAGACAAACACGCCTCTACACTCTCAGTACATTGACGGTATAACTGACGCAATACTTCAAGCCTTTTACGATAAGTATACGCATCATGAGACACGTTTTTATAAAAGTGCGTTGGTAGAGATACTGCCTATTCTGAGCTTTAAAGCATTATTTCCAGAAAACACTGAATTTGAAGAGAAATGCGAATAGTACGTAATAATCCCTTTAACGAGGATAATTAATCTTCCCACAATCTCAGGTGTGTTGAATCCGAAATCTGTCACGACCGACTTGAGCTTATCAGCTATTCGCAATTCAATTAAGCTGATAGATTTATGATTCTGTTCGCGTATCACACAAAGTGCGGTTATCAATCCGACCAAATTTACATAATACTTTTGGAGTGGCTGTCACACAAATGGCTTAAAAGTTACTTTATCGGAATTGCAATTTCAATTAAGTTATATGGATTAGTCCAATCCATTCACTATGACACTTTCAACGCTACAGTGACGCGGGAAATATTTTAATAAAAGCGGGTTTTTTTCGTTTTTTTTCAAATATTTGTAACTTTTTAAAAATATCTACGGGGGAGGGGGTGTTTATAAAAGATTTCATCGGCAACAAATTATTCAAAGATATCGTAAAAAATACAACTTTGAACGGAATTTTAAAAAAACAAATCGATATTTCTAGCGGTAAATGCAGCCTGTTTAAATATTACTTTTACGAAGGACTTTTTGAAGGCGAGGGGATATATTTTACAGTGTCAGCAAAAAACTAGCCCAGAAGTCTGGTTTCAACAGCTGCATTGTGGTCTCGATACTATACAAGCGAATAGTACCTGTAATGTGGACGTTAGCGCTTGCGTATGAATAACATCGTCTGCGACGATGTTGCACTCACTGCAACCATCTTCATTCGACTGACTGGGCCAAAAAATCATAACTTTGGCAATTCCAAACTTGTCACGGCTACCTGCGTAGACAGCAATAACTTCACGGCAGACACAGAATTTGTAGAATTTGCATCCCAACTGGATGCAAATTTCCAGAGGCAACAAAAAATGTCTTTGAAATACGCGACAAACTGTCAGCTTACCATCGAAGCGTGGCCTACCCCGTTGGGGCACGTTCCCCTCAGAATGGCTAGACAAGGAGATACGCGACTCTTTGCGGGTGGGGGAGGGGGGGCATGGCAGCGCCATCGTACTTTATGGGTATGCACTTTGTCAATAAGGTAATGGAAAAGTTCGGAGGTGATTCGAAGCTGAAGTAAATAAAAAAGATTGCGGTAAAGGTGACATTTATGACAACATCTCAAATTAATATTGTTAGTTTTTTTGAAGGGGGATTTAGGCCTATTAAAATTAAATTTATTAAAAGCTCTCCGGAAACATTGTCCAGTAATAAAGTAAAAACAAAAACATTTTGGAGAATGCTATACCTGTTTTGTATGTGAAACTAAAACAAAGGTAGTACGTATTTTGATTAGGCCTTTTGGAATAGCGTCAAAAATTCGGAGTTGAGTTAGGCACATTTTTTAAGACAAACTTGTGTTCAGTCACACCATTGAAAAGGTCTCAGTGAGAGATTTCCATTGATGCGGCTGAGCATAGGTCTATCTTAAAAACAGGGCCTGAAGAGGCCCAATACTTCCATGTCCGTCCCCCCATTGGCTTTATATAAATGGGCTATAAAACACAAGAGGAATAGGAAACCACAAAAACACAAGCGCGATCAAATCTG
>Ga0058701_10001861_pt1 | contig 15449 bp, 8 predicted proteins | sample AgamicOrMae_FD_97039 | JGI IMG/M metagenome (GOLD analysis project Ga0058701, IMG submission 97039) | Agave microbial communities from Guanajuato, Mexico - Or.Ma.e | ecosystem: Host-associated > Plants > Phyllosphere > Phylloplane/Leaf | place: Guanajuato, Mexico | collected 2012-06-04
AAAGAAACAATAATTGTATACAAAAAGTCTGCAGCCAATTGTAATAACTCAAACAATGAACTCAACAAAGCAGCTTTCACAAGAGTTACAAACATGAACTTTGAAATAATTAAAATAAAATAAGAAACTTTATACTCTACAAAAATTATCACCGAATCACATCAAGATATTTTCTAAATACCAAGGGTTTAATTCTACATAATACCTACTGTGTTGATTATAAAATAATTAAGAATATATATGAGATAATGATAAGAAGAAGAGGTGTCCTGAAGTTCAAGGGTTACCCTAACCTCCAATTTACTCATTGTTTGGTGTTCAGATTGAACATCGGCTGCAAATTTTCACTTAAGTCACGGCTTATGTCAGTATTTTCTTCTGATTTTTTTTCAAGATTTAGAAACGAAAAACACAAAATTTAAAAAACGCCCTTGACAAGAGCAGGAATTGATGATACAGCGACTAGGTTAGGATTGATAAAACTGTGATGTCGTAGAATTAAAGAAGGTTAGTGGGAAATTCTTGTTGAAATTTCAATGCAATTACTATGAAGCTGCTAAAAAAAGGTATAAAATTGTGTACAAGACGTTCTTGCCGAAATTTATTGAAGTACGTAACCAAAACGTTCACAAGGTACGGTCCATCCCCTAGAGGCAAGTGGTAATTAAAAGGATTTATTCGAGAGAACATTATTTTTGAACTTACCTTATTTTACAAAATAAGAAAAATGAAAGGAAAACAAACGATACCAAGATTTTTGAATTATTAATAAAGCATAGTCGTTTTCAAGAATGACGAGTCCACCATAACCAAAACACAACACTTTGCGTTCCATAGATTAATTACGCTAGTTTGATGATCTTCTTTTTTTTTCTTTAACATGCAGGTCGCCCATTGATACTTCATCTATGCATTGTTGAGGAGAGACTTGCTAGGCGCGAAATTTAAATCTCGGGGCAACCAAACTATCGGCTTTCACGGGAGAAAATCATCTTTACATCTACCTGATCATTGGTATGAAAACGATTGCGCAAGGTTGTTCAATAAAATTTCGTACATATTTTTCCAAGATAAGACTCACATTTAAGAAACCCGGAATTTGAAATTACGAGGTGGGTAGGCAAATCTTTTCAAAATAGCTGCCTCGCGACGTACACTCGCAGCGAAATATCAAAAAAAAAAATGCAGCTAGGTACCATCTTTCTGATCTCATGAGTCTTAGTGTATGCGTCTGCACTACACGCACTGAGAGATGTAAAGTGTAACGACCCATTGTCAAGGGCTCTTTTAGTGGGACAGACCTAAAAACTTACCGGTACTTACAAAAAGTTAAGCTCTTCAGAAGAAAAATCAAATTTTCTTACACTCAGGCTTATCAAGTTCAAAGGTGCGTTTTCACTAATAGCGGGTTAGTTTTCAGCGATCGTTTTTCTGCACATTAAGCACATTTGTTATAAAGAGGTACTCACGTCGATTTTTATGAGTACTGATACCGGTACGTCTAGTCAGGGAGGAAAACATACCTTAGGTTTCGTCCCTCGTCGAGTCATTATTTCCGCTGAGATTTTTTAGCTCCTCTGCAGCTGCAATTACTCATGAAACGGACGAGATGGTGAAAAGGTAGCAGATGAAACAACAGCTACTAACAGTTTATAACTATTTTTATTCCATTTTGTAAAAAGAATTCATAAAGTCACTCTACATCTCTGACTCACTGTCACTGTACAAAAACCCAAACCTGAAACTTCACTACGAAGTTCAGTATTTTATCTTGTTCATCTCTCGTCTTAGGAAGACTATAAATTACGAATATAACCGTTCCAATGAAGAGACACAGTCGACCTTTCCATGTCCATCCCAGGGAACAGAAACTGTACAAAAAGCTATGCTCTCGGATCAACCAATCTCCAAAATAGTCTCACCACGCGAAATTCCCCAAAATATGGTTGTATGACACGTATTAACTTAAAATTGCTGATTTATTGCGTTAATGCAACCCTAGGAAAATCACTTGAAACGTCTATGCTCTTCTAATTTACAAAACTTATAATACAAACCTGAAAACAAACCAACCGGCGGTAATGCAAATTTAACTACTCAAAGTTGGCAACAGAACAATCAGGCAATGCTCAAAGCCCACATAGGTTTACTTCAATCACATGAGCATTAATTCTCTCAGTAAAAAATATAAAAAAGGCACTGATCGGTCGGCTTTTCCGACATGTCAGCAGCCACCAGCGGCTCTGCCCATGAGGCTTCGCCCATGAAACTCTGCCCATGAGGTGGAACCGACCTAACGAGCTTTCTGGATTTTATCTCATTGCTTAATTTAACACGATCTATCGAAAATGAAGGTGAGAATGAAAGTCACAAAAGATGCCTTCAAAAGGGAGAAAATTTACGAAAGGCCTCTTAAAACCACTGACATTCTTAAAATAAATACGGCTTCTCCACCTCTGTCTCTTTTGCGTTACTCGGTGAAAAGAGAATCATTGATGAAAACAGCAGGCGGCACTTCCGCCAAGCAGAACTTCCAAATCAGACAACGCCAAGATGAACCCTTTGCGCCTTATCAAAAAAACAGCCGATCGCGTTAACTCGTGGTTATCATACGGAACGAGTCGAATTTTCCGTAAAGAGAGAGCAGACAACTGTAGAACGAGTTAACTGAATTCGACCACCATCCAGGAACTCCGAAATTGGTTTCATTTTTCCAGTCCGCAAAAACGCACAGCACTTGTTTCACTCCACGCCAAGAAGCACACAACAGCTCATCGCTCGGAGCACGGCCTGAACGGTCACTCGACATCTTACGAGAGGAAAGTTCCCCAGTTCGGCGAAACTTGGCGAACGGCCGAGCAGGCCGAGAGGCTGAGCTACTCAGCTTCAATCCGATATTTTCCCTCCTGCTAAAATACACAGTATGTACAAATTTGATACAACAGCCATAAAAACGGCGGGCGGCGAAAGGTTGGCGCGACGCGGCGCGGAAAAGACATCCGCTTATCTCCTCTTCGCTGGCGGCGGCGCCTGGGTGTGGTGCATGCAGCCCTCCACGTTCTCTGGCCAATCACAAACGTTCTCGTTGGGGTTAAATACCAGGTTGGCTGGACAAGGCATGTGGTGTTTTCGCTCTCCCTCGCACATGTAGTAATGGGTGCAGTCCGCCTTGTCGGGGTGGTACGATATATGGCCGTTCTCCTCCTCGCAAGTTACCTCGTTCGCTACAAACACAACATAATCGGAATCAAACCGTCTTGCATTCAAAGCAATCAAACTTAAAAATATCGTCAGGCGCGTATTATTCCAATAAAATATGAGTTGTCTCACTCTTCACCCCACTGAGGAATTCTTTCTTAACCGTTTTGTGCCCAGCGAATAAATCGAAATCACAGGAATTTAGCAGAAAAAAATGCCTCATTTCATAATAAGATATTTCAAAACGAATTTTGGATTCCAGCAAAATTGAGGTCACATATTTTGTCAAAATGCGACACCGAATCCAAAAGCAGTGATTTCCCTTGTTGAATAATTTTTTTGGAAGTGTCTATTGACCCGACTGCCCCATTTAAAACGTATTAGGTTGGGTTCCGTGCGTTCACGTCACCTCCCATTTAAAATATATTAGGTTGAGTTCCTTGCGTTCGAGTCTCCCTAATTAATGCATGTCTGGTCAATAGCAACAACCTATTTTTCTTTTTCATGAAATCTAGAACAACCAATTACGACGCAATCGGTTAGCCACGTACGGTTCTTCGTGGTGTAGGCCCCAGCAACCACCGTGCCTTCGAAGGGTCCTTCGTACTCCAACTTGACCCGGTAGCCGTCGAGCTCCTGCCGCATGGCCGTCATGAGAGGGTACTTGCCCGTCCCACACGAGCCCCGGAAGTCGTCCATGTCCACGGACCAGATCATGATGCCTCCGAAGCCTTCCTCCTTGAGCCACGTCATCTTGGTCTTGAGACTCCTCTCGTCGTCGAAGCCGACCCACTGGTCGTCGCGGTACGCGAACGGAACCTGCTGTTCGCTGTCCCACACCAGGGTGGTGTTGTCGCCGTGGAGGAAATCGCACACCTCGTAGTAGGACATGAAGCCAGCCTCACCGGTGTACTTCCCGGGAGTGCCGCCTCCGGACGCGGGGGCGCCGATGTCGAACTTAGTCGGGTCCACCAGGGTGAACGAGCGCCCGTAAGTAGGCATTCCGATCATGAGCTTCTCTTTGGGGGCTCCGTGCTTCACCCACTCGCGAGCACTGTAATCCTGTAAAACGAAACGGGAAATAAAGAATCTCCAGTCTTAGTTTTACTGGTTACATTTTCCTCGACCGTGATCCACTATATCTTGAAACTCAAACAGCGCTGGAGACGATTTCGAGGGGCTATGAACTATCAGTCCAAAAGGTACAATCGAGCTCTGGTCGCGTAGGAAGGCACCACCTTATGGGGAAATACACTGACCACCGCCTTGTTGCACGATCAGAACCGGACAATACCTTCTGGACTGATGTAACATCTTCAGTTTAATGGAGACTTACGACTGTGAGCTTCTTCTGGTAGCTTGTGGCGCTCTCGAGCGGATAGAGTGGGCTGTTGTGTCCGACTTGTCGCTCCCACTGGCCGTGGAAGTCGTAGGTCATCACGTTGATAAAGTCGAGGTATTTGGAAATCTCTGGGACATCGTAGCCAGCAGCGATGGCTTCGAAACTAGCGGGGACAGCGGCACTCAGCAGGAGACGAGGTTGACCAGAACTCTTCGCCTCGCCTTCGAACGCCATTCGCAATTCCTTCAGGAGGTTCACATACGCGGCACGGTCGTCAGAACCCCTGCAAAAAAATCAGTTTTAAATCGACGCCGTTTCTATGTTGCTCGAGCGAAGGATATTGAATTACCTGGGGTATTCCCAATCAACATCGAGACCGCTGAATTTGTGTTCTCTCAGGAAGTCGATGGCCTCGTATACGAATTGGTTCATTCTGAAGACGTTGGAGGTGAGTTCTTTGAAGGGGGTGGAACCAAAGGCCCATCCTCCGATCGCCAGCACAACTTGCAGCGTGGGGTTCTTCTCCCGCAGGGCGATGACTCTCTCGTACATGTCGCTGTCCTTGTCTTCGGCCATGGCCAGTTTGTGGTCCTTGAGCGTCGCGAACGCGTAGATGACGTGCGTGCACAGAGACGCGTCGATGTTGTCCGGAGTGAAGCGACCGGCGCCAGGGCGTTTCTGAGACCAGCTCGTCATGTAGCAGAACACCTGCGGAGGACGAGCTGAACAACAAAATACAAACATCGTTTATCGCATATCCGCATTTCGGAATCCCATATTTTTCATACCACCTGGAACTTACAATTATCCTGATCGCAAACAGACTATGGTTAGCCCTATATTTTTAACATGTGTGGAGTGGTTTAAGCCTGTTTAAGGTTTTTCAACGGCTTCTTGCTTGAGCCATTCTTGACATAGCTCTCCTTTGGGTGGAGAATGAATACTCACTGTTGGCATCGGCCAGATCTGTGTCCTTGGGGGACTCGGTCGTGGTGTGTTTGAGTCCGCTTTTGCGCACCTTGGACAGGACCTCTTCGACGGGGATGCTGATAGCTTTGGGTGGGGCCGGGGTCGTCGCCGACGCCGTTTTGGCGACCTTGGACCAGTCCACATCCTTCCCAGTGCCGGACCTGGCGATGCCGCGGAGCTCCTCTCTCATGGCGCCGATCAGCGGGTACTTCGTGTTGCCTCCGCAGACAGTCCCGTTGAAGTCGTCCATGTCCACCGTCCAGACCATGGCGCCCGCGTAGCCCTGGTCCTTGATCCACTGCATCTTGTTCCGGATGGAGCGCTCGTCGTCGAAGCCGACCCACTGGTCGCCCTGAACAGCGTACGGCACCTTCATCTCGTCGTCCCAGATGTAGGTGGCGCCACCGTTCCTCAGCATATCGCAAACCTCGTAGTAGGCCAGGAACCCGCCTTCTTTGGTATACTCCCCTGCTTTCCCTCCTCCGGACGCGGGCGAGTTGACGCGGAAGTTGGCCGGGTTGGAGAGCGTGAAGGTCCGTCCATAGGTTGCCATTCCGATGACCATCTTGTCCTTGGGGGCTCCGAGCTTAACCCACAAGGACGCGGCGTGGTCCACGCTCAATTGTTTCCTCCATTCGGAATCGGAGGACGGGGCGTACAACGGGGCGTTGTGGCCCGTCTCACGCTCCCACTTCCCGTGGAAATCGTAGGCCATGAGGTTGATGAAGTCGAGGTAGCTGGCGACAGCGGGAACGTCGTAGCCGCCTTTCACGTTATCGGGGCCCACCGGTACGGCGGCCGTCAGCAGGAGGCGGGGCTTCTTCGCTTCCTGCGCTTCGGCCTCGAACGCTTCGCGAAGCTCCTTCAGTAGCAGCACGAAGTTCTTCTTGTCGTCGGAGCCCTTCGGATACTCCCAATCCATGTCCAGACCGTCGAAGCCTCGGGTTCGCAGGAAGGGAATAGCGCTGTAGATGAACGTCTGCCGGGTGTAGCGGGATTTCGACATATCCTTGAATTTCTGGGTACCGAAGGACCAGCCCCCTAGTCACAAACAAAAAAGAATCATTAGACCACAAACACTGAATTTAGCCATTTTCTATCTCTAGTGTTCCACCTTCCGTCACAGAGCGCGGCACAAGGAACAATACTTCATTTAGGTTTAAACTCAAAGGTCCCCAAGCTTGATGCTGAGCGGAGCAGAAGCGATGCGCGGAACACGTGAACCTAACTACTGTCACATTTTTATCTATGTTCCTTACCGATGGCGAGGAGAACCTTGAGGTTGGGGTTGGCCTTCTTGAGGTTCATCATCCGCTCGTACAAGCCAGTCTTTCCGTCTTTCGTCTCATCGTTGGACTCGAACGACGACAGTTTGTTCTTCTTGAGCCATCCGAACGCGAAGATGATGTGGGTGCATAGGTCAGGATCAATATCTTCGGGCATAAACTTGCCGATCTTCGTTCGGTATTGGGACCAGTTTGTGTAGTAACAAACGATCTGGAACCGAATACCAAATAAATAAGTCGAATGTAAATCACATAACCTATTCAGCTCCCAAGCTTTTTTTATATCACCTTGTATCCAGAATCAGAGGGCGATGAGACTGAAGCTACCGTCCCTGACTTCCTGGTGGCGGCGGCGACGGCGCCCGTTGCGGCGGCGGCGCCGACAAGACGCGTCCTCGTCCGCACCCCGGACACCGACGCCGATGACTCCTGGTCCCCTGAAGGGGTCTTGGCCACGGGTCTCCGGATGCCGGGACGTCTTCGCACACCTGGACAGAACGCAATGCGATGAGGTCGTTAAGCCGCATTTTGACAAGGAGACGTCCGGAGCTGCAATTCGGCTGAGAGGTGCGCGGGTGCCCTTGGACCAAAGCCACTTTCCGCCCATTATGAATACACAAAAGATGCAAACTACCTTCATTACGACTGCATTAAAAAAGGAACATACGAAAGATGGTTTTCTAACTGTGACAGGAGCAAACGGCGTGCCTTTTCTCGTTAATAGCTTCGTAAAATTAAAACCAAGAAAAAAAATATTTTTAAAAATAATTTTTGTTTAATTTTTGCATAGAATCTTCATCTTTAAACTGATAAAATTTCCGAGTTTTAAGGAAATCCAATTAGATATACATTTTTTAAAATAAAAACGAAAATTCCGCTTACGATAGGACCATCTATGGGACATAATTTTTGACCTCGACGGTACGTGGATTCCCTTATTACACGAAAAATAAGCCCCAAAGGTTTAAAATACCGAGTTCATCATGCGAGCGGGTAGTTCACTTATTTCTTTGAATTGCCCGACTTGTATGCCCTACATAGCCTCTCTGTGACCCATTACATTCGGTTTAAATACCACAAAATCGAATTTTTAAAGGTAAAAATAGCTTTTAATAATTAAACGACGAAATCACTTATAATTTTTTAAATATTATTTTCAAACTGTTAATCATAGTTATTTCTATTTATTGAAATATAAAAAAAAACAGACTTAAATTTTAAGAAATGCAGTCAAACTCGTATATAACGAGCACCAAAATCAAGCCGAATTTGCTCGTTATAACAGGTCTCGTTATATACGGTTTCTACTGTAGTTTCAGGACTGGTAATTTCAATATAACAGGTATGAAATCATATGAAATTAGAAGGTTTGGGTTCGTATTATTTATGGGATTTACTTAAAAATTATATTTATGAAAAAAAAATTTGTTAGATGGGTTAAAAATGAAATATGTGGAAGGCTCACCGGCAGCATCGGTCAGGCCTAAGAGAAGGAGCACCACGGCGGCAGCGCCGAGAAGACACAAGGCGCGTCCGCCCCGCCCCATCTGGAACAAAAAACAATACTTAGTCTACTACAATGTCACATCATTATTGCTACTATGCCACAAAATAATGGCGGCTTCTCTTGAACGCGACACGACTTCGCGCCGGCCAAGCCGCTTTCTAAGGTCGACAGACGCGGGAATAGCTTTCCCGCCACGCAGCGCCGCCACGCCGCCAAGCCTCGAGGTACCGTGCAATAGACATGTCTCTTTCTATGTTCGACAGGGTCCCCTTTGTAAAGTCCTCGCGAATCAAGAATAGACACAGTATACACTCAAAAAAATATATTAGTAGATGCTCTGTTACTCGCACTGTAAAACCGTGGCTGTCCTGTATTACTGAAGCTATTCACAGCATTACTGATTAACCTAACCTTATTTGGATGCAGAGTAGCTTTTCGGTTGTTATCGGTACCCAGCAAGAGATGCCGTCACGTGACAACTAATCTGCATAGTTCTGGATTGGTTAAGTAATCTTTGTTACTTAAAATAATTAAACGATAGACGAGCCTACCTCAAGAAAAATCAGAACATGAAATTGACGATCGAAGTCTCTTTATCAAAAAGAATATGGCTCGCTAAAAAGTCGTAAATCACACACTGCCCTTTAACCCATAAGAGCCCAAAGTATTTGGAGTGAAATTAAATTGAAGAGAAATTCGAAGGAATTTCCCAATTAAATTACGAAATTTTAAACTTTGGACAATGCCTAAATTATTCAATTTCCGGTTTCCAGAGGGGTTATATTTTTGATACTGTGACAATACTGAACTGAAACGATCCTCTAAAATATTTTTTTCTGTCTCTGAACGGCATCGCTGGGCGGTAAAGGGTTAACGGTTCTCATCGGGGTCAGCAACATTAAGATATAAGCTAGGTTAAGTAAGGTTAGGTAACATGCCCTCTGCCTCGCCACGCGTGACAGCAGCTGGAAAATACGTCTTTAAAACTGACTCCAAACTTTAGAGGTTCGCAGAGTGAGGTGGGCCGAGCGTTTGAGGCTCCGCAAGCGATGCATGTGTTGCATGCCTTACGTTAAGAAAGCCCTGAAATCATTTCGTTAGTTGCCTTTTGTTGTCCATGCACCAGTGGCTAGGCCACTCGGTCTCATTTACTGCACCAGACCGGAGATACGCTTTGACTTAGCCTGCTGACTGGACTGGACGGGACTGGCATGGATCTAATAAATGACAGTCAGGGTGGACCGAATGATGGGCCGCTTAAGTCCACCTATTTCTTGCGTAAGAGCTTCTTGACTTAGAAGCCGGCTAATGAGCGCCACTACATCCTTAATTTATTGTCAACATAACTGCGCTGATTGCCAACACGACGGCTCAGGCAACTGACTACAGTCTTAAAATAGTCTGAAGCTTACAATGACTACTGTTTTCTGAAAAAAAAAAGCTTTTTGTGCGTGCAGTTAAAATCGACTTTTTTTTAAAACAAAAAATAAGACCAAACTTTTTTTTAAAATGAATTTGAGAAACGACAAGGACAACAAAATTTATCGAAGAACTTCTGCTCCGACTTTTCCTGTTAAACGATTTAGCAAAAATCCAACGCACCTTAATATGCATGATTTCATCAACCCTACCCTACACCCAAAGTATATTTAAAGTGAAATTCAGCTTAAGAGCAATCGGGAGGAATTTTTCCATTAAAATATGTAATTCCAAGCTTTGGAGAATGCCTAAATTATTGAATTTCAGGTTTCCAGAGGGGTGATATTTTTTAAATTGTGACAATACTGAACTGAAAAGTCACCTCTATATAAAATAAATATATCTGTTGCCGAACGGCATCGCTGGGCGGTAGTGGGTTAACGTAGCCTAAAAGAGAGCTTTTCAGAAGAATATAAAAACATTTCCAAAGTTCAAAATTTCCAGCAAAAAGTTCCTCGAGACAGATTTTTCGAAGGTTTATAAACCCTTGTCTTTATCGTTTATATGAAAATGAATCAAGGCAATGAACTGTTGCCAGTTCATTAAAGAGCAGTTGTGACAACAGTAAAAGCAGCTGACTTTTTTTTTACTGCACCACCAGTTGACAGCCTACACTGCCATCCAATTATCACGTTGAAACCTCAAAAAGAAAACTTGCTTGCAGTAAAGCTCTAAAGGTCTGTGACCCAAACTAAATTTTACGATTTTATTTAGAAGACGTAACTTTTGGACAGGAACTCATCGTCAAAACACCGTTAACTATTAAAAGAATTAGGAATCCTTAGAAGGAGTCTACATAAAATATAGAAAACAGATCCACGATAAGAAGGAGAAGCGACAGTGCCTGCTGCTAACAACAATGTACAAAGGACGGCCTCTCCGATATTTTCGGGTCAAGAACAAGGCTGAACACAAAAACAAAAGCAAAGGAAAAAGACAAAAAAAGATGCAGGATAAAAAATGTCCTCTTCTCCAACCGAGGACATCCCTCTATCATAAACTCATTTTTTAATGTTAATTATGTTTAATTTTGAAACGCTTTTTCCAGTTAACGCCGAAACCTAGTTTGGGCGTTTTGAAAATTTTCCCCATTTTGGTTTTTAACCCCTAACCGCCCAGCGATGCCGTTCGGAAACAGAAAAAAATATTTTACAGGATCTTTTCAGTTCAGTATTGTCACCATTTAAAAAATATAACCCCTCTGGAAATCGGAAATTTAATTATTTACGCATTTCCCAAAGCTTAAAATTGCGTATTTCAATGGAAAAATTAATTTCAATATCTCTTAAGATGAATTTCACTCCAAATACCTTGGGCTCTTATGGGTTAAAACAGTTTTTTGTTCAAGTTTGTTATACGAGTTCGTAATTCCATTTATATTTTAAACTGAAGATACTATGAAGAATTTTTAATTATTTTTGCAAGGACTCTTATTTTAAAACCCCCAAAGCGTATATTACGATGAGATCGAGTTTTACAACGTCCTGCTTAATCGATTTCCTGTCACAATGTTTGAGCTTTCAAGTGTTAACTATCTTGTTAGTGAGCTGCTGAAGTGTTGCGCAAAGAGACAGGCTCTTGGAGTTAGTTCTTTCCGAGAGCTAAATAATCATTTTGAGCCAGTTGAGGACCCGGCGAAAGTTTTCGGGCTTATAAAGACCCTCGGATGAACGATACGTGAATAAGCTTGTGAGTCCACTAAATGAGACTCGTCTCGGCCAATCGCAAAGCCGCTAAGAATTTTCTCTTCTCAGAACATTAAAAGCACCTCCTTGACGAATCATCTCCATGAATTCCACGCGGAATTCACTTATGTTTCATACATAAGTCGAAAAACCGTGAGCTGGTTGGCTTGTTACAGCGGTTTATCAAATTTTCCTTTTTTTTTAATGTTTTTTATGACTTAGAGAATATACATACACACGTCCTCTGACAGTGATTCCAAGAGAAGCATAGAAAAAATAAAACCAGTTCTGTGAATCGGCAGAGTTTGCGAGCAAATCAGAACTTGACTTTGTCACTTTCTCTCTCATTTATATTTACGAAGTTGAAGTTGGCAAGCGAAAAAGAAATTCGGCCCCTGAATGTTTTGTCCTTCTCTTTGATTTACAGGAGCTTCAGGCTGTTAACCTACTTTGATGCTTCCATATTTATGCGTCCTGCACCCGGTAAACAAATTTGCTGCTGCAGCAACTTTCCTTGTGGGCCTATAACAAGCTTGAGTAGCGATCCATGCTTGCTGTGCTATCGACACGGATTGCTATGCAAGCTTCGCCGTAAGAAGTTCAATCGTTTATGATTCAAGTTCGTCCGTTTGAGACTATAAACTAAGCATGCCGAAGTCTTGCTGGAAGTTTCTCGAATGAGTAAATCCCGTGGGTAGATTTTGAGAGTATTGTTCAGTGTTAGATATGTTTTGGCTCAAAAAAATGAAATATCAGTGAGTTATCTTTAGCGATTGAAAAATTAACCGCGTCTAAAAATAACGAAGGCGAAGATAAGGATAACAATCTCGTTGATCGCGCCTCGCCAAACCGACTCAACTCTTTGGACTCGTGTTAAATGACTTTGATTTCAAATTAGAGTTATGGCTGACAGGGCACGACACGATATAGTGCGTCTGGCCCAGATAAATAATTGTGTTCGCTCGAAAACAACCTCAGCGACCAAGGACGAAAACTTGAATAGAAAAAGACAAAGATGCGCTAAAACCGCAACTCGAACGTAGAGCGATCGGCATACTTTCTCTGTCGCATGACCGTCTTGTGCTCTGAGCGGAACGCCCCCTCCCATGGGAACACCTCTTCACATGGGGCGCCCCCCCCGCCCCACATGGAGCGAACCTCATCCACCGGCATAGCGCCGGCGCCTATAGCAACATCATTGAGTCATCCAGCGCGTGCATTTCAATTGAACTACCGGATCGGCTTATTCGCGATAAGCCTTGTTGCCTTAGGCCCTGTCACCTCAGGCCCTGCTGCCGGGTTGGTGCAAGCCGCTTTCTCTAGACGCCTTGGCGCCTCTGAGCAGTGGCGCCTAGCCGGTAGAGGCGCCACCGCAAAGCGCCACCACAGCCGGTACAGCATATGATGCGGTAACAGATGACGTACAGTACCTTGTCGTTCCCGCTGCTTTGACTGCTGTCACTGAATTTGACGGATCGTTTGATAACAGCGCAGCTACCGCAATATCAAGCAACATTTCATCGCAGTGGTTCCAGAAAATCTCGACATAGGAAAAGAAACGCGTGGAAGTTCTACATTGAGAGATTGATTTATGGTTAATTTGAAGGTAGCTTTTGTAAACTTAGGAGGTTTTCAGGTTATATTTTTTATTTGGATTTACGGATCTTTGAAGTCGGAATATTTAGGAGACTTAAATGAGCGTTGATGCAGTCTCCATTTTCTCGGGATCTTCAAATTTCGGGGGATCAATTTCTTCTTTCAAGGATCGAAAACTTTTCCCGTTTCGATTGTCGAACGAAGTATATATTTTTTAGGTGATTATTGTCTTAATGATCCACACGCAAAATCATGATCATCCGATGATTCCTAAAAGGTGAAGCCTTTCAAGACATTATATCTTCAAGAGATAAAATCTTCAAACAAGAACACCTTCAAAAAAAATTTCTAAAAGATCCAATTTTTCTTCTTCTCAAAGACCTCTGTTATATGCGCACGGTATAACTCAACGTTTTACTGAGGATTCAGAACAAGCTCTTAAAATTTAAGGTTCACCTAAACATATTCCTGATTGCGTCAAATGTATTCGATATTTTCCTGTTGCCTCATCATACTTGACAAAAGAGGTCTAGCTGGACGAAAAAAAAGGAAGAAGAAAAAAGATCGAACAGCTGCTGACTCTGAGCTCTCATTGAGCCTACTCTTACATGAATAATCTTGACGGTCTATTTGTTCCTGTAATGATGTAACAAGCTCGTATGAAAAATGATCTCACTGCACAAAGCCACCAATGGTTTCTAATTAACGCATTTGTATGCATCTTTTGATCCATCGAACAATATCTTTGACCCATATTTTCACTTTTCAAATTATTTGGCGCGCGCGCGCTTATCAACGGTTCTGATGTAGAGCGTGTCTGCCAGACGGCGCTTCGGAGAAGTAGGTCGCCATATTCGGTAGAATCCTGCAGACTCTTTAATGCTATCATGCTAGTTATCACTCCGTGATGCCGGTGCGGCGTGAACCTGGAAGTAGACTAACAAAGTAAGAAAACCGGGCAGCTAGTCGGCACGCCAGCCAAGTCGGTATGCGCAGCGGGAGCGGGACAACTTCAGTATTTGGTTTACTTAGTCTCTGGGTGATGTTATCCACTCGACTCGCTGATCGTATCGGCTTGGCTTACACAAGCCCACATAACTCGTCCAACCCAAACCGGTTAATTCACTTGGGGCCAACTTACACACTTTTTAGCGGGATTTATTACCGACGATCGCGTTCTTTTTTCGAAAATAGATCTCTTTGATATTTCTTCACTGGTTTAGCTTTTATTTTAGGAATGCTACGTGCAAAGTCACAGCCGATCCTTATACCAACACAAGCCTAACATAACTTAAACTAACTTTTCTTAACGTAACACTGGCAAACCTTACCTTGCCCAATCTATCAAACAAATCTAACCTTAACAAACCTTAACAAACCCGACATTACCTGACCTAACAAAGGACCATAGAATCTATTTCTAGGGGTGGTTCTATACACGATATAGGTAGATAACGGCGAGAGCAACTCCGAGATCTTGGAAATTTTACGATTCGTATAATATCAAAAAATGGAACAAATTGGCAAGACATTAAAAAAAGTCATGATTCCTTCTTTTTCTGCCAATGAGCTAAGATAGTATGTTCGCAGGTTAGGCTAAAGTAAATTAAGTTGGTCGAGTAAGGTTACGGTAAGTCAGAACGGTAGTAATTTAGTTAATGTAGGTTAATGTACGGTAAGTTGGGCAAGGTTTTGCGAGGTGAGGTCAGGTAAAGATCATGACACGCTTAAATTTTGATCTTGTCTAACATGAGTCGAATTGATGTAGATGGCGAGAGGTCATAGGTCACTTCACATACTTTCTTTTCCACGGCCATATAAGCGTCGTACCTAGAAAATACCCTCTTGATTCAGGAGTTAATGGTTATATAGTCCATTATACTTCGCATTAAGTTTTTAAATCATTACCTCCTAAATTGTAGGCTATCTTTCCCCTCGCCTTCACGAGAAAGATTGCGCAAGCGAATTGAATGGCACAATGAAATGAACATTTCAGAATTGGCACAGATATAAAAATAGAATTAGTCTAATGCCGTTGACGTCTCGAAATCCTCGACTCCTTTCTGTTCCCGAAGAGGCGGTCGTCCACCTCAAGCGAACTACCTAGAAAACCTTCGAAAGGAATTCACTCGTTTCGTGTCGAAATTCAAAACGTCGGGACGCAACCATGAGAAAAATTCTGTAGTGCAATGGAATTAATAAATTAAAGAGTCGACACGTCTGAAATTAAAATACGAATCAAGTTATCCAAAAGCTCAAACGTACAATACCACTCCCTAAAACCTTCGGGAAATTCCAAGCCGCCTTTTTTCTTACATTTAATGTCCATGTATTTTGTTACCAATTAGTGGCTATGCAGAGAACTCTCCGCTCAAAGCGATTGGGGC
>Ga0058701_10001862_pt1 | contig 15443 bp, 8 predicted proteins | sample AgamicOrMae_FD_97039 | JGI IMG/M metagenome (GOLD analysis project Ga0058701, IMG submission 97039) | Agave microbial communities from Guanajuato, Mexico - Or.Ma.e | ecosystem: Host-associated > Plants > Phyllosphere > Phylloplane/Leaf | place: Guanajuato, Mexico | collected 2012-06-04
AGACGTCTCTAAGATGTTTGACTTCGGCAAGTAAAAAATCGCGCCTATATTTGGCAACTATTGTTAGTGTAAGGAAAACCTCGCTAGTACGACCCTCGGTTGTACGTCTTTTGTAAATTTGACCACGGATTTGGAATCAGCACCCTCAAAATCCCCTTTAGACGATGTTTTAATTAAGTTATATTGTCAGTGTAAGAAAAACCTTACTAGTACGACCCTCAGTTGTACGTCTTTTGTAAATTTGACGACGGATTCGGAATCAGCACCCTCAAAATCCCCCTTACACAACATTTTGGTTAAGTTATATTGTTAGTGTAAGGAAAACTTCGCTAGTATGACCCTCGGTTGTACGTTTCCTGTAAATTTGACAACGGATTCGTAATCGGCACCCTTAAAAGCCTCCGAGTTCGAAATTTCGTTAAAATATCTCAATTAATAAGAGAGATTTAAGATTAGAGCCTGAACGGGGTCCTTAATTCTTTAGATTAACCAAAGACTAGGGTACTTACACAAGCGCACCGTGGTCCAATGGATAACACATCAGACTGCCAAACCGATAGACCGAGGATCGAACCACACCGCCGGCTCAAAATGAGTAACACTTTCATTCACAAAATACCATGAGTACCAATACAAGTGGCAGTCCAACGTAAGAAAATGAAGGATAAAAGGTACAATAGCTCAATTAAAAATATTTCGGTTTTTGAATCGGTGCACAAAACATCTTCCGAACACTTCAAAAGACGTCTTCAAAATATCTACAACAGACGTCTTCAAGACCGCTACGCCACTGTCATATAAGATCTCCTACAGAAATCTGAAAAAACATCTAGAAGACGTCTGAAATATCTGAAAGAAATATTTTGAAGATATCTTCAAGATATACATTGCTGTCTGGGTCGAAACTAATGGCGCATAGATCTCCATCCTATTTTGTCGTATGGACATCGGGCGAAGTGCATTAGATTCATAAAGTCCTCATCTAGGAAATTTTCAAACAGAATCACCTTTCCGTTTACGATGTAGCTTCCCCCCCCTCTACTTCCCCGCACCCTTAGAGTTTATGAAGACATTCGGACCGCATGATGAGCGCGATTGATAGTGTTCCTGCTAGAAATATATCCTTAGTAAAGGTCTATTTCGAAATATTGAAGTTTCGTGCACCTAAAACACACCATCTCGGGATCGTACGTCCAATAGTTCAATAGTTCAAGAGTTCTATAGCCCATGCCTTCAGGGGTCTCTCACAGGTGCCAGGTGTGTATAGAGATCTAAAGTAGAGAGCCATTTAGAGAGCGTGGTGTGCATAAAAAAAAGCAAAAAACAACTTTTGAATTTTAAACCAAAGAAGCTGCGAAATTACGCAATGATGGAGGCCTGAAAAAAAAAGCTTCCTTTAACTGACTTTGGGTAACACTTCCATAAAAACCTTTTTTGAAAGAAATCTCGATTTGAAAATCCGAAGTGAGCATCAGACGACGACCTCCTTGAGTTTGTCGTCCTGATGTTGTCTGCTACTCTCATCGCATTTTCGAATCGAGATTTCTTTAAAAATTGGGAGCTTTTTGTGGGAGAAAATACCCACAGGGAAAAGCTTGCACAATTCTTAAGACTTTCTTTGTGGCATAATTTAGCCACTGATTAGGCTCGGAGATCAAAAATTGATTTATACTTAGTTTGTTCACATGCACGTCATGCTCTCTAAATTGCTCTCTAGAGCTCTATTCCTTCATGAGTAAAGCCTTGAGCGGACCGTAGTGGAATGTTGATGGGAGATCAAGCAAACGGACAGAAGTTTTCATCAGCAACTCATTCAGAGGTAGGCCTATATTTAATCAGATTCTGTTAGTTTATCACAAATTGATTAAATAAGATTTCTTTCAGAAAAGGTCTGTTAGGTTATAGTGGACTTTTGCGAGAAGAATAGACAAGAAAACAGCGTCACTTGATTGGACCAAAACAAAGGAGGCAAATCTTCGATACTTGACGAAACCGTTGTTTTTACCGAATACTCTGATGGAAACTTTCATATCACCTTCAGGCGTGAAGATTCATGCTTGATTAGTACATCGTTAATTTTACGCTAAAAGGGCATTTTTACATTTAATTTGCCAGTAACGGTAAGAACAAGAACAAAGGTTCCGGCTTGGTGAGGGGATTGCTTTGTTCTGGTCCAGACGATGACGTGACGCTGATTTCTCGTTTTCTTCTTCTTCTTGGGAAGGTCCACTATGTTCGAATCTCAACGGATTCCGATAAACTGACTCTATTTCCTGATTTTATCCTTGATTGATTCAGTTCCTGATGAAAAGATTGAAATCCGGTTCTAGTTTTTACCACAATCCTAGAAGCCAACTTTCTGCGAGTATCACTCGACGATGTCCCCTCGTCAGAATGATACTCGTCTACCAGCATCGAATTGGTCTTCGTGATTTTTTCGTTTCATGCGTTACTGAACAATTTCTGCTTCCTCCATCTCATCGAGCTTTTCGGTTTTTGTTTTTACGCTCCGCTATATCTGCGGAGATACAAACGTAACATGTCCAGTTGACGAGTTGGACAGCACATTTTTTTTTGTGTATCACAGCGAAGAAGAAAATACCTTGAGGCACGGCATGTTGCGGAATGAGCCCTTTCAAAGGACATGCGCTTAAATTTCTCTGATCAAAGCGTTAAAACTGACTGGAATGAAATGTCGAAAACCGTTACAACCAGACGCTCCGGGGTCGCTGAATAAAATCGTGTATGAGGGTGTTTTTACTGTTGCAAGTATTCAGAATTTTGTAATTTTATTTTCAGTTTTTAAATACCAACATTAAAATCTACAGAGACAAGATTGTGAGGTTTGCCTACCTTCAAAGCGCGTAGGCCTAGACCTATAGCTCACAGAGTTGCCAGTCCATCGTCTTCTTCAAAAATCACAGTTAAGTCGTCTATCGTTTATTGTATCTCAACTGAAATCTGCACGAAGGGATTTTGAACTTTTCAAATTAGCTTTCAAGTGTGTTGCCAAATTGTCTTCGTGTGCCGAGATGCCAAGCAAGAAGAATATGTAGTTCGAACATTTCCATCTTGTTAAGTTTGGAGCAGTACAATGCATGTTAAATACATATGGAACAATCATAGACGAGGATCTAAATGTAATTATCTAGTTGTGCTGATAGAGTCCTAATTTGCCACTCAGAGCGACTTGGTCTTCATTTAACCCCTCTTAAAGCTTGGCGCAGCTTCTGTCAAACCACTAATTCAAGCCCTTGTCGCCAGGGGGCGCATGAAGGGGGCGCTGGGGCGCCTCGGGGTTTCTGTTGGGGCACCACCAGGGGGCGCTGCTGCCCCGCCCAGCGATGAAAAGGGTGTATACACCAGGTACAAATGACGCCATTTAAAGAGACTGCCGTGGCATAGAGCCAATTATATCAATGGACCCTTAATTCCATTGATGAACGGTTTTAACGTAATTTTTAATTGAATTCGATTAAACGGATGGAAGACTTGGGGATGGAAAGACCTACCACACGCTGCTGCCCTTTCACGCGCTTGCTGTTATCAGAGCTGTGAATTATTAATTGTAACCTATTAACGCAAAACGTATTTTTTTGTGTGTGTTTTGATCGCGATGGCTTTTAAACTACTCCAGATAATAATTACAGGTTTGACTAGATAAGTTCCTTTCCCGTGTCTAACGAAAAATGAGCAGCTTATGCTAAATTCGTGCAAATAGTAATGAAATCTTTTCAAGCTAAATTTGTTTTTTTAAGTATTGATATTATTAAATATTAAGGTATCTTGCATTTACGTTGTTTTTTTGTTGTTTTTTTTCGAGTTGGTGTTTCTTTTGTTTAGGAAGCCTTTATTCTAATCTTACGACAACGCCCAGGTCGAGTTCGTGCTTCCGTGTCAGTGTTGGTATCCGCGTGGATATCCGTGGTTTCCATGTATATCCATAAGGATATTCATACTTGCATAGGTACGACAAGGATATCTATGGTATCGCGGACAATGCGCCACGGTTATTTATTAGTGAGCACGAATAATTCGACTAGATACCAAATGGTGACACGGATGTCCATGCAGATATCCGTACGGAAGAAGCACGGAATAAACCGTCAATTCTACGTATACGAAACTCGTAGATTTCTGTGAATTTCTTCCGGAATTAGTAGCCTAACGGCACAAATCCCACAATTTTGTCGCTTGTGAAAAATCGGTCGAACTACGGTACATCGCAATACAGTTTGTTTAATAAACACTCCAACCGCATCAAATGACCCGGAAAGAAAACTTCCTGTTTGCTTAAAGTCACGTTCCCCGTTTTTAGTCGTTCTTTACCTCTTCCTACCTATACCTCCCCTTTCAGAGGTAGAAAGAACGAGTATAGCGCTCAACTCGGATGACGTCCGTTAGCCAACAGGTATCACAGCCAGAACCATAGGATATACAAGAAAAAGTCCGAGACAAAAAAAAATGAAGCTCCTTATGCGGAGGTGTGAATAGGAAAGTGCCTACATCAAAATACAATACGCCGTGCTGCTCCTAAGGGGCGTGAACATTTTGACGTACGAAGAGCAGTTTCTCTTATGGGGCTTCGTAGAGAGTTAGAACACAGAAAGTCTGTTGTACGTTAATAGGATATACTGATGTGCCACATTTCATTGAACTTTCAGCATAAAATTTACTTTTCAAAACTTTAAAAAATGACGCTCGAATGGTGCGTGCAGTGAAACAAGGGCCTTAGCAAGTATCGATACAAGATCGAAATATATCCATTAAAACATTCGGTTACGCAGTGAAATTCGACGTGCGTAAGAAAAAAGAAACAAAAATCTATGGGTTTTAAGTAAATGTTCCTTTTTGGCACGGATGGACTTCGAAAATTTTCTGGCACACCGCAATGTGATCTTGCAATAGACTGAAAATTGATTATTGTCGCCAGTAGGTACGTCTGTCCAGAAAATATCTTTGTTAGATAAAAAGTGATTCTGTTTTGATGGTATGATAGAAAAGTTGCTATAAGAAATTTAACCTGATTTACATGGCTTATGCGGACATTTAATGCTAACTTGCTTAGGGAAGAGGCCCAGTGAGGGTCGATGTAATATCAAAACATCCAGTGAAATATTCGGTTACTATCTGTAATATCCGATAAGAAGAAAAAAAACAATAGGTTTGACGGAAATGTTTTTCTCTTGCCGCGGTTGGACTTAGAAAAAATTCCTGGCGAACTGCGATGACTGATAATGCAATACACTGACTAGTGAGAAGTGATTGCTGTCTCAAATAAAGGTGCGTCTATCGAGAAAATGTGTTAGATGAAAAATGCTTCTTTTTTTTCTTGAAGTTCAGGATGCGAAAGTTGCATGTAGAAATTTAACCTGCTTTACATTACTTTTGCGCTTTTGCGGACACTTAAAGCTAAGTTGCCAAGGGAAGAGCCCCAGTAAGGGTCGATATAAGTTCAAAATAACATTCAGTAACACATTCGGGTACTCAGTGATATTCGATGTGCGTAAAACAAACGAAGAAAAAAAACAATGGGTTCGACGGAAATGTTTTTCTCTTGCCGCGGTTGGACATAGAAAAATTCCTGGCGAACCGCGATGGCTGATAATGATAATGCAATACACTGACTAGTGAGAAGTGATTGCTGTCGCAAATAAAGGTGCGTCTATCGAGAAAATGTGTTAGATGAAAAATGCTACATTCGGTAAAAAACGAGTTTCATGTGCGAGGTAAGCGAATCTCGCTTCTTTGCGTCTTGTGTAACACTGACGTACTGTACAGAACGCATGAAATTTTACTTACCAGTACATGTATGAAAGCGGCACGCAGAGGCATCGGGTACCTACTGCAACGTTTCCGCCTAGGGAAACTCTTGCCACACTTCTCACTTCTTGGGCGGTCCACATCTTGCGAAAATATTGGGAGATATCATCGATCTCAGCTCTACACAGCATGGCGATTTGTGACATTCAGACGCGCATGTTCTTATAATTTATTGGGTGTGGCAAATTCGCCGACACCTCTCCCCATTCTTCTCCCCGATGAATATTGCAGGCACAGTACCCCAAACCCACGCATATTCTAATGTCGGGTGTTATTTCTCATTTAGGAGATTGCTCGTATAGCACAAAGCACGAAGAGATCTCCGAGCGAGTATTATGTCACTTAAACCACAATACATTAATGTTACAGGGTCGAGGAATAGTGGCATGATAAACGGGTTTGGCTAAATGTGATTTTCTCTAAAAAAAATAACTAAAAAAAAATAATAGTACTGACTCCGATAGTTTCTAGATTTGATTTAAATAAGTACAAATATTAGGAATATACGTTGTGCGGCGGATACGATACGGTAGTATATTTACCGGTATAGTAGGCCTATAATTGCACCGATTTGACGGTGTTGTTTTTTTCCACGTACCGTAGACAATTCAAGCCTCTTTCGAAAAGTTGAAACATTTTCCTCTCATTTCGAACATGGTTAGGCCTACTGCTGGTCCAAGAAGTTCCTCTTGATAAATTAGTCCCCTCGAGGATTTCGCGTTCACTTTCTCATTAGTGTTTCATACAAAACCGGTTGAGGCGGCGGTATTCTACAAAAATGTTTCTCAAAATCTTTTTACAAAAACATGCGCCTACTCAGTACGCCGAACGACTCAACGGCATGTCACCCATACACCCAGCTGCTGCACTTACACGAGCCCCACCCGTCCGTACCTGTTCCCTCTCAAAGGTCCCATTTGACCAGCCACAGCACAAACACTTGTTTCATAAGACAGCACTGGACTTGATGAGTACTACCAACTTGATCAATTATAACAAGCGACCGTTAATGGAACCACAACACCAATGCGAATATCAAACGTTGCGTTTGCCCACTCGCGTGTTCCCAGCACCAACATTCGTCGAACTGACAAAGAGAGGGAGAGAGAGGTGAGAGGTCTTTGAAGGAGGCGGATAGATCGGAACGTGACCATGGAGGAAAGACGCGAAGAGGCGACACTGTCGTGTGTTAGGTGGCGCCAGAGGGTAGGCAACTGTCCGCTACAGACTCACAAAAAGCTTGAATTATACCTTTCAGGTTAACTGATTAGAAGACAGAACATAAAAGACCGGTGGCTTGGGGCTTCGCGCACCCAAAAATTACTAAAGTTTTCTGAACGAAAGGCCCGATACCTATGACACTTGTTTGGATATCGTACTACCTCAATAGTTTTCAAGATTAACAGCAGTAAGAACGAGAGCTTCTTCTCAAGACTTGCTTTATCTTAGAGGAAAAACGCTTAGAAGACCATCCAATTAATCCATCATCAACGGACTGGAGACAAAGTCTATGTCTCCCATGTGTACTGGCTAAAGTTCAATTAAAATAAATCCTAAAATATTCAAAATGTTATCAAATGAATCCGATACCCTACGAAAATTATGAAAGACGGCTTTAAACACATGCTAACGGAGCACGGAATGCGTACATATCGCATTATTAGGAACTGATAACATAAAAAAAGCACGAAGTCCACTTATAAATAGATTTATTCACACATAATATTTGGAGCATGCGCTCATATCCATGAGTATGCGTCTTTACAAAAATATATGGCCATATATCCTTTTTCAATTACATACAGATATCCTGCTACCGTCCCCGAATCTGGAACACCAAACTTTTTCTTTTTCCCTCACACGTACGTCTGTCGTTCCTCAAAACATGTCACGTAAAAACAATCGTCAAAACATGCGCGCGAACCCGACGTATGTATTGTCAAACACCATCCTACCGGTACTACCTTACAGGTTCTACCACGTACTACAGGGACTCTATACGCGTAGAATAGACACAAAGACCACAGAGTATTTTTAGTAGCATATGGTAGGCCTCCTTTCTATTGGTCCATTATTCCGACAATGGGAATGCATATTATAGTACATGATCCACGGTATTTTACTGGTTTATGCACGGTCGACATCTACTATCTACACCCCTGCATTGATAAGGAGACGACGGAATTTTAATACCGTTCTTAGGTCAACCATCCATATTATTTTTTGAAACGTCTGAGACTAGACTAACCTTCTTGGAGACTTCTCTTAGCTCTATACATTTAACTGAACTACGTTGCTGTTAAGAAAATCGATGACTATAGCTGCATCTAAAAAAATGTGGATTCCAACAGGGCAAAAAGTAACTTACTGGTGAGAGTAAAAAGCACACAGAGGTGCGGTTGGTTGAGAAGAAATGAACTACGCAGGGTAAGCAAGCGTTGGGTTTGTTGCAATACTGCAAGAGAGGTGCTTTTGAATGTGAAGCCACCAAAAACAGATTCCAACCGCGGCGAGCTACCCCGCTCGAGACCATCGTGGCATTCTCCACACTTGACAGTTCTTCCAACACAAACTTGTTCCTCAACCAACTGTTCAAGAAGATGAAAAACGTCCTCTCCAACCTCACCGAGACCAAATCTTGCCTTCAAATATGAAAAACAGCTGGAAAAAGTGCGGACAGAGATTGATGAAGCGGCTAGGTCTTGTTTTAAATAAGCACACTTTTCAATAGCAAATTCGGAAAGCTGACAAAGGTGAGATTATTCAACGTAATCCGTTAAGGCAATATGATCAAACCTTACACTTCCTGAGAACATCTTAAAACATGAGACATCTTGCTTGATGATTTCTTTTCATAAATACTGACAAAGTACAGGTCTCTCGTTATCTTCGAATAGCATCAATACTTGTTAGAGGAATACAAACAGTTGAATCACAATTTCAGATCTCTTTTTGATATGTTCTAGAAAAGTAGGCCCTCTAAAAAAAGAAAACGATAGAAAAACGTCCGCTCATTAGGCACGTCTATGAGAAATACAGTTTCCAAAAAGTCTGCATTGACAAGACTAGGCGATCAAACAGTCTGGTGTTTATAAATTCGGAAATGCTTTACAAACGTATTTCTTAAAAAAAGAGCCAAAAATAGCTCTATTAACTGGCTTTTAAAGACTTATACCGGTACGACACCTAAAGATTCGTATAGTGATCGTAGGACTGAATAAAAATAATTGGAGCCCTTTCATACATGCTTTTGGTTAAAAAAAGACATCTTCATGCTAATCCTTTCCATTGTTCCGATTTAAATTAATCAGATTATAGCAGCACAAAGGTATCACTGTTTTTCAATCATCTCCCAAACCAGCAATCAACTTCCAGACTTCAGCAATAAAAGGATCATACAAATGAAACGAAGAAGAATTGGCTCATAACAATGCCCACGGAATAATTGAGTTCCACGGCAGAAAATTTTGTCAAGTAGACTTTTTAAACGCAGGCAAACTGTTCACTGTGAAACTTAGCTGAAAATAATTGCAAGCAGTTGCCCACATTCATTGTCACAATCTCTCTCTCTCTTTTTCACCTCTTTTTTACAGCCTATCCTCCTCATATAGTAACTTCTGACAGCGAGTACTCAAGTTTGCTCTTTTTTAGTTCATTACATTCGCAGGAGGTCCTGATGCATTCATAATGAATGAAAGATTATCTCATACCTTCGTCGAGATAAAATCTCGACGAAGGTAGGCTTGAAAGAAAAAGTTACCCTGACAAAATTTTCAGCCAAAAATATGGGGAGTAATTTCCATAACGAAGTTTCACAGTATGTCGTAGACTAGTACAGCATTGCATTAAATGAAAGGATACTTCGGAATGAATTGATTTTTATCCGGTTGCTTTGGTGGTACGAATGATTTCAGCGAAACAATTTCTATCTTATCACAAATTTCACTCGAAATGTATCGATCGAAATTGGTAAAAAGCAAAAAACTAAAACAAAAACAACAACAACTAACAGTAGGAGGTTTTAAGCAGAGGCAAAAGGAGGCATCAATAATTTTCATTACGGTAGTGCAGTACGACCCTCAAACGTAAAAAACCGTGAGACGAGGCGGGGAATCTCCGTGACGTACTTTACAGATGAGCCCCAGAATCCATGACGCTTGGTTAGAACAACAAAACCCAATCATTAATGGAGAGATGAAAAAGGTAAACAAATATTATTTGCATAACTCAGTATATCATTTGGTTTCTCTAATAAACCTAAAATATTCATGGGAGCGAAAATCCCATCTAGGTGGTTCAACAATTGCCGAAATAATCCGAATATTACCATGACTTATTTGTGCGGCTACATGGATCATTTATAATATCACACAGATATTCCCATACAAGTAATAAAATATCATGATATAGACGAATAGTATTGCTTAGGTTAGTTCCTTTTTTAAATGATCTTTTACAGTCTTCGGACCTTATAATGTCAAACATCAGAAAACATACAAAGTCGTATGGTGCCTGCCAAAATGGGAGTGTGCCTTGTAGGGTAAAAACTTAAAAAAAGAGAGTAGTGCCCGTAAATATGCGATGGGGAAAAATCAAATATTCCATACGTGCTTAATTTGCAAGTCTAAAAGACAAGTGAAAGGTTAAACGATATTGCCCACTTTGAGATTTTTATTGCTTCGAAGAATAACTGTTAAGGCTTTTCTCGCTATACACCACAAACTGTTAGTCAAAAAGTTCTATTTGGAAAAGTGATTCCCATTATCTAGTCTAAAAACGGCTTGGAAATAACGCCGCGTTTTACCGAAAAGTAATGCGTATATTTTTTTTTCAAAATTGTGATCCCTTGAAAAAATGGGAGCTCTTGCTGGTACGAAAATGGCGGAGCTTAGTAACTTAGAAGAATAAATAAGGAATGTCAACTTGAGAAGACTGTACTTGAAGGTACCTATAAGAGAGTTATGTAGATATTTTCCGTACACATAAGTGAACACAATTAAAAATTACGTTTGATACGTCAATTTCTCTTAATTTTCATTGCTCCATTGAATGCAAAAATAACGGTTCAAAGCATCGCAGATATTTACAGTAACAACACACAATAGCGAGCCAATCCAGCAACCTATCTCATTTTCGAAGAAATTTCAACACCGCGGTTGAACAGCATTTCACGACAGGGTTCACACGGTATAGTGCACTCAAAAACATAAGCACCAACAAAAACTCAATAACATTAATAGTACAGGAGAACGTTAACAGGTCTAAAAGAGTACGACTTAACCTTGGTGACGGGATGTAGTCTTGGCACTAAAAATAATTAACAAAATACTAATTTTAAGGCTTAAGTGTCCTTGTGGGCCGAATATCTATGGTGTGACTAACATCGACAGTGTTCGCGATTTAAGCTAGGCTTCAGCTCTAGGTCTAGCAGGCACAACAGAGTTACCAACTAGCGCAAAAAAAGCCTCAACTAAAATTTACGGTGAAAGTAAAGTAAAAGTTACTGTGAAATCGAAAAGTAAACTAGAGACACGATTCGTCATTATTTTTAACACCCAGCGACGCGATACATGTCGGCTTCTTTCATCGACACTCTAGCAGTCATCAAATTCTCATTAAAAATGTTGACAATTCAACTTCGGTATCCAAAAAAAATTTCAAAAAACTGAAATACCAACCAGCTCACTGAAATCATTGAGGTTCAAAAATACATTAACACTCAAACCTTAACTTGCAAGAGTGTCCAACCCATATTTGCTTTGCCAGTGGCACGAGACTTATGCTTAAGGTTCATTTTCCAATTTCAGAGCTAAAATATCAAACGCAGACAAATATGGATTGAAATCTTGCACCCAAACCACCTAATTCACATCCCGTCCCATAAAAAAATCCTTAGTCATTTACATTAAATCACATTCCACATGGTCTACAAAACAATTTGGTTGTCGAAAATAGGGTCATCTTTGCAAAAGAGAAATCAGCCTAAAAATATACTGCAGGCAAGCTATACAAGTCGTAAATCAGCCGAAGGTTATTAAACAGCTATTTACACCGAAATCAATCAACAAGCAAACAATATTTTTTGTACATTTATTTCGGATCCATCTTGTTCGCGCAAACTTTGGCGTGGACTCGGATGAATTCCGGTTGTGGCTCTGAACTTTGACTCTCCTTGTTCAGGGCTTCCATCTGAAACACAAACCAACATGATTACAAAACACATAGTCACCTCGTCAATACAAACCTTGTTTTAAGCTAATCCTTGAAGAACCGCGATAATTTCTCCGTCCCTTGGATCACGTTACATCGAATTCCAACTTTATCAGCGAAGCATTCTGAAATTTTTTAATTCTGTTCCCTTTTTGGATGCACATATTCGCAAAACGTTGAGCAAACAAATGATTGCTCAAATTTACGAGGGAACAAGTGTTCTCTTAACGTGGTTATTCGTACATTTGCAGAGGTTGAGTGAACTATGGATTACTTCGATATCGCTCCGCTAGTAAGGCTGCAAGCTTGATACAAGATCTCTTCGCGGCAGTCACCACCGCCGAGAAATAAGCGACCGACGCTACGTCGAAATGTTAGGGCTTGTGTTAAGTGAACAGCCCAAAAGCAGCAACGTACACGGAGAGAAAAACGACTTTGTTACCTCAACAAAACTTTCGTTGATATAGCGTCAGCAAACAATTAGTATGAAGACTATTTTACTTATCACAGCGACAATTTTAATTGTTGTGGTGACAACTCATGGTTGTAACAATTGGAATTGTCACCAGACCGATTCTAGTTTGCTATATTTACAAACGTTTTGTTGGGGTAGCAAAGACATTTTTACGTAAAGCTATTCGCACAGTTTATGTGAATAAAACGAGTTGCTTTTCACCCGGATTCGTGCAAATCTAATCAACCTTTTCCCCCACTTTTTCTTTCTCTTTCTACGAAATAATTTATGACAGTTTCCAGATAGTTTCTTAAGTTAATGAAGGAGACAACGATAAATTGGCTGGAGGGGGAAGGACTGTTCTCCAGAGCAGCTGTTGCTCACAACAGCTCAGCGTAGTTAAACAATCAGTCAAAAAAGGGTTCAAGTGGGTCAAAATGCTGTGTTTCAAAGCAGGTCATTATTCATGGCAAACGAAGCTCGGCGCTCGTCGGGTATTTATTTTAACGCGAAGACAAAATGCATACCGATTCCAAACGGCGCGCTCGTTCCGCTATAACTCGCTCCAATGGAGATTTACTTTCCAGTTTCGCTCGGACATCCTCCATCCTGCTCTGCTGCTCCTTATGTTTCTCCCAGGCCTTCTGCAGCTCCGTCTTTTGGTTCAGCACATTCTTGCCTCTGCGAACATGACATCCCATCCTCAGTTTATAGGTTGCTTCTAACTGACGTTTCCAACTGCATCGAAAACATCCATGTCTTCAAACGTTACTGATAATTGGCGAGTTTAACTGCAAAACACTGCCTACGAATGAGTTTAATGGTACCACTAACTGTAAGAACTATTTAGAATTGTAAGTTGGATTGACGTAACACTCGTTTGAGTCCAAACGTTGGTATTACGACGCCATCACTGCCAACATAATTGAACGGCAGGTAAAACTTGGCATTTCAAATTGCATCAACGTAATACTCGTTATTTCAAAGGTTGGTATTTTCAATATTGCCAACGTTGCAAGAGATGTCGGAAATGATCACTTGAAAAATTCCTCGAAATAAATTAAAAAACAACAACAAAAAAACGCACTTCTTTAAGACAATTGGTAGGACTAGAAAGACGGCCGTTTGAAAGCCATGAAGTTTACGTTTTAGCTGCTAAATCGACTTTTAGAAATATCACATTTTTGTTTGTAAAATGTAAAAGAATCCTTAGAAATCGGCTTTGGAAACGGATTTTACTTAACCAAATTCAATAACACACTCGTTAAACTTGGCCGAGAGATCGTTATTATATTTAGACTACATTTATTTCTTAAGTCGTAATATCGTTAAAAATATTAGGATACATTTTTATCATTGTATATTACCGACTTTAACTTAATATTTGAGACATCAAACAGTGATCTTTTTCATGCAAATTTTGGCTAACGAGTAGGCCATACAATTTTTAGCCATTTTAAGTTTGGTAAAGTTGGCAATACTATCAGATTCGACAAGGGCGTTTCTAGTACTCCCTAAATACACCAGTTTTACCCACAAAAATGAAAATAATCAAATCTCAACAAGGAAAAAATAGTTCACAGCTAACGCATTGATATAGCAGACGCTGATAACTTTAGCAGCCGTTGCTAACTTTAAGTAGCCATTGCTAACGTTAGCTGTAGCTACTAATAGGTAAGCAAGGTCTACGGATTGAGCAAATTTGTCTGTTTAGCAGTCATTACTAACATTTTAGCTGCCACATCTAGCAATGACAGCTAAAAAGTTAGCAATGTCTGCTAAAATTAATCGTACCTGCTATATGAATTAACGAGTTAGCTGCAAATACAATTTTTTAACGATGGTTTTCTAACGATGAAAATACTTTTCTTATCAGGAAAGTAAAAACATGATTACACGACCGTGTTAGGTGAGATCAAAGTACTCTTTGTAAGCGGGAACCCATGCTTTTCTGGAGAATCCCAGAAAAGGAGGTTGAACCGAATTTATACGACATCCCAAATAGAAAACATGATATTCCGAGGCGAGGAGAGGCCCGCTAGGTCCAGGCGCGCCCAGCTACGCGGCCAGCTGCGCTCAACTGCTCTCGGTGCCAGGGAAACGAAGCCTCCTGACCTGTGTACAAAAGGTCGCAGCGACCCTTTCCAGTCAAATTAAAATTTCAACTAGAGCAAAATTATGGAATCGGTTTGGGTCGTTTCAGACAAGCCACGCGCTACGAGTCCCACGTTTTTCCGAGGGACAGGGAGTAAACAATATTTTGTGCAACAACCCTTCACTTACACTTAATTTCAGCCAACCCAAATCAAGGGCTTAGCTCGAAACTCTGCGGGTGAGGAAAAGCGTTTTAAAACGAATAGGTCTGGTCCTGTTTGCAAACGATCACAAAGGAATGGAAAACGCTGCTACATGGCGATTAGTGTTCAGAAAAATTGTACAATTTTTAAAATTGTTTAACATTGTTTTTTATTCCTTTTTTTTTGTTACAGAAATTTTTGCTTTCAGGTAGGTCCAGGATACCTGCTTTAAGCGTAAAACGAATCAGACGGGCCTTTTGATGTTTTATAGCAATCAGAATAGAACCATATCAATCTATGATCGATGGTTTGATTAGGTATAGATGGTTCTATATCTTCCCATGGGAAGATTTCGTCAAAAGCTCCATAATGGTATGGCTTTTCATTAAACTTATATCGCGAAAGAGAAAAGTGCATCTGCTTTCTTCCCATTCAACTGATGCAGTAAGTCTGTGTTTTATTTTTCAATAGAGGCGAATGAACAGCTACATCAGTAAAAAGCTCTGGACGAGATCATTCGATTACAGTGTTTTTTTTTTTTAGGTGCTGAAAAACGAACAATAAAAATAATGGAAGTACCATAGATAGCCTGCCTGTAAAATCTCAAATCAGGGTTCATCAGCCCTTCCATCAGTTTCTTCCCCCCCTTCCAAGATATC
>Ga0058701_10001863_pt1 | contig 15443 bp, 6 predicted proteins | sample AgamicOrMae_FD_97039 | JGI IMG/M metagenome (GOLD analysis project Ga0058701, IMG submission 97039) | Agave microbial communities from Guanajuato, Mexico - Or.Ma.e | ecosystem: Host-associated > Plants > Phyllosphere > Phylloplane/Leaf | place: Guanajuato, Mexico | collected 2012-06-04
GGAATTGTTGATTTGAATGATGATTCTTGTGGATGGAGGAGACAATGTTAAATAAGCATATAAGATTGCAGTATTGAAGTCATGGAGAAATAATGGAAATCATGGTTTAGCTTTGGCTATATTGCATTCATTAATAAGAGAAAAAGATGGAAAATTATTTGAGTAAAGACAAGTAAATATGATAAAAAGGGTAATATGTCAGCTTCTTGTTTATAACTTTCACAGAAGCAGTAACGAAGAAGTATCAGTTAATTATTGAAAGGGGTATCTAATAACTAGGACACCCATGAAATTTTTTGAATAATGGGCGAATTAAATTTAGATACAGACGAGGAGTTTGATGGTGTTAATAAACTACAATCGTGGCTTTATGGCTTAACTGTAAAATGGAAGAGTTTGGGTATCCTCGGCAAGCCCTGGAGGTTATGCAATGATAATTATTTCATAGAAAAGTCTTCATGTTAACTAGTTATCGGAACCTTTATAGGTACCTTCACTAGTTACGAAAAGATCTACATGCAGGTTTTTGGCTTATAAGATCAAAAGAGTTACCCGAGCACAAGCTAGCCTTATACTTGGAATGACACCAAAGATGCTAAGACAATGTTAACGAAACACACAGCAAGATGGTTTAATTCACTTTCTTAAGTGTTTAACATTAAATCTTACATGTATAACTTCAAGTCTGTCATGTAGTGTACACTCTTGAAGTTACTACCATTGCTATTTTTCTCCTAAGCTGGTTCTCATCGCTTCGTTCCATGTAACATTGCTATATTCTCCAGCCTGTAACACATGGAGTCCTCTACTCTTGAGCAATTATGAGACGGTACCCAAATTATCATTTGTTCTCCCTTTACTTGCCCTTATCTTTGTTTTCATTCGGTCTTGATCTCAAACGTCTTAAGTAGTAATTCAAACCTTGTAGAATCATATTGTCCGTACTTTGATAATTACCTTATTTCTCTTTTCTAACAAGCATTATACTAGCAAAATTCGATGTGTAGTGATTCCCTGGTGGCCTCCACATATATTGTTCCCAAGTGTATTATGCACTTCCATTTTCGCATAATTTTTTCCATACACCCCAAAGATTTTTAAAACTCACCATCCTCAGCACTCCTTCAATTAAAATATATCTCTTAATTTGAATCCAATCTATGGCCCAAACTCTTGATATACCCTTGCGACAATCAACTCATAGATGTGTCTAGTTGCAAAACTTAACTAGAGTATATAATAAGCTAAATATAGTATCGAACTCATGGTAATCCTTCATATGCTGATACATGCTTGAGTTCAAATGTTAACAATTCTTGTTAGACACCTAAAACTTGTCGCATACAACTCATGCAATATCATGTAACCTTCCACAAGCCATTAGACCACCATAAGGTGCTTCTAATATGATTATTATTGCAAGGCACCTATGGCAACTCATTACCCCCCATATATAGTCGCTATTGTAAGGTCCATTTTTCCAATATCAATATATCACGATATGCAACTTTTCCTTACATAGAAACTTGAAAGCATATCCAAATGTTTCTATATTTTGATTTTATGGAAGATAATTTTTTTTCACTCGGGCCCATGGCGTATAGCCCATTACTTTTTTCACTAGGTACTCCTTCATCTCTTTGCCCAGCTCCTCTTTCCAGCCGCCTTTACCTTTCTTTTTTGATTTCATTTTGTTGCGCCGCTTGGCATTTTTCTTTACCATCAGTAGCAGCACATTAAAAGCCGTCTTCTTTTCTCTTTCTCATTTCGCTTAACAGCTAGACAGGAGACGCCAAATTGTTTTTTATTTCTTCATTTCATTAAGCTTGGCACTTCATTTCGCTGCTGACTTCACTCGTCATCGTGCGCCTGATTTACTGCCCCAAAGGAACAAATGTTACACTTTTTTTTATTACCATCTTTTAATCAGCATCACCAATCAGCCGTGTATCATCATCACCAGCACGTCCTCCTCCTTTTTCATCAGCAACGGCATACCCCTTCCCTCGGCCCTCTTAATTTTTTTCTGTGTTTTTTTGGTTTTGTCCTCAGCTGCGCTTCACTTCACTGTCTTCTTCAGTGCAACTCACATTTTCATCAGCGCAGATCACAGCCCGTCCGCATCAGCACGTCATCAGCGCCCATCCTTGATTAACCTTTTTTCAATCAGCCGCCTTCATCTGTTCTTTCCTCTTTTGTTTTTTCTTTTATTGCGTTCCATTTTCACCAGCACGTATCAGCCGTGTACAATTTAGCTTCATCAGCTTCAGCACACGCACCGGCACACACATCAGCCGTAAGCTTCGTTGCTTTCTTCGCCCATAAAGTCCACATTTTTTTTTATGTAAGCTATATTTGGCTGCCGTAAAGATCACGTCTTTTATTTTTAGGCACAAGGTGACATCTTTTTTTTCGGTTGATTTATTCATTTGGTACATGTGTATTCATCTCTTACTTGACTATTTGTTGTTTGATGAGTACATGAGTGCTGGGTGTTGGCCTAAACTTGCTTCTTTGCTCTTAAACATGATGTTGTCACATAAAAGTTCTTGCCTTTTAACGTATTTAGGGCTCCCATTTCATGATCTTGGTCTTATATGGATGAAAGTTGTAGCGGTTCACCAAATTTAAGGGTTTTATTGTCATGATTTTGCCGTTGAGATGCTATTTGGCCATAAAGATTCTTCCTTTTGCTTTTCTTAACTTGGTTGCCTGATACCACATGAAAGTTGTGGCCTTATATGCGCTCATCCAATGTCTTTATATAAAAGTTATGGCCTTTATTTATTTGAGGCCCCTTTTTGCATGGTTCATGCCCTCTTGGCTCATAAAGATTCTCTTTTTCCTTACAATTTAGGGCAACTTGGTATGCCCAATTGGTTTACTATTATTTTGAAGGCCTAACGCATTTTTAACTCTTAGGAGCTCGTGGCAGGTATAAAGTCCTCGCAATTCTCTACTTATCCTGTTAAAGGGTTTCGTCTTTAATCAACTTTCTTGAGTATCTCGCCTTTTGCATGCTTATACTCTTGTTGCTTGGCCTTTATTTGATGTTTTTGATGTCTTCTTTGCCTTGCCAATATAGATGAGCATGATTGACTCTCTCTTTGTAACTCTTGCTTGTATTATGAAGACATTTAACTGGTTTGGCCCATAGTGATGCTTGTTTGCCTGTAGCACTATTCGATTTGCTTATGCAACTTGATGAACTGCTTGACATGTTACTTGTGAATGCGGCTTCAAGAACCCTTGTGCTTAAAAGCAACACCTCAGCTTGAAGAATCACTTGCAAGCATGACCTTCCACTGGCTCTTTTCAGAACCCAGCTTGGGTACTTGGACACCCACAAGTGACGTGAGGACTTGAAAACCACTTAGCGTCATGACCACCCACTGCCTCTTTTCAAGGTCCTGCTTGGGCACTCGGACACCCACAAGTGACATGAGGACTTCAAGACCACTTGGGGCCGTGACCAACCATTAGCTCTTTTTATGATCCTACTTAGGCGTTCGGACACCTACAAGTGATGTGAACACTTGAAGATCACTTGGGGTCGTAACCACCCGCTGGCACTTTTCAGGATCCATCATGGGCAATCGGACAGCCACAAGTGGCGTGAAGACTTTGAAAACCACTTGGGGTTGTGATCGCCCACTGGCTCTTTTCAAGGTCTAGTTTGGGCACTTTGACACCTACAAGTGATGTGCGGCCTTGAATACCATTTCAGGTTGTGACCACATACTGGTTCTTTTCATGGTCTAGCTTGGACACTCAGACAACCACAAGTGACATGATGACTTGGAAGACCACTTGGGCTCGTGAGCACCCATTGGCTCTTTTCAGGGTCCAGCTTGGGCATTCGGACACCCATAAGTGACATGAGGACTTTGAGACCACTTTGGGTCATGACCACCCACTAGGTCTTTTCAGGGTCAAGCTCGGGCACTCGGACACCTAGAAGTTACGTGATGACTTTTGAGACTACCTTGAGTCATGACCACCCACCAGCTCTTTTTAAGGTCCAACTTGAGCACTCAGACACCGAAAGTGACGTGAGGACTTGAAAACCACTTGAGTTGTGACTGCCCACTGGCTCTTGTTAGGGTTCAGCTTGGGCACTAGGACACTGTCAAGTGATGTGAGGACTTGAATACCACTTGGGTTGTTACCGCCCATCGGATCTTTCCAGGTCTAGGTTGGACACTCCAACACCCACAAATGATGTGAGAACTTGAAAACCACTTCGGGTCGCGACCACTTGCAAGCGCTTTTTAGGGTCAAACTTGGGCACTCGGACACTCACAAGTGACCTGAGAACTTTGAAGACCACTTACATTCATGACCACCCACCAGGCTCTTTTTAGGTCTAACTTGGGCACAAGTGACGTGAGGACTTTGAAGACCACTTGGGGTTTTAATCACCCCCTAGCTCTTTTCAAGGTCCAGCTTGGGCACTCGAACATGCACAAGTCACGTGAGCACTTAAAGATCACTTCAGGTCGTGACCACCCACCAACTCCTTTTAGTGTCCATCTTGGGCACTCGGACACCCACAAATGACATGAGGATTAGGATGGGGTCGTCACCGCCCACTGGTTCTTTTTAGGGTTCAACTTGGGCATTCGAATACCAACAAGTGATGTGAGGACATGAGCACCACTTGTAGTCGTGACCACCCACTGGCTCTTTTTAAGGTCCAGCTTGGGCACTCAGAGACCCACGAGTGATGTGAGGACTTGAAGACCACTAGGGTGGTGACCTCCCACCAATCTTTTCAGGGTCCCACTTGGGCACTCCGACACCCACAGGTGACGTGAAGACTTGAAGATAACTAGGGGTTATGACCGCTTATTGGCTCTTTTCAGGGTCTAGCTTGGGCATTCGGACACTCACAAGTGACATGAGGACTTTGGAGATCACTTGTGGTCGTGACTACCCACTGGCTCTTTTTATGGTCCAGCTTGGGCAGTCTAACACCCACAAGTAGCATGAGGACTTTCAAGACTACTTGGGGTCGTGACTACCTACTGGCTCTTTTTAGGGTTTAGCTTGGACCTTATCTTTTCTTTAGTCTTATCAGGTGTTAGCTAGAAATTGTTGGTCATATGTATGCCTGACACATTAATGTTTAAGTATGAATGTTATGTGGCTACCACGATATTGTACACAAATTTTTCGATTTTTTGACGTGAGAATTACCCATTAAGCATGTGATAAATCATCCCCTCTCATTTTTCTGTTCTTCCCTAGGGTTCTTGAAAGGACATGTGAAAGTTATCCGTTCATTGGGTTGATTTCTCTTAACTGCCTGGTAAACATGTGTCGAAGGGAATTATATATAGTTGTACTTAGATTCATGAGTTTAATGATGTAATGTAGGATATTTATAGTCTTTTACGAAAATGGAAGTCCAATTCTTGGGTCCATGTGTTACTAGTTGTTTAGTTGCCATTATAGATGGTCATGTGAGCCACCCATCTGAATAGTCAGCCTTTCTTGTTTGGTTAGAGTTCAATGTTTCAAGATATAAGCCTTTATGCTTTGAGTGTGGCTGTTATAAATTGATTTATTTACGTTTTACATAAATTAATTAGTTTGTGTGTTCAAGTCTGTAGCCATTGAGCTCTGTAGTAGCCTAACCTTAGCTCATATTTATTTATTATATTAAGTCGTGTTTATTTATTTATTTACCTTATGTCATATTCATTTATTGTATAAAACATGTTTAATTATTTAATTTCATCATGTTATTTACTTGTTCTCATTCACTTATTTTATTTATCATCTCGATGAGGAGAAAATTTAATTTGGGCTGCACTTTGCAACTCAAGTTTCAAGTATAGTTAAAATTGGATAACGGTAGTAACCGTTGATTAATTAAATTTAGCTATTAAATACTTTACTCAAATTCAAAGTTTTATAAACTCGAGCTTATGAATTTCCTAAGTTTATTACATATATTTTTTAAAATTATTAAAGCACTTGTACACTAGCCACACAAGCAAGCCACCAAAGTTAACAATTCAACCCCCATTTAACCTCATTTAAGGGATGATTTTTAGCCATTTTTTGAGTGATTTTGGGGCAGAGAAAACATGAATGAATTCCCTTTTTCAGCCACCTTGTACCTTGAAAAGTCAATAATAAATTCATGTCTTTATTTTATTAAAACTAGCTAAGAAAATCACTCCTTCTTTACTCTCTCCCTCACTCACTATCAGCCCTTTCTCTCCCTCCCTTATTGCATGCCTTGTTCAACCTAGCCCAAATAGCACTGCCCAATTGGTTTTTCAGCCACACACTGCCACCACAGCCTCACCAGAGGTTGCCAGCACGACCCCCAGCCACCCTGCACTCCCACGACATACCCACTTGCCCAAATATAGCCCCAGCCCAGCAGCAAACAATCACGTATACAAGGTGATCTAAAAAGCCTAATTTCTTGTACTTTGAATTTTGATTTTATTTTACTTATGCGCTATGTTTGGATGATCAAAATGATGAATATTTAGCAATTTTTATTGAGCTTGGAGGTGCATAAAGTTGTGGGTGATGAGCTTCTGAGTTGGGGGATTATGATTTCTGATCTAAAAATACTTAGCTTATTGTAATTTTTTTTGCTATCTAGTATAGTTATTAAGTATATTATGATCATTTAGATGTCTAGTATGAGCATTTTGGATGTGTTTTGGCATGTCCAAGAGGTAGGATTTATGAGGGTTTCATGTTCATGAGCGATTAAAGTAGATTAGTGGCTTAATTAAGCTTTAATTAGCTTGTATTGGATGATTTGGATGAATTAGTGAGGTTATTGATTAAAAGAGCATGTAGTGTTACTTATGCTCACTTGGACATAAACTACGGTTTGTCATTTATCCAACGTTTAAGTAATTTATTGATTCTAAAGTGTGTTTATATCTTAAATTATGTAAATTATGGATATTGGATAAGTTTGTCGTTTGAACTTGATTATTCGAACTTTGCCTAATGGATGGATTTTGTCTAAACCTTAATGTGACTTAGATAAGTGGGTGAGGCAAATTGAGTAATCAAGTGAGATTATGAGAGTAATTATATAAAGAAAAATATAAGTGTTATTGAATTTTAATGGATGGCTAAACTCAATTATATAGGGAAAAGAAGACAAATGGGAGCTTACTTATGAGTTTTGAATTGGATATGTACTTTACAAAGGGAATGCCATGTATATTGAGCTTAATAGCTTTTATTGTATTCAATGACTCTTCTGGGATGAAAAAACTACATTTATTAGGCTTGTTAGTGAAATATAAAAAGTGGGAAGAGGGTTGACTCAAAAATAATGGGAATTGGGCCACATGAGTGCAAGTTATGTCAGCTTGCACCCACATGAATATCTCGTGGCCTCACACTCTTATTAACCATTTCGAAGTATGCCAAATGTGTTACCAGAACCCAGTGTACTCACTATCATCTGAAACTAAGCTACATTTTAATGACTTGACACTATATTGTTAATTCCTTCAAAAGGGATAAAAAAACTTGTCTTCTATTCATAGTCATCATGGCCTTTGACATTTCATCTTAGTGTGGTTGCTTTACTCTAATTTACTTTACAACATATTAGATTTATTTAATTAACTCAGTTTGAACTTATATAATTATACGAGTTATGTACAACGTAATTACTTAATTTTTATCAAAGTTACAATGCTATGAATAAGTATCATTTATCGATTACACATACCTACACTATATTAATGAAATAGCGTCGAGGCCTAGCTTATCGTTCACCGCTATGCACAAAGTTTTATTAAGTCACAACATATATGTCAAGTTAGATTTCATTTTAAAGATTTCAGGTATGTGCATTGACTGTATTTTTAGAAAGCAGATCATGTTTATTAAAAATCAGAGCATTTAAGAAGCATAACAAGGAAGTAATGAATTATTTTACTTAATGTTTTGCCACATAAATTGGTGACTCTGTTACCTATCATCAATATGATATTGGCTCTTCTCTACATGGGTCATCCCAAGCTTTTTGGTTGGCTTAGTAGGTGTGCGCCTGTTAAGATTGTGTATTGTTATCATGGGGTTCACTATAAGAGAACGATTAACAATATGGTTTTACAGTTATCCCTCTTCCTTTGTTTTTAATGTCAAATGAAATGTAAAATGGGTGCTCAATTAATGCTTTAATGATCTTTTACATTAAAGTGAAGCATCTACTGAGCTTCGACTGACCCTTCGAAATGTCTTCATGTTTTGTTTTAGGTAAGTGCACGGTACGTCAGCTCACCCTTCTCATAGGAAGATAAGCTCATTTAGGATGAGTTCGTAGTGGTGCAATTTATGTTTTTAAAGAATGTTTATAAGCACTTTTAGAGAAGGTAATGTAAATCCTATGGTGATGTAAGATTTAAGTTAAATATTAGCCATTTGCATAGGATTAGATGAAGTTTAAGGATGCGAATACGTGATACAGATGTTACTCAGTTGTACTGCATAGAGTGTTGTCCTTCAAGATGGCAGTAACACCCTGTCTTTGCATAGAGCGTTGTCCTTCAAGATGAACAGTAAAGCACGCATAGTGGGGTCCTCGAAGTTTTTGGTATCATAGCCAAGGTTTATGATATATTGAAAATGACTATGGAGTATAAGAGTAAGGATAGGTGGATGAGAATGGAAAATTGAGAGAGATTAAGAAGGTTAGTTAGTGAGAGCTAGCATAGCATGGCTAGAGAATTGAGAACATAAAGAATGGGCGCATACCCTTACTTGTCTTTCTTTTATCACTAAGGTAGATGGAACTTTGTTCAATGGATATGCAATTAAGTATTTCAATGACTACACATGATTCTTACTACAAGCTAGCATGGTGATTCGTTTACATGACCTCTATTATGAGCTTTATAGTCATAATTGTAGTTTATAGTTTTATATCCAGTTGTTGTTATTTCATACATTTATCCCTCGAGTTTCATTATTACTATTATCGAGTTGAGAGATATCTAGCTACATAGCCTTATAAGGCACACCTCAGTAAAGCACAATAGGATTATAAAGATTTCTAGGGAGTCCATTTACGACATATGAGTATACTTAACATTAGGGTGTAATATTTTGTGAAAGACAACTCACGAAATCCCTTTGTATGTTACTGTGCCATCATTGTATTAAGTACATCTTTGAAGACGTTGGCATAGGAAAAGTTTGATGTTGTTATGTCACGATAGGAGGTTATATAAACCAAATCTTACAATAGTGATTATGTATTAACTTGTGGACGTAGGTTGTTAAGCAAACAGGAGAAGAAGACTCCATGTTATAATGTTTTAGCAATCATACTGATGTTATCTGAAACCAATTTAGCAAAGGGGGCACCCAACCCATGCCTCAAGGATCCTTAGCAAAAGCGAGCACCCAATTAATGTTTCAATGATCTTTTACATTACAGTGATACATGTATAGAGCTTCATCTCAATTTCAAAATGTCTTCTTGTTGTTTTTAAAGTAAGTGCTTGGTAAGTTGGCTTTAAACTATTAAGCCCGATGAAGAGAGAGAGAGTGCACAAGAAAACAGGGTCATCTGGGATGGGTTTGTAGTGGTGTAGTTTATGTTTATGAAGAATGTTTATAAACACTTTTAGAGATGGTAATGTACATCCTCTGGTGATGTAAGCTTTAAGTTAAATATTAGCTATTTGTGTAGGATTGGATGAAGTTTGAAGATGTGAATAAGTGATTCAAATGTTATTTAGTTCTACTACATCGAGTCTTGTCCTTTGAGATGGTGGTAACACCCTGTCAATTGGATTATCAGTTGTAATTGAGGTAGTGATTATGGAATGAATAGTGAACTAAGCACAATGGGGCTGTTACAAGCTCATTTAAACATGGCATGCATGTTTGTCTTTTTTATTATTGGAAGTATCAAATGTGAGGCTATAAACCTTACTCATGGTTAGTTTTAGACAGAACTTTTTATGCTTTTTGTTCTAAATTTTAACAAATTACTAAAACCTCTAGGCCTAGGGTTAGAAATCTTACATATGCTTTATTAAATGAATGAAATCCAAAGTATAGCTAGCAAATTATTAAAAGAAAACAATTAAATCAATTAGTTCTTCCTCATTTTAATTGTGAACCTCTACACTGATTTCCAAGCTGGCCTTCTTGATGATCAGGCTAAGGCTAACTATCAAAGTCTTACTTACAGCACCATCAATAAGTTCTTAAGTTATAGGCTCTCTCTTAGCTTTTGGTTCCTTTTAAGAGATTGGATTGTTCATAAGACTTAGTCTCTACCCATTGAAGCTTCTCCTTGAGAATAAAAACTTCCACTTTTGCCTTAAAATGGTCATATTGCTCTATCTCTAGAGCAGCATTAAGACTTTTCAACTCTTCCTGAACTCTAGAAAATTGCAGAAATATGTTTCTAAATGCACCTATGAGATCTTTGAAAGAGGTAATCTTCAAATCATTATGTTTTCTACTAGGAACCTCAACCCTACTATGAATTGAATTGTAGGTACAACATAAGGAAGCTTACATTAAAGCACTCCAGTTTTTACCTACTAAGTCACTTGAACAATTAGTAAAGGGCTACGAGAACTAGCATATGCACTAAGCAAACCAATCAAGATAATTAGGGGATTTCTATAAACCTTCAGTATGTTACCTTAGTCATAGTATAACCTGATCAAAATCCCAAAAAAAATGAACTTTTGTTGTGTGTAATAGAGACCATTCCAATACCACTTTTATATGAGTTACGATTATGAAGAGAGATCTTACTAGGTCCAAGGGTTGCTAATCTAGTGGTCCAATTGGACTAATCCCATAAAAATAGGAGGTTAGGCTAATCACACTAGCCTATAACCCTTGAGAGAGGGCTTAGGTGGTCTTTCATGGTGAAACCCATTATCATTATTTGTTGGCATAGGTTTGGTAGGTTAGGACTTGCCTTGACTTTTTGGTTCATTAATTGGTCAAGTCATAATTCTAAACCCTCTTCTTTTGTCTTTTTTAGCTTAATTTAGCTTGTTCTCATTTTCTTTTCATTTGGCCTAGACTGAAATACCCAAGCTAATCTCGGTACTTGAAACCCAACTCGCTATAAATGATACATCGAGTACTCGACGACAAACATTTTTACTTGAGGTTTATAAATTTTAAAACTTAAGTAGTTCATATCAAGTTTTGGGCTGTCGCTGAGGACTTGGCATTTTTCAATGTCAGGGGTTTGTTTGAGCATTTGACACTAAATAATTTAAAAAATAAAAAAATTACAAAGGAAAGTCAAAATGGCTATTTTTCATTTACCTTAATTTGAGCATCAACTTTTTTTGAAATATTTGTCTAGATTGCACGATTAACGTGCTAAATATGTGCATTTCACATATAAAAAATTTGCAATGTCGTACTTGAGTGGATCCCAAATGAGACCTAAGCCACTCTTAGGTGCATTTGTTATGGTGGTTTGTACTCTTTAGATGTTGATGGTATGTGAGATTTGTTTAAGTCTTTAGCTTTGTACCAATAGAAATGTCAGAGTGCTAGTGATCGACTTTTGTGTGTTGTTCCCGCCTCCTTACGGTTTGCACTCTTAATCTCCATGTGTAGACCATCTTAGGGATTTATGTCATCATTCCTTCATGTTGTGTGTTCTTATTGCCAATTTATTGACCATGATGTGAATTCTTGTCGCTATTATGATGTTTCTGATGAATCCTATACTAGACTTAAAGGCATGATAGAGGCGATACATGAGCAACACAGGCATATTATTAGTGAGATGAGAGACTGTGGTTTATTACATTAGACCAACCCTAGTCTACCTTTTCCTAGACTTAAGCCTAGTCTCTATGACTACAAGTCTTTGATTTCCCTAGGACCCCATTTTGTTGATGATGCACCTTTGACCGCCCTAGAGGCGGTGTTTGATCCTCCCTAGACTTCTTTGTCATTTCTTCATCTAACACTCCTATGGACACTTGCGTTAGTAACTTGGCCTTACCTGCTTCTCCCCTCCCTTTAGCTTAGTGCATAGGATTAGAGATGGGTGAGTCTTCTAAGGGTTATGACAGAGTTATAAAGGATGATTTACTTGCTTAGTCGAAATAATTTATCTTGGTTGATCCATTTCTTGAGTAGGTTCCTTTAGAGGAGTTATGTGGTGATGATGTGGTGGTTAACACTGCTTCTAGCGTTGGACAAACAGACTCCATTTGTGTGGAGCCACATGACTCATGGTCATTTCACCCCCTTTGCTTCCCACCATCCCCTCTCATTTACGTGCATTTCACGAGTCCCTAAGTGACACTAGGGGGTCTTATCCCTTCTTTCATACATGCTTCCCTATGGGATGTGCCCAGAAAAATCATATGGAATACCTTCTTTGATTATATTTTTTATTTTTATATGGCATTTGATAAGCTTAAGAGACCATAATTTTATTTGCTCTATCTTTACTAGTCTCTTACTTACATCATTTTGAGATGCATACCATGACGTATGAGAAGCTCTTAAGAGCTTTAACAGGATTTGAGCTGAGGACTCGAGTGTTGCAGGAGAAGGAGCAGCAGCTAATCTTCCTCGACCCTGTGGTGGCACCTTCTGAATGAGGCATAGTTGAGGTGCACACAACACCTAACCTAGTATGATCATTCCAACTTCTCTCTTTTTCTTTTTTCTTTTCTTTTCTTTATTTCCTTTTTGTACATAGTTTGGATATTTAGGATTGTGATTGTGTGGGTGAAGAATTTTGAGGTTAAATTTTGGATTTGTTGAGAAATGTTGTCTAAGATCACCATTGTTTGTTTTGTGCATTTTGTTTTATTTGTGTTTGTTAGTGCTGTTTTTGTAGTGTGTTTTGTCTTATAAATATTTCTTAGTGGTTTTCGTGTTGTGTTTTGTCATTGGTAGTGTTTTTAGTTTCGTATATATTTATTATTGGTGGTATTGATTGTGTATTTATGTGTGATCATCGTATCAATTGGTTGAGGCTATTTGTTGGATTTGTGTGTTTGCTTATGTATATGTGAGTTTCATTTAGTATTTTTGAGTGCTTTGTTGTGTTTTACGCTTTGTGTGTTTTTTTATTGGTTGTACCTTTTTAGCTCCCAATGGGGACATTGTGAGATTTCGGCATGAGGTGGAAAGTCATATACTCTTTCACACAAACTTTATGAAAATTTTTCAATTTTTGTGAAATTTTTTTAATTTTTGTATAGTTTCTCTTAGCTTTGGGATTTTTGGGGCTTTTTTAAATTGGCTTTTTTTGATCTCTAACGGGTTGGTTGCTGGCTTGTATATAAATGGAATGTGCATAAGAAGACATTTGTCTATGGTGTCAAATTCAATATTAACTAATGGTATTAGTTTGTTGAACTTGGGTTGAGGATTGTCTACTTAATTAGTTGACTTTCAGCATTATGTTCGAAAAAATTAAAAAGCGTGTGAAAAAGATCTCAACTCTGGTTCCTTCATTTAGGCTTTAATAAGTGCATTGCACATCCAAACAAAACCCCTAATAAGGGAAGAAGCCCAAATATGTATGCTCATTCAGGAGTTCAAGGCCTAATAAGCCAAGAACTACCCACCCTTGCGAAGAACTATAAGGAGAAAAGCGAAAAAAATAAGAAAATAAGAAAGAAATTTAACAAAATGAAGTCTTTAACCAAGTAGGGGTGACCTTTTGCCCGATTTTAGCCTGAGAATAAAAGTCATCACACTTTGCACTAAGCACCAAGGTGTACATGTCGTCTCATTGCGATATGTAAAGTGAAAAATGAGAGTTACGGTGCATTTGTAGCCTAAGTGTCTCTTAACTGCATGTTTTGCTTGTATATAGCTTAGTAGTTAGGTTTTTTGAGAGATCGAACCAATTTAGATGTGTAAATATTTTCTCTTTTAACTTGTTTTCATATTTTGCTTTTAAAAAATAAAAAATATTTCAAATTATTTGTGGATATATCTTCTGCAAACCCTCACGAGATCTCACTCGTCCGCTTGGGTAACCGTGGGCTTTAAAGGCTTGCTCTGCATGCTAAATACAAGCGTGATTCCTACAAAAGTGAAGCAAGTTCCTAGGTAAGTTTTTTCTTATGCTTTGCTCGAGGACAAGTAAAATCTAGGTGTGAGGGTATTTGTTCAGTTCGTATATTACGTCATTATAGCCTTTTTCATCTACTTTTTAGCTCGTATAATAATATAATCTTTAGGATTTTTACTTGTTTTATTTAATTTGGTAGATAATAATTGCAAGCCAGCAAGTATCATAAAAAAGAGAAAAGAAGAAGCAAGAAGAAGCAAAAAACAACAGAGTACAAGCAACCGGGGGGAACGATGACCAACCGGTGGCTACCTGCAGCTGCAAGCCAAAGGCTGGCGATTGCTAGCCATCGCCAGCATGAAATGCCATTAGCCAGGTGAGAACCGATGGTCTCTCACGGCTACGCATCCCCTTTTTAGCCCGGCTGAATTCCTTTCTAAGGCACTTTTTTGTGAATTTGTGTAGAGATTTTGGGGACATTTAGCTTAGGAATTAGCCTTTAAAACCCTGTTAAGGGGAAATAAAGAAGGTAGATTAGGATTGTTTTGGTTGACTTGGGTTTAATACGGATTCAAGTTTATTCAAGCAATCAAGACTAAGTTTTCTCTTTTCCTCTTTATTTCATGTTTATTCTTATTTCTCTTGTTTAATCTTCTTAGTTTAGTTTATGTTTTGCTTATATGTTTAGATTTTATTATGATTTCATGTTTATATGTTGCTTTTATCCATGCTAGATTAGACTTTTTACTTTTATTTGATGCTTATTGTTCTAGTTGCAAGGTTAGGTTCATTTTGAGCTTTTGTGTTTTGTTGGTAATTGTTGTTAATTTTGGATGGCCTGGATTGTAATTAGCCTTTCAATGGCTAAGTAATCCTGAATTAGACCTGAGCACACCCAATTTATGCCTCCAATTAAGAGTTTTATCTCATGCGCACCACATGTTCAGTAAAATGATTGAATGAGATTTCATTCATATTTTATATGATTTACTTATGCCAAAATATGAGGTCATCTGGCTAGTGTGGGAGAGACAATGGCCGGGATTCAAACATGAAAATCATACAATCTTAGCTAGGTCTAAGGCTTGCTAGTCTAGTGCTCAGATTGGGCTAATTCCATAAAAATAGGATATTATGCCAATTATACTAGCCCACGACCCTTGAGAGAGGGCTTTAGTGGTCTCTGATGTTGTGACCAACCATCCCCAATTATCAGTGTAGGATGCATAGGTTAGGGCTTGCCTTTGCTTTTTGGTTCGTCAATTGGTCAAATCATAATTTCAAGTCCCTCTATTTGTCTTTTTTAGCTTAATTTAGCTTGTGTCATTTCCTTTTCATTTGCCTTAGATTCTAATCCTCATACTTGAAACCTGCCTGTCTATGGCTGACACCCCAAGTACTTGAC
>Ga0058701_10001864_pt1 | contig 15443 bp, 13 predicted proteins | sample AgamicOrMae_FD_97039 | JGI IMG/M metagenome (GOLD analysis project Ga0058701, IMG submission 97039) | Agave microbial communities from Guanajuato, Mexico - Or.Ma.e | ecosystem: Host-associated > Plants > Phyllosphere > Phylloplane/Leaf | place: Guanajuato, Mexico | collected 2012-06-04
AGGCGATTCGTGAACCCGTTTTTTTCTGTGGTTTCCTATTCCTCTTGTGTTTTATAGCCCATTTATATAAAGCCAATGGGGGGACGGACATGGAAGTATTGGGCCTCTTCAGGCCCTGTTTTGATTATGTTTTGATAATTCATCAAGAACTGAATATTATAGGTAATTAATACTAGTTTTCACTGAAAAATTCTTGTGCTGTTATGATAGAGGAAGTCACCTTTAAAGAAGGAGCACCTTTTTTTGTCTTTCTTCGTTTGCGACTTTCAAATTGGACCCCTGAGAATTTACCACGTTTTTTTTTTTTAATAGCGGGCTATTTTTTCATTTTTCCTTTTTTTTCATTATTTTTATTAATTATATTACTCATTTTCATTGTTTTTTAAGCTTCAAAAATTCGTAAAATACCTCATACAAACTGCGATTTCCCTGCTTTATGGTAATTTAAAGACATTCTTTTGCTTAAGATGGCATATTTGGAAAATTTCGATACTGTTCCTTTCTTAGAAAAACTACTTTTTCTCTGATTGCTTGGTCCATTTTATCAACTTTCGCGCCAATGTCAGTGTTGTTCTGAACCATAGAAGCAGCCTGTTGACTTCGAATTCCGGAGAAAGAAGTGCGGTAAACAGGAAATTAAGAGGAGTACTAGCTACTACTGTAAAATATGTCAGTCGTTGATTTTTTACGTGTTTTGTTGGCAGCTATCGGTACGAGTCCCAGCATCATGTACATCACGGAAGTATCACGTCCGGAACTTCGAGGAGCCCTCATAAGTGTTGGGCTCACGATCGCGAATCTAGGTAAGGAATACACGAGATGTCCCACACAAGTGACGTTATAAATTTCAAAGATCACATTTTCGCAAGCAGCATGAGGCTTGGTAACAAGTTAAGCTAAGTTGGCTATCTTGCTTAGCTAAATTGGAATGCACGAAAGTGCGACCAAAGCATATGTAGCTCGTCACTTCTAACGGCTCAAAAGTAAAAACGATTGAAGGATATTCTAGAGCTGACTTTTCTCGGAGAAGTGTTCCAAAAAAGGGACATACTCTAAATTTTCCTAAAATGGGACGCAAAAGGTTCCGAAAATGGGACATCAAAGTCCCAACTCAGAATGACCCAATGGGACGGATATGCCCTCGCAAGAAAAGTGGTCCATTTGAGAGAAAAATCTTGTTTTTGCAGGAAGTCTTTTGGTTACGGCGTTCGGGACCTACTTGGACTGGCGGACCGTCGCATGGCTGTGCTCTCTATGGACTTTGCCTCCCTTGCTGCTCTCATGGATCTGGGCTTATGAAAGTCCCAGCTGGCTCTACAAAAAGGGCCGCATCGCCGAGGCAGAAGTTTCACTCAAATATTTCGCCAGGGGAAAGGTAACAAGACAATTTTGAAATACCTTGTAAATACACTTAACTAACCATAAGACACTCTGTATGCAAAATACTGCAACTTCCATTTATTAAAGTAAAATCTTACGAATTTCCAAAAAGCACAACTAAAAACTTAACAATCAAAATATAAAAAAATCGTCTCTTTGCACTATCTAAAACGCGTATTTTAAAATTATCACGCCTTAAATTTTCAAAAAATTAAATTTGCGACATAAGTCATTTGCTTGCGAAGATTTCATTATCAGCCGAGTGAGAAAAAATACGAGATCCATATGATGAACCATATAATTTTGTGTTGGGTAACGTAAGGTCATATTTTCTGATATAAATTCATCTTTTTTAAGGAGGAAAGAGCTTTGGTCCAGATGGCCGAACTGGAAGCTGAGCGGTCCGTAAAAAAGGAAAGCCAATCCGAAAATCCCGAAGAAAAACAGAGACGTTGTAAAGCCGGGAAGTCCGTCGCAGCCTTTCTGACGGCGCTGTTAATGCAGCCTTCCGGTTACAAGCCCTTCATCATCATCATCATGCTCTTCGTTTTCCAACAATTTTCCGGACTCTACATTGTCATGTTGTACTCGGTAACATTCCTCCAGGACGTCGGAAGCAGTATGAACGAATTCCAGGTAGGGATATAGGGTACTTTAGTTCACGAATAGTTGCGCTTGAGAAAATTGCTCTTAAAAGAGAGTCTTACATTGAGACATTTCCCAGCGATAGGCATTGGATCCATGAAGTATGCAATTGATATTTACCCCGTCTCTGACGAAGTTTTCACGAGCGCAAGTTTTCAGTTACGATGGGAGCTTAACCCACTTCCGCCCAGCGATGCCATTCGGAAACAGAAAAAATTATTTAGAGGATCTTTTCAGTTCAGTCATAATTTAAAACATTTCACCCTTCTGGAAACCTGAAATTTAATAATTTAGGCATTTTTCAAAGCTTAAAATTGCGTATTTTAATGGTAAATGTTTCGCAATTTCTCTTGAGCTAAATTTCACTTCAAATTCTTTGGGCTGTCATGAGTTGATTTTTTTTTAAAAAAAGAATAAAAGATTTTCTGTAATTTATTTTTAGCTAAATTTCACTCTTAATACTTTAGAGTGTTATTAGTTAATTTTTTAAAATATAAAAGATTCTGTGTAGATCTAAAGAGGGACTGCAAAGTGAAGATAAACAGCAGTATGATCTTGCACACTTGGATTTCAAACCCGTTGGTCGTTGCAGGCGTCTATTGTGATCGGGGTGATTCGACTTCTGGTGACGGCGGTCGGAACAATGCTTCTGCCCCGACTGGGACGCCGTCCTCTGCTGCTGTTCTCCGCCGCGGGCGCCGCCATCACCATGGCCATCTCCGGGGAGTTCAGCCGGCGCCTCATCGCCGGCGGCGGCGTGGACGCGGACGGCACCGCCGCCGTCAGCTGGGGCCCCCTCATCTGCGTCGCCCTTTACGTCATGGCCGGAACCATCGGCGTGGACCTGGTGCCCTGGACTATGACGGCGGAGCTCTTCCCCGCGGACATCAGGGTCGGCTCTCAAGGGCTCGTGCTGTCCTTGGCGCACGTCATCATGTTCCTGGCCCTCCAGGTCTACCGAGAGATGCACCGGCTCATTGGTGAGTCGTGCTTGCTCAAACAGTTATTGCATTTTCCGCATCTTGCGTATTACGTTTAGTCAACGAACGGACTGATGGCTGATCATAGAGCACCATAACCTAACTTGACCTATCGTTACCAAGCCTGATGCCGCTTTCTTCTGGATGGCTATTGCGACATTAGGCTTGGCAATGAGCAAAGTGATAAAGAAGTGAGACACAATAAGTGGTTTTATGTTGATTATCCTCTTGATATTATACTGAGTGTTGCACGAGTCGTTTGAGATAGGCAACAGCACGACATAGAAGTCAAGGTGGTTGCCTACATACAGAAGAGGACTTAAATGTTCCATGCCTTTTTTTTCAGGTCCGCACGGGGTCCAGTGGTTCTTTTCGGGCGTTTCAGTGCTCAATTTCGTCTTCGTTTTGATCTTCCTTCCTGAGACTCACAATCGCACTCTTCCAGAAATCGAAGAATACTTCCGGAAGAATACCGTCTACCTGAAAAGGAGGCGGAAGCCAAACAAAGAGCAGGAGGCCAAAACCGAGCAGGCATAAAATCGGCGGGAAATTCAAATGAAGACCTCGCCAAAATATGCTATTTTACAAAAATGAGTTCTAAAACTGAAACGTGTTCGTTTCACAAAAAAACACTTTTTCATTTTCGTTGAAGATATCACTTCTAGCTCCTCGCGACGGAATGAAAACATCGGTCTTGAAATTTCTGAAGTGCTATTTTCTTTCCCACCATCGACGGTTTCGCAAGCAGACTTGGGCCGTCTAAAAATGTGATAATTTTTTAATCTAGCGTATGTGCATTAAGGATTTTAAGCCTTTTAGGCATAGTTTAAGAAATATTTTGAACGTGATTACACGTCCTCCTACATTAAGAGTTCACAAGCTCAGTATTGTTACGTATTGTATAGACTTATTTATATCTAAACACCTCCGAAACGTTTTTGGAAGTATAAACTGTTCTTGCAGAACACATTTCTGAGCCAAAGAAAAGATTGGAGCTTTACTAGTTATTTCTTAAAATATTAAGATTGTCTTCCTAAATATTATTCCGTCCTCGGTTATTCGAACTTTTTAATTGTATGTCCAGAGATTAATTCTGTGAGTATGTTGTGAAACCATTTTTAAAAACATTTTAAAAATACATTTTCGAAAAGGCCTAGTTAATATTAAAAAGAATATTTTTGTATACTAAATTAAGTTTAAACGTAGATCACAAAAATGTGCTTAAAATTTACCGGAACTTTAATGGATATATACTTCCTTTAGATATATAATCGTGCAGAATCTTCAGTGCAGTCGAACATACTGTACAGTGGAACAAATTTCTGCTCAATATCTCTAGTCTAACAATCACCACTGTAATGAAATTTTACAGGAATGTATACCTCTGTTTATTGATGGCCTAATTTTGAATAAATGCATTTTATACTAAACTATGATTACAAAATTTATCCCATCCCAGTCGCAGAGCCAATCTAAACGAGGGACAAACTTAGCAATATATGCATAAAATACCTCCATTCATACGTTTATAATTACATTTTAAGATTGCTAGCACCCCATGCCAACTTTTAAGGCCCCTAGGGCAAACGGTGTTCTCTCTTACACTGCCTTGTGTACATACTGCTGTAAAACTACCGGCAATAAACATATCTATATATCCTTAAGAGTGTGCGATTGCATCTACAACGTAAGGATAGGCAACACACCACATATAAATGTAAATAGGGTTGCCTATCCAGCTACTGCTGAGCTTAAATTCAGAAAAGCGGTAATTTCACGGGTCATTCTTTTTAAAAGTAACCAATAGAATTCCTCACTGAGTAAACAAGAACATCCATTAATTTCTCGCCCTGTTTCCGATGGGAAGCATTCTCCACCTAGGTAAATATTATTGCGACAATTAACTGCGGGGATTTCAGGAACTTGGCACAAGAGGCTGTTGGCCTTGATAATACGCAATATGCAATATTTCCTCCACATGGCCGATTTGAGAAATATGAAGCGTACGAATTTTTTCATTATCAATCAAATAAAGGTCAACCTATCAAGAAGCGCATGCAGTACTCAGTACTGTCAGCTCCAAAAGGTATTTGCGCAGGAAAAGGTTATTTATGTTCTGAACGAAATATCCCGGGGAAAAAAGCCGCCCGAGGGAGTTTCGAACCTGGTTCTCCCAAACAGTGGTCTCATCCCCTGACCACAAGACCACCAATTCCGATTCCTCAACCTCGCACCAGCAAGGTCGCTCAAAGGGCAGGTAATGGATCAAAAGTCGGGGCATATTTACGGATGACTCGTAGACGAGTCAGTGCCGTGTAGTAGCCTCTGCGGTGGCGGCGCTAGCCTTGGTCCGGTGGGCAGATGCTGGCGAGATCGGCCATCCGTACATCGTCGCCGCTCAGCACTTTCTCTAGGATCGGCCATGGCAAACATCTGTCGTGCTCTAGTCCAGCTTGTCATCGAACTAAGTACAGAGTATGTTTCCGTGGCTTCCTTCCGAAGAATTGCGTCAGCAGGGTCAGGATGCCTCAGGACACTGACTTCGCTGATTGGTGGCCCATGAGTGGCCAGGGAGTATGGAAAATTGCGAGCTCATGAGGGGCTTTCGCGAATAGCTACCAGCTACCGGAATGAAAGGTCAGCATTCGTCATTTCAGACCACTTCTAAGAGGTCCATTCTAGGGATCATCCGTTATTTTGGTTAGCTTAAAATCTGACATACGAGTTGTGTAGATCGGTTGTGTAGTAAACCGGATACATCCCGAGGCAGTCGCTTCATTCAAAAAACGGACTTTGATTCGCCAAACTTGACACCCATTTCAAAGGCCACCGACTAATGAAAACATCCTCTCAGTGATACCAACTCGCGTTAATTTTATGGGATACTTTTCGAAAGTAGTCAGTGAAAGGAACTTCTCGCGAATCAACCCACAAAAAAGGCTGCCAAGCTCGCAATTCGCTGAATCAATATAAACCTATCAGATTGGAATTTAATGGACTTATTTTCTTTAACAAAGATGAGGTAGGATTAGGGGGAAGGCTTCCCACATTGACCACTGGCTGGGCTTATCAGTAAATAAGTTCTTTTAGCAAATATGGGCCAATCAAAGAAATCGCTCAAAGTAGCTTGGCGGCAAAACTCACAAAGTTTTTCGCTTGCAAAGTTGTTCCAGCTCCAGTTCCGCATAAACATTACGCTTCTCACGTCCGAAGAAGCAGGCACCGCGTAGTTACTTTGGTAACTTTTGGTTTCCAGATGTCGCAGTGACTAACTTTCGCTTATGATTCATAAGTCAGGCCATCCGTCCTGTTTAGGCTCCCTGCACTCGTTTTTCTTGGCCTACGCACTTTTAGACATCTGATTTACAAGTACACTATTCGATTCGATAACGAGATCGAAAAGAAACTGCGCCTCCGAAGCAAACTCGTTAATTAAAAATTCAGCATTTTTTCAAGAAGAAACTCGCTAGAATTATTGGGCCTAAGATTCAGAGAGGTATTCACTACGGTTTCATAATACTCTATTTTCTTTACTATTATTATAACACAAAATATACAGTATTTTGAGTTTATAATTTCAAATCAACGAGAGAACAGCTAATTTTAAAAATTTTACATTCAAATAACAAGGCTTTAAATTTGTTGACGAAAAATTCAGGTCTGACAATTTTCTATGATGTTTAAAAGATGCTTTTCAAACATGTAAAAAAGACTATTTTGAAAAATTTGAAGAGAATATTTCGGAGCATCCTTTTTTCTAATTATAAGATTTGAGGTATAAAAAGTCGATTTAGAGGTATAGCTCCTAAAATTTAGTAAGAAACTTTTAGTTCTGGGAGGTATGTAACCAAAAAATGACGACCTCATACAAACGAATGTCTTTGCATGAATTCGAAACTAAATAAATTTTCAAAAATATTTCTTGAAAGAAGGAAGTTTTATTGGACCATCCAGCTAACCGAGCCTTTCACATTAGGATTAGGATTCCCAAAACAAAACTGAATTGGACTAACGAGCCAGTTTTCCCGAAAACATCTCGGCCCAGCGCCGGACTGGTTTCAAACATTCCCGCCAAGATCACGTAACTTGGCGGCAAATACAAGTTCTCAAAAAGTAACTCATTTGATTGGATGAGTCAGCCGTTGGATGATCACAGAAGAGCGGGGGGCATATTTTGATAAGGAGATGGATTATGGCTTCATTGTTTGATTTAAAAAAGAATCTTTAAGAAGTTAAACCAACACAGTGCTTGTCTGGAGATGTCTAGAAGGATGACGAAGCCAATATCACGAGATGGATAGGACAGCGCTCGGAATTTTTCAACACTTCACATTGCAGCGCTCTTTGAGTTATAATATGGATCTGGGTTTCCTCTAGTCAAGCTAAACTACTAGCATCGTATTCCAACTTGTTTATAACGACTTATGACGCTCTGTAAAAGGGTGGAGGACTTGTCCATAAATATTTAATTCTCAATCTAAGAAAAATAGGGAGAAAAAAACTCAAATATTATTTCTTATAAAAGTGTACGAAATCTTTCAAATATGTAAAAATAGGGTGATCTGAAAATTTACGAGTCATTGAAATCTGAAAACATAATAAAGATAACTTACATTTCATATCCGCATGGAATCTTCGATTATTTCTAGGCTATGATTTGAGCATTTTCACCGAGAAAGACAGTCTTTCTTGGTCATTAATAGGGCCAAACAGAGTCCTGTCTTAACATTCGATCTTCGATCCAATTTTCTCGCAGGTCATTTCAAGACGATTACCAGAACATGGACAAAGGTTAAATTAGCGTAGATATTAAATAATAATTATCATAAAATTAATATTAAAGGTATGTTGAGCAACAAATAGCTTACGTAAAATATTTCACATTTCCTGGACGAAATTCGCAAAAATAACCTATTGCAGGGTCAGTCTAATGAAGGTAGTATAAAATGGTTATACTTTGAATTCGCAAAAATACTTGATATGAATTTTCCAAGCGGGCAGATATTGTTCAAACATTCTCATGCACAGTTATGAGGTGTTGCCCACAAACATCAATGTTTGACATGCCAATCTTTCTACGCATAAAGTTATCTAAAATGAGCTTATAAATCAGACAGACACAGTAGGTATTGCGTTTGCTTAAAAGTGCATACCATAATAAGAACCGAATCGGTTTCCAAGTTGCACTCGTAATTTACGGCTTGCGGCTTGCTTGCATCCCTTGCCATGTTGAGTTTTGCCAAGGCGCATTGCATTCCATTGCAAAAGGTTTTGCCGTGACCCGGTGGCGCCCTCTAGTGACATTCGAAAAAGGTATGCAGTGTACACTGACAGGTGCTCAAATTACACTTCAGTAAACATTTGCATCTTTGACATTATTTTGCGTCCAGTCAATGTAATTCGAATCGACAATATTTACAAAAATTTGCTCGTATTTAGCGGTTTGACATTTAAAGGCGGCCGTGCGCTGAATACGGTCTGCATAAAGGTCACTTTTTTTCCAATAAAAATTATTTTTTTACTGCGAAAGACCGTTTGATTAACTGCATTTCATGAGATTTTTTTCCGAATAAAAACATTTTTTTAATATATAGAAATTTTGTAGAAAAGAAGAGGTAGGAAGAATAGAAGTTTACTGAATTTCTGAACTCGATATTGAAAACCTCGTATGCACTCATGGAAAATAACTTTAAAGAAAAGCGTACAAAATGCGTGCCATTCTGCTCTCGAGTTTATTAAAAAGCAAAATTTTAGCTGTTGACTAAGTTTTTTTTTCTAGCACTTAAAAGAGATCACAATACATATTTCCAAAATATCTTGAAATAATCGCGACATACGCGGAGGCTAAAACAAGTACTAAAAATTCATAGTGATATCATTTCATTTTTCTTTCATCTTCTTAAAGAAAATACTTAAAAAATGAAATTTAAAATCATAAAGAAATTGATTAGAGTTGTATTTGAAACTTATACGAAAGTCCGAGAGCATTCCAAATTTTTCATACTCTTCGGGAGTCTACTGAAGAAGGCCGTTGTGATCGTTGAATTTGTCATAAAAAGGCGGGAAACTGGCGCGTCGGTCTCGGTCATGGCGGATATCGTCCGCGTGGAGCGGAGCGGTTTTGTGGTGACGCTTTTAAAACCGCGATCACGGAGCACGCGACGAGCACGCGACGAAGACGCCGCCGCTGACAGAGACAGGTGTACAGCGGCGGCGATGACGGGACGGAGACAGACGACGTTACATCAAAATAAGTTACCTTTGTCATCCGATAACCGGAAACACAATAATCCATTATCCACTTCCGCTTAACTTCTTTTTATTTTTTCCCAGCAAAATGCGTTTAATATCTCGAGTATAGTATGTAAATTGATTCCTACAGGGTAGCTATGCATCGGAATAGTTATTGGGGAACAAGGACATTTTTTGGCGCTATTCATCCATAAACGATTATTCCCGACCCTTCGCAGATACGTTAGTATGTTTTTAACGACCAAAAACTCTGTTTACGTTTTAGTGTGAACATTCCGTCGTAAAATGAAACGAACGTAATACGTCACTACCGCGTTTCAAAAAATGACTAAAAAAAACACAAAAAAAAGATATTTTAATCCGATTTTTGACTAAATTTTGGACCCAATAATCTCGTTTAAGAAAAAATAAAAATAATTTATTTGGTATGAATCCATTGAAGCAGAGAGAAAAAATTAAAAATAAAAACGTTCAGTAAACCTTACGGTGATTTTTTTTATTATTCGTATGACAAAAAAAGTTCAAATACATATTTAAAAATTCATATCGCGTAACGAACGGGTACAAAAACACAAGATTGATAGTCCCGATGAAGATAAAGAAACAGCATTAACACAATATTAACATTAATAAATCAGCGTTTCCATCTATTTAAGCACAGATAAAAAATGGAGGACTCTAATCAGTGATGCAACTTAAACAACTCACTTAAGCGCCGAAAAGGAAAAATCAAACAAATGGAACACACGTCCCAAAATTGTTGTTAATTATCATTACTTTTAGACCAGCGGCCGTTTGCTTCCGTTTTCCAAAAACTAATTACGCCAAACGGATATCCCATTTTCCGGAAGTCCCGAATCGAGAGGCGAGAGAAGAAGCCGGACTCTCGCAGGATATTCGTCCACAGGGTCAAGGCAAGTACTGTAACCTTACATAATCGCAAGGGACAAGGATTGACCGTTTCAGAGAGCTGAGTCTCGCGTAGCATAAAAAGAGAAACTGCCCGGGGGGACCAGGGACCCCCCTTCCCCCTCCCCCCCACAGGGGACGTTTTATATGGAGGTAGACAGTTCGCTCGCTGACCAGTTACAGTACGTTTGGTGGTCAGAGCGCTCGCTTCGCTCCACTTTCACAGTGGTCATCGGCATCCTGGTGAGGGCGGGGACCTATGGGACATCATCGGGGTACTCCCCAGTGCGAACGAGGACAGGATAGTGATACCCAGTGCAAGGACATAGCGATAGTGTGCTGTGAAGATTCAAAGTGTTGGCGTCATGAGAGGTGTAGGGGTAAGTGACTGGATTATAAAGTGCCTCTTGTTAGCCGCGGAGCTAGTGGAGTGGGGTATAGGGCACATAACCTATCGTTGTCAAGCCTGATAGGCGTCAGACGAGTCGAGTGGAGCGACTGCTGAGCGAGGCATGGGGTACCCAACCTACGTGCCTGTTGGTCGTGAAAGGACGCACCAGGTCTCTACTCAAAGGTGGAAAATGCGACCTTTAAGAGTGGGACGAACTACTGACGCTAATGAACCTCGAAGCCGTTAAACAAGTTACACCGTTATCCTAAGTCGTCTAATCCAGATTAACTTTCAACGCTCTCTTGGAGTGGCAAAAAAAATGATAAAAAAAACACGTTTTGAGATTGAAGTTAGAAATGGTTTTAGAAGATATCAGAAAGTTAACACGTTGTTTTGTTCCCCAAAGATGTTTTATTGCATCTTAAAACATGCAAAACTTCTTAATTATACAAAAGGAAAAAGTTTGTTAATATCTTATTTTTAAGATGACCTAAAAGTTTAAGATAAAACCGGAAACTTTGCGGGAAAAAGATCTAATTACAAAGATTGTAACAAACCTCTTAGTTTTGAAGCTGTGTCTCATGTCTTGAAAAGGTACTTCAAACCTCGTGTCTGGATGTTTTGCTGTTCACTCAATCATTTTTACTTTCTCTCAGAAGTTATTTCCTAGGAAGGGCCTAATTAACAGAGCATCGTACACAGCATATAAAATTATCGTTCCGCTTTTAAGGAGGTGAGTCAAGCTCTAAAAACTAGACTGCAATACGAGACTGTAAGAGGAGACCTTCCGCTCGGTGTGGTTCTAGGTGACCCTTCCTTTCACCAAGTCCCTCCCTTCACCTCACGACTCTCCCAGAGCCCTGCCTTCAACATTGCTCAGCTAACCCTTTTTTGTTACCTCATTAAAAATTTCATGAGATGAATTAAAAACTTTGCTCCGATCAAGTTAGGAACGAAAGGTGGAACACAAGAGGTATAAAATGCAACCTTCCATATGCACGGTCGAAGAGGTTGTAGGGGGCAAACAAAATCCTTCCCTGGCTATTGTGATTAACTTTTTCTCTTCACGCATCTCTTCTTCCTTCATGGTGTTAATGGAACGAGAAGATACAGTCGAAGTCACTTAATAGTATCCACTTTTAGCAACTATTCCAATTCCTTTAAGTTAGCAACGGTTGAACATAAAGCAAAATCGAATATCGCGAGGTCTATCTTGCTTTACTTTAACCGCGTAGTCAAATTAGTAATACGCCCATCTTTACGATAACCTATAAATTGAAATAAAATATCATTCAAGTTGTGGCCAAGCCTTTAACTCGTCTCGGATGAATTGCGCGTCCGCAAACATTGAGAAAGGCAACCTTAAAATTATGGTTCTACGCTTGTTTGACCAATACACCGATAACGCCAATCCCGATTTTATTTCTTCATCGATCAAAAGTACAGTCGACATGACAAATAGTCCTGAATTCAACTGATATCTGCCCTACAAATACCTCAAAAATTTCCGTAAGAAAAAAAAACGGTATTTTCTAGTTTATCAAACACCCAATATGCTAATAAAGAGCAATGTCGATTGAAATGATTTAGAAATAGTAAGAGCAATTTTTATATACATGATAACTGCTTTACTTTATGATTTATCATTTTAGGTTTTCAACGCATCTTGCGAATATTCACAAACACGAAAAAAAAAGGGAAATTGGGGAAGGTCCCGTATTCTCCGACAAACACATCGAAGCCAGCATATCAAAATTGTCTCGATGATAGGAATCTGCTCGTTGATTGGTTCCCTTGTCAGAACATTGATTTGAACGGGTAGCTGGCATAAGCGCCAAAAACCACAAGCGCCAACGCCGCAAGCGCCAATCCGTAACCGCCAAACGAGAAAAGTCGCAAACGCCAAATATCTTAACCGCAATACTAACCTTACCTACCCTAACTTAGCCTAACCTAACTTGACCTAACCTATACGAACTTTGGCGTTTGCAACTTTTCTCGTTTGGCGGTTGTGGGACTGGCGCTTGCGGCGTTGGTGCTTATGGTTTTTGACGTTATCGAATGCCCCCCGATTTGAACCAAAGATGTCACCAAAGTTTAAAATGAGCACGGTTATCTCACCCAACTTGTTTTCAACTGAACTTCCGTAGAGAGATTTTTTTACACCGCGCCTACCGTCACTTTCACGTTGATGCTACACTTGCCGTATTTTGATGCTATACTTTGAAGTATTACGACAAACCGATGGGATTCAATTAGGCGAGTGCAGCGGCAAGCGAGTATGCGAGTATCTCGGGCATAACCTCACTTTATTTCAGGAAATTCTTCCTTAAATCGGTCTCAGCACGGATGATACCCGGTACTTACGGTTGGGTACGCTTTCAGGGCTCTGCTAAAGACGATCATTACTTTCATCTTCATGATATGGTTCCCTGTAGGCATTTATTTTGTTGTAATGGTTTGCACGATTTGTAAAATACTTACCGGAATCACCCGGTATGTGGGGGTCATGTATATGAACCCTTTTTTATGGACTAGACTGTTTTCCGGCCCAAAACTATTTTATAACCGAAATAAAACTGTTACCATCGCAGCGAAAACTAATTTCAAAACATATTTTTAAAGGTTGGGTTCCATGCGTCCAAATCATCTCCCATTTAAAAGGCATTAAGTTGGTTACGTGCGTTCAAGTCTCCCCATATCAATGCATGTCGGGTCAATAGCAACACCCTATTTTCAATTATGAGAAATTTTAGCCTTATTTTTCTTTCCATTTTTTTCGTTGTGTTTAATTTAATATTTTTAATGCAAAATGAAGAGCTAATATTAATACAAAAAGAAATAGCCCGTAGAAATAATGCAGTTTTCAGTGAAAAAGACTTCAGAGTAGATGCATAAAACCATGTTTCTGTCCTGCTATACACTTTTTTCGATTGTTTCATGATATTTATATTCACAGTATATTATTTTGTAAAGCAAATCGGCCTACAGAACATAAGATAAATACTAATTTGCTTCATTCTCCAAATGACATAAGATTTCGTGGGAAGTGACTTGATTGGTCATGAACTTCAGCCGTGTTTTTTTTTCTTGAAAATAAGACCGAATTAATATCCGCCGTCACAATACGTGCCAAGGCAGAGGTCGCTTCCCCGCCGAGACGCGGCGCGCCGCCGGAAGCTGCGGCGGCTAAGTTTCTAATCCGGTTTAATTTTCTTCGTTCCTCAGCTTAGACTTAAAAGAATATTTTTGAACGTCACGATTGAAGTTACAAGTTCAGTGTGGCGGAACCGGCTTTTTGCCCTACCACACTGATACTGAAAATCTAACGAAATGCATTTTAACCTGAACTAAAACCTAGTTTACCCAAAACAGCCCAAAGTATTTGGGGTAAAATTTAGCTCAAGAGACATTCGAAAGATTTTTCCATGAAATTACGCAATTTTAAGCTTTTGGAAATGCCTGAATTATTAAATTTAATGTTTCCAGAGGGGTGATATTTTTGAAATTTTGACAATATTGAGCTTAAAAGATCCTCTATTCTTTTAATTTTTTTTCTGTTTCCGAACGGCAGCGCTGGGCGGTAAAGGGTTAAGCCTAAATTCAATAAAACCTTACTAAGTCAAACCTAACATTGACGGAGCATTGGTTAACCTTCAATAGCTCAGTCAAACCTTACGAAACCTATCAATAAAACTTTAATCAAAAATTTAGTCAAACTAATAACGGCACACGATCGCGTATATTTTACGTTGGATTACACTCGAGGACATAAATGGCTGACAAAAGATTTCAATTTTTCCCATTTTGTGTTGGTTTACTAATAGGGAGGTGCTCCCGCGTTTCAGTGGATTTTCATCATGTTGACAACCTAAATTCAAAAGAACCAAAAAACATTGTCAGCCATTTATGCCCTCTACTGTGTTACATGGCTGTGCAACCGCTCCGTTCGGCATGGTAACAAAAAATACAACACAAGAGATAAAAAATGCAATCTTAACTATTAAGAATGTTACCTGCTCAAGAAAAACGTACTTGGACCTGATATTGCATAACTCTTTTTTAGAAGCTCCGGAATTTTATTTTTTGATGCTTAAAATTTTAGTCTGGATCATGATGGTAACGTAACTTTTTTCTGTACGTAGATGATTGCGCAATTCAACTTGTATATACCGTAAATTTCAAAGGTTTCGCTTTTGCATTATTGTAATTCACCGAGCTGAGCGACCAACCATTCAAGTGACGCACAGGGCATCCAACCTAACCTTTTACCGCCAAGCCAGATGCTAAGGTTAGACTCAGTTTAAGTATCCGTCCAGCGGAATATCCCGTTATTTACACGCTTCTGTTACGGTAAACACCTGTTAGGGAAACCCATTTGACGTCGCTTTACCGCGACGAAAAATCGTCCGAACGAATTTACGTGTTTGGAAAGGCGTTATAGTCTAATAAAATATGGCATTTTTACGGCGCTTTTATACTTGCGGAGAGAAACGAAGCGGTGACTTGATTTTGTGCAAACATGAGACAGGCGAGAAAGTCAAGTCGGGCCAACATAGTCATCAACATAATCATCCGCAAACGCCGGATGTCCGCATAACCATCATGGATGCATTCATTCAAGAAAGAGCGACTTTTTCGCGGGATAATTCGTCGAGAAGCGCCGATCGCAGTTTCCGGTCGATTAACGCACATCGCCTCTGATCGCTTCCTCTGCAGGTTTCCCAGGGAAATATTAACATAATATCAGCAAAAACGATAAAAAGTTTTGCCTCGATCGGCCGGCAAAAATCCACACAGGAAACATGAATTTTCCCACAAGAATGGCTTGATATAACACACTGTCAACTTAAAAAACAACTTTTAGGTTCCACCTTTGGTTGCTG
>Ga0058701_10001865_pt1 | contig 15438 bp, 10 predicted proteins | sample AgamicOrMae_FD_97039 | JGI IMG/M metagenome (GOLD analysis project Ga0058701, IMG submission 97039) | Agave microbial communities from Guanajuato, Mexico - Or.Ma.e | ecosystem: Host-associated > Plants > Phyllosphere > Phylloplane/Leaf | place: Guanajuato, Mexico | collected 2012-06-04
ATGTATTTCAAATGTACTTTGCTCATCGGGATAATGTACACTTCGGAAACTTAAGTTGCGATGAAATATCTAATCTAGAGAGAGGCTCCTCGTTCAGAAGCGATGTTTCATAGCGACTTTCAAAACAAGCCTAACGTTTTGACCGCTAAGAATTAATAGACGTAGCTCGCTGATCTCTGCGAAACAATACTGAGGCTCTCAAAACACTTCTAATCTCATACTTGGATCCTCAAACCTGTCGTTATACTGTATGGGTACGAGGTGTTTGTGGGTTAATACTTTTGCTCTCAAACAAGATGTACTCCCACGTAGACCGATTACATTCAAGTTTGCAGGTACTGAGCGGTATCTTATATCTTAAACTTCGACAATCCAGAACCCCGTCTATGAGATCATAACTTACAGTAAAACATTCTCACTAAAGCTATTACCTTAAGAAGAACCGATGTTAAATGACATTGAAGAGAATAGACCGACTCAAACGTTCATAACAAGAAGTTTTATCACGCAACGGTTGCTTCGGTGACATAATGTGTCGAGGTTACACCGCAATACGCGTGAAGTGATCGTAAATCGATAGACTTCGCTCGCGAGTACCTAACTTTAAGGTAGTACTCCTACAACTGCACTAGTCAAGCTGACGCAAAGCTTATTCAAAACGTATAATTCTCCTCCAAATGGATTGTTGGTAATATTGTAAGAACCAAAGTGAAGCGTTCCTCAGTTTCTTCGTGCCAAATTTCTCTTCGTACATTTTCTTAAGAGCAGTTTTGTTGCTGAATTGACTTATTTTTGTGCGGTAAATTGCCTTTTTTTCTCATTTTCTGGTAACTTAAAAATAAAGCGATAAAAAAGACGATGTGACAATTTAACAATTCAAAGAAACGACACTATATGGAGAGATCTCGTTTAATAACTTCTTTAAAATGTGAGTCATACTGTGTATGCCGCGTATTTTCTGAGCCATTTTGCACAAACGTTAGTTTGTTGACGTCCATCTCTTACATGCTATGTGAACAAAGCTGTCTCGACTAGGAAGACATTGATTTCGCAGATGTCTATTTTTCTCCGCCAAGATATTGACTGCTACCATAACTACAGTACTACTAGGGAACGCGAAACGGGGGGGGGGGGGGGGGGGAGGGGGGGAGCCAAGGCGCAAACGCAATAGAAGGTATCGTGCCAGAGGCAAAAAGTGACCGCATCAAAAAACAGAGGTAGAGCGGGTACCAAATGACATTAAAAACTGTTTCAAGGTCAACAGACTTCTTTCTAAGGTTTCGTGCAAACAGGTTGATGTTCGCGTTTTAACGGTTCTTTGGAGAGCCGTTCTTAATCTTGTATTTATTTTGCGATGGTTGACTGCAACAATATCCACAATATTCCACTTTATTTGCCGGTCGTTATCTTTCCTTTTTCTTGACGATTAAATGATTTTTAATTACCATTATGTTGGTAGATGCTATGATTCCTTTGTTTCCGCTTTGATTTTCATTGAAAGGGGTATTCTCCGGCGAATGTTTATTAAATAAAACTCAGCTTACATGGTTATAATTTCCATCTTTTGTGTTTCTCCATGGTTTAACGTTGCATTACATTGGGACGATTAACGTTTATACAACCGCCCTGGTTAGGTTGGTCAAGGTTCGTGAAAGGACGAGGGTTGGGTTAGATGCCGTGTACAGTAGGCCACAAAAGTCATAACTCGTGTTTCCATGTATTTCATTTGGAAGTAGGGGTCATGACTTTTGTGAACCACTGTATGGTGCTACCTTGTCGCTCGTCACTCGCCAATCGTAATGCCGCTTACTGCACGGCGGCAGACTATGGTCATCGGGAAGTGAGAGGCATCACGGATTTGATGTCCGTTAGTTTACATTAAATCAATCAAACGATAAGTTAGGTTTACTATTTTGTGCCTCCCTGCTATTATTCTGCCGGGCTTGGTGACGAACGAAAGGTGATCGTAAATGGCAGGAAATGTCTTTTAAAAATGTGCTTTAAGGATTGAATTGATTCACAAGAAAATACAAATTTAAAATTTATCTAAATTTTATCCTGGTGTGGAGAATGCTGTACTTCGTTATCCTTTTCGACAGCACCCGAAAAAAAATCCCTTTTTTTGGGGGGTAGGGGGGTCCGAGACAGAGAAAATGTCGTTCCCGTTTTAGTCAACCTCCTCCTGAATCAACATTAGTGGCCGTGGACGACTTTGGGGCTGCATATGGGGACCTAAGGGACCATGGTGTGGCGCCACGGGATGCGGTGGGCGGTATTTAACATCTGGTTTTCCCCTTTCTTTTTTTCCGCTTCTTTACGATGCCTTTTTGCTGAGACAAATCAGCTTGCCCCACAGTGTTGCCGAAGAGCAAGTGTCCACATCATTATGGAACGGCATTTGAAAACCTAAATACCATTGAATCCAATGTGCAAACATCTCATCGTATCGGTGTCCTATTGGACAATCTTGTCGTAATTACTCTAATAAGGCATCGCATGTTAAGACAAGCTACTACCTTTTCCCTCAAAGCTCGAATTGTAGCTTTGATGAAACATAAATACCTCAAAATATTTGCTCAAAATTTTGAAGTATTTAAGTTTCGTTTAATAATTTTATTTGACACATTTCTAACATTCGTCCTATCTTTTCTATCAAGGTTAGTTTATACAATGCTACAATTCGAGACTGACATAATTTGCGAATACACGATTTAAAAAAAGTCATTATACAGAGTAATTTACGCACTTTCTACTCTACGGTGTAAATTGTGGTCAGAAGAACACGAATGCGTACAGCTCATCCCAAAGATCCGTAGATTAAATCATGCTTGGCGGGTTACGAAGGGAGAGAAAGTGAGTCTTGTTTCGCTATTCGGTACCTAGGTTATGTGCAAATATCCTCACGGACATAATTGGCTACCGTGATATACTATGCACCCGGTAACAACGAACTAATTAGTGTGTATATACGTCGGAATGTAATTACCACGCGTAGCGAGTACTTTAAAGTAGCTACCACTATAACGCCCATCTCATCAAAAGGCGATCTGTTTAAGTGGAACGACACCTCCGTTTAATATACCTCGCCCACCTGAGGACCAACAGACCTGCAACTAATCAAACGTGCTTTATGTGTTGATAAAATAATACGGTATCCTAAAGGTCGCAGTGCATTTGTTTATGAGTGTTGAAAATCAACCACTTTTGTGTGATGTCATTTTACGCTGTTGAGCAGTCGTTTCGAACAGAGGGATGTAGTTCTCCGACTCCTCTAACCTTCTGACATCTTTCTTTTTATCCTTGATACGTGCATTGTCCTTTCTAGGATTTTCACTGACGTCCGATCGACCTAAACTCTTGGTTGAAAATGTACTTTGTCGTAGTACCTGTCCTGCTCTGCAAAGGACTTGTGCTGTCCCGTGTAACCTGTGCTGTTCTTTGTACCGCACAAACTGTCAGCCTGCACTTCGTAACCTGACAGTAAGCTATTTCCCCTTTATTGCATGTTTCGTTCCATACAGGACCTGCAATGAGTTTGTTAGATCAGTACTTTTTTTATTTTGACTTTGTATTTCTGGAGGACTTGCACCGTATTTTATTGGACCAATGCAGTCCGCTGTAGGACCTGTGCTGTTTGTTGAAGGACCTGCGCTTCTTCTCGTAGGATCTGAGCTGTTCCTTTCAGGTCCTGAGCTGATCCTTTCAGGACCTGAGCTTTCCCTTGAACGGCTTGTGCTTCACCTTGTAGGGGCCTCTGCTGTTCTCTGTTGTTTCGTGAAATCTATCCCTTAGAGGACCCATTTCTTTACAATTCTTACATCGGCTCTTTTCTCTTCGTTATTTTTTTCTCTCTTTACGTTGGAAATCCAGGTCTGCGGTTACTTTCCCTAGGATTTGCGTATTTAATGTAGTAGTTTAATTTTCTATGTATCTATTTTTAGTGGGAGGGGCATTTTCAGGATATTCGAAGAGTTTAATTTCTAGACGTGTTATAGTCTTGTTGACATGATGCGCTGCGCACGACGCATAAGCCCAGTGGGCTGGGACCCCTTTCTCCTCCACTTTCCCCCTTCCCTTTTAGGGGGCTATTTTGGATTCACCAAGCGAGGGGCAGGGCAGGTATGCGGCCCGTTGACACTGGTGGCCATTATGGTATCTCTCTTCAAAGCACACACATTCTACAGAGACAGAAATTATTCCTTTCTCTGTTCAAGTGCCCATTTTTACTTGGCTTTAAAGTTGTATCCCCTCGTCCTGTAACATTGTTGTACATGAGCAAATAATGCATTGTTTACATCCTCAAAGTTTTCTTATTCGACAGTTTTGACATCCCAACTAATGAATATAATACTAATTATAAAAACTATGGTGCTTTTAAGACTTTGCTCTAGCGTTCTTGTCGAGATCCCTCAAAACCAACATTTTTTCTTGTAAGCATATTTTGACAAGATTGTAATTAACAGTTTTTAATGGTGAGGGTAGGTCTCTTGTACCTCACTTTGCTTGGTGACGAAATATATCTGGTATAGAATGAAACATTATCAATTAGCTTCCAGGAAAAAGTGTGCACATCCCATAAATGGGCCAATTTCAACCAAACCAAGAAATGGAAACAAACTTGAAAACCGACCTTCTTTTGAAGAGAAAAATCTTTGTCTACGATCAGACAGCCCCTAAGCTAGGCTCCAGAGACGTCCGGGTTTCCCCAATACCTCCACCGCCCCCTCGGAGGGCGTTCGTCATATGTCCGTGCATGTGCGTGCACGCTATGGTCGCAGAGGTTCCCCCCCCCTCCCGCCTCGCAGGCGTGATCTGGTACTGTCCCTGTCCGTCCGTGTCTCCTGCTGTCCTGTCGGGGCCCTCCCTCGGTGCTGTGACGTCACCAACTCAGATAATTTTAGACATTCCTAGAGACCATGCTTGCCACAAAGGCACGGTCGACGCCTATAGGGCCTGTCTGGAAATAATATTTTCGAAATATCAGCTACGGCAGGATTTCCGACCATTACTTACACATGGCAAAATTTTAAAAACACTAAACTTTCCAGGAGCCAAAAATGATGCAGTCACTGAGCAAGTAGAAATATGCATTGATAAAAACTATAGTCTAAAAAAGACAATAATTTTTTTAAAAGGTCTTAGAGAAATCATTTCAAAATAAGTGAAATTACACAACTTTACGTCAAGGCGCGAGTCACTACGGGAGAAGCACGCCCCCCTCGTATAATTTCAAGTTACGAGCGTATTTATTTTTGTGATAATGTTTATATTTTTGAGTTCGAGTCATTAAATCTTTTTTTCATAAAAAAAAAGAATATAATGTGTATCAATTGGCTATAGTGAAAGAGAATTCCCTGCTATCTGAAAGAACGTCGTGTATGATTCACTCACATAATTCACGCCATAATGTTGTATTTCGAATATTTTGCGATTCATTATTTTTAAATGTGATCTTCTGCAGAGTAGTTGGCATTACATGTAAATAAGTTTTTGATAACATTCCTGGCTGCAGAGCCCAGTCGTTGAATCAGCCAGAGATTGTCCGGCCGATGACAGACTCGACTCGGTGGGAGAGGAAGTGAGGGGCAGAGATAGTCACCAGGGGCCGAGCACTCGCCCGCAGAGGGGCGGACTCTCTTATCGACTGACAGACCCCCAAGAATGCTCTGGGTCTGGACGCTTCAAAAACTTGTTAATGCAGACATCGACGCCACTTTGCAGCAGCTCTTCACTCTAAAAAGCCTCTTCTCGCCCCTCCTTGGACACTTCCCCTAGAACTATTTACTGGTATTAAAAAGTCGTCAGCATTTACACTTTGCAAAAAGAAACTTGGGGGCTGATAGCCAACTAGTGCTATTCGTTCATGAACGCCCCCGCATTTAACGTCGTCAGAGAAAGATGTGCCTAAATCTTACAAAAATTATGTATAGCCTATTTCATCTACAGCCGAATTGATTAAAATTCCAGAATATTTTTATTCATTTTTTTATCAGCAAACAAAAGTATACTCGTGTTGTTCTACAACGTTTTCACAGGAGGCATTGAAGCACGTGTATTTTACCAGCCCAGGCTGTATGTAGGTTAGAAGGGCCTCATATGTGCTGGTTGGGTCGTTAGAGAACTGTGATATTGCGCTCGTAACGCGTGACGCACCCTCCAACTGAATGACCAATTACAGGATTGCTCAAAGATAGCATTGTGACCAAGTGTTACCACAGAGTATGTTCACAAAACCGTCCGTGGAGCGTCGCGCTGCTCAGTGGTTGAGGGGAGGGGTAGTGGGAGCGGTAGCTGTCAGGCGCTTAGGTCCCATTCCGTTCGCGGCGCGCACTTAAAGCTTAAGAGCGCTTCAATTAATAAGGAGACGCGTAATAAGTTTTGTAATTATGTCCGCCCTCGTGAAGTGAAATCTGTGCTCACGCCTGTGTGGCTGAGGTGTATGGAAGAAGAGACGTCTTTGCGGCCGCTTTCATCTGATCAACCGATGCGTATTAGCCCTCACTCAATATTTTAAAGGTTGAATTTTCTTCGAGTGTTTCGTCACCTAATCGAACGGATCGAGGCTAAAGACATTTGACCTACATGAACCTAACCTAGTCAAGCGTAACCAAACACCAATTTTACAAGTCTCAAATAGTTAACTTTTACGGAAAGTATAATTTTTCTCACTGTAGCGAACCCCTGTTTAAGGTTGCCCCATCATGTTTTAGTACTTCAAATGAAACAGGGGAAGAGCATAATTTAGTTGTTTTTGAAGATACGTTACTCCTATCAATAATAACCATGTCCATTGAGAGATCTCGCCAGGGAGATACATCAATAACCTTTTTAATGACATGGTTGTGATTGGTTTATCTTTTAAACTAACGATCTTACGCTGCTCTTCCGCTGTTTTACCTTCATGTCTGAAACAAGTAAAGGGGCTAGTTTTTCCTGTGCTTGGATGTTTCGCGGTATATAATTGTTTGTACCAGTCAGTGAATACTCTGAAGTGTCGCGCACGACAAAACCGTGGGTGCGAATAAGCTGGAAGTTTGTGAGGCCGTTGAAAATTGAACTCGTTGAGACCTGAGAAGCGATGATCCTGCAATGCAAACGAAGGCACACGTTAATAATGCCCCATTCGACTGAAGTGACCGTTCGTCCAGTCTTTCTCAGGTTGACAATGGCAATCCGTATGAATTATGCATGGCGCGACAGCGACAGCAACGCGGCGGGCGGCGGCCTGGCCCGGCCCGATGGTCCGCGACCCGGCCTGACCCGTCCGGTTCGTAATGGACCCCTAATGATGGGACAGACACGTCAAGTCCTGTAATTCGGCCCGTGACGCCACACCACGCCACACGGTCCGGTCCCGCTCGATGCGTTGCGCACCGGACATTATGGACACACCTTTGATAATCTTCTCCGTGTGCTGGCCATTGTTTCGCTTTGTCAAAGGGTCATACGCGGTAGATTGGCTTTCCGTCCAGGATCGATTCTTCATATTGCTTCCTTCATGATCACACTGCAAATAACGCTTAGGAGAACGCCCGAAGAGAAACTGCACATACAACGCTGTGGACAGAGTTCCAAGCTAAATCATACCGGAACATTAGACGGTCAACCTGCCGCTACAAACTCATGTTAGATCTATTACCCAAGTCAACGGGTTTCTACCGAACTCTTCCGTTGATTGTGGTGATCCTGATTTTACTTGCCATTGGACATTTGATGGTAGACCTATATCGATGGACAGCAACGCCAACCGAAGAAATCGACAATAACCTAACCCAATGCGGAAACAAAAAGTAAATGACATAGTAAGAACTCTCGGCATGCTGTGAGTCCCTACTATGTGCCAAAAAGAGCTTTGTTGATTCGTGTCGCTCGGAGTGTACCAAATGTAATGGAACGTGAGAGCTTGGCTGGATAATCTCCGTACTGACCTATATCATCCAGTTTTCCAAGGTCGGTATCAAATGGTATGTTGAAAACGATTTTTATTGGGGATACAGAAGAATTCGGCGTCGATCATGAGGAGAATCATGCCACTTAAGCTCTCACAGTTTCACCAAATCCGTCAGGCACTTGTACTGGAGAACTCGTCGAGTCGCAAGAAAAGCGTGTCGTGCCTGATTTCCTGACAACGTTTTTAGCAGTCCTTTGGGAGGCAAGTGGGTGGAACATGTCCACCGCTGCAGCCACTTGAACCTCTGAGGACATGACACGGTCGGACAGCACTGGGGACATCCTATCTGACGTTCGGGCGATGACACAAAACATCTGGGACCACTTTTTTTCCTTCCTTTTTGTTTCTAGGATAGTTTAGCAAAATAGAAGATCGAAGCGGAGATTGCCGACGACGACCGCTGGACCCTTATTAAGCATAACAAAAGCCTACTGAAAAATTTGACCTGCTGGCCATTGTGAGCCGAGAAGGCCGAATATCCCCCAAGTGTTTTTCTTTTGCGCAACGACTGGTCACAGGGTCTAATCTTCCCAGTAATTCATTGTCCGCTGATGTGCCTGCCTATATGTTACACAGGCCGTTCACCCATACCACGAACGAGATGAGTTTAAGGTTGACCCATGATATCGTGATTTAATACTGCGCCGTCTTTTGTTTCTAGAATGTAAAGAAATCAGTATGTCAGCCATATTAACCCTTACTTGTTGGTTCTGTACTTGTCATATGACAGGAATGCTAAATACCTTTTTAACAAGGATCATTTTTCTGAAATAAATGAATTCTACAAGTAATTGACAAACCCAAACAATGTGAAAAGAAAAGAAAAAGAAAAAAGAAAAAACCTCTATAGGAGTAAAACTCTCTTTGAAGATCATAAGACTCATAACAAACTTAACACTCCTGAGAGCCAACTTGCTTTGGTTGTGAGTCTTCATCCACTACCACTTATTACATAACTGGCCCTAAAAAAGGGAGTCGAAGTGCTTCCAGAGAGTACAGCATCCCGGCTCCGGATAGAAAATCATCTAAAAAGAAATCGTATCCATATTTGCCGCTCATACATATTTTGAATGAAGGGCAATCATTTTAAGTCGGTCGGGAAACTGCAGTGAGTTAGAAGAACCGTGCCATAAAGTACTGGAACATGCTTCTGCGTGGATGTCAGAGACGGATATTTTTCTTGACAGACCAAAATTGATAGCGTTTTGGCAGGTTCCAGGAGGCGATAGCCAGCCGTTGGAATGAGTCCCTCCCTGGCGGGGCCGAGCCGGCGGGACTGGGCCGGGCGGGCTTGGGGTTTCAGTCACTTTAGGTCACTAGGGTCAGTCGGATGGCCGGACCAGACGTCCCTTTTGTGTCCTTTAACTGTTGCCTGTCATCTAGCTGTTACTCATAAATAAGAGCCGTTCGGCTCCACCCTCCACCTGCTGTTTCAACGACAAACGAAGCCACTCAAAAATTTGACTTTTCCACGTTTAGTATCTTTCTTTTTTTCTTTTTTTTAGTGAAACTGCACACTAAATGGTGTTTGAAATATTTTAAAAAATGTCTAACATAGCAAAGCTGCTTGATGTGTTGAGTTTGGAGTTTTTTTTAATATTATTTTTTATTTGGTTTACTTGCCTCGTTTACGTTCACGCCGAAAACTGTTCCATTTCTGTCAATCCATATGCCACTGGCAACTATGATGGGTTTCACAATCATGTAAAAATTTTCTTATTTCTTTCTGTAAACTTTACGAGAACGTCTAAAACATTAAATAATAACAATATCAGTAAAAAAAACAACAACAAAAAACATGGGTTTAGAAGGCCAATAGTGAGCAAATAAATTCCGTCGCGAATTAATATCCACTTCTCTAACAACTGGATTTAGAAAGAAATCTGTACTTCCTCCTTCATAGCCACCAAATACCATACTTGATATGCATTTTCGACAATGAAAATCGCGTGAGACTTCTCATTGTTTCTTAGGGTGGGTATTGAATTTTTCCATTGATAGATATATTCTGCTCAAAATATTAACAGTATCAACTTTTTACTAGTCAAATTAATGTACGAGGCTCCATGACATAGGTCCCAAAAGTTCACCCTCGGAATATACATTATTTAAAATCTTTATTCAAGGTGCTTTGGGACAAAAAACTATAATTTTTAAAATGTAATCTTAAAGCTACTTATGTAAATAATGCACGAGGTTAGAACCTCGACGTACTCAATGTATTCTGCACTTTTCCAATCTGTTTAATGCACCGTAATATAAACGTGCGTCTGTCAGTGTATAAATATAAGGTGGTTTGTCGCTAGATTAAGGGTTTTGACGTTATAACAATAAGTGACAACAGTCGGAAGATTCCGCAGCCCCCGAAAACGAAGGCTGCACGTGCAGGCTAGCAGAAGACCAGACTCGGCAAAGCCCCCAAGAGCGCGTTGGGCAGTTTTTCGAAAAGAATTTCTCGATGTCGCCCCTTAAAAAGCGAGCGTCCCAGTTGCTGGGCCCGGCCCCCACGAAGCCTGAAGCGAGCAGGCAGGCGGTCAGGCGGCCACATGTGAGTGGGGATGGGATGGGAGGTCGGGGCGGCAGGCATGTTGGCAGCAGAAATACGATATTTAAGACGATCACACAAAACGGACTACCCAACAATAAAAAAAAGGTGAGAAAGAAGTGATCTGTAGTGAGTTTTACTTTATCCGCCGTCTAAAACGTTTTTCTTCTCTTTTTTACGGTCAGACAGCGAAGTATTGTAGACCGCGAAATGTCCATTAATAATTACTGACGGGTACTTTTGAAGTTTGATATGGCAACCACGACCACGTGTATTGGATCACACCATTTAGAGTCGATAGGGTTGATCACCAAGCGAGAATATACCCAATACATTAAACACAATGGTTGAATTGGTTTTATATAAACCTTAAATTTTTTGCATTACAGGCAAGGTTTTGGGAACAGCCTATTTATTAATCTAATTCATATTAATTGTGGAAAGAATGAAACCTCTATTTTGATAAGCCGCCGTAGCGTATTCTAAATTTTAGCAAGGGGGTAAAAAGGAAAAGAAAGGATATAGGCCCATGGAGTTTGTTATGTGATTGGACGGATGTGACGAAAAACTATACGTTTTTGTTGTCGCTAAATTTATTTTGGTAGCCGACTGAATTGAATGATACACAGAGAATTGCAAATTAAAAAGCGCAGGGAACAAACGCTGCTCGTATTTTTGCCAGTCCTCTCGCTTTGGAAAAAAATAAATAAAAAAATTCTCATAATATCATCCGGGGTCTTTTATCTGTGTCTACACAGAAGCTTTTATGCCTGAACATGACAGGTCCCTCCGGCTTTGACCAGAGGCAGCCAGATCACAGCCAGCCAGTTCAGATTTACGCAGATAATACAAAAGACCAGGAATGCCCTTTGATTCATTTTAGAGGTAGCGAAGAAGAATGCGAGGTGGCCGGCTGAGGTGATGTTGACGGACAGCGTTGCGTCGTCCGTGACATCACTGAAGTGACCTCCTCAGAGTCGACTGAAAAAGGTCACAGAAAAGATGCTAATATGGCCGACGGACACTTCATTTGGGTGACATCGCTATTCAGATATCTTTTTAGATGGTCTCTATTATGGGACAAAGAATTCCCGCAGAAGTTGAGCGATTCAGATGGTCTCAACTCGCCGTTGTCCTGACAGGTCTCCGCATCTAATCGCAACGTACCAACTATAATTTTAGCGCAACAGTATTCATTCGTTCGGTTGTTAGGTTAGTTTTGGTTCGATGAGTCGATCATAATAACTAATGTAAGTTTCTGTCAAAAATAAACTACTTGTTACCCTAAAATTTCTAAAGCTTAAAAATTGTTACCCTAGACCACTTGCATTTTAGGTTAGCTTGAGAGTTCACAAGGACTGGAATAAACAGTAACCTTACTCAATATATCTTACACTCAGTAAACACAAAACACCTGTTTCAGGGAGTTCTGACCGACTTTAGGTGTGAAAATAATTACAACAGGGATAGTGCGTATTTTGGCTGTTTTCAAGGTAGACATCTGTTCAGCGACATCAATGGAGAGCTCTCGCCGATACCTTTCGAATTATACGATTGAAAATATGCCTAGCTTGAAAAACAATCGAAACATACTAATGCGAACAAAAGAAACGGAACACTTCTTTGATTTACTAATTTTAAAACTGACACAAATTTTTAATTAAAGTACGAAAACTAAACAGTTTTTTCTTTCTCTTTTCGGCTAAAATCGGGCGCTCGGGCCAGTGGCAACACGGGCATAATGACACGCGTCCATTCCGTTAACCTTCCGTGGTTACATCCTAAATTAATTTTCTATAGTCGCAGCAACATTGTCTCCCGCGTCACTTCCATTTTCTCCTTAGTGGGGAGATGGTATTTCTTCGTTTAACAGACAATTTGCAGATGGTTTTAGAAGTGTGCCGTCGTGGAATCAATGGAGAAACTACCGATAAACGTTTTATCCACGAAAAGCAGCCGGCGTGCTGCGGCGGCGTTTTCAGCTTAAAAACCTCTACTTTGATGTAAAAACGAGCGATAAAGCGATTCGACTGACGACTGAAGCAGCAAGTGCCTATTAACTTTGGCTGCACGCCTCGCCTGCTGCAGTGGGAGTTGCAGGCAGGACCACAAGATTGGCTCTCGCTCGGCTCTCCGGCGCGTCGAGGAGCGCCTAGCCTGCCATCTGTACGCTAGGACAAGAAACCTATTTGGCGCGTACGGGCAGCCCAGCCAACAGGCAGCAGCGGTGCGGTTCCGCCGGGGCTGCCTGCAACGCCAACACGCGAGAATTTCCTCGAAAATTACTTCACTTAGGCTGCGTTTTCGACCTCGTGTTCTACCTTTCATCACCAAGCCGCGCGGAGCGAGTTACAAGACACCTAACCTCCTGACCTATTGTTGACATAAATCGCTTTATTTCTTGTTATTATGAACTGCTTCTGAAAGCTAATGCTTGTAAAAGCATTACACAGATAGTGCGAATCTAGATTTTTGTTCTTCTCCAAGCTTCTTGGGGGTAGTCACTGCCGCCGAGAGGTAAGTGGCATCAGTTCGTTTCGGCGAGCGGATCCAACAAAGCGAGGCTCATAGCATAACATAATTCATGCGGTTGTATATCGTGAATTATCATTTTAATGTGATGAAAGGTTTAATTTGAACACGAGGGTAGAAACTGCAAGTCCTTAAACTTAAAGAGTAGTCGGCTAGGATTTTGTCCTCCTTACATGTCGACTGCAAAACTTAAATCGAGGATCCGAGTTAATTTTCGGAAGCCATGTATTGCACGCTAAAAACCTAACTTGCAAGTTGAAAACGAGAGACATTGAAGTCTGGCGCTGATGCGTAATTTGCAAAAGTTTATTGAGTCAACCATACGGGATAGGTTGTAGAGGACATACAAGATGAACTGTTACATCAGAACAACCCTTAGTTGGTATCTTTGATTTCGCAAGATAGTTTTAAACGCGTCGATTGATTCAGCGTCATATTGTGAACGTAACCCTGGCTAAAAATACCTTGGTAGTTGATCGTTAGCTTACGCAACGTAACTTACCTTCTGCATCACAGAAGGTGACAAGTTTTTCAAAGTAATGCCCACATTGAAGGTGATGTAAATCAAAATTTATGTTTTTCTTGAAAAACTTTCATCGGTCTGCAATATCCAGTCTCTCTGAAATTTTATCTGAAGTACTAACCGCAACTTAAAATTTAAATTGTTTGAAATAGTACCCAGTTCTATTCCTTAAAATTATTTAATGAAATTAGGTTGAAGTGCGACCAGTTAAAATCAGAAATCCTTGTCGCCAAAATACCCGTGGGACAGGGACAATTAGGATTAGTGATTGTTTGCTCATACATTATGTTGTATCTGTACTACGACGGCGAAACAATTAAAAGAAATGTAGTACAGGTATTCTGTATTATATTTCATATACTTCATATGATATCCAGCCTAAGTATCCATTGAAGTCGTGTAGATTGTATTTTCGTGATATGATATGGCAGCTAACAGTAGATGCTCCATACCATCCACGTCTAATAAACGAAAATATGGTGACGAAAAATTAGAGAAGGTTTAATTATAATTTTAAATACACTGGAGAGCAAGTCGCTAGGTTTTTATCTTTGCCTTGCAGAGAGTATTTGTATCGCGTTAGTTCCGTGCGAATGTTCGTTTTATCTTATCTCTATAACAGGCCTTTTTTGTCTCTAAAAGCACCGACCAACACTGCTTACGGTCTGGTAAGACCTGCTAATAACACGTACGAGTAAGAGGAGAAAGTTTTGACAGGTTATAGCGCTTTGAGGCTACACAAAATTATTCTAAGAATAAATTTCTGCTCGCACTCATATGTTTTACGACATTTCAACAGATTTCTTTAAATTGAAAACCCAACTTTCTGGTGCCTTAGGCTTACAATCTCTTTCGGATAGAAAGAGGTAAAAGGTTTCCACTGCGAAAGCTCTTATAGTCATTTTCACACTTGATGTTTTGTTGAGGTTGTTGGTTTGGCTGACAGTGGTAGTGGTGAAGCTAGGATGTACTATCGTTTCATAGCCTTTCATTTCATCAACATTGATGCATCCCACGGAAGGGGCCCGTTATGACACTTAGGTCATTCCTGGATCACCACCTACCACAACCTCAAACTTACTTGAGTGTCTCTTAAGTATTGTTTATTCTTGTTTTCATTCCATTCCATTTTTCTGTTGCAGAATTAAATGACATCGCCTCCAAACTTCCATTAGAGGACCATTGGCCATCTTCCAGATAGCTTCTTTCATCGCGGTGAGTAAACACTAAACAATTCAAACCTATTGTTCTTCCTAGTTTAGTTTTTTGGATGACAGAGATGATGTCCTCTGTTATCACTCCTCTTTTTTGACCGAACATTTCACCCAACTAAAAGTATCGCCATCTTTGAATTATACCATATCGTCGAGTTGGTAACCATTGTTAGTCTCTTCTCGCGAAATATTCCAAGCGGCGCCTGACGATGTTTGTCAGTATGCAGACCGCAAATAGCTGATTTCATCTCATTTTGTGTCTTTACTACGAATGGGTGCATTCTTCACGGAGTTCAATATGCAGCTACGCACGCGTCCAATATCTTTGGCAAGATTATGCACCTCTGTGCCGTAAGCTCTCTTTGTTATTTTTCCTGCGTAACATGAAGATTTTTGTTTTCTTTTTTAAGACCAAACATTATCTTTGTATTGCGAGGGATAGGGGGTTTACAGTACGTCATCGTAGTTTTGGGGATGAGATGCGAGAATCAATGTTTAGAATTTGCTACAACACTTAACCTAACTTGTCAAAATTTTGCTGAACTCACGAGGAGTCATCTTTTAGTTACTCTCCACCTTCTCCCACCGAGCTACTTTAATGTGCTTTATCGATGATCCCTAAGTTTTGGTAATAAGATAAGTAAACTTGTACGTTTCATGGGTGGATATGTGG
>Ga0058701_10001866_pt1 | contig 15437 bp, 9 predicted proteins | sample AgamicOrMae_FD_97039 | JGI IMG/M metagenome (GOLD analysis project Ga0058701, IMG submission 97039) | Agave microbial communities from Guanajuato, Mexico - Or.Ma.e | ecosystem: Host-associated > Plants > Phyllosphere > Phylloplane/Leaf | place: Guanajuato, Mexico | collected 2012-06-04
CAAAAAAAACACACAAATTTTCAAGTTTTAACCATGTGGAAGCTCCTTAAGTTAAAAAACTTAGTTCAGCTCGAAAATTAAAGAAAAAGTCCAGAAGAATTAGGAAGTTGAAAATGTGGCACATCTGACGTAGGTTAACTTAGGTTCATTGCCTCGCACTCCTCTCCGCTTGACTTGGCTAAAAGTTGGAGCTCAAGAGATGGGCAGTAGCGTGTGATATTGAGTGGTGAAGCGGCGATTTTGTGTATGCAGACGAGAAAGGCGAAATGCTGGGCCTGCCGTTCGTGACGTTGCCCCAGAAGAGGAAGGCGCCGGAGTACTACCAGCGCATCCGCGAGCCCATCGACCTGACGACCATCGAGCAGAACATCAACTCGGGGCTGTACAGCACGGTGGAGGCGTTCGACTGCGACGTGTGCCGCCTGCTGAGCAACAGCCTCCGCTTCTACGGCCGGACGTCGGAGACGGGCATCGCCGCCGTGCGCCTGCGGAGGGCCTACCAGGCCGCCAAGGCGGCCGTCCTGCCGGCGCTCACGGCGCTCTCCGACGTCCTGGGCGAGAACGTGCCGGCCTCCTTCATCAACGAAAAAGACCCGGGTAAGTTTGGCTGCCTCCCTGCAAATTCCTAGCTGGAACTTCCCTCCTCTTGTGATCCACCTCTCGTAGTCGTCGTGTACAGCGACAGTGGACCAAGGCATAAGGCTCGGAACTTAATGTTAACTTACTAGGGGAGTACCTTGACTTGCCGCCTCCGATTTTCTTGAGACTTAAATATAGTTGTATGGAAAGATACCCGAGCCCAAAAATTGCCGCCCGAATGCATTTTTTCTGCCTTAAAAAACAGCGTTAAAACTGGACAAAAGTAAAAAAAAACAAAAAAAAAACGAAAAATTGCCAATAACTCTAAAACTGCTGGAAATATTGCGAAATCCTCAAAATTTCAGCCTAAGGCGCTACGTTGTAAGTTTCTACAAGTTTCAAATTGGTTTTGAATTTTATTGAAAAAATATTTTTTGTTCAAAATTGAACGCTATTTTCAAGGTAGTAAAAATGAATTTCGGCAGCCAGTTTGGGGCTCGGGTATCTTTCCATACCCTTATTTTGCAGTCCTGAAAATTTCAAGCAAATCTGGGGCGGACAGTTTTAGTACTCCCCTTGTTAGCCCGGTCGCAAAGTGGCACTTCTCGGCCGCAGTTATGGGGTACCTCACCAATGTTCACCGACGTAGCGATCAGAACGAGGAGCTCAGAAAATTACGAAATTCACAACCTGATGCGATCAGCCGATCGCCCGGGAATCAAGTTTAAAGTTGCCTGTGACGTTATTAATAACCGCAATTTTTTCCGAATGGATTTTGTGACGTCACAGCGATTTTTTCCTCGATTTCCGGGCGATTGGCTGATTGTATCAGGTAGCGGCTTTAGACTCTCTTTTTCTGTCGGCTATTTTGATAAAAATTGGTCAAGTACCGAATCGGCGCAGGCGTCATGCTTGCCACCTGCCGAGCAGGGCGGTAGAGAAGGGAAGCACAGGGCCCCAGCCTTGCCTAGGTCAATTTAATTGAACCTACGGAGTTGTATGCCGTTAATCCTTTTGATACCATGTATCATTAAACCAGGGCGGAACGCTGAAGGTTGAGAGTTTCGTCTTTGTATTCCCGTTGTCCCAGCGACTAGTCATTCATTTGGTGCTGATCAGTTTTCAAGTATTGTTTCTTTACGTTGCAGCGGACGAGGAAGACGTGATCCGGTGTATTTGTGGGCTGTACCGCGACGAGGGCATGATGATTCAGTGCGAGCGATGTTTAGTTTGGCAACACTGCGATTGCGTCCGTGCGGACTCGTCGGTGGAGCATTATCTGTGCGAGCACTGCCACCCCCGGCCGGTCGACCTCGAGATCCTTATGGAACCGCCGCCGGCTTACGCCGAAGAAGGACAGATTAATTATATTACATTGCTCAGAGGAGACCTGCAGATCCGACAAGGTTAGATGAGCATTCCCATACTGATCGTTCTATTTCCACATAACAACAGTTTCTCACCTAGTTTTTAGCCGCCTATTCAAAAAATACCTTTGATCGAGGGAATTTTTCAGTTGTGAAATACTTATTCTTAACGAGCCAGAAAGATTCACAAGTACGCCAAAAATGATTCAAATTTGCTGGGGTTTGTATGTTTTTGTATACGGACTATATTGCTCGAAAGGGGGAGGTGGGGGACGGTTCGTCGGAGAGGTGATTTCTGTCATCTCTTGTTATAGTAATTAAATACAGTTAAATCTTAACGTAAATTGAATTGAAACACCATGGCCTGAAATTTCCCTAAGAAAGCTCACAAGTTAAATATGAGAGTTTTTATCGGGGTATTCATCGTGCTTTCGAAGCACGACATAGGAAAATTCATCGATATTGATAGCACGATCTTAATGGCGTTTTGTTCTGTTAAGGTGACACGGTGTACGTGTTACGGGACTTGATCGAGGGGGAGACCAAGATACAAACCAAGCAGAGTTACAAAACCATCAAGGACGCGAAATACGAGGACATGGACATCTTCAGGATCGAGCGGCTATGGAAAAATGAACAGTTAGTAACCTTTTTTTGTTTTTGCGATTTGTATATTCTCAAAGTTTGAAAGCTGGAAATTTCCACCTTTATTTTCCCATCTATCGTCGACTTGCCGAACGGAGCGAAAGCAAAGCAAGGCACGAAGCACGTGACTTCGTCAGACCTTTAAGGTTACCTTATGGAAGATAACCTCTAATTTGGGTTTATCTACGCAAGAGTACATTTACTTAACCTAATCTGCGCAGTTATATACTTTTATCCTCACAATGCCACGAAAAATGAGCTTGAGAGGTCATGAATTCCACATTCAAATTTTACAGGGTACAGAAGCTAACTCAACCTAGCCCAAGGCCAGCTCACGGAACCTGAAGTGACTTAACCTCGCTTATATTTGTTATTTCTAACCCTATTTGTGGTTTCCAGGGGCGAGAGGTTCGCTTTCGGCCACCACTACCTGCGGCCGCACGAAACGTACCACGAACCCACCCGCAAATTCTTCTCCAATGAGGTGATGCGCGTACCGCTGTACGAAGTTGTGCCTTTGGACTTGATTTGGGGCCAATGCTGGGTGCTGGACCTCAACACGTACTGCAAGGGAAGGCCGGTGGGCGCCCCGGAGGAACACGTCTACGTGTGCGAGTACCGCGTCGACAAAAGCGCGCGCCTGTTCTCCAAAGTGGCCAAGCCCTCCAGGCCGCCCATCTGCACCAAGAGCTACGCTTTCGACTACTTCGACACCCGCCTCAAGCCCGTCAGGACCTATACAGTGAGTGCATTTTTAATTTAGTGAATTTGAAAGGTGGCATTTCCTATTTCGCATGTTTTACCCTGGCATGTTTTATTCTTTCACTGTGTTGTAAAATTTAACGATACAGAAGCACGTAGGTTACGATACCCTTGGTAAGTCCGTAACCTACGTTTCCCCAAAATCTAGAGTTAACCAACGTTAGGTAACCTATTTCAGACCATAGATTAGTTAAGAGGACGTGCTGTGCTCCCCATCCGCTTAGCTGTCGTCAACCCTGATGCCGCTTATATTAGGCGGCAGTAAGTGTATTCGGGCGGCATCGGGTTTGCTGGCTGTTAGTGTGGGTTAACCTAGTTTAATTTTGGGTGAGGTTACAAGCCTCACGCTTACGGTGGTTTTACTCTTTTTTGCGACGAAAGCTGTAAATAAGTTTCTGATGTGAGCGTTGGTTTTGCAGCCCCACGGGCCTCCGACGCCCGCGGCCCTCGCGGCGCCGAGTGCAACCACAAGTCGGCCGCGAAGTCGAGCAGGTCCGGGCAATCATGAGAAAGAGGAGGCGCACCCCTCGAAGACGGCGTCTGCGGCGAGCGCGGCGGCGGTGAGCAACGCGGACGACGACGACCTCGTGCCGCCCGTCCGCGCCAAGCCACGTGTGCTTAAGGTACCTCCTCCACTGCCACTCATACACTGTCAACTTGACATGTGGAGTCTTCATCGCCCACTAATCGATGATGTTGTCCAACAGCGGAGTGAAAAGCGGGATCGGCTGAACCGAGTTCTGCTTCGTTTGCTGGCGCGTCTCCCGAGCAAGCAGCCCCTGGATCTGTCCTACTTGCTGGACGCCGGCCGGAGGCAACGCAAGAAACCCACGAATACGACCACTTGAGACTGGCTGTTGTGATTAACAAGACCCCTCCCTCGATCGTGGAAGGTGAGAAAAGACGAGGTTAGGTAAATGTGAGCGGCTTCCGCACAGCTCCCCGCATTCTTGTTGCCGGGGATCCCTTTTGAGCGTTTTTGCTATATATTCTATACCTGGTTTCTGTGTCCGGGCGCGGTGCGGATATTCCTGTCGCGCCGTCGAAATCGAGTTGCCCTGAACCCAGAGAACCTTCGCCTAGAGATTCGACAACACCGGTACCGATTCCGCCACAAGATCGCGGCTGATTGGTCGGAAACCGTGGCTTTAATCGCAGCTGAACGGATGCCCCAATCAGCGCTTCCGCAACGACGCGGCTTGAAATAAATAAATTTTAGTGGTTGTCGAGTCTCTTCAAAGGCACTCTACATCGACCTTTTCGAAGTTTGTTAAAAATTTCCTTGTTGAATTTCGATGTTTTCTTCTACAACACGCTGCTAAAATTTTGGATTGGGAGGGTTTTAACGTCATTTACTATTTAAATGTGCCATGGGTTGCGTGTAAACCGCACAAGTCGTGAGATAGCTTTCGAGTTTCCCAAGTTTTAAGTGGGTAGCACTAATGCGTTGAGGGGAAAGCGCTAGTGATTGTTTCAGTGGTGTTGCCGACCTGAAGCTGGAGAGTGGGCTTTTCGGCTCACGACTCGAACGGTTCACTTGGATGTATTTCTTGTTGCGTAGCGTTTTGGGGGCGGTTTTGACTACGGCATAGTTGTTTTAAATTCCTGAGTTCGTCAGTCTCGGGAAGGCGTAGTTATTTTACAGGGTGAATCGGCCGTTGAAAGTTTTTGATATTTGTGGAAGGCATTTTTTGTGGTAGTTTTTGTAGGAGCAGCTAGTATGCTTGAGTACCTGAGACTGCTCGCTTCTGGTGTAGTAGGAGCTGGACGCTGTCGTTTCATAATCACAGATCGTTTTTTTTCTGTTTAGTTTTTATTCTCTTGTACTTGTCGAACGTTGGCTGGTGTTTTTAGGTATCATAACCATCAATTTTAAAATCAATACGCACGCCATTCTAGTTTTTTGTAGTATTTTTAGTTATTGTATATTTTACTTAACTGTGGGCTTTTCGTTATCGTACTCTAGAAACACAACATTGTAATCAGATTTAGGATAATGTGATGTGGATGTGAATCCTAAAGTACAAATACGTTTTACCCGGGTATTTTTGTGTATTCTTTATTTGCCTATCCTTTGCTTTTTGTGTGTTAATGGGTTTCGGTTTTGATCTGTTTCTTTTCTCTGCACAGCTCTTGATTTTTAAGAATGTGGTGAATGTTGTTAACTTCAGAAGAAAATTGAATCTTTCTTTGAATGAGCAATTGAGTGTATGTGTCGCATTTTAGTTTTGGACAGTTTCTGAAAGGGATATGCTTGATAATCTAGTCACTGGCTAGCCATTAACAAAAAGGGGCAAAAAATGATTTTTGGTCCTCTCTTGATATAGACCTAGCATACGTTGTTGACCACAAGAGATGTTAGCTCGTTTCGTTAGTCTTCCGTTTTAAGTTTCAAACGGCGTCTTTAGTCCAGTGTTTTAATCGAAGCCTAACCTCTTCTACTCTCGGTCCATCACATAGAGAGCCTGCGTTATAGAAGTCTCAGCTAATGACATCACTCGAAACATCAAAGGTGCGATACTCCACCAGCAGGTTCCACATTCGTTTGCAAAGCCGAGCGGAGAACCTGCGGAGCGGGGCAAGATGAACGTAATTTAACCGAACTTAACCAGACTTTACCTAACCTAACGGTCGCTAAGCCTAACGCCGCTTACTTCTCAGCGACAGTTACTGCTACCAAGAAGTAAGCGTAATTGGGCTTAGCGATAGCGAGCCGAATGGTATATGAGCGTTGTGAAGGCACGTGACCTAAGGTTAACTTTATTACGGAGTTGTATCATGTAAGGACAATCGTCCAGTGGAATTATTTAACGGAACATGAAACCGTGGTAGAACATGCACAAGAGGTAGAAAGTTACCTTTGAAATATGAAGGCTGGCACTCTCTTACCGTAGGCACTCTTAATGGCATTGTCAAGGACCACCTGCTCTTTTTATTTTAAGTTTTGCTCGCATTGGAAGTGGAGCAATTCGCACGTGAAATTTGGAGGGAAGGAGAGATCTACCACGAAAGTACAAAATACGTCGTTGCATATTTTGTGAAGAATGTTGAAGTGATAATCTTTAAAAAAAACCTTTGCGAGAGTAGCTTAGTGGGAGGTGAGGTGTTAATGTTGTGTACTCTACATGGGTGGGTGGGAAGTGGCATTTTAGAGGTCTATTTTTATGCTAGTCACGACGTGAAGTATTGGCGTCAAGCAGATGCCCTCTCAATGAATTGTTATCGGTCATTTTCTTCTGAAGTGCGAACTTGATATTGTCATTGCGACCTATCGTATTCGGTTCTCTAGTTATCAAAACGAAGCGCATCTTTCATTTTAAATCTAAACGTACTCAAGTGCAAATGTAACATAAGAGAGAAAAATATATTTATATTTATAATATATCTATATATGAATGCCTATGGAATATTTGTTTCAAATATAAGTAAACACTGAGTGTTGTACTTACATGAGGCGTTGCGTCCTCAAAGCATAAAAGCTACTAAGATTGTGAATGTAAATTCTCGTTCAATGAACCCAAAATCACTAATATATAGAATTGGTTTATGTGTCGGTTGATATTGATACATTGTAACTGAGTGTACAGTTTTGAGAAGTGTGTCTGTACCAGTTTTAACCATCGTCTTTAATGCATATTTATTATCATGTTTGGATTGTCTTGTCTAAGTGTGATGCTCTAATTGTGATGATTTTGTTTTGGCCTGTTTCTTCTTTTTGAGCAATAAATGACATTGTTAATTTAGGTAATCACTTGTAACTACTTGTAAATTGTAAATAACAAGTTTAAGGAACAGCGCTTAATTGTACATACATGAGTTGTTTTGTTGTACAAAATACTTTTTTTTTATTCTGTAGCACCTAGTATTTATTAATATTGTAACTCTTTGCCATTGTTTTCGACCTTGTTTTAGTACCGATCCAGCTTAGTCTGCAAGCGTAGATGAGAATTTCATGGTCTCGTTGCTTCCCGAATCTTATTTGAAAGCGAATTTTTCCCATCCGATGCAGCGGTGTTTTAACATTAACATTGTGTCATACATGGAACAGGTATTCCCCAATTGCGTTTCCATGCGTTCACTTCTCGCAACCGGTCAGCCTTCCCTCGTGGTCTTTATCCTTTACTTTGTTGTAGCTTTCTCTCGACCACTTAGATTAGTCACTGTAATCAGAACACACATCGGTGTACAGTCCTGAGAAGAGAGAAAGAGCTCGCGCCTCTCTCTACATCGGTGCACCTTTTTTTTAAGTTCGTAGTTCTTTTGGTCACGCTTTGGCTGTTGCTAGTTGATTGTACCAACCGGCTCATTCCATACCATTTCTAATTTATCTTTGTACTAACATCTTTTCCTTTAAAACATGCAACGCAACGTGTCTGAGAAGAGTATTGCCATTTGTAATATTTTATAATTCGCTCAGCTTCTGTGAGGCAGTTTTTTTTTCCCTGTAATTGTATCCCATGGTATCCCAGTCAATATGTATCTATTGTACTGCTTTCCACGATTTAAGTTAATCAAGCCATGAGATAAGGAATTAAACGATCATATATACATACCAACATCTTGTTGTTATTTTGTATCCTACAAACTCTAAGCTTTATGAATACGATAATATCCTTTCAAAAAAATATTGTGTGCTCAATGAACACAAAAAGGTACAAAAATACAATAACAAGTGAGGAAGCATACGACAGAGTGGAACTGGGTTCCTTGCGCGGAGGAAAAAACGATCCGCCAAGGTACGTTTTGTAGTAAACGTGGTTAAGTGATCGCTGTGCATAAGTAATCGGTCTTTATTTTTTGTTACAAGTATCGAACTATATACATAAACAGGCAAAATATCGGATTAGTTTGCGTAAAAATTGGCGAGCTGGGTCGAACGTCATAGTGGGACATGCTCCCCCGAAACCAGCTATAAATGATCTTGTAAGCCAGCTGCAAAAGAGGATTAGCTCGGCCTGCCTTGGCAAACTAGCCCGCTTGTGCACATGCCCCTTCAACCAAATCACCGTTCCAACATATTCCAGTATCTTCCTTTATGTACCGAAAAGAGAAAGCTAGATGTTGTCCGATATTGATTGGAGGGCGAATCCATACGAGGTCATTTAGCGCTGACACCCGAATGTCGCTGATTTTGATAACCATCGGAGCCTTAGCGGACTCCCAGGAAAGATTCATGGAGGCACATTTTTCTTCCCCAAGTGCCTGTCACGGTTCGGGGAAAAAATCGATTTTTTGTTTTCCTTTTTTTATGTTCGTACTATCATGGACAGTAAAAATGCCCCCCCCCTGCAACCACCTGGACATTCGTGCGTTGTGTTTGCCTACCTTAGCTCGGAATCAGAAGGGTGATTGGCTGATGCCGAGCTAAGGTAGGCAACCGCAACGCACCGATGTCCAGGTGGTTGCGGGGGGGACGGGGGACGACGACGTTTTTCCTGCCTGTGATAGTAAATCTGAGAAAGCCATTTAGTAGAGAATGAAATTTGAAGAAAATACGCAGTGTCTCGATTTCCTGCGAATGGCTTTTTTTTTCGGGACGGTCGTTAAAGAAAAGCCTTAAAAAACTTTAAAAAATCACTTTGGAGCCTCATAACTACCATTTTCCGAAGTCAAATCGCAATTTCGAGGGGTGCATTCGATTCCACGTTTAATTCTGCGTCAGAATGAATACGTCCCATTCAATTCTAACGATTGGTTACGATACGCCAGCAATTTTAGTAACACTAACTCAATAATCTCGGACAAAACGCAGGACAACAAAAAAGCCGATTTCCTCCGGAACCCTGATAGGTACACGGGAAAAAATGTCCCCCCGTCACCCCCTCATGGGGGTCAGCTAAGGTCCAAATGGTCATCAAAATCGCCGACATTCGCGCGTCAGCGCTGGATGTCCTCGTATGGATTTGCTCTGATGCCAAACCGATTCGTCGAAGCAACAAACATGTTCTGGTTATGCTTCCATACCATACTTTTCATTCCACAAAAATGAGCAGCATCTTAAACCTCGGATCCATTGGGAGAAGCGACGAAAGAAAGCTCTTGCAGCTGATTGTAGATGAAATCGTGAATCTCCTTGTCTGCTACGTTAGCGTACACCCCGGGATTGTCCTTATCCTGGCATGGGCCGAGGCCATAAGAAACAACCCCGACTTGCTTTCCTGACTTCTTGAGCACCAAAGCTCCTCCATTGTCTCCGCTGCAAATATCCTTTTCGCCTTCGGGCACTCCCGCGCATACCATACGCGGTGTTAAGTCGTATTTCCAAGCGTAGATCTCCTTGCACTCCTCCGCGCCGATTATGTTGACTTGAACCGCCCGGAGCAATTTTACATCGGCGTTCTCCTGAATAGCAATAAGAAGAGATTTCTTAGCCTTGGACGCATTCGGCCACAGATGACACACCGTCTCCGATACAGTAAGCGGAAGCTCCGGATTTGAAGCGAAGTGGGAAAGTTGATGCGCGGTTGTAGCGTGTCGGAGTGTAATCGACTCGCACTTGCGCCGATAAACTGATTGTGAGCGGTAGCCTATTTCAGTGGACCGAGAAGCAAGAAGACCCTTATCGCAGCCTAACCCAAGGCCAAGGGCGAGTCGACTCCGCTCGGCTATATGGGAGTTCTGTCCTTAATTCAAAGCACTCTAACCTTGCTTAAAAATATACAATTCACAGGTTGTATGGTATCGGTAATCAATAATCATTCTAATCAAGTATGAATGACATTTAAAACCGTGCAGAAGAGAAAGAGTCCTCTTGTTCTCTTTTTTTTCAAATTTACCGTTAAAATAGGCACTTACCCGATTAATGCCCCACCCGCTAACGACAACAGGCTCGCCTGCGGCTGCATATTCTCCAGCTTCGACCAAAGCGACGGGTTTTTCGACTGCGCTCACCACGAAAGGAGTTGTAACTTTCACAACAGCAACATCGTAGTCGTACACTTCGCTGTCGTACTTTGGGTGTTCTACGAACCGTACTATATCTCGTTTTTTCAGAGCAGTCACATCCTTGGAACCACTGCCGATCTTAATATACGACAGGTCTGGTCTGTAATGAATGAAAGAAAGGTGCCTACTTTCTAGACCAAATATCGATACTAGATTTCTACTTCTGACAAAAAAAGATACTACTCTAGCTGCCTTTACGTAGTTGTGCGTGACCGCCCCATAATGCTGTAGCTGCCGCAAGGCGATCGATAACGGTGTATCTGCATAGACGCAACTTTTCAGATAAATAGTTATGGGGCGGCCCGCAGCAGCCACAGCGTAATAATTATTCCACACGCTGCTATCAACATGGAGAGACTCAAACGTTACCAGCGAGTGGTCAACTGTCATGGCGCCTCGTTCTTTATGATTGGCTAGAAGCAAAATCCAGTCCGCTCTGGCCTGCCTGATTGGTTGGAGGCAAAAGTCGGCACACGAGCGCCATGACAGTTGACCACTCTCTGGTAACTTTTAGTCTCTATACGAACATTTTGACGGGCGTCGTCGACTAGGCTTCATTTGAGGAAGTTGAAATGATAGAACAATAATTGCAAAGATATAAAATGGTGACGAAATGTGACTTGAACTTACGTATAAACACGAAACACACAATGAGCAGCTGTAAGAACATGATAGAGACTGATAATAGATCCTCCGCAAAAATGAGTTCCGTACAGCATATAAGAAACCTGAACAAAATACGGTGCCTTAAGTTTTAGGAAAAACTAAATTTTTCCGTGAGCATAGCGCGAGAGAAGCCTCAAGTTTTAGGTAAAACCAAATCTGCAGTGAGCACTTTGGTCCGCTGTGTAAGCGCTGCACGGTTCAATGATGCAACAATAATCTCACCTGGTAAGGAGCTTCGGTTATATCAATAGGATAACCTCCTATAATGCGTTCTTCAATGTTGAAGCGTGACCTCGGTGAAGATGGGCGAATAGCCGACCCTTAAATACGATACAAATTTAATTAAGATGTCTCTTATACACCGCATAATTTTATGAAATTTCGGAATCTTGACTGTTTATTTCGCAATGAACGATTCACACTTACCGGTACGATGTCCATGGACAGTTAATTTTTTCCGCATGGTGTAAACGCAATGTAAACTTCAAAATATAAGAAAAAGTTGTTCTTCAGTAATCTTGTTGGACCTTAACTTTGTACCGTAGCACCTTCAACCTCTCTACTTTTAAAAATGGGAATGTAAATAGGGCTCTTCATTGTACCGTGCGCGTTCGCAGCGTTGCCAGATTTCTGGTCTGAATCGTCTATTTGAATCTCCACTTTACGAAATAGAGATCGTTGAAGGTTATATTATACAAATTAATGGTCCTTGGACATCAGTGAACAAGTTGTTCTTATATTTTGAAGTTAACATTTCGTTCACACCATAATTACGGAAAATACGAATTCGTTCTTAGTCTATGGACAATGTCAGAGAGAATCGTCCATTTTTTGTGGCCCACTGTACATCATTGTACGATGTTCAAATTAAGGTTGCAAATATTATAATTCCATTGCCCAAAAGTAGAGGCCACTTCTTTACAATAACCATGTCCTTCTCTTAGGAGAGTGAGTATCCTATGACATGTTCCATCTCATTAAAGACTTTGGAGGTTCATGCCGAAGCGAGGATGACCGCTTTTCTGCTCATGATGCTTTACTTTGGTTTCCAACTAACTTTAGGACAGATGCTGGAAAAGACCTCAGACTTTTGCACCAAAATTTAGCTTAGTTAGAATGGACATGTACCGGTAACGATCAAACTTGGAGGAATATGCTGTATTCTTCAAAGGATCAAGCAAACTAACATTGGGCAGAGCAACTATCCAAAGAATCACACCTACAAAAGAGAGCCTTTCAAAGAAGCACGGCAAAGAATGAGTTTTTAAATATATGTACAGTATAATTACAAACAACTAACGTAGCTACCATGAACGCCGGATGCCAGCAGACACAAAAACAGAGACACGGTGGGAACCATCTTGGTGAAAGGCATGTTGCGCAATGACAACGGATTGGCCGGTAGGATCTTTTACTGAACGCAAATCCGAATCGCCTTCCGATAAGCATAACATGTGGTTAAGAAATAATCTCGAACTGCCGGAATTACGGCAAGATTACAAAAGGCGATTTCCATTGCGTCACACACACTTGTGAGATCGGCAATGACTTTGAACAAAGACACTTCCACCTCATCACGCGATTTGCCTGTTAGAAAATTAAACAGAAGTTTTTATCTTGAACAGGACACAACTTTGCCAAAAGTTTTCATTTTTGTCGTGAAGGACAGTTTACAAAACCCTTGTCTGATTTTTTCGTATTTCCAAGAACAATGGACGGTTTTGAGACCCATGTGTAAAAATAAAATACGAACGGCCAATGTACAGTGAGTCACAAAAGTCGTGACCCTCGCTTCCATAAGAAATACATGGAAGCAGGGGTCATGACTTTTGCGGCCGACTGTACAAGTTGGTATTGTACTATCAGTCCAAAAGAAATTGTCCGGTTCTGGTCTCGCAGAGAGGCTCCGCCTTATGGGGAAATGCATTGGCTACCGCCTTGTAGTACGGCCAGTGGACCAGAGCATACCTTTTGAACTGATAGTACAAAATAAAAATCCTATACCAACGATACCAACGCTTTGTCGTGGGAAAACGGTTGCACACATGGCTTTCGTGTTCACTTCCGTGCGTCTACGCGGACATCGCTAACACCGAGATTAGCGCCTTCAGTCGTACAGTACCATGGCTCATGTTGAAGTACACACTCGAACACGTGGTGTCAACAAACCCATTGACGAAAATAAATACTTGCCTACGTAAATAGAACGCAAGAGCACGGTTTGGGTTTTAATCAGTTTTGTTTTCAGTAATGAGAATTCCTGGCAATTTAGTCACAGAAGTACACCGTGGTGCCCGTGGTTTATTTTCCCCTGAGTTCCCTGACCCGCAACAACCCTAAAGGACTTTTTGTGTTAATGATAGTCCGTAGGCCTACAGCGTATTTTTAAGTTTATTGAGGATGTTCTTCGGCTAGGCAAAACCGTCAAGGTCTTACATGACTTTGATATCTAGGCTGCGTTGTGCGTCAAACCAGAAAAGAGAAAGTATCCTCATCCTTCGCAGAAATTATGTCTGGCCGTAATAGTGTGTAAAGCAAAGTAATGTGACATCATGTCCTCTATTCAAGATAAAAACTTCCCTATTGCTGTCTGAAAGGCGAGTTGCGTGAATCGAAAGTATCTTTTTTCAAAAAGATTGCCGATCCTAAGTGTACCTGTGACGCATTGCATATACCTCCTCTTGCGATGTATCTGTGATTGTGGCCAATCGTGATTTCTTCATCACCTGTTATGCTTATCGAAACGCGATACAGATTAGCGTTCGTAATAAGAACCCTTCTGGTTGGTCTGCTGTCATTCGGCAACATGGCCTTCACCAAGATGGTTCCCACCGTGTCTCTGTTTTTGTTTCTGCTAGCTTCCGGCGTTCATGGTAGGTTAACGTTACATGAGAGTAATTACCGGTACATGGATTCAAAGACTCACTCACACCGCGCTTAAATGAAAGCTTCTGTTTTGTACGTTTCTCTGAACTGTTGGTATGACCAACGTTAGGAAGAGTTGGTCGATCGTTTCATGCCCATCCTCACGGAGCTTTATGGCATCGTCAAACTTAAAAATAAAAGGGAGTGTCTGCTGGCTGACACAACTGCTTCATTTTTTTAATGTAGAAGGTTGGGTTCCGTGCGTTCAAGTCTCCTTATATTATTGCATGTCGGGACAATAGCGACACCATAAAAATTAAAAGGTCTGCGCAAGACTATTTGTTCGTGGTTTGTACAAGTCTAAGGTCTATCCCATCATGTGCCTTACCCAGCGACGGATTTAGGGGATGACGACCACGAAAAGGGGGTCATGACCCCCAGAAAATGATGGTGTCAATGTGTTCCGATCAATCTTAAAATCTTTAAAAAAATCAACATCCGTCCCTGGACTTACCGGTACCCAAAGAAGGAAACCAAAGTAAAACATCATCATGAGCAAGATACCCGGCATCCTCGCTTCGGCATTCCATAAGCCTCCAAAGTGAATAGTGAGATGGAGTGTATCATAGAATACACACTAAAAAAATGGTTATTGAGAATTGGCCACTATTCTTGGTCATAAATAAAATTGTGAACCTTTGTAAAACTAATTTGAATATATACCACACAACAACATACACTAAGCAAGTGCGAATTCCACAGGTGGAAATTTCAAAATTTCATAAAATTGTGTGTTGTATAAGAGAACTTATTAAATTTATGTCTGGTGTGTTTAGGGTCGGCTATTCGCTCACCTTCCCCGAGGTTACGCTTGGACATTGAAAAACACATTATAGGAGGTTATCCTATTGATATAACCGAAGCTCCTTACCAGGTGAGATTATTTGTTGCATCGTTGTACCGTGCAGCGCTTACACAGCGGACCAAAGACCAATGCTTTCTGTAAATTTGGTTTTTCCTAAAACTGGAAAGAACACTTTTTTTTCAGGCTTCTTATCAAGTGTACAGAATTCATCACTGTGGAGGGTCTATTATCAGTCTCTATCATGTCCTTACTGCTGCTCATTGCGCGACACCTGATATGTAAGTCCAAGTCACATGATTTTTTACTTATGATTTTATATTTTGGAAAAATTGTTCTGTCACCTCTACTTGATTCTCATGAAGCCCAGTTGTGGCTCCCTCCGAAATGATGATAGCTGTGCGCGTGCTCTGCTTATGACTTGTAGATGCCGCGGCCGCAATTCAACAGTTTTTCTGCAGAGGTGCGTGTAGGCAGATACATCGTTATAGATCGCCTCGCGGTAGCTACACAGCGTTGGGGAGAACGCGCACAGCTACGTCAATGCAGCCAGAGTAGTATCTGCTTTTGTCGGAGTAGAAATCGAGTATCTTTTTTTAGTCTAGAACGTAAGGGCGTTTATTGTAGGGGAGACCGGGGCTAGTTGACAAGTTTTTTACATTTTCGACTGTGCATCGAAAATGGGGAGGAATTGAGTAAAACCGTTTTCACCATTGCATAATACATCTCTTTGGGTGTTGAATGCG
>Ga0058701_10001867_pt1 | contig 15424 bp, 8 predicted proteins | sample AgamicOrMae_FD_97039 | JGI IMG/M metagenome (GOLD analysis project Ga0058701, IMG submission 97039) | Agave microbial communities from Guanajuato, Mexico - Or.Ma.e | ecosystem: Host-associated > Plants > Phyllosphere > Phylloplane/Leaf | place: Guanajuato, Mexico | collected 2012-06-04
CCCCCGCCCCAGAGGCCCCCGCCCGCCGCCCCGGAGGACGGATACTCACGCAGCACTCCCGGAACTGCTTGGCGTCGATTGACGACGTGAAGTTCAGACCCCACGTGTCGCTGGTGATCGGATCTTTCCAGTAAACGAAGCATTCGGATGCCTGCCCGATTCGGGTGCCTGCGAACAGAACCATCGCGGTGATGGGCCTTGCCACGTCACTGGGTCCTTCGTTGGTCAAATGGGTGTACTCTGTAAGGTTTCCTCACAAGGGGAGTAACTTACCTTGTCATTTCCTTACAAGGTCTAACAAGGGGAGTACCCGGGAGTACCACAGCAGTCCGCCCCCCATTTTCTTGGAACTTTTAGGTCTTTCAGATAGTTGGATGGCAAGATACCCAAGTCCAAAACTTGCTGCCCGAATCCGTTTTTACTACCTCGAAAATAGCGATAAAAATTGAACTAAAAAAAAACATCTACTGTAATAGGCACTATATCTTGAAAACGACTGGAAATATCGAAAACCCTTAAAAAGAGTTTTCAGGAGCTACTTTGTGGTGTTCTACGAGGAATGAGTATTAGTTTTTAATTACTCCGAAAAAATATTTTTCGTGCAACGCTATTTTTAAGACAGTAAAAATGAAATCCGGCAGCAAGTTTTGGGCTTGGGTATCTTCCCATATTTCACTATCTTCAAGTCCTACAAGTTTCAAGAAAATCGTGGGCGGGCAGTTGTGATACTCCCCTTGATAGTCTATTCTTGAGTGTTCGTATTTTAAACGAAATAGGTAGGTCCTGATTTCAGACAGAAAACTTCCGGGCGATTGACGTATCTTTGCTTGCTCGATTGTAACAACGTCCAATCACACTTTGCGAATGAATCCACAGTCTTTTATAGAACTCACCATTACGGTAAAATAAAACACTTTACAAGATATCCACATTTGTGTTTCAATAAGCTTGGGCAAGACAACGTTAAATTAGTTTGGATTATGTTACTTTGTAGTTAGACCGTGTTGTATGTTAGGCTAACAAGATACACTAGGTTTGGTTGGTCACGAGATCTCCGACAAAAAACTTCAAAAATGTTGAAGTTTTTCATTAGTTTTGTTGGTTATTAACACAAGCTCACCTGGTTGCACTAATCGCACGTCGAGGATCTTGTCGACCTGACTGTTGTAGGCTTGAATGTGGAACACCGACTCGACGCCTTCCTGGATGCAGGTGATGTTGACGGGCACCAGGTCCTCCGATACTTGCTGCCACTTCACAGACCCCATTCCACTGGCGCTCACGTGGAACACCTCCGCCCATAACCTACAAAATCATTCATATTAATCAATACTCACACAATTCTCTTTACATTCCAGAAATTTCCGGTATAAAGCCAATTTGAATAGAGTTAGCTGACTGTTGGGATGAACGCTGGTGCGAATTTCCCTAGTGCTTTTATCTTTGAAGAGTGTTTTTTCAGTGTGGAATGAATGATTAGGAGTATTGCCGTATTTGCCGTTGCGAGTTTTTGGATATGAACTTCGGATAGTTTTTGGATATGAATTTTTGGATTGATTTCGGTTTTTGGATTCCTTTAGTTCTATGAGACTTGAGGTCACGCGGCAAAGCAGGAAGGTCAGGCTATGGTGCGTGAAGTCGATCAGGATTCTCAGTGGTTAGGTTAGCACAGGCTATAGGTTAAGTTAGGTTAGATTAACTAATTAGATTAGGTTAAATAAGGCTATGTAATACTTAGGTTAGGATGGTGAGATGGTTTAATTATTTTGGTTCAGTTAAGTTAGCTAAAGAATACGGTAAATGGGTGGATCCTGTTAAACTAGTATACGTTGGGTTGCAATTTTGATGGAAAGGATTGGTGAGGTTGAATCGCGCTGTACACTTAGGTTAGGTGGGAAGTTAGGATTGTTCAGTTGGGTTAGGTTTAAATTAGCGAGTACTCCTCAGCCAGAAACAGAAAAAAAGTCGGCGGCGGAAAAAAAAAGACGGGGAACCAGTCTCTCAGATTGTGAGACTGGATGGGACTAGAAACCCAAGATGGCGGCGAAGCTCTACGTAACCTAAAATTCGATTTTAGTATGACTAGTCCATTTATTACTTCCATGTTTGTAAAACGAATCGAAGTAATGTCACTAAGCTGATTTTAGAGGTTCTAATTTACACAATACAATACATTTAAGATAACTACTTCTTGTTTTTAGAGAAAGGCCAAAATGTTTTGGTTATTTCTTTAACCTAATCGAAAGCAGGTCAAACTAACCTACGTGTTGATTATGTTGTTTTTTTTCGCCATGTTACGAAAAGTAAAACCGGTGTGGATCACTGATGTGGAAAATTAAAGCTTAAAAACAGAAAGTTTTCTTGACCCTGGGATGACAATGGCTTGTCAGATCGAATTATTTTCAGAAAATAAAGAGAAAGTGTTTATGGTAAATCTTTTAATTAGTATTAATGGCTGTTTAAAAACGTAACGTTGGGAAGAGGTTCTGGAAGAGGACGTCGCAAAAATTACGCAGCAGGATTCAAGATTTTTTTAAAGAAAACGCTTGAAAAGAACAAGTGTACGCAAGATGGAGTGTGGAAAAATTTGCCAAGGAATCGATCGGTACGCATTTAGAAAAAGAATTAAGGCTTGCACTTTCACTGGCCATAAAAATACATCTTTATCTGGCGGCGAAAAGGTTTTTCAAAAGTGTTCATAAAATATACGCCCAATAATTAACATTAAGAAACTTATTTTTATAAAGTTATGGCACTTTTGACTTCCGGTAGTGAGAAATACTTCAAACGGTTGTTAAAAGGTTTGTTGGACAAAATCAGGCCAGGATAAGTACTTATAGGCAAGTACTGTATGGTTAGCCACATCAGCATTCAGGCTGAGGTTAAGTTGGGTTGGGTTAGGTAGAGTTAGGTGAGGGTTTTGATAGGGATAGGTAGGGTCTTGGAAGGTATAGATAGGGTTTTGGTAGAGATAGACAGAGTTTTGGTAAGGTTTCGAACTTACCAGATTCGCTTAGTTCCATAGTTAGGTAAGGTTTTTGACTTGACATGGCTGGGTTTTGGTTCGGAAAAGCTACGGTAGGCTAGTAAAAGTGTGTCGATAGCTTGTATAAGGTAGCTGGATATAGGTTTTTTGAACATGTAAGAAGTTTAAGTTTAGGTTTGGAGAGATTAGGCTAAAAAGAGGTTACCATCGATAAGTTTGCTGTTTAGGTAAGGTAAGGTTGGTCTTCATTAAGTTGAATTGGATTAGTTGGGAGGATAAGTAAAGTTAGGTTGCGCAATCTCATTGATTGTGATTCTTTCGTTTACAGAAATGGTGTTGCGCAATCTTCGAGCAATGAGATATTTTTGTCTAAAATGTGTTGCGCAATCTAATTAGGTATATTTTTGTCTGAGAATAGGTGATCAATCTGATTAGGTATTTTTCTCTAAGAATGTGTTGCGCAATCTAATGAGGTATATTTTTGTCTGAGAATAGGTTGCTCAATCTAATTAGGTATTTTTGTCTGAAAACGTGTTGTACGGCATAATCTAAATAGGCAGTTTTGTCTGAGACTAGTTTTTCTCAATCTAATTAGGCATTTTTGTCTGAAAATAGATTTCTCAATCTAATTATGTATTTTTGTCTGAGAATAGGTTGCTCAATCTTATTAGGAATTTTTTGTTTGAAAACGTGTTGCACAATCTAATTAAATATTTTTGTCTGAAAATGTTTTGCAAAATCTGATAAGTATTTTTGTCTGAAAGTGTGTGTTCGCATTGGGGCTATGCCTGTGGGCTGTGCCTGTGGGCTGTGCCTGTGGGCTGTGCCTGTGGGCGGCGAGGCGGTGCTCACCTGAGCAAATGGCCCTCCCTTCTGCGCGAGCCCTGCCATGGCGACTCGTCGTAACGGTACGCCCGCTTGATGAGAGGCGCACACGAGCAGCTCAACTTATTTCCCATGGCATCCACTCCCCCTCCGCCGGCGGATGCTTGTCGTCACCACATGGCTGGGTCCCCGCCGGCCTGCCGCAAACACACATACATTCAAATACATTCTCAATGCACACAGAATCCTCACTCACTCAAGTGTAGGTACCGACAATTATAAGTACGTGTCGCACTCGAATCGACTTTTACTTTTCCGAAAGTTGGCAATGCTTATGCGTTGAAATAAGGAGGATCTCGTTCTCGGTCGGGCCGCTTCAACGGTATTACCAAATTAAATTTCTCGAAACAAACGTCGATATTTGAATGCTACAGGGTTTTGATCTCCACTGTATACTCAGGGTGCCTAAATATCAGTCCACTAAGTGGTTCACTCCTGGAGAAGTCCGAACATGTTAGCTTGGAGTATAAGGTGCGTAAACCAGTGCCTGACAATCTGTCCTCTTAATCCATAACAGCCCAAAATATTTGCAGTGAAATTTAGGTTGAGAGAAATTGGAGTGATTTTTTCCACTAAAATACGCTATTTTTAGGTTCGGAAAATGCCTAAATTATTAGATTTCAGGTTTCCAGAAGGGCGATTTTTTTAAAACTGTGACTATACTGAACTGAAATGATCCTCTAAAATAAATGTTTCTGTTTCCGAACGGCATCGCTGGGCGGTAGTGCGCTAAATGGAGGTGAGCGTGTACCCCACTTGCCCTGTGTCCACTTTTAGCGGTTTCGCTATGTAGAATAAATAATCTGTTATGAGTAGCATTTTCAGGCTCGAATGTTTCATTCTCGTTTATTTCATTTCATTAGGATGATTATCCGCATGGTTAGTTGACGCTTCTCGCGCGGTTTTTCGGAACGCGTTCCCGCAGAATGACACGGGAAATTTGAAAGGCGCCATGTCATGGCAAGGCCTCTGGCACGGCGGCATGCTTCCCATTTGTGGCATCGCCATTCTGGTCCGCCTTCTCCATTGTCGTTCTCTCTCCTCGCTTATGACGATGGCCGTGACCAGCACGACGTTTTGGCGCGATCAATATGCAGACTGAGACGGAGCGAATGTCGATTGTCGATTTTTTTTCTCGCCCTCGCTCAATGCCGGCTTTATGATTTACGTTAGTACCTACGCGCGAGATGTTCACTATGTAAATAATAACCCTTATTTGATGTAGGGTCATACCTACATTTTGCGTATGAAGGTAAAACAGGGGAAGGGCGTAGATGAGCCAATCAACAACTGTATCAATGAAAAAGTCTCATCGAGATCTCTACAGCAGTGCTTCTCTGCTCTTGTTTTGAGAAGTATATCCAATGAGATACAAGCTTATCAGGACCTCAGATATTTCTCAATTCCTGATCAGGAAATGGCCAATCCCTGATCGGAATCTGATCAGGAACCTGCGTTTAGCTTAACATATGATTTGCACAGCGGAAGAGCAGCTTAAGGCAAAGGATCTATGCACGATTTCAACATATACATCCATACTTCGTATGAGTCTCCCATACGGAATGTTATCGATGGAAAATCATCCGTGTGTAAAGGAGGAGGGTAAAACAAGAAAAGATAGTTCCTTTCTACACAATATGATTTTGTTTTTATGAGGATATAGAGTTTTATGCGCAGAGGTCGACAAGCTGGTGAGGACCAATACAGTATCCTGAAGTGGTCCGGACTCTGGACTGCGGATTTCGAGTACTGAACTATCTTTAAGGAATTTATATAATTATATTTACAGCATATTTAAAATGTCAATAAAGAGCCACAGGAGATCCCTCCTAAAATGAGAAATGGATAGAGAAAAAAAAAAGAGTCAAAATTCTCCAGTACGGACAGTTTAATTCCCCCCCCCTTTTTTTATTTTTTTATTTTGAAATATTTTGAAATTTTTTCTTAGAATTTACTTAAAAATTCGTCCTAAAAAATCGTCTCACTTACAAAAAAAGAGTAAATGCCAGTTTGTAAGTGCATTACGGCTGCTAAACGAGAATTGATAGGTCTGTAACATATACCTAAAATAAAATACGAGTTACGCAAAAGGATAATCGTTTGAAGCGACTTGTTTGTGCAGAGTGAAACGACAGCAGAGAATTATTAGAGGAATTGTCGTTATGAGTTTTATGCCGAGGAATGTCGACGATTTAGCGCTTGAAAGAAGGGCGTAAAATGCCGCGCTTTTCGAATAAAAATGAGCTTGATAAGTGCGCAATGAAAAGTTACGAAGAAGTGATGGCGCAAGCCATATGGCGCGCGACACGATGCGGCCGGCGTCAGCCAAACGACACTTCAAGTACCCCTTCAACCTTGTTGGCGAAATTTAACTCTGTTTAACCTTGATCGTTTCCAAGTAACGAGAAATCTCGAAGATGGCACCTAAGGACGTGAGCGAAATCACTCTTGAGTAAACTCTCGGCGCTAAGGGCGAAATCCCTCCTCCAGAAGTGAATTTTGCAGAGTGGGATAAAATTTCAAGTTTAATTTTTGAGTGGATTTCACTTTTATTAGGGGTGAATCGCACACCTGAGGTTTAAGCGTGTTAGCTGTCGCTTTTAAAACCTAGTAGGTCATCCCAATTTTATAAACCGTAGGCCGCAGACCGAAACAGTCGAACACTAATAACTCAAAGGCCAAAGAAGAGGGTTAACACTTTTTTTTTCGTGACACAAGAAATGAATAAGTCAAAAATTACTCCTTCCTCCAATATTGGCAAAAGTAGTTATCCGGATTTGATTGGTAGAGGAAGATAACGATTCTCAATCATGCGGCATATTACTTTATTTTTTTATGGGAGCGGAGAAAGATTTTTTAAAAATGAAGTCAGTGATCTGTGACAAAATATTTAAAAAAATATAACAACTAAAAAATGTATAAAGGAAAGCGGACATTACTGTGCAACTGATCTTTGTAGCCCTCAAAATTTTACACTAACAAGTAAGATAGTTTCTTTTCTGATTCTCAAACCGTTTCCGAAATGATTTTTTTTTAAGAAAAAGAAAAAAATACCCTCCTTGAATTTGAGGATAATGTAGCACCGTCTCACTGAAGGAGGTCCTCGATTCAAGGGTGACGTGAGTGCAACATCCACAGAAAATTTCGTTCGGTCCACTTTTCTGGTAGGGATCTTTTGACAAACTTTCAACGCCAAATAATAACGTTCCATTGGACGTTCTAAAGATTTTGGGTAAAAATCACGCAAAACAATTTTTAGGGTAACCTCGACAGAAAAATTTTCACTCTAGTAAGTATTGAATCTGCGGGTCACTCAAAGAGAAGCGCAATTTTAACACCAACGTCTTCGGCGTGCAGGTTTGGTAAAGTCCCGTGTGTTTTGCCTCACTGCGGTAAGGAAAAATGGAAACCCTAAACTGCCGGATAATTCGACAAAACGTAGGGGTATTTTACGCAACCACAATCACATAGTTTCTCAGAGTGTAATATTTTTCAATCATTATTATCGATGTAGCGAGTCTCTTTGTTATTAATCTCACTACACTGATAATAATAGAGAAAAAGTTTTAGATTCATAAATCCTCGAATTCGAAACAAGAACAAGCACTAAGGTTGTTAAAAAGAACCAACTATTAACTATACAAAACCCCACAAAACTCAACCTTTTATATCCTAGACGACTCCTATATATCCTATTTTCTAAACATATATCCTAACTTCCTTCTATATATCCTAACTTAAACCGACGAAAATGAGCCCAAATTAAGCTAGCGGTGGGGTCTTTATCGATGAAGTGTCCCACAGCTTTTGATCTCAACAGTTCATCTGCATGTCATGGCCTCTAATCAGTCATAAGTATACCTACCCTTGTCGCACCGTTGCCTAGCAACAAGGGACGCCATGAGGAGGTACTGGCACAAACGACGTGGCCCGAACTCTCACTTAAATGACTAATGAATCACAAACTTATCACACTATAGGATAACAATGAAAGGCTGCATTTCCCTCCTATGCTGCACCTTTAGTGGCCAAGCATAGTAGAGGGACGGCGGAGGGTAGCAAAGTAAAAACTAACCCCCGTTCTAGGTAATACCATACCTAGTTATGGAGGTAAGACAGGAAAAGGGCGTAACTCAATTATCTTTAATGACTAACCTATAAACAACTATATCAATGAGGTCTCGCCAAGCAACCATAATGATCATGGTTAGAGGAATATCTTCAAAAACTACTTAATTACGATCTTCCCCTGTTACCTTCACACTGAAACAGGAAGGTCTGTGAGATTATCTAAAACAGGGGTTTGTTTTTACAGTGCCGACCTCAGCCCAACTAAAGAACTCGTCCTTACCTAAACCAACCTAAGCAGTTTGCATGTCGCTATAGTCTGGATAATGTATTGAATGGCTGAACCATACGGTGGATCACAGGTGGTGAATCCTATACCTTAAAAACTGAGCGTAAAATCACAGGACTCTACACAGGATATGGCTTTTAGCGGAAATCAGAAAAACCCTCCTTGCATCCTACGCAACACCGTCGGGGGTGGACGTTCAAGTGGTGCACGGAGAAAATGACCTTTACCTCAACAAAAGTTTTGGTAATCAAGCGTTAGCAAATAAGGATTGTTGTGGTGACAATGTCAATTGTTACGTCGACAACTATATTTGTTGTTGTAACAATTAACATTGTTGTTGTAACAATTGCATTGTCACCACATCCATTCTGGTTAGGTGAGGCTATGTTAACAAAACGCTTTGTTGAGGCAACAAAGCGATTTTACCCGTGAATGTTTTGCTTTTACTACTACAGATAAAAAACTTTGCGGTATCCTATTTTGACGGAGCTTGCTTACCCCGTAAGCCTTATGGCAGCCGCACGTGGGACCAACGACCTGAAAAAAAAGAACTTATTTAGTTCACAATTTATGATCAAAGCCCTTTTTTTTAAGGGTTTGATGAACGAGACAATCACATATCCATCAACATTCTGATTTCCAGCAATAAATAGGCCAAAGGGATACCGCGTTGATCTGAACGAGAGGTGCTTGAGGTTCAGATGGATCGGTCTCAGGAGTTAAATTAGGTTCGGCTACCGGTATTACTGAAAGTCATGTACGGTTGGGCTTCTTCGGCTAGCGTAGCGTTGATTTAGGTAACGAGAGTAGAGTTCAAAGGAGGATGAAACAGAAATCCTTAAAGCTAGCAAGATTAGATAACGTTAGGTTAAACAGTTAGGTGAGGTAAGGTTAGGACTGGTTAGGTTAGACTGTTGTACGGAGAACTTAGGGCCTTTTCTTTTTGTTGTATCGTAAAAAGTTACTCTAGATTCGCCTGAGTTCTTACCTGCTTCGGGTGTAAAAAAGAAACGGGGTAAGCACTTATTTGAGCATTATTTTTCAAGATAGACCTATGTCCAGACACATCAATGGAAAGCTCTCGCCGAGACCTTTTGAACTACAGGGCTGAACATAATCTATCTTAAGTAATGCGTATTACTCCTGTTTTATTTTATGCCCAAAATACTGTAGGAAAGAACTCCCTAAAACAGGCGTCCCGTTTATTTTGGGAACACCCTAAATTTGAATCCGTGACAGTCCCTGAGATTCGGTGGAAATCCATGTCCGTCCATATAGCATAACTAAATTTTTTCAAAGGCGTTATATTAATTAAAATTCAGTGAATTTTTACTGATTCTCAGAGACTCTCACTGATTTAAATTTATAATTTAAAGCTAGGTTGGACTAGGTTTTCTGTGCCTCAGCTGTCACTTTTGGCTCAGAGTATAAGTTTGCACATGTGAGTACCGTGATGTCCATTAGTGATGAGCCAAACAAAATCTAGTGACCTTTTTCGTAACATAATGTGTCTTCGTAGCATTGCCTAGGGAGGACAGTGGGAGGGTGAGGAGGCAAGAGGAGGTGTCCACCTTTCCCCCGGAGCCTTCCCCGACCCACGCCACGCGTTGCTGCCAACACAAATTAGTTTACAAAAAGTCACTAGATATTGTTTGGCTCATCATTTATGGACATCACCGTACTTGTTACTCATAAGGTTTAAATAAGAGGCGGAAAATGCCAACTTTGAAAACAGTGCCCTTCCCACAATCGGAGTAAAATACAGTAGGCAAAAAGTTACGTCGCAGGTGTCGACACGGAACCTGCAAGGGGGTGGTCCAACCGATTAACGAGCCATCCCGCATCAAGGCGCAAAAACAAAAATTTAAAGAAAAAAATCAAAGGGGAGGCCGCCGTCGTGTTTGGGTTTGTGCAGGCGCCGCCCGGCCCCGAAATTGGGTCAGCTCTAAGCAGCAGCCTCAGCAGCGCTTCAACGCTTCAGCACCGCTTCAGCGACCTCTTCAGCAAGCTAAGATCCGCACCAGCAGCAGCCGTTCAGGACGACCCACCGCAATGGACTAGTCCCGACACCGCCCGTCCGTCTGCCTTCGTCTCTGCTACATCCCCCCAGCTCTGCCCACCATCCGGAGCTATCATTGATTTTCAACTGCACCCCCCTCCTGGCGCCCCCCTACTAGCGACCCCCTCCCGCCTCGTGGCTCGGCCCGGCTTGGTCCGACCCTTACTGGGGGACAGGGGGGCGCAGGGGGGAGGCGCAGGGGGCGGGGGATTGACATACCTAAATGACCTCGCATCTTCCGCCACGTTTCGGAGCCATAGAGGCAGCCAGCCCCTGCTAGTCTTGCCTTTTACACTGTAGTCCATACGCTCGTAGATTTAGATGTGACGGATGCTGAGTAGAAAGATACTACTGGGACGAAAATTTGATATCTATAATCAGCGATCCAGCATGTTTAACACAATACTGTATGGGTTAATGTTTTGAATATTGCACTTTAAGCTGTTACCCTTTACTATCCATGCCAGCAGCGTGAGTCACGTATTACCAAAACTAACTTAACGTAGCCTAACATCAGGCCGAGCAATAGCGAGCAAAGCATAGGGCACCTAAGCTAGACGGTTATACGGCGTGCCTGTAATGTGATTGGAGGTTGAGCCCGCAGGTAAACAGGTTGCGGATGGTATATTTAATTTCAGGGTGTCTAGCGATCTTTCAAGAAGCAATTCCAGGCTTTTCTAGGGTTTACAAACGTGACTTCTTTTTTCGACGGAGTTTTGTTCTTTTTTCTGAAAATTTTCTTGGTCGTTTTTCTAGCGGTATAACGTTTTGGTCGCGGTAGAATAATTTAAAAAAAATATAAATAAAACACACCGAACGATGTCGGTACTTTCCCATTCTTCCAAATCGTATCAAAATCAGCCGTTAGCAAAACCGTGTTATGTAAATATCTCAATAACAAATAGACTATATCAAAATTACCGTGGAGATCCTGAATGCGGCTCTCAAAATTTCCAACAAAAATACGTTCCGATTAATTACTGATAAATCTTTTAAGGTTTCCGAGTTAAAGCGGCTACGAAAAAAAAATCCTCTCCGATGGAAACCTTATTAGGAAAAATCAGGAAGAGCTATGGAAAAAAAAATAGGAAAATGAAAACTTTTAAAAAAGATCTTTCAATTTTGAATATTGTTGAACAATTCATAAGTTAAAGAGACGTCCGAAACCAATCAGAGGCTGTAGCATCGAGATGCAGCAAGGAAAAACTGACGGATCACACTGTTTGTCGATTACAAATCTAATGGTTTCTAATTCCTATTCAACACGTTTTCTTATTTATCCTACCCAGTAAATTTAAATCCCAGTTCATACACTTTGATGCCCTCATAATCAAAAATGCACAGAGTTTCAAACCTAAAATCGACGCTTTTTAAGATATTTCAAAAAATTTTGCGTGTGCCCCATTTTTTCTTCCGTATTTCTAGGTAATCTCATCCCCTCACGACTATTGCGATACCACACGACCGTTTATCTCTTCCGGTGTCTAAATTGAATCTGTTCCATCTATGTCCGAGAGCGTTGTACTCGTTTTCAACTTTGCAAAAGCCGCAAAAAAAAGTTGAAGAACCAGTCAATATGGTCGATTCTAGAGGTATTATAGCCAATTCAAGGGTTTTTCAAAGGCAATTCTGATTCAAGGCTTTTTCCAGGCTTCCAAAGATTGCAGGATTGCCAGACGCCCTGTAGATTTCTTTCAAGCATGAGGCTAAAAGGCGCAAATGCCGGTTAATTTTCTGGGTAGAACCATCAATGGCCACATCAATGGAAAGCTCTTGCCGGGCGCTCTCCTTTCATGTGGCTACAGGATACCGCAGGTCAATCTTCAAAACTAACCGAGATACAACATAAGTTCGACTTTCCAGACTTCAATTTAGTTACTAAACCTCTCGAGCAACTCGTCTTATTTCTCCAACACCTTCAATCGATAGCGATTCGTTTTTAGGCAACGTTGCATACGACTTACGTCTTCTATGGGGCTAGGCTCTGAAAAAATGGTATACTTTTTCTCCCCATTTCACATAACTTGAAACTAGCTCGTCTTTGAGCGAAAATGACTCGGTCTAACGCATGTGACTTCATTCCACTTGTTTCGGGGCGAAATAAGTGGCTCGATTGCGACAACGTTAAACATGTTGAAAATAAATTTGGACTTAAGTATGAGAGTTATACAGCTCCATGTTAAAGCGGGCGAGCTCTGACCGAAAAACTTGTAGAATTCGGAATACAACCTGAGTAAATGTATAAAATAAGCGGTCCAACAAGGCTCATACATAGTGCTCCAACATGGAAAAAACGTTGGATCGATGTTACGAATTCAGAGGAATCTTTATAAGTTACCTGCGAGGTTTAATCGTTATGAACACAAGACTGAACATGATCATTCGAGTAAATTTCACTCGAAGGCCGGAGTGTTTAATTTAAAAGCAAAGAAAGAGTTTCACTTTAGGATTAGTATTCGCTTCGCCGGAAAGGCAGGAGAGTTAAACGCGATTTTTATTCCGAACGCTGATACCTGTAATTTTCCGTCACCAAAAGACCATTCATACAAACACACCAAAACTTGCTGATAGCTCAATAATGAAAAATCCACATTGAAACGCTCTCAAGATAAACGATCACTCAAAAAATGTTTTTTCATCATGATGGTGATTATTATTATAATTTTAAACCATTTATACAGTAAGTTCTAGTTATTTTCAATTATTTGTATTTGTTTTGAAACATCCTCGATTAATTTTTTGTACAAAGGTATTTAACTATGAGTTAACTTGCAAAGTTGAGGTTAAATTAGTTTTTAAATTAATTAAAATTATATATTTTATATAATTTTAATAATATAAATAACATAAAATTATACATTATATATTTTAGTATATAGATTACATGATTTTTTCGTTATTGAGAAAATAATTGTTGATAATTGTGAGCAGCCCATCTGGATGAAATGGGCTAAAAACACCGTGGCTTCTAATCCGCAACAAACACCGAAAATTTACGAGCGGTTTAAGGAGAATTCAACGAATTAATGAGAAGAACACTATCAAAATCGCGTTATGGAAAATAAAGCGTCTTTGAAAATTCTGACTCACATTTCGGAAGACGATTAACAGCTAATTTAGCCTCCACACCATAGAAGAAGAAGGGGCATTGGTGACGATTAGTAAGTATACGTGGTCAAAAAATGACATTTTGAGGCAACGTGTTTTAACGACGGCCCCTGAACTCTGCGATGAGCGTTACTTGCTCTATCAAGAGTCAGGAGTAAGTTAAGTTCTGTTCTGTCCGTTCAACGTTTAGTTACGTTGTCGGGAATAACCACACCAAACTGGTTAGGTTGAGTAAAATCAGGCTTGCTTAGGTGTCTTTGCCTAACTTCGCAGTCTCTCCACTCGACTGTCGCCAAGCCTAACACTGCTTAGATTACGTTAAATCAGGCTTTGGTCAGGCGTCGAAAGGTAGAACACAACAGGTAGAAGTAATTTACCAACCTTAGGGTGTGGACCAATCATAAAGATTACCATGAAACTACTCCTTTTGATCTACGTGTGATAGCGTGACAGAGGGATCCCAACAAATTATCTATTTTTAATATCCGCTGCCCTCACGCGACCATTCTGACCTATCAAGTCATGTAAATGAACTATAAATACGTTTTGATTTGAGCTTTCATTTCTGCAAGTGAGCCCCAGTATTACGATTTATTTCATCGGGATTAGTGCAGCAAAATTTAATCATAATACCGTCACGTTTATAATCCACAAAACAAGCGTTTACACGCATACACTGTAAACTTTTCGTGTTTCGAATATTTAGTGCTTTGGTCGCAGCAAGATGTGAACACTCAGTCAAATAGGACAATGTTTTTACACCTCTGCGTTCTACTCCAAGTGCCTCAAGGTTATTGAATGAGTTCTCCTTGTCATTTCAGATTTTTACATAAAAGGAATCACTCTGTATAATTAAGTCCATATTGGAGAATTCTCATATCAGCATTTTTGCTTACAATCAGTCCAAAATCAGGACAGCTGAAAGTGTTCCACCAAAGGTCTGTTCCATTCAGGACCCACCTCGTTATGTGAAGGGCTTCGACCCTGACCCGATTAACATTTCCAACTTATGTGAAAGCCTTACAAAGCCTTAAAAAAAGTCTGGAAACTAACTTTGTTTCGACATGTGACAAGGGAGGTATGGGCACGAAAGCTGAAAACTTCACTCCTCTATTTCATGACATATTGCGTAGCTCGTGTTGCGAATAAAGAAAATCCGAAGGTAACAGCTCATTCAGGAAGGTTCAAACAATAGTTCTCCTTTTTCAGGAGTCTCAACAACTTCCAACAATGACAGACTATAATTCATCACGAGAGGGGCTTTCTGATCAACTGTGGCACCAGTGAACTGTATACTGTGAGGGGAATCATATTACGACGTAAGACGTTTTTACTATCCTCGGACATGTCAATCGTAATGAGAAAGGTTTCTATATTGTCACAGTAAAAATCAATCCCCCGTTTTGGGCAATGCTACACCTGTTTTAGGTGTGAAACCAAAACGGGTGAGGTACAAACTTTGGTCCTTTTTCAAGATAGACCTGTTACATCAATGAAAGCTCTCACCTTGAACTTTTAAATGGCGTGGCTGAACAAAAGGTCTATCTTGAAACATGACCAAAGTACGTACCACCCCGGTTTTGGTTTCACACCCCAAACAGGTATAGGATTCCCCAAAACGGGGGTTCTATTTTTACTGTTTAAAAAAGCATATTTTTAAGAGTACTTTGTTGCTGTCACGAGGTGACCTATTTCCTCACACGTGACGTGACTAATTTCGTTCTCAAAAATCGTAAAACATCATACGGAAATATGAGTTCCCATGCAGGCGTACGTTTTTCATACACATAACTTGATTGAATTGAGACATAATTAAGACATTTTCGATAGAAAGTTTGAAAATGTAGCTGAAGGCGTGGGTCAGAAAATTATGTTCCATCTCCATATGATCCACGTCATCCCCTCAAACTAGTCCTCTTTTAAGACGCGAAGATGACCTCGGATGCACCGTAAATTTTTCATGAAGGACACTTCCTGTGCGATCAATACCACATGCATTGCTCGGATGCACTCGGATCAATAGAAATGC